>Ga0255338_1001865_pt1 | contig 35805 bp, 27 predicted proteins | sample MeOH1_35cm_T4_19_FD_203715 | JGI IMG/M metagenome (GOLD analysis project Ga0255338, IMG submission 203715) | Sandy soil microbial communities from University of British Columbia, Vancouver, Canada - MeOH1_35cm_T4_195 | ecosystem: Engineered > Artificial ecosystem > Sand microcosm > Unclassified ...
AAAGAAATAACTCTGAATCTGGTGGAAGCCGCTTTGGTACTTTATTTTTAGCAATCAAGCCGATTGTGAAGGGATTACTTTATGAAAAATTGTTTTTTGACTTGGGACTTAGCACGTGATCGGTTTGTAATTGATATTGCGAATTACATCTGCGCCCATTTTCTTTACTGACATATTCACAGCAAAAGCCAGCTCTTTGAAAAACAAACTGTCTAACAGACTTAGGAATATAAGGACGATACTGAGCCTTAGGTTTTTCACTCACAAACTTTCTGGTGTGAACCTCTTCCCAGTGGACATCTTTATTAACCGATTTATCTGCTATGTTATTATTAGCTGATCCAGTTACCGCCGTAGTGGCGGTAACTGGAACTTCTTTTTTCTGATTTCTATCTTCTTTCTTTAAACTTGAATCCTGTGAACTCTTCGTTATTTTGTCCGCTTGATATTTTTCTTTTCTCTTTTTTGAAGATTCTTGAGTGGCAATAGTTTGATCGCACATCGCTTCAATGGTGTTTGTGTAGTTTCCCTCAAACTCAACATGACTTAGGATATTTTGAGCTCTTTGCAGTTTTTCAAACTGAGCTTGAGTCATTTTTAAAGTCATAAAAACATGTTCGCCTTTGGGAGTGATCTTTTCTTTGATTGGGGGTTCATAGTTGAGCTCTGCTTGCAGAACTTTTTCTGTTTCTAGTGAGGTTTTGTTTTCAATCTTGGCAATCAGCTCTTTCTTCTCACAAGCTGAGACCTTATTCCCTCTTTCTTTCTGTTCTTGTTTAATGGCAGTAGAGAGCTTTGAAAGCTGAGTAAGATTAATATATCCCTTTTCAAGTTTTGGTTTAATTTCAGGGATTTCTCTAAGAAAGCGAGCTGAAGAGATCCTTCTCTGCGCTGAACCTTCGGCGTATTTTTGTTCTTTGATTAAATAATCATATAGGCTTGAGTAGCCAAATTCAGCGTAAGTTTTTGAGTCTTCAATTTCAATAATTCCCAGGAGAACTTCATGCATCGACTTTCTTTCGTTCTTAACTTTCTCGGTAAATTTCAAGTGAATGACCATGGCGTTCATAATGAGTTCTCCTTTTTTGTTTTTCTAATTTCGAAAAAGACCATACCATGGTTTTTAAAATGCGATTTTTGCTGATTTTCCCTCTGAAAATGCCATTTCCAGATCGCCACTAGAGAGATGTTTATTGCTTCTATAAGGTTGACAGAGAGGCATAGATTTCACTCGCACGAAGCTTCTTGCAGAAATTCTCTCTGCGTCTTTAAAGCAAAGTGTTAGTGACAAATCCCTCGTCAAATGAAAAGTGAATTTTCTTTTCAACATTCGGAATCCGGACGAAGCACTCTTAAGACGTTGAAGTCATTCTACCGCCATTGCGGCTGCGTGAACTGCGAAGCGATTTGAGAGAGCTCGATGGAGGGAGTTCGTTGAGTTCCCATGCCTTTCAGAGCTTGATTGATCGCTCCATTGTGGCTTATCAATTGCAGTATTGAAGCAAGGTTGAATAAGAACATTTCAATTTGAAATGAGGGCAAATGAAAATGTCTAAGTTTATTACGATATTATATTTTCTTCAATCTGTCGGAACCTCTGCTTTCGGCGCAACGAGTATCGATTGCTCAAGCGGCACTCAAAAGATGAAGGTTCAATTTTCGTTTGCAAGTAATCCTGTGAACTTCTCTGTATCCACCACTTTTAACGATCAGGTTTTTCCTCCTTATGTTTTTCTTAATGCCACGACCGCTTGTGGCCAAGCACTTTCGAACTCAAACTCCTGTCAAACGAGTGAAACAACAAACTTTGGCTACGACTTCTCTTTTTCGTGCTCTGATGGACGTAGGGGATCTCTCCATTACGAAGACGGAGCTGTCATGGGTTATTGCTACAACGCAGATGGCAGTTTAGCCAACCAACGTGGCAGCGATAATTGTAGTATTAAGTTCTAAAGACTATCGAACCAATGCCCAAAAGCTATCGGTGGAACTTTTTGCGGGTGCCCCAGTCGAAAAGCTGGGGAATGTACTTCGCAATCTTCAGACCCACGCCCGTCAAGCCCTGTGGCTCCAGTATCGTGAGGTCACTCAGCACCGCCTCGCGGATCATCTTTGCGTAGGTCTGCGGGCTCAAAGCGTTTTGGTCTTTAACATCATCGAAGTTTTTGCCGTATTTGTCGACGAGCTCGTCGTACATGCCCGTTTTGATCGTCGGCGTAACCAATGTTAACGTACTCACCTTCGTGCCATGCAGTTCGTTCTTCAGACACTCTGTAAAAGCCAAGACCGCAGCCTTGCTGGCACAGTAAGTAGTGCCACCCGGAAAATGCATGACAGCAGCGACGCTTGCGTTGTTGACGATTTTCCCGCGTTTGCGTTTGAGCATTCCCGGCAAAAAGGCACGGGTTAGTTGTATGAGAGACAAAACATTGATTTGCATCACATTATAAATTTCTTCTTCGCTTTGTTTTTCAAGCAAGCCGCCCGTAAGAACGCCGGCGTTGTTGAAGAGAATATCGATTTTTTCTTCCGCCATCGCCTCCACGAGCTTTGCAACCGAATTCGGGCTCGCAAGATCCGCGGTCCACAGAGTCACGGAAGCTGCACCAGCGTCTTCCATTTCTTTAACGAGAGCGGCGTCTTTTTTACGAACGACAAGATGTAAATGAGCTTTGTCTTCCGCACAAGATTTGGCGAAGGCTCGGCCGATGCCGCGGCTGGCCCCAGTGATCAGGATGTGTGCGCCTTTAATTTCCATGGCTAGGACTCCTTAATGACAGCCCCAGCTAAACCCCATGATTTGAGAACTTCTTGCTCTTCGCTGGCGGACATTGTTTTTTTAAACTTGGCTCCGGACTGCCCTTTCACTCGGCGCTCGCAGGAACCCCAGTCTTTGTGTCGGTATACCACGCCACCGATATTACTCAAGTACGAGTAGGCCGCTTTCTTTTCGCCCTTATTATAGGACTTCATCTCCGGCAGCCCTTCGGGCTCGGGCAGATCCAGAATCGGCAGATCATACTTCAACAGAGGACCGTGATACAGGCGGAAGCTCTGTCCTTTCGAAAACGCCACGCTGATTTCATCGCAACGTTCGTTGCCTGGCACCCCGCTGTGTCCACGCACATAATGCCACGAAAGTTCGCCAAGGCCTTTGCGTTTGTACACAAGATAAGACAACTCTTCCCACAGATCTTTATTTTGAACTTCATTACCTTCAGCGGTTTTCCAGTTGTTGCGCTTCCAACCCCACACCCACTGCGTGATTCCGCGAATCACATACGTCGAGTCCGTATAGATACGCACATCGCCCGGAGTGCTCTTCAAATAACTGAGAGCGCCCAGTGCGCCCGAAATCTCCATACGATTATTCGTGGTGGAACGATCCCCATCGCCAAGCTCATGGACGATACCTTCTGGCAAAACTACGACAGCTCCCCAGCCGCCAGGGCCGGGGTTTCCGGAGCAAGCTCCGTCAGTGAATACGAGGATGTCTTTGAACTCTAAGGTCACGCGCTAGGTTCCTGATAACGAGGGAGATAAATCATGAAGGTCGTACCATGACCGACTTTCGAGTCCACAGTCACGGCTCCATAACTTTGTTGGACAAAGTTCAGAACGGTGCTCAAACCCAAACCGGTTCCTTGGCCCTCTTCTTTAGTTGTAAAGAAAGGTTCAAAGATTTTCTCGTGCATATCTTCAGGAATACCGACGCCAGTATCTTCGACAGCGATGGTGACATAGTCCCCCGCCACGCAGAAATCAGTGTTCTCCTGCAAAGTCTTGTTCGCCACGCGAATGAAGAGATCCCCGCCTTCAGGCATCGCATCGCGGGCATTGATAGATAGATTAATGAGAACATTTTCAAAACTACTGACGTCGACTCGGACTTGCCAGATTCCATCTGGAATATCCAATGTGACTTTCGTACGCTTCGAAGCCGCCACTTGAATAAGCTCCGACATCGCGCCGATGATGGCTGATAAATTCACCGGTTTGGTCTCAATCCCTTGACGACGAGCAAAGGTGAGAATTCTTTGAATCAAGTTCTGACCCCGCAAAGTCGCGCTTTGAATGCCAGTAACGGCTTTCGTAGAGGTTGGATTTTCGCTAGTCACGCGATTCAAAATCGCGACGTTACCCAAGATGATCGCCAAAATATTATTGAAGTCATGAGCAAAGCCTGCTGCGAGTTCCCCGATCAAACCGACCTTCTGAATATGACGGATTTGATCTTCTTGTTTTTCAATGCGCTCTTTCGCCAGCACGGTCTCCGTCATCTCGGTGAGCAAGCCACGATAGCCAACAAATTTATTATCGAGATCATAAACAGGATTAATATTGAGATTATAATAGTGGCGCTCAGAACCGCGCGGGAACGGCAAAGTATAGTCTTGGATCTTCGCTTGGGCTTTCAGCGCCTCTTTCAAATCCTCTTCCAGCGGTAATTGGAATAAGGACTGTCCCGTTACCACCAGCTTTTTGAGTGGATCGGTTTCTGCCGCATTAGAACTCACGAAAGTGTACTCGCCGTCTGTATTCGTCTCGAAGACATAATCGAAATTATCAGCGATGATATCGCGGAAGCGATTTTCACTCATCTTCAAAGCTTGGTAGGAGCCTTGGAAGTTTCTGTGCATCAACGCGATCGAATGAGCCATCTCGTCGATCTCGTTGTGTCCACGCGAGGACTGTGCTTTGCCTTCAAGATCCTGAGGCTGCATCAAGCCGAGCTGTGCAATCGAAGCCTCGCGGGCACGAGCGGCCAGATCGCGGAACGGCTTGGTCACCAAGCGATTAAATATATAGAGGATGAAGAACGAAACCAGGAGCGTCTTCAAGAAGTTACTGAGAAGCATGATCATCCCGCGCTGGATAAGGCCGCCGTAGATCTGCTCCATCGTGAACGTCACGGTCAACAAGCCGATATCGTGAGCCCCGCGCGCATCCACGTAATTTAATGGCAATGTTTTCTTAGGGCCATCTGGGGACACGCTGTTCGCGAATTCGAAATCACGAAACCCTTCGACAGCCAAGTGCACTTTAGCGACCTGCTCGAAGCGAAGGATCCCTTTTAATTGTTTTTGAATCTGGTTTTGGTCAAAGGCCCACGTAGAGGCTGTCAGTGATTCGCTCAAAACGTCGTTGATCTCATGAAAGCGTTTATCGAGGTGATCGACTTCGTTATTAAAATCGAGGTAAAGCTGAACCACGGTGATAATCAACGTCACAACCGAGCTGAACAATAAAGTCAGCGTCAGCAGCTTTCTACCCGTGGATGAGATGACCAATCGATTCAAGAAACTCCCCCAAAAAAACAGCCCTTATAGTGTGTCAAAATGAGACCAGCTGGGCAATAGGCATAACGTATCTCCTTGAAGAATGCGAGGAATTCTAAAGTCCAAAGAGTGTCCCTTGTCTAATTCTTCGTCATGGAGCATTTACCATCTCATATTGGTTGCATTTCGTCCCCATTTGAGATGGCCCATCGCGTGCAATAAGTCCCTCTAACGGAACTTGGTTCCGTGGAAAGTAGTTATATGCACGTTTATGTGGCCGGGGTAACATTTTTTGCTCTATTGTGTGGCTTGACCCTCTCAAGCACCACGGCACTCGCTCAACAAAAGAGTGTGACGACCGCTGTTGCTGCCCCCAACGCTCCGAAACCATTTAGTATTTCTGCTGGCCTTTCTAAATCTGTGAGCTTGATTGATCACAGCGATGGCACACGCCAAGAGTCCAATGATCTTGAAGTCAAACCATCTTATAATTTCGGCTCCTTCCAAGCCCTCGCCCTGTTCGGATTTTCGGATGATGTTCGTGATCCTGGCAATTCGGAGTTAGGCGATATTCTCGTCGCGACATCATATAAAGGATGGGATGTCTCTCGCTTTAATTTGAGTCCTTCCGTGACTTTTGTAGTCCCCCAATCAAAAGAGTCTCGAGTAAACAACAATCTAGAAACCGCGATCTCTACAAAATTGAAGGTCAGCGTGCTGGAAAAGTATCTACTTAAAGGCGTCAGCATGTCTGCAAGTGCAAGTGCTGGCCGCAATTTTCATCGCTATTATACTGCTTTGGATGGCAAGGTTCTCAATCAATACTCCTCGAAACAGGGTTTTGCTGTTGGCTATAAGCTCGGCATCTTTTCTTTCGACGTCGATTTCACTCACATCAATGCTTGGTCCTACGAAGGCAACCTCAAAGAGTTCTACGCCCATAGTGAAGAAATCAGCGTCGAGATCGGCAAGAATTTTGGTTTTGCCGTCGGCCTCAACAACGGGCCTCTCGGTCAACCAGTCTTTAAAGAAGATGGATTTTCAAGAAATTACGAAGTTATAGATGAAAACAATACTCTGGCCTACGCCACAGTGAGCATGCAGTACTAATAGAATGGAGAACGTTTTATGAGCCAAAAAACTCCGTACTCAAAAGCCCTAGTCGCTGTCCTCGGTCTGCTAATATTTGCGACCGCGTGTACAAAAGCCCGAGAGGCCGAGCTGCCATATGAAATGCAGAAGACTGTTTTTGCGATCAGTGAATTCGGTGACACTCAAACTGAGAATTCGCAGTTCAATTTAAAAACAGAAAGCAGCCCTTCGGAGCTGAGCTTGGGAAATTCATCTAAAGCCACTGCTGAAAAAGGCATTGTTGCTTTAGACGACGTGAATGTCCCAGCCCGCTTGAAGTATATGTTTAGCGGACTTGAGATCACTGGTTTGACGGCTCATACATATCCAGTGACTTTCTCCGTCGATAAACAATATGTGACCGTTTATAAAATCGTAAACAATCCGTCTGAATTAACTATTTTAGAGAAGCAATTAGCTCAAGTGAAAGACGAAGTCGTCTTGCAAAAGCAATTGCAAAAAAACAGAGACAAGGCCAAAGCCAAGGCTTTGCTAGTGTCTTTGCAAAAAGCTCGTGAAGGTAAAGTCAGCCTTCTCAGCCAACCCTCTGCAACTTTGTTAGTTCCACTGTTCAAATACAAAATTGCTAAGTTCGGTGTCCTTGAGAAAACGAAAAACGACCTCAAAGAAGACACTTCAAAATTGGGTTTGACTGAAACTGACTGGTCGGATGCAACTCATATCGTGTTGAGCACTACTAAAGAAGGCCGTTTGCCAGTAGGCTTGGATCCTGCTCAAGCTGGTGATTTGGACCGCACTTTTGTGATGGACAAGATCAACAACAAAATCATGAGCGCAGGTACTCTGATGAATGAGTACGAGATTCCGGTGAATCTCCCTCAAGACGCTCGCGTGTTGACTTTACTCGACACGAAATCTTTGCATGTCTTTGAGGTGACCCAAATCGGTAAAGCCGATCTGACGGACTCTCAACGACGTCAATTGCAGACTAACGCCAACGGAAACGTGCGCGCTTGCCCTGCGGATGTAATCAAAGTATTACCTGCAGATGCACAAAAAGATTGTATCTTGATCTTGCGTTACGATGTTGATGTGAATTACGTGCGTCCTGAATTGCCTGTTGTAGATTACGACGGTAACCAAGACAACAAAGTAAACTTCAAACCGGTTCTTGCTGGTCAAAATATCGGCTTGGTGCAAATTCCAAAGGATGCTGAGCCACGTAAGGTTGAAAGCAATAACCTTTTGGATCCGAATACGACGATCCGAATTTCTGATATCAAAGATAAAGAATTCTTCTTCAAGCGCACTCTTGAAGAGGCTTCGTACGCGGCATCCTCTCCGGGCCTTGCTCCGGGGATGGCGGGCGCTATCACCATCGTTAAATTTGAGCTCGAAGAAAACCGCGTTGTTCTTCGCAATGCCGATAAACTCGTGAGCTACAAAACAACAAATACAGATGCGGACTATGATGAAATCATGTCTTTGCCTGTAAAGTACATGAAACTTGAAAGTAAAGACTCGTCCGGCACAGATTACTCTATGCCGAAGTTGGTGCCTGCAACTCGTACGGATGCTCAGTACATCGAAGTGGATTGGACACAAAACTCCATCCCACAAGGCATGTCTCCTTACGCTGCTGTTTACGAAGGGTGCATTCAAGGTGTTGCAAATACTCAAGTTGCAGAGATGGATATGCGTTTGACCTCTGGCGTGCTCAACTTCTCGCAAAAATACTCTTTGGCTTTGCGCCCGGAGTGTATTGCGGATTACAGCACGGCGAATGGTTACAACGGCGGTGCTGGCTACCAATATACAGCGCGCGTTTCTGAGCGCATCTCTTTGAAGTTGAACGATCACAGCACAGACACTTCTTTTGTGAAGGATGTTCCATTCAAAGCACAGAATGCAATGGGCTACGGTGTATGGACGACGGCTCAAGTGGCCCCGTCTGCGAATGGTCAGTTTGGCCGTGAAGGTACTGAAATCAATCACGTCATGGTTCATGACTTCCGCAATAAAAAGGTCTTGAAGTACACCATTACTGGTATGCCGACAGACGACCCAGAAATGCGTAAGATCTACGTTGGAGTGATTGAAGAGCTCGTGAAAGCTTGGAACTTCGCTTACAAGCAGGCTTTCAAAGGAACGGCTTTAGATCGCGGTGACGATCCTTACATCACTTACGAGATCGTCGGTGAAAACGGTGTGACAGGTCACTTGGGTGACTTGGATAAGAACATCTTCCACTTCGAAAACAAGTTTGCTGATCACGGCGTCTTGGGTGTTTCGCAAGTGGGCTTCAATCCTCGCTCTGCGATTGTTGTGGCGGACTCATTGATCCTCTATGCTGGTAACGTTAAAGCTTACGTGAATCGTGACCACGAAGAAATGAACCTCCGTGCAAAATGGGAAGCGATGAAAGAAAGCTTCCGCAAACAAGCTCGTGAGAACCTGGCAAAAGAAGAAGCGGCCGATGCGCAAGCAGCTAACGGCAGCAAAGCTTCTGCGCCGGCTTCTGGCGATCAAAAAGTAGAGATTGCTAAAGCGATGACTCGCAGCCTGATGAAAGCCGCGAAGGGTCCTTCCGCAAATGCGAAAGCTATTGCGACGATCAAAAACTTGGGCTTGAGTGCGAATGCTATTCGTGCGGCTGTTGCGGAAAGAAAATCTTTAGGCGGCAGTGGTTCCTTCGCATACTCTTCACCACGTGATCAATCTGCTTGGATGGATAAGGTCTTGCGCGCTATTCTTGCGGCTCCAGGCATGACTCCTTCTGAAATTCAAGGTGTTATGGCGAAGGAGTACTTGGCGGCAAAAGGCAACAGTGTTTCTGAAGCTGACCGAGCGAGCTTGAATAACATTATCAAGCTAAGCCAGATGCAAGCGAAGTTGAAGGAAAGTTTGAAAGGCCGTGTTGGCTGCTTAATGACAGCTGCTGAAAACGCTAACGCGAACTTTGCGAACATGCCTTTCACGGATGCCTTCAAACTTGAAGCGATGAACACGATGGTGCATGAAATGGGTCACTCTCAAGGTCTGACTCATAACTTCATCGGTTCTTACGACAAGGCAAACTACGCAAACGAAGATGGCACTCCATCAAACCGCAACTACTCTTCTGTGATGGATTACATCACTCCAGGTAAGTTTACTTGGGGTGGCGTTGGAACTTACGATATTCATGCGATCCGCGCATCTCACTTGGGATTGCTGGAAGTAACTCCTGAGTTCAAAGCTCAGTTGAGCGCGGACGCTGCAAAAAAGCTCGTGCAAGACAAGTACATCCCTATCGATGAAATCGAAAAATCTTACGCGAAGAATGGCTGGTCGAGCTTCTCTCCGAGCATGATTCGCGGAGTACTGAAGCCATACAAGTACTGCACAGATATCGATGTCGGCTGGGATCCTATGTGTCAACGCCATGACTTCGGCAGCACTGTGACTGAAGTGGTAGAAAGCATCGCAAACGACTGGGAAGACAACTATATTTCCAGCTACCACGGTTGGGATCGCCTCGATTACTCTTTGGGTAATGCATTTAGAGGCCCTGCGCGCTCTGCTTACTCTTTGACTCGTATGCGCGTGTTCATGGACGAGACATTCTACAAGCTCGTGACTCGTGACACCACCCAGGACGAGATCCAAGACTACGTTCAGGCTTCGGTAAAAGCTTACTTGTTCTATATCCAATTGATCACGACACCTGATACGACTGCGCCGTTTGAAAGCGCAGAGCGTTTCGTAGCTGTGCCATACATGAAAAAGGAATTGGATGCGAACGGACAACCAACTGGTAAAGAGACTAAAGATGTTGCGATCGTTGAAAAACGTGCTGTGCAGACATTCACGAACGGTAACAAAGACCGCGTAGACACTGTCGGCCTCGAGATGGACAAGGTCGCGGCGATGAGCATGTTATCTCTGAAAGGCTATCCGAACTACAAATACTCTTCTCAGAACATCGAGTTCTCATTCTTGGATTTCGAAAAGTACATTTTAGGAATGGATACTCCGAACAGCTTGTACGTCAATCTCATGACAGGCATGATGTTGGATAAGCTCCAGCCGACGTTTACAAATGCAGATGTGAGATTAGAACCAGTTCCAAACGCAAAAGCGACTGTAACTGCATCGATGAGAGCTTACGCTGGAATCTACAGTATCTTGAGCCTCGAGGCTTCAACATTGAGAGACAAAGACAACTTTGCAAATCTCTTTAAAGTTGCAAGCAGCGTTGGTAAAGGTCCGACAGACCGCTTGGTACTCACTCAGCTGGGCACAAGCGACCAGTCGAAGGCTCGTGTCGGCTTCTGGGCTTTGGATAACGCAATTGCTTCTCAAGCGATCCTCAAGTACGCCGGTCAGAAGGATTTCTTTATCCAAAACAATAAAGACATTCAGCCTTTGATGGAAAAGCTGATCGCGGCTCAATTCCAAGTCGTGGCTGCTCGCTCTTCGCAGGATAAGACTGTCGGCGTGAAGGCAGCTGAAGAAGCTGCTAAAGCGAAGAAGGCATTGATTGCGAAGCTGAATGCCTTGAATAAAAAAGGGGACATCGTTTCTGCGGCGACTGTTCAGGCAAATCCACAGATGTCGATCGACGGCCAAGTGACTGCGATCATGGGCCTCAATGAGGAGTTCCTGCAAATCACCATGGGATTGCTGGCAAACGATGACCAAATCGTTAGCCGTGCACCTGAGTTGACTGCTCAAGCCGCACAGCTCGCGGACACATTGCCACTGGTTGCTTTGGATCAAAAAGCATTTATCTCTGCGATGACGGCGATCGGTAATGAGATTGCTAAGAACCCAGGCCAAGAATCCTTTGCCGATTTGGGACAGGCTGCGGGTCAGATTCTGAATGGTGACTCTCTGGAAACTACATACGGTCTCATCATGAAGAACGTTGAGTTCTTGAACATGCTGACAAATATGACGAATCCGGAATACGCGCGCTAAGATATCATCACAGTTGTGAATTTACTCAAGGGAGTTTGTTGAAAAACGAACTCCCTTTTCTTTTTGATCAATGACATTTTCGTCATAAACCAGAAAACCAATTCTCAGCTGACGAAAATAGAGGCATAGGTAACTAAATCACGGAGGGAAGCCATGTCTTTAGTAAATGACCCTACACAATTTAAGATCACTCATCAAATCGAGGGTTGGGACTTGCGTCCACCCGAAGAAGCCCCTCAGTCGATTTCCGATATCATCGCGACTAGCTTAGAGGCCCGTCCCCAAATCTATAAGGACTCACCGAAAAGCTTCTTGATGCAAAAAGCGATCGCCATGCAACAAGCGGAGCTCGGCCCCCACGGAGAGCTTGTGGTTCTCACAGGATCGCATACGGGGCGCGCCGCGGATGACAAGTATGTCGTTCATAGCGAAGGCACCGAAAGTAAGATCTGGTGGCAGAATAATATTAAACCCATGGGTGAAGAAATCTTCGAAACTCTCTATGAAGACGTTTACAGATATCTCCATAGACAACCCGAGCTTTTCGCCACTTCGCGGTCTATTGGCAAAGCCAATCACTTTGCTTTGAATATTGAGTTCGTCTCTGAAATGCCTTCAGCGGCTCTGTTTACCGAATACATGTTTAAGAGCAAGCAAGTATTTGCTCATGACAGTTTCAAGATTCTGCATGCTCCGTTCTTTGAACTGGATCCTTTCAAATATGGAACACGTTCCGACACTGTGGTCGCGACGTCCTTTGAACAGAAATGTGTGATTATCGTCGGTACCAAGTACGCCGGTGAAATCAAGAAAAGCATGTTCTCGGTGATGAACTACTTGGCTCCGAATGAGGGCATTTTGCCAATGCATGCGGGCGCCAACATGAACCAACGAGGCGAGACGTTTGCTTTCTTTGGTCTCTCGGGAACGGGCAAGACCACGCTGTCACATGATGAAGGAACGATTCTCATCGGCGATGATGAGCATGGGCTTTCCGAGCGCGGGCTTTTCAATTTTGAAGGTGGTTGCTATGCAAAAACCAACAAACTCAGCCAAGATCAGGAGCCCGAGATTTACAAAGCCTGCACACAGTTTTCAGCGATTCTGGAAAATGTAAAGATGGATGCAGAAACTTATGAACTGGACTTCTTTGATTCTTCACTCACGGAAAATGGCCGTGCAAGCTACCCGCTCGAATTTATTCCAAATCGAGTCTTCACTGGCGAAGGAATCATTCCGAAAGATATTTTCTTCCTCAGTGCGGATGCTTTCGGGGTTTTACCTCCGGTCAGCCGCTTGACTTTGCAGCAGGCCGTGGACTTTTTCATTTTGGGTTACACTGCGAAAGTTGCTGGTACCGAAATCGGTGTGAAAGAACCAAAAACAACGTTCTCGCCCTGTTTCGGAGCTCCTTTCATGCTGAGACACCCCATGGAATACGCCAAACTTCTTGCCGAGTACCTACAAGCACACGAAATTCAGGTGTGGTTGATCAACACGGGCTGGAGCGGCGGCCCTGCGGGAACCGGCAAACGTTTTCCGATTCCGACAACTCGGGAAATCATTCGCGCTATTCAGAATCATGAGTTAGATCATGCTGAATTCCACGAGGAACCTTTCTTTGGTTTGCAGATTCCTCGTCAAGTACGAGAACTCAACGGAAAAGTTTTGGATCCTATCAAAGCCTGGATCTCAGAAGATGCTTACCGTAAAGTCGCCGCGGCTCTCAAAGAAAGTTTTGCAACTCAACTAAGCAAGTTCCGCCACTAACGCGGAACTTGTCTTTGCAGCAATGGAAGCCTCGAGCTGAACAAGGTCGAGGTTTTTTTCTGTCTTGATCTTCTTTTCAAATGGATACACGACAGCCAAATGGACTTTGGAATCTTTTTGTACAAAGCCCATGCGATGCAAAGCCCAGGTGTAGGCTTTGAGCTGATCAAAGGCTGTTGTTGCATAGTCGCTGGAACCCGTCTTGTAATCGACAATCCAAGTTTCTTCCCCGACATTTCCCCACAAGTCGATCTGTCCCTGGATCCAGAAATCTTGATGCTGGAAACTAAATCCCCACTCGACATGGCCCTTTTGAATGACTTCTACTAACGGAATCTCTTCTGTTGCTGCAATAAATTTCACAGCTTCAATGAGTTCAGTATCATCCAGACTCGCGATAACTGTATCTGCATCGGTGTATTTGAGGGATTCGAAAATTCGATGGGCTTCCGTTCCGCGATACGCTTTACCGAGAGCTCTCTGCAATGCGGTTGCGGGAATCACTTGAGCCTTCGACGCTGATTCCATCTCGGAGGCGATGAGTTTCGTCACAGCCATCGTTTGATGAGTGCTTTCAGTATTTTCTTTCTGCCATGGGCCCGGATCCTCTTGGTATTCCATCTCTTCACGATTCTGAACTTGCGGCGTGAAGGAGCCCTCAAGAATCGCATAAGCGAAATCTTTTTCTTGATGAGCACCGGTCACCAGCTGCAAGGGACAAGTGGCCGCCCAAGAATTTTTCTCTGGCTTACCGGCCCAGGTTAGAGTCAAACCCTCTTTCGCCCGTGTTAAGGCCACATAAAGCACTCGAAGATGTTCTTGCAATTCTCGTTGATTGAATTTTTCTTTCACACGAATTGCCAAACGTGAAGGCTGCGCCTTACGTTCTTCTTCGTTCATAAGTGACAATGACCACTGGCCGTTCTCCTCATCGACAGAGAACAACTCCGCCTGACTTAGGCGGGGCTTCGACGTCATCCCCAGCAAAATCACTTGATCAAACTGCAGACCTTTCGAAGCATGGATGGTCATCAGGTTCACACGTTTCGGAGCAATCACCGGAGTCGCATCCGAGTCTTCGCCGCCCGATTCAAGATCAGGACTTTCTTGCAATCCCGCGAGGAAATCTAGGAAGTTAAAACCTGGGCTGCGTTCTTGTTCAAACAGATTTGAAATGAGCTTCCATAGATTCGCTTCACGACGGCCCGTCGGATCCAGTTTCTGGACATAGTCCAACAATCCCAACTCAATAAGCATGCGGCGAAGGACAAAACTAAAGCCAAGTCCTTGCGACATCTGAAGGTACTTTTTCAGCAAGTTCACCGGATGACGAACTTCATTTTCAGTCACGGTCTTTAGTGCCTGACTCCAAAACGAATAGGCATTGCTATGGCAATAGCTCAAAATATCTTGGTCAAGCATCGGCAACCATGGCGAACGCAAACAAGCCAGGAAATTCACATTGTCATGCGGATTCACTAAGAACTTCAAAAATGCGAGCGCATCCTTCACTTCCCGGCGGGCAAAATAGCCACCGGCAACGTGAATTTGCACTGGCACCCCATAAGCTTCGGCCGCCTTTGCCAGAGTTTCAAGCCCACTGCGGGTTCGTGAAAGCACGCAGATCTTTTCCGCATCCACCCCATTGGCCATGAGTTCTTGAATTCGCTCCAACGCCGCTTGAGTTTCTTCGCCGAGGCCTGAGAGAGCTTCCGCTTTTTCAATCAATCTGAGTTGAGCCACGGGATTTTGAATATCGCCAAGCTCCTTCCCTGGTGCGGGCTCCATTGCCGCGAACTGGTCACTGGATTTCAAAAAATAATAATTAATGAAATGGAGAAGCCTCGGAGTCGAGCGATAGTTCACAAGCTTCTCTTGAACTTCACCACCCGTCTCGTGCACCGTCAGCATTTTCTCTTGGAAAACTTCGGAACGTGCGCCACGGAAAAGGTAAATACTCTGCTGAGGATCGCCGACAACGAAACTCTTACGATCACCCACCATCGCTTTGAGAAGTGCGACCTGGATCGGGCTGGTGTCCTGATATTCGTCAATCATCCAGTAGTCCCACTCCGACGCGAAACTCTGACAAGCTTCCGAAGATTCATTGACGAGTTTCAAAGAAAGCAATTCTAAATCGCCCATGCTGATAGAACCTGTGGTGATTTTGGTCTCAAACAAATCTTTCGTAAAGTTTTCTGCCAAGCGATGAAAGATCTCGTTCTTTTTCTCGTGTTCTTCCCAATAGGATGGCATGTACTCCGGAGAATCCAAAAGATCCTTCAGAGATTCCACGAGACTTACCAACATGTCTCCGATGTCGGTGCTCACAGCGGGACTTTTCGTGCTCAGTGAGGGCTTGCGGGGATTCTCGGCGAAGAAGTTCTTAATCGCTTGCAAAGCTTCTGGCGCCTTCGAAACTTCCACGCGTAAGGAAAACCGTTGTAACCCCTCGGCATACTTCACCCACGAGGCCTGTTGCGTTTCTGCGAGAATCTGCTGACTGCACTCCTTGCGAAGCGCTTCGAGCTCGTTGAGATGCTTTTGCAGGTCTTGTGCGAACTCTTCTTTGCGAATGTACCGGAAGTTTTTATGCAAAAAAGAATTTTCGTAGTGTTTCTGTAAGGCTCCTTCGAGCTGACGGAAACTATAGCTCTCCAACAAAGACTCATACGTCGGCTCGGATAAAATCAACCGGCGCAGAATTTTTCGGCGCACCAGAACTTCTTGCGGTCCCGACAGAAGTTTAAAGTCAGAGCTCAAGCCGATTTTGTTCCCATAGCGGCCCAAGAATAGGCTCAAAACCCCGTGAATAGTCGAGATCTGCACCTGGGATTTATTTGTAATGTAATGAAAAAGATCTTCACGTTGCTTTTCAAGGGCCAACAATAATAAACGCTCTTTGAGCTCCTGCGTCGCTTTTCGGGTGAAAGTCGTGACAACGATTCGTGGAAAGCGCTGATGAGTCTGCTTAAAATCCGAAGCATAATTCAAAAATAAGTGCGTGAGCGTGGTGGTCTTCCCCGCGCCGGCGCCCGCTCTTAAAATGATATCTCTTAATTCAGATGTGGCGCCCGGCACAGCACACTCCATTCGCAGGATTGACAGGTTTTAATATCAAAAGGACGAGGTTCAATCTCACCTTTTTGAATTTTAACAACGACTTCTAAAATGATCTGCTCAAACTTAGTCAGAAGTTCTTTCTTATCTTCACCACTGGCTTTGACACCTTTACGGCCCGCAGGACGGAACAAAGGACCTGCATGCTCTTCCAATTGAAAACCCTTTTCGCGATGGAAGTCCTTGAAGCTGTAATAGAAGGCTCCGACGACTTCCCCACTGACTTCTTCCAACATCTCTTTTTCCAGAGCCCACATATAGAACAACAATTGCAATTCCTGGTTCTCTAACCAGGCGCTGTGATTTTTGTAGGCCGCATGACTGGACTTATAATCGATCACCACATGATGATCAGTACTGCGATGACGGTCGATACGATCAATTTTACCGCTGAATTTCAGCGTACCGTCTTTGGCTTCGCGATGAACTTCGCCATTTTGTGGATTAAAATAAAACTCAAAGGCCTTTTCAGCAGCCAAAGTCACCGTATCCGGAAACTCACGACGCCATTCCTTCTCGAACTGCAAAAACCGCTTTGCTAGTTGGAGATAACGGCGCTTCATCGAGGTCCATAGGCGTGGATCAGCCAATGTGACTTTATCTTCCGCTTTGAGCTCTTCAAGAATTTGCTCAATTTGACTGTCGTCCAGATCCATACGGAACTCAGGAAAAGTCAGCTTCTCAAATAGGGCATGGGCTAGAGTGCCTTTGCTGCGCGCATCTTCGTCCAAATCTAAATCTGGATGATCCTGCAATTTGAAAATCTTTTGCGAGGCAAAAACAAACGGACATTGCAAATAGCGTTCAATCTGTGAAGCAGAAAGACTCGGCGCTTGTTTCAAATCCAGGCTCGGTACGGGCTTCGTCCCTTGATCTATCTGCAAGCGCATTTGAAACATTTCTTTTTCGTTAGCGGTACGACCGCGCAGATCCAAGATCTTTGCATCTTCTACTCTTTGCAGAGAATCCCAGCGAGTATTTCCGGGCAATGCGATAGCCTCTGAGGGCTTCAGGCTCATCCAAAAATTGGAGGGCGATAAGAGACCGCCGGAAAAATCTGACAGACCAAAGGAATAAAGATTTTTCTCGCCTGGAGCTTCGGCAAGCCAACGCAGTTGAAACTCTTTAAAGGAATGATCAGGATGCTCGAGATAAAAGCCAAGATCTAATGCCAAGCGGTTTAAATCGGCACCCAGAATGTGACTGCGCTCGCGATTTTTTAAATTCTCATCGCAAAGGCCCAAGAAAATCTTATGTGACATTTTATAAGATTGCGCAGACATCAATTGCGTGACCACAATTCCCTCCGCAGAGCCGGTCACCGCTTTCATCTCTTTGTTGGCGAGAATGTTTTCAAGATATGTCATCCACTCTTTGTAACTGAGCTCGATTTTAGCTGCGGCGTTTTGGAAAACTTCGCGCAAAACCACAATCAGCATATCGGTTTGAGTTTCACGGCGCTGCCACGATTTCAATGCCTGCGCCAAAAACTGGTCGCGCGAAAGTGTTTTAGAAAGATCATCCACACCATGATAAAGTTTAAAAACTTTTTCCTCGCGGGCGAGATCCTCTTCCCCATATATAGACTTAAAGAGAGCAACGAATTCTTCATAACGAAGCATTTGTGCTTCTGGGCGCGCATAAAATGAAACTTCCAGATCTGCAGAGGTCACTCGAGACGTCTGCGCCCGTAAAGTCGCAATCCACTGCTGCAAACTTGGCAGGCTTTGCAATTTTATGCTGAGATCCTTTTGAAAAGGAATTCCCTCTTGCTCTAAGTAAGAACTTAGCACTGGCCAGTACATTTCGATATCAGGCGCCACCACGGCAACCTGAGAAGGCGCCACCCCTGCCGAAAGCCATTCACGAATCTGCCTGCAAGTATTTTTAACTTCCGCCAGCATTCCCGACAAACGCAAGCACTCCAGCGGCGCGGGCGTCGCCGTCACAGACTTCAGAGCTTCTACTTTCCCAGCTTGCGGTCTTAGATATTCATAAGGCTGTAAGAGATACTTAAACTCTTCGTGCCATTGCGGGCGCGGCTCAATCACAAGCACTTCTTGCTTATGGCTGAGTCTTTGGAACACTTCGGCCTCGACGGTTGAAACCTCGGAGCCTAAATCTATGATGAGATCATGGTCCCATGCTGTTTCAAGGCCGTCGATCTCCTGCAGATAACTTGGAATCCAATCGGCGATAATAACTTTCTTCTCGTAGATCATCCAACGCAGAGCAATTCTTGCAAGCAAGTACCAGCTCTGCCAGCGCAAAGAAATTTCTGGCTGGTCCGTAAACCACTTTGAAATCAACTCATCAGAGTCCGCTGCCAGCGCCAAAGGCGCCAGCTGAGTCATATAGTTAAACAAGCTCTTCTCGGAAGTAGAGTTGATTTGAAAGGCCTCGCTGTTTTGATCGACAAAAGAACGCAGCAAAGAGCGCGCAAAGTCTTTCGAGACAATACGTAGGTCTGGCGAAAGACGTTTCAATAGTTGCTTCCAGAGATCACTTGCACGCAGAACCGCGCTGTCCAAAAAGTAACCTTGGCGTGCGATCAAAAGTTTTTGCATTTCTAACTTGGTACGAAGATCCGAGACGACCCAAGATTGGGTTTGCGGATTGAACGAAGCGAAAATTTCTTCGGTTTGCGACGGTGACGAAATCTGGAAGACCTTCAACATTCTCCAGACTATAAAAGACTAACGGCGCTGTTTCAACTTTCGTTTTTTGCCATCAGCGCTCATGAGTTTAAAGTCGGCGTCAAAGGCTAAATCGAGACTAAGGCCGATCTCAACTCGATTTTGAGGAGTCTGGCCCGGATAGGCCCCAGTTTCTTCGGTGTACATCGCAGCATCGAGCTTGATAAAGAACAAATTAATGCCTGCTCCGTACGTCGCATAACCCTGATTAATACCGCCGCGAATATCAATGAACGGCAAAGAAAACTCCGTACCGAAGTGCAATTTCTGACCTAGCGGATATTCACTCTCGGTAATGTGACGGTATTCGAAGCCTGCGACCCAATCTAATCCCGGAAGATCGAGCGATGTGGACATACCAAGACTCAAATTATCATGAATCCTTGGCGGCGCATCGAGCCCATCCGACTTAGTAAAAGCAGTGGAGCCCACATCTTGCCATACGAGAGAAAAAGTAGGACTGAAAGGCATTGGCAGAGTCGTCATCGCTGCAAGGTCCACGCCATAACCATTGCCCTTGTTTTTAAATTGATCCGCGACATCCGAAAGATTCCCGCTGGCAATGACACCCAAATCAATATCTTGCTGGCCGCCCCAACGGGAAATGCGCTTTAAAGAAACCCCGCCATAAGACATTGGCCCTACCGGAAAAGCACCGCTCACGATCAAGCCATAGTCGCTTAAAAACGTCGTATCAAATTGCGGGAATGCAGGGTTGTGCAGAACCAAGTGGGTTTGCGTATCGGAATAGACGCCCACCCCGAGGTATGGCAATGAGAATGCCGCTTTTCCACCGGCGCGAATCCACACATCTTTACCAAAAAACTGATTAAAACTATTGGGATCACTGGTATCAATGCCTCTAAATTCATCGTAAATGTCTTTCCCGTTGATACCCGCTTCGACATTCATCACTTGCAAGTTCATTCCTGATGTTCGGCCAAGCGCCGCCGGGTTGACAAAGATCGCGTTGGAGTCGTTCACGATCGACATGTAAACGCCGCCCATCCCATTGGCTCTCACGTTATGGTGAGTCTCAATGATCTCTCCGGCATTCGCCATCGTAGAAATTAGAATGAGGAAAATGCTTACGAAGTTTCTCATGGGCACAAACACGTTGTTGGGTCTGCGTTATTGCAGCTGCCAATCCCAAAACTTTGGGCATTTAAAAGCGCACGGCCGACAATGATCGGAGTATCCAATTCATCCGCACCGGCTCCACCCCCACCACTGTAATCCAAGGCTGGAAGAGAACCACCATAGGTGCTAATAAAAGTTTGAATGCCGCCAACGCCACTCAATGTTGCGCCGACGGCGCCGAACTGTGCAATAAACTTATAGAAACTTGCCATGATCTCTTGGACTTCCGCGATCGGAACGCTGGTTCTGCAATTGTATGTGGCATCCACGGTTCCATCGCCTGTCGCGGAAGGCGCAATATCTGCGACAGCACGAATGCGGTTACCCATTTTCGCCAGTTCCAATATCATCAGGAAAAGATTTTGACTTTGCGTACGCACACCAATCGCACCAATGCCTTCAATAATCGTCTCGGCCGTTTGGCAATCAGCGTAGTTAGCCGTGTCTACGCCAACAAAACCATTCATAGCCAAACTAAAAAGCCCACTGCTGCTTCCGCCGGTGAGGTTCTGCACAAAAGGCAAAAACTCCATCCCGCAGCGAGCCGCATAAGCTCCAGCCAGGCTTTCTTTCACCCGAGTTTCTGCTTGAAAAGTCGTCGTTGTCGCAAGAATCTTATTGATCGCTCCAGTATAGTCCCCGCTATCAATCAACTTTTGCGCATCTTCAAAAAGGGCTGCATCACTCTCTTTATTAGAGGCCATATCTTTATACAGATTTGCCCCCGTGCACGAAAGCACACCCGAGGTGATTATTAGGAGCTGTAGTATTCTAAACAAATTCCTTTTCATACTTTCGATCCCTCCGCATTAGAATCGAAACGCAAACTTAAAAACGGTTCTTCGGTCCTCACGAGGCGCTGTCTCATCGCCAATTTCTTCACCGTACGTAGCAATCTGAAACTGCATTCTTTCCGAAGCGATCTCCACGCCTGCTGTGTAATATCTCTGATTATAACCCGCACGAATAAATAAGATGTCGGAGATGTTAAATTCGACGCCTCCGTGTATCAGTTTGGCCTTATCCGTTTCCTGAGATGATGTTAATAAGCCACGATATTCTAAACTCCATGTAGAGCGAACTCTATTCGAATGTATCGGGAATAGGGCCACCGCTACATCCATATCCTGAGGCACTGTCGCAGGACGATTGGTCGTACTGAGACGCACACCACTGGCTTTATCGAAGGCAGTATTTCCCACATCATGAACAACTGCGCTGACTGTCGGCAACCAGGTCCACGGGCCTGTCATAATCAACCCCACGTCCGTACTAAGGCCCGTCCCTTCGGAGGCCAGGGTCGGAAGATCCAAAGCGCCCGTCGGATCGACTGTTTGATTATCGACTTCAATACGATTAATAAGTTTGGCGTTAAAGCCAAGCTTGATACGGCCATCAAAGAAACGGAAATTGTACCCCAACGCCAAAGCGATGTCGTTGCGATAGAAAATATCCATATTGGTGCCGGCGGCGTTCATCTCGCCATCCAGCAAATAACTTCCATAGAGACCGATACCGAAATTTCGCGCGACCAACGAAGGAAAAACCTGAGCCTTGGCGTGATAGTAAGTTTCACGAGAGGCATCCAAGGTGTCTTTGATCGCAGAGATACTAAAAGGCTGCGTGATCGAAGACGCTTGATTCATACTGTTCACGTTATTTGAATAGTCCAATTCAGGATCGAAGATCGTGCCATAGAAATCGCGCAGTTTTCCGAGAGCCGCTGGATTGATGAGCAAGGCCGTTTCATCATTCACGGTCGCGATCTGGGCTCCGCCCATCGCACGGCCGCGCGCGCCTTCATAAAAAGAACGGCGTTCCCGCGCCCACCCGTCGTGGGAGCTCAAAATCAGTCCGCTCAAGATTAAAAAAATCGTCGAAATCCTTTTCATCATAAATCCTGCGTCTTCTCTGACGTTGCTTATATATCGGCAGAAAAGGCTCTCAAGTTGAGACAGACCTTAGAAATACCACCCTAAGTCGAAACTGGCTCAACTTAGGTCTTGAGGAGAAAAATTTAAGTCCCCGGTTGAGATCTGCCGTAGAATAATAGAGAGATATTTGCTTTGCGGAGGACGTTTTCATGTTTCAAGGAAAAAAGAATTTATCTTTAGTATTTGCTCTTACTGCCGTCACGGCTCTCGTGTCTTGCGGAGAAAAAGACGCTGACAAAATTGGTAAGGCTCAGTTGTGCCTCGATAAAGCGACTCAAGGAACTGCGGCTGAATGTAAAGCCATGGTGGACGGAATCGAAACGAGTGGTGCTTACTCTATCCGCTGCTCTGCAAACTTTATTAATGAGGGATTTACAGCTCCTGCCCGTTTCAAACAGGCTTTCGATGCTTTCGACACGAATTCCAATAACAATACCGAAACTTTCATGAGTGTCATGACTTTCAAAAATAGCGGCACAACCATGGATCAAAATATGACTGTTGCGAGTGAAACCAATGACTACTGCAGCAAAACGGGCTCCAAAGGTTTAAGGTTTTTGGGAATGATGGCTTTTTCATCCACAACGATGGCGAAAGCAGCTTATGACCTTACAAGCGGAACTTCCGGGACGACCCCCGATGCGACTCAAATCAACGCCGCACTCACTGACTTGAAAAACAATCCAACCTCCGGCTCAAACCCAGCAAAAATTGCTGCTATCGGCACCGTGGTTTCATCAACTTACACAGCAACCTGCCAATCCGGTAGCAGCGCGAATCAATCGATCTGTGACCAGCTTGACGATGCTTTGAAAGGCGTAGACATCAACGACCCAGCCGCAGTAGGCGCCGCAGTGATCAGCAAGTGGGCTAACTAAGAGTAAGAAAAGTAGAGCCCAAGTACCCGTCAGCCCGAAGTTTCTTCTTAGATTCGACAAAGCTCTGAGCACGGCCTTCATTTCAAGCACTTGTCCCAAAATCCATCACCAAGATGGCCACGATGGCCATTTTGCCCCGTTCCCAAGCCCAAAAGCCTCCATCTCATTAAGATCATGATACTCATGCATATTCCTAAAATCCCTTCCCCAAGCGACAATCCTCGTAAAAGGGCGAAGGGTAAAAAGCCCTCTGAAATCTACTTTTCTAATTTGAGAAATAAGACTCACAAGCGCTGCCGTCACAGTTCTAATAAAAGCCTTATAATCATCGCGATCTGAGATCTTAATCAGTAAATGCACATGATTCCAAACAAGAGAAACTCGATAAAGTTTAACCCCATATTTATGAGCATGCTTATGAAAGAGACTCTCTATTCTCCTATCGCCAGGAAAAAACACATTATGCCCTTCACTTTTAAGCACTAACTCAATAGGCTCTTTGGTTGAAAGAGGACGAACAGTCTTACGCTTCCCAACCAAAAGTTCTCCACCAAATTTTCTTACATTTTTTCCGAAGAATTCAAAAGCAGTCTGTCTCATAAAACTCTCTCAATCAAATTCACTCATAAGCATCATGCTCAGTGATGAATTCGACACATGTATACCACGTGTTTTCAGAGAGAAATTTCAAGTGAGTCACAGACATTTCGTAATCGCCAATAAGAGCGCACCACACCTTCGCCCCAGAGATAAAATTACAAAAACGAATTTTCAAAATTATAGAAGACAAGTGCCTCTCAGCGAGCCGCTAATGCATTCAAAAAAAACGTCAAGCAGAACCAGCAAAAAAATAATCCTTTAAACATTCGGAATCCGGACGCCCGCGCCTCCGAAAATCTGGAAATCTGGAAATCAATTCCAAATGACATCTTTCCCATCTCATGATCAGAAAAACAAAAACCCCGAGAGCATCGGGGGTTTTCCAATCTAAGCGAAACAAAAAATATACTTAGAAATTGAGATTCAACCGGGCCATGTACATACGATTCTCCTGTGGCGCTCCCTGGGGGCCGACGTCTTCGCCGTAGGTGACGAGATCGAGGTTGAATAACGCGAACTGCGCGCCCAAGCCTGCGCTCAGGTAGCCTTCGCTGATACCGACGTTGTAGTGTCCCTTCCACCAGCTGAAGACCGTCCAGTCGAATTCAAGACCTGCGTGCAAACCTTTGCGGAAATTGAAGAGCGGATGACCGATATCGCGAATATCCAAGGTTCCGCGACCGCTGAAGATCCACAGTGATGGATACTCCCAGCGTGAACCGATATCCAAAACGCGATAAAGTTTTTCAGGAGCTTCGGTCTTTTCTTTATTGATGAGCTTCAACGATTGACCGAAACCCATTTCACCAACGTTACGAACGACCGCACCGAAAGTCGGCTTTGCAACCGACAACCACGAAAGCAAACCCTCGCTCGGAATGTTTGGTGTCCACAGCATGCCGATGTCCGCATCGACAGTATAACCTTCACGAAGATCTTCTTTCTTGATCAGATTCGGATCTGACGCAGCTTCAATCGCCGTGATCGGTTTACTGAAATATCCGCGGTTCACGAATTTACCAGTAATCCCCATCGAGAAACGAGAATCCGGAATCCAGTCAAAGTCACGAGCATAAGCGTAAGCAATTGTCGTATCCGCGTACACCGTCGTATTGATTGAAGGCCCTACTTGATTGTGCAAATCCATCTGCACGCTCACGTCCGCCGGCAAAACGGCAATCCCCCAGTTCGGCCGGACCCAAATACCAGTAGGCCCCATGACTCTCAATCCATACGAGTTTCCTGCATTAGCATTGATGACATCCAGAATCGCCTGTTGTTTCACGGAATCCGAGCCTGGTGTGTTCTGAGCATCACCAATTTGCTTTGAAAAGTCGGCAAATTTCGGAGTGGCACCCACATCCAAAGAGAGATTAATTTCGCCATCCGTGCGGCGAGCAAGACCGGCTGGATTATAAAAAATTGCACTGTAGTCATTCGCAACTGCGATGAAAGCATCTCCCATCCCCAAAGCACGTGGTGATTGATATTGATGATGAATTCTGAAACTGACGCCCGTATCATCCGCCGCAAAACTGAAAGGTCCAGAAGCCAACACAGCAAGGACCGCAGTAAGGAGCTTCCCTCTCCCAAGAACCATAATTCCTCCAATAACGCTTTCCAAAAATTGTATTCGTAAAATATACTTTCTTGTATGCGTCTTTATGCTTCCACATTTTTTTTGACCTTGGTCTTGAGCGGGCTTGCAGCATTCTCGGCGCCAGTCATCGACGAACAACGACCGACTATCGAAATTTCCCCCAAGGCTAACATCGATCCGATTTACCGAAGTGTGGATCGCACCGAAAGAAACTGGTCCATCCGCATGGGTTTTCTTGGCGGTGCATTGAAAGAAACCAACCAAGCTGAGCAATTATATTTCTATGGAATCCGCTATGACTTCCTGAGAGAACCCCTCGAAACTTGGACCTTCGAAATCACCACGGCCAAAGACAACTTCCTACACTTCGTGGTGGGAAAGAAGTTCTACTTCCCTCTCGAGGAGGTGACGCTGCCCTATTATAAACTCAGCGTCGGCGATCTGGTTGATTCCACCGATGGAATAGGCTCTATCTTTAATATTAAAAAAATCCAAGCCATGACTGCGGTCGGAATGGACGACATGTTTAGTTGGAATCGCCATCTTCAAGGCGAAATCGGCGTGAGTTACGCTCTGATTGGGCCTCAATTTGAAATATCTTTGGGAATTGCTTTCTAAAGACCAAGCTCTCGCAAAACGCGGTCGACTTCTTTGTGCAAAAAAGCCACGTCCTGAGTGTTGCGAATCACATACTTCGTCTTCTTTTCCTTCTCACTCAGCGCCATTTGCGAATGAACTCGGACTAAAGCCTCGGTCTCCGTGAGCCGATTTCGTTTTTTGAGTCTTTCGAGTTGTTGTTGCGGTGTTGTCGACACCAAGATGACAGCATCGAAATCATTTTCCATTTGTTTTTCGAACAACAACGGAACGTCGTAAAATGCGACGGCTTTATTCATTTTTTCCAGTCGCGTTTTTTCTGCCGCCACTTGGGCCCGGACCAAAGGATGGATGATGGCTTCGAGTTTCTTGCGTTCTTTGTCATGACCAAAGACCAGAGCACCTAAAGCCTTGCGGTTCAAACTCCCGTCGGGGTTCTTCACGCTCTCGCCAAAGGTCTGGAAAATCGCAGGTAAAGCGTTACGAGCCGGATCGGCATCCAGACTTGTGACCAGATGAGAGACCTCATCCGCATCCAAAACGTCATAGCCCAAGGTCCTAAGACGCTGAGTGACTGTGCTTTTGCCGGTGGCGATGCCACCTGTGATTCCAATCCATTTCATCATTTTAAAGGTCCAGATTCCTTAAGTGCTTTCAGCATTTTACCGATATTTTCCCTAAGAGGAAATGAATTTAATGTCTCAACAGCTCGAACAATTTGGCAAATATCTCCTGCTCGAGAAGCTCGCCACCGGTGGAATGGCCGAGGTGTACCTTGCGAAATCCGTAGGTGCTGTTGGCGTTAATAAATTCGTCGCGGTCAAACGCATTCTTCCTCAACACTCCGAGAGTCAAGAATACATCGATATGTTCAAAGAGGAAGCAAAAATCGCCGTGAACTTGAATCACGGAAACGTTGTTTCCATCTACGATTTCGGGGTTGAGATTAAGCAGTTCTTCTTGGTCATGGAATATGTCGAAGGCCGCAACCTTCGCCAAATCGTGAACGAGATGAAAAAAGCGAACGTTCAATTCACGATCGATCAGATTGTCTACATCGCCAAAGAAGTTGCTGCAGGCCTGGATCACGCCCATCGTTGTATCGATGGCAGTACCGGCCGTCCGCTCAACATCACTCACCGTGATATGAGCCCACAAAACATCATGGTCAGCTTCGAAGGCGAAGTGAAAATCATCGACTTCGGTATCGCCAAAGCAGAAACTCAAATCGAAGCGACCAAAGCCGGAACTCTCAAAGGAAAATTCGGTTACATGAGTCCCGAACAAGCCGATGGTATGCCGATCGATTTGCGTACGGATATCTTCTCTTTAGGGATCGTTCTTTGGGAACTTCTTGCGAATGACCGTCTGTTCACTTCCAGCAGCGAAGCCGCGATTTTGCGTAAAATCCGCGAGTGCCAAATTCCAAGCATTCGTAAGATCAATCCTTCTGTTCCACCGGAACTGGAAAGAATTGTGAATAAGGCTTTGGCAAAAGATAAGAGCTTACGCTATCAAACGGCGGCGGCTCTTCATCGTGATCTCAATCGCTTTTTAAATACACAATATCCGGAGTTTTCTCCGCACGACTTCAGCGTGTTCGTGAAAACGGCGTTCTCACAAATTTATTTGGAGCAAAAGCGCCGTCTTGTGGAGTACTCAAAACTTGCGGTGCAAACACAAGATGATAAGACACTTGTGACTCGTATGGTGGGCAATAAAACGGAAATTGTGGCGCAAATCGCCCAGATTCCAAATAATGCTCCGACGACTGTCTATACAAATACGGCGCCAAGCCCTAGCATGCATAATGATAGCTTCACCGTGGAAGACGAAAAATTAGATATCAATATGGCCTCCACGGATGTGAAGATTAATTTGGACAGTCTGAAAGGCGCGGGCGAAGCTGCAAATCCGCGCAAGCACTTCTATAAGACCGAGTCCGAGCGCCGTAGCAATACCGTCGCAACAGTCGTCAGCCCGAATACGCGAGTGACGAATACATACACTTCAACGAAATTTAAAACCACTCCAAGTCACTCGCTGGTGGTGGAACAAGCCGTTACATGGGGTCTTATTGCCGTCATCGCCGCGGGAACTGTTTTCGGTGGTTGGTATTTCTATAACACCCCTGGCGGTCAACGTGTTGTTCGCGGTCTACTTGGTAGCGGCGAAAAACAAATGAGTAACGCGACTCCGGCTTATCAGCCAACGTTGCCAAGCACTCAAGGATCTGCAGATCAATCTTCCAAAGAACCAAGCGCGAGCTCTACTGCTCAGTACACGGCGACTTTAATTAGCGAACCAAGTAACGCACGCATTTTTATCAACGGCGAAGATACGGGAGCTTACACTCCAAATCGCCGAACTTTGAATGCGGCTAAAGACTACGTGATTACGCTTAAAAAAGAAGGCTTTCTGAACTATGAAGGGACTGTTCGCGCTATGCAAAACGGACAGACTTTCACGATGTCGATGCAGCCTGCTCAAAAGGCAGCGTATATTTCTATCAATGTTCCTAACAGCGGTTTGAACACAGTGATCTACGTCAACGGCATCCGGCTTGGTGAAAAGCCCCCGATTTCAAAATATGCAATTCCTGCGGGAACCAACGTGCGTATCACGGCTTACGATCCATTCTCGAAGCTTTCTGCTGAGCAAACTGTGAAGGTCGAAGCCAACCAGAAAAAATCCGTGGACTTGATCCTCAGTACAGATCAAAGAAAACCCACGGGCCAATAGATTATGAACCGAAAAACCCCCACCCCCAACACCACTCTCGGTCAAAGCTTGCTGACGTTTAAAAATCGCCGCGCGCCAAAAGCCGTTATGTTCAAACGTGGCGATGCATGGGTGAGCAAAAACTGGCCTGAATATTACAATGATATCGAAGCTCTCGGCGCTGGACTTCTTTCTTTGGGTGTTAAACCAAAAGAACGCGTGGCTATCATGGCGAACACTCGCTATGAGTGGTCGGTTGCCGATCACGCGGCCATGGGCGTTCATGCGATTGTTATTTCTATCTATCAAAACAACACTGCTGCAGATGTGGAATATATTCTGAATAACTCGGAATCCCGGGTGTTGATCCTTGAAAATGAGTCGCTCTTGCGAGTATGGAATGAAGTGCGCGAAAAGTGCCCTAGCGTCGAGCACATCATTCTGATGGAAACTCCCCGCAATCACACGGACAAGATGGTTCACTCTTGGGGTGAGCTTATTCAACAAGGCCAAGAGCTTTTGAAAAAAAATCCAACGGCGTTCGCAGACCTCTGTGGCGCGCAAAGAGTTTCGGATACAGCCACGCTACTCTATACGTCGGGAACGACAGGTCTGCCAAAGGGTGTGGTGATCACACATACACAGATTATCTCTGAAATCAGCGAAGCCTTTCCGATTTTCGGAGTTGATGAGACCGATGTGTCGCTCAGCTTTCTACCCTATGCGCATATTCTGGGACGGATTGAGCATTGGGCCCATGCCTATATGGGTTACACCATGGCCTATGCTGAAAGCGTTGAAAAAATTCGCGGCAACCTTACCGAGATCGAACCGACGTTCTTGATTTCAGTCCCACGGATTTTCGAAAAAGTTTATTCCGCGATTAGCACTCAGATCGACGCGTCTCCGGTGAAGAAAAAACTCTTCACGTGGGCTATGGGCATCGGCCGTCGCATTACAGAGCTTAAACTCACGCATCAAACAATTCCGCTCGAGACTTTAGCGACTTATGAGCTTGCACGCAAATTGGTCTTGAATAAAATCAGCTTGGCCTTTGGCCGTCGTCTTCGCTTTGCTATTAGCGGAGGCGCGCCGCTGGCAGCGGACATTTCCACCTTTTTCCACTCTGCGGGTGTTTTGATTCTTGAAGGCTATGGCCTCACCGAAACGACCGCAGCAATTACTGTGAATACACCATTTAACTATAAATTTGGTTCCGTCGGCCGACCGATCGGCGATGTCGAGCTGAAAATTGCCGAGGACGGCGAGATCCTTGTTCGCAGCAACAAGGTCATGAAGGAATACTACAAAAATCCTCAAGCCACGGCCGAAGTCATGACCGACGGTTGGTTCCACACCGGCGATATCGGACAGATTCTGCAAGGCGGAGATTTAAAGATCACCGACCGAAAAAAGGATTTGATTAAAACCGCCGGCGGTAAATACGTGGCTCCACAAAAGATCGAAGGTCTTCTCAAGCTCAGCCCGATGATTACGCAAGCACTGATTGCAGGTGATCAAAAGAAATATATAGTAGCACTTCTCACTATCGATCCGATTTATGTGCAAGCCCTCGCTAAAGAGCGCGGCGATGATTTCAAAAATTGGACGGAGTTGGTCACTCGTCCTTGGGTGCAAGACATGGTTCGTGATCATATTGCGGAAACCAACGCCGACCTTGCTAGCTACGAAAGTATTAAACGGTATTTGATCTTGCCAGTGGAGTTCACCATCGAAGGTGGCGAACTCACACCGTCATTGAAACTCAAGCGCAAAGTTCTTACTCAACGCTTCGAGAAAGAAATCGACAGCCTCTATAATTAGGCCAACTCTCTTAGGGAGCTGGCCCCTTTACAGACCCTTTTCATTTATTGCCCTTAGAAGTTTGTCCGCTTTGTTTTGAAATATCACTTTCACGTTGTTTGTCACTAGAGCTAAATCCACCGCTGCTTTGTTTCGCGTTTGGCTTTTGGCTATGACTTTGGCCCTGACTCTGATTTTGGCTTTGTTGGCCTTTATTCATAGAGCCTTGTTTTTTGGTGTCTTGGGTAGCCATATAAAACTCCTTGTTTAAGCGCCCAGAATCGAGTGCTTCCGCTCTGTTGCAGCCAGCTTAAGTCGATAGTTTCTTGAGTCTGAGTCCATTTTTTGAAAGTACGGCGATGACCACGAGCCTCAAAACGTTAGAGTAAACACTTAAAATGTCATCTCTCATATTTCATTCTCATCTTATGCGTTTTTAAATCCAAATAAACATAATCCGCCTGGCACAAGCGATGCAAACCTCTCCATGCAGCAACTTGTACGTTGACTGAAAGATGGGGATTTATATGACTAAGAAACTCAGTTTAATTTTTGCAGCTTTGATTTTTTCTTCTAATGCTCATGCAATTTATGGAATGCCGGATAATTTCTTTGAATATCTAACACAAACAAAAAAAATTCCCGCATTGAACCTGGATAAAAACAGCGTCACAGTTTCGGGGATTTCCAGCGGCGGCTTTATGGCCGTGCAACTGGGTGTCGCCTACTCTTCACAGATTAAAGGAGTCGGTGTCGTGGCTGGCGGAATCTATGAATGCTCTGAAGGAGACATCAACACCGCCAAAGAGCTCTGCATGAAAGACCCTGCTAAAATTAATGTTAATAAAACTCTGGAGAAAGTTGCCAGTTACTATCAAAAAAATCTCATCGACAATCCCAAGAGCATTCAACAGCAACACATTTTGTTGATTCAAGGAACTGAAGACATCGTCGTCAATCCGGCGGCAGGACCGGTGCTTGAAAAGTTCTATAAATCCTTGGGTGCCACGGTTTCAACCGACTTCAACAAGCAAATGGGCCATGGCTTTCCAGCCACTCACGGCAGTAACACGTGCCAAATGAGCCGCTCCCCTTGGGTGAATGACTGTGGTCATAGCGGAGCCGGTGAAATTTTAAAGTCCTTGTATGGAACTGTGAGTCCTCCGGCGAAGGCAAAAACCGGCGTCCTTGTCACCATCGACCAATCTGAATTCGGCTCTGACAACGCTAAGATGCTCGACTATGGTTACCTCTACATTCCTAAAAAATGCGTGGATGGAAATACGCAATGCCGTTTGCACGTGGCCCTTCATGGCTGCTTGCAATCACCGAGTGCCGTCGGTACGGCCTTCGTCGAAGGCTCACAGTTTAATGACTGGGCCGATACAAACAATATCGTTATTCTCTATCCGGCAGCAACCACTTGCGCTGCCAACCCGGCGGGGTGCTGGGATTGGTTCGGCTACACGGGAAAAGATTTTGCGACAAAGAACGCGCCTCAAGGCCAAGTCATCATGAAAATGATTGAACGCCTGACTTCAGAAAACTGATTTGTTGAAAATTACATGTAGAAACGGAAACCAAGACTGACATAGCCGCCGGTAAAATCCAGCACGCGCTTCTCTCCGGCGGCGTCCACCACATCATCACCTGCGACCTTCGCGCCACTAAACGTCGTCACATCTTTAGCGTACTTCAAATTGTCGATTTTCATCTGACGATAACCGAGTTCAAAAATATAAGTGGTCGTATCCGTCAAATGAGACTCCACACCTAATGAACCACCATAAAGCATGCCGCTGCCTTTGGCTTCGACCGAGTGATCACTGACACCACCGAAACTTAAAATCGTGTAATCATTTTTGTAGCTGGCGCTGCCCGATCCCGCATAGGCCGCGATGAACGCGCGATATGTCGGAGAGCTCTGCAAATTGATTTCGAGTCCCAGCTTGGGTGCATATGCGGTGATGGCGCTATCGACGGTATAGATATCTGTGCCACCACTATTGGTGGCAGTCACACTTTTCAGCGCAGACGGCTTGAACACTTCAAAACCAAATCGCAGGCTCACCATCGGAGTGGAGTACAAGAAGCCAAATTCACCCGTATAGTTGGAGCCAACCCCACCGCTATAAGTATCCGTTGTGGCCGCTTCGCCGGCGAAAGCATTTTTACCGATTGCGGAAGGGCCATACGTTAACGAAAAGTAGCTCGCGAATTTTTCATTACTAATGTTGAAAACCCGAGCCTCTGCTCGAGTCATCACCATGCATAAAGAAATCGCCAGCCACCAGATTTTCAAGGAAACCTCTATTTCTTGAGCTTAGGAGCGAAAAGATCAATGACGACTTTTGCAGTCGTTTTCTCGCCGCGGACTTGGAACACTCGTGCAACAGTACCGGGTTGTAAATCCAACGTCATGTTCAAGGCTTTGTCTTCAGGATCCAAAATCATCGCGCTCTTTTTCACAAACAAAGAACCTTTGAAGCGATTTGCCAAACGTCCGTCATCCAAACGGCTATTTGGTGTTTGACTAAAATCCAAGACCAAACGGTTAGGATTTTTTTTCAATTCTGCGTGAAAATAGGCAGGCATCCCTTTTTGCGGATTCCCTTGCAGGTCTCCAAAATCAAGAACGATGCGCTCGATTTTTTTCTTGGCATCGGCGGTACGGCGCAAATCCATCAAACTAAAACCCGTCCCAGCAACTCCGCCCATGGCTTCACCCTCGTTCACGAGAATGCGACCGACAACAGGAGATTTAGGTTTTGCAGGAATAGCGGCGGAAACTTGCAGGCAAAAAAGCATTGATAATGCGAAAGAAATCTTATTCATCCTTAGAACTCCTTTTCATAGGACCTCTTTCAGTCTGACCTGTGGGAGCGCAGGGGTCAATAAAACTTTTTCTCGTGATTCCAGGGACTTAGTGATACCGTCTGCAGCATGAGCTCACTCGCCGCATTTAAAAAAGACTTTAAGAAACTCTCTCGGCCGTCAGATGCCAAAATCCTGCAGCGCTTTTTTAAAACCGGCCCTGGAGAATATGGCGAAGGAGATATCTTCGCTGGTATTAAAGTTCCGCCTTGCCGCGAGCTCGCAAAGAAATATCGCGATCTAAGTTTCAATGATTTGCAAAAGCTCCTGCGCTCGCCGATTCATGAAGAGCGCTCTATCGCGCTGATGATTCTTCATCTGCGGTTCAAAAAAGCGGACGAGGTCCTGCAAACAAAAATTTACAAATTCTATTTTAAAAATCTCAAAAGCATTAACAATTGGGATCTCGTCGATGGCTCCGCCCCCTATATCGTTGGCCCCTACTTAGAAAATCGCGATCGCAAAATTCTCTATAAACTCGCAAAATCCAAAAACCTCTGGGAGCGACGGATCGGTATGTTGTCGACATTCCATTTTATCCGGCAAAATGATTTTACCGACGCTCTGAAGATTGCCGAGCACCTTTTATACGACAAGCATGATCTTATGCATAAAGCTATGGGCTGGATGCTTCGAGAAATCGGCAAGCGCGACGCTGTTGCCGAGCGAAAGTTTCTCTCTCGATTTGCAGCGACGATGCCGCGAACCGCACTCCGTTATGCTATTGAAAAGTTTCCTGAAACCGAGAGACTGAAGTACCTCAAGATGAAAACCTAGACCGTTGTCCAGGCTGCCTATCTTCCAAACAAGCCATTCTTTTTTTCAAGGTCAGGACCCTATTGACGATTTAAACACAATTTAATCGCAGGTTGCTAAGGCACAATCCTTGTATTAAACCACGAGATTCTAATGAGATGGACTGAATTTGGCCCTTAAATTTTAACCAAATGGTTAACATTTATTGAAACATTTTACTAACGAAATCTATGGTCGTTGCGTTCTGCGGGTTAGAACTAGCTTATACAAAAGCGGCACCCGAAAAGACCGCACAACAAAACCAGGAGTAATGATATGAAAACAGTTTTAAAAACCACCCTTCTTGCGACAAGCTTAATGTTCGCGCTGACAGCTTGTAGCGAAAACCACGACACGGCTGATAAAGCCAAGCAAATTCACGTTGCTGCACAAATGGAATCCGACCAACTTGCGGATGCCGGCGAGCAACTTGTAAGTCCTTACACTTTTATGTTGGCAGATAAAGTCTTCGATATGGCTCTAGCGAAAGATAGTGCTAACAAAAAAGCTCAGTTCTATAAATCCTTCCTCAAACGCATGATGGTCTTTAAAGGCATCGCTGCCCGAATCGCTCCGATGATGAACAAGGGTTCGCAAAAACAACAGGACGACTACGCTAAATGGCTGCGAGAATTCCCAGAGTCTCCTCTGAAAGCGTTCCTGGTGGATGGCGCGGGCGATATCGGTTCTTATGCTCAATTGATGAAAGTTCTCGGCGACTACAACATGGCGTTGAATGATTTCAGAAAGTTCCTCAAGACAAATGCGACATTGGAACTTACTCTGAATTTGAACCCGCATATCTTTGAACACGAAATCAATGAAGAAGCCGCTCGTTCTTGCACAGTGACTCAAGGACCGGATAATTCTTTCGATGTTACTTGCGATACGGCGCAGATTGCACAAAAGCGTTTGAATGCAGCAGATCTGATTGCACTTCGTCAGTTCGTTGGCGGCGAGATGCTCTACTGGTCGCTGTACACAGCTTATGACGTAACAACAATCGAGAAAATCAGCAATGACGAATCATGGAAGACCATGACTGCTCCAGAAAAATTGGCTTACTTGAAGGGCTTACCAAGCGTAGCTACTTTGAATGTCAACCAAGCTTTGAAACTGATTCCTGAACTCGGTGTTGACTTCAGCGCTGCTGCGAAATGGGCAAAGCAATACCAAACAACTATCTGCCCTAAAGGGGTTGAGTATCCAAACCAACGCCGTGGTTTCTTGTTCAAAGACGGTCTTTGCATCAACGATGCTAGCCAGTTTGATAAAGGTATCGCGATGCTTGATCAAGTTTTGGGTGGCGTGTTCTCACAACCGATCCTGAATGATCAAGGTCAACAGGTTGATCAAATTCGCGTAAACTTGGTTGGCTTCTTGAACGCCCCTCCTCAAGATTTGAAAAATATTTTGCCGGCTTCTGTCGATCAAGATGGCAAAGTCCTGAGCTGGACGGATAACACTTTCGGTGGCTTGTTCCCAGATGGTGATATCACTAAAATCCCACACAGAAAAAATTAGGATCTCGCTGTGACGAATTGGGCTTTATTGCTTATAACTATGTCCCTGAGTCTGAGTGCTTCTGCTGAAATGACAATGCAGAATGTTCAGATCAAAAATTGCGCAAGCAAGGGGAACCTGTGCCTGACGGTGAAAGCACCGCGGGCACAAGTCAGTTCGGCAAAGCCTCTTTACTTCATGAAAGATGTTGAAGTGGAAATCGCTGGTTCCAAAGGCCGCATTGAAAAATCCGTTAAACCACAAGGCTATTTGGATTTGGATAACAACCAACTTATTTTGCAAAGCATAGATACAAAGGGAACTCTCACGGAAGAGGTTTACAATCTCACAACGCTGCAAAAGCAAGTTTATGTCACGAGATAACTAAAATGAAAAAACGATATGTGATTATCAACATTCTTCTGCTTCTCGGTTTAGCGG
>Ga0255338_1001866_pt1 | contig 35798 bp, 25 predicted proteins | sample MeOH1_35cm_T4_19_FD_203715 | JGI IMG/M metagenome (GOLD analysis project Ga0255338, IMG submission 203715) | Sandy soil microbial communities from University of British Columbia, Vancouver, Canada - MeOH1_35cm_T4_195 | ecosystem: Engineered > Artificial ecosystem > Sand microcosm > Unclassified ...
TTGGCACCTAGGCAGTACCGGCAAGCAGCATAGTGGTGGACGCGACAACTACCTTGACACACCCCGCTTGCCAAGAAAGTAGGCAAAGAAGGCGCGCCGGATGGGGCGACACCCCCTCGGGATCCGGTGAAAAGAGCGGCCGGGACCCAAACTCGCATCGCCTTAAGGCGATACTCAAACATGGGTCCCTCTTTTCCGCTCTTTTCACCGGATCCCGAGGCGCCCCATACGGCCTGGTACACCTACACGGCTCGCTTCGCATCGCGGGACGGTGTGGACCGCCCTCACGGGCGCTCCACACGGCTACCAATCGGTTGTCCGGCGGGCTCGCTCCTGCGACTGCCTTCCCCTGTTGCCAGGGTGAGCAAACCAGCGGATTGCAAGTGGCAGCTAGTGCATGAAACTGGAGACAGGAGACAGGAGACAGGAAGTTTGGCGTCCGAAGAGCCGGAGATTTCGGCGATACGCGATATCGCCGGATCAACAATTCGGTGTAGCCGTGTTTACCGCCCGACGGGCGGCAAACACCGTCCCGCGATGCGAAGCGAGCCGTCAAGGTCTACCTGGCCGTATGGGGCGTCCTCGTCGGCAGGTGAAAAGAGCGGAAAAGAGGGGGCCATGTTTGAGTATCGCCTTAAGGCGATGCGAGTTTGGCCCCCGGCCGCTCTTTTCGCCTGCCGACGAGGAGGGGGTCGCCCCATCCGGCGCGCCTTTTTTGCCTACTTTTTTGGCAAGACAAAAAAGTAGGTCGCCGCCCCGCAGGGGTGGTGAAACCGCCTTTGACTTTAAGCCTTTGACGTTGACGTTAAGCAGTTGCAGTTGAAGTTGGCGTTAAACAGTCCCAATCCCAATATCCAGCAAAAAACCAACACGAACACCCCCCGCCCCGCCACCCCCACCACATCCAGCTAAAATCCCCCTGCCCCCCGCGCGCAGCGCGGCCCACAACCCGCTACCCCGCGCCCCCATGCCCACCTACCCGGCGCCCCGCCGCGCCCTCCTGGCTCTCGCCCTATCCCTGGGCACCACAGCCACATGGGCAGCGCCCGAAATGCCCGACGTACCCGACGTACCGGTTTCCACCGCTACCACCACCAGTAACTGGAAAATCTCCGCCGGCCCCGGCATCTACGTCGCACCGAAATTCCCCGGTGCCCGCGACTCGCTCATCTACCCGATCATCTACCAGGACATCGACTACAAAGGCCGCTTCTTCTCGCGCGGTTTCGATTTCCTGGGGATCTACGCCGTCAACAACGACATCTGGCAGGTTGGCGCGGATTTCCAGTTCGACCCGACCTGGCGCAAGAGCAAGGACGACAGCCGGCTGAACGGCCTGGGCGACGTCAACATGACCGTGCGGGCGCGGGCATTTGCGCAGGCACAGGTGTCGTTCGTGACCTTCTCTGCGGATGTCGCGCAGGATATCGCTGGCCAGGGACAAGGCCTGATCGCAAACGGCGACATACTGTTCAGCCTGCCCGCGGGTAAGTGGCTATTCACTTTGGGGCCGGGACTGACGTGGACCAACAGCAAGTACATGCAGACTTTCTTCGGCGTCACGGCGGACCAGAGCGCACGCTCCGGCTTGCCCACGCATGCCGTGGGGGCTGGCCTGCGCGAATGGCATGCCAATGGCATCGTCAGCTATGAAATCTCGCGCAACTGGTCCGCGCTGGGCTCGGTGACATTTGCACGGTTGCAGGGCGATGCGGCCAGCAGCCCTATCACCGAGCGGCGTCAGCAGTGGACCGGCATGGCCGCGGTGACCTACCGCTTCCGCTAGCCAGCGGCCTTATGGCACGGCCCGCAGTCCTCAGGACCGGCCCGGCCCAGGCACTGCCGTGCCCCCGGCCGCGACCGGGGCAGTGGGCCGCAGCACCAGCCAGACGGCCAGCCCGATCAGCGCCCCGCCCGCCACATGCGCCCATGACAACTGCTCGCCAAGGAAAATGGCGCCCCAGACGATGCCGAACGGCGGGATCAGGAAGGTGACCGTCAGCGAGCGCACTGGTCCGAGGTCGGCGATCAGGCGGTAGTACAGGATGTAGGCAATGGCCGTGCAAAGCATCCCCACCCCGAGCATCGCCAGCCACACGCCCGGCCCGGCAGCCGGCAACGTGTTTTCGCGCGCCAGCGCGATCGCGCAGAACGGCAGCAGGAACAGGCTCGCGCCAAACATGCTGCCAGTCGCCACCAGCCGGCTGTCAAGCCCGCCTTGCGCGGTGATCCAGCGCCGCGCAAGGAAGCCGGCCAGGCCATAGCAGGCGGTCGCCACCAGGCAGGCGGCGGCGCCGAGCATCACCTGCGGCGAAAACGCCACCGGACCGGTGCGGGTCAGCACCGCGACGCCGGCCACACCGAGGACGACCCCACCGGCCTTGGGCAGCGTCAGGCGTTCGCCAAAGCACAGTGCGCCGATCAGGACACCCATCAGCGGCGTCATCGCATTGAACACTGCCGAGTAGCCCGCCGGCAGCCAGAGGGCCGCGAACGAGTACATGACGAAGGGGATGCCGGAGTTGATCACGCCCAGCGCCATGACCTGCCGCAACTTGCCCCGCATATCCCAGCGCACGCGCATAAGGGCCAGGCAGACCGCAAGGGTGATTGCGCCGATCAGTACGCGCAGGAAGGCCGCGGTCAGCGGGCCGAGCACCGGCGCCCCGATCCGCAGGAACAGGAAACTGGCGCCCCAGATGGCGGCAAGGCTAAGCAGGCGAATCAGGTCTGCGGGTTTCATGTGAGGGCATCGAGGATGGTGTGCACGGATTAAACCCCGCAGCCGAAGTGGCCGCAAGCTGGTTTCGGACATCTCCCTGCCTGAAACAGGCGCCACGGCAAGGCACTGGAAACAGGTCAAAAAAAGTGCCGCACAAGGCCCTCACATGTAAGATTGCAACGTTCATACCCTACTGATGAGGGGACGCCCACATGTGGTACGTGACAAGTCGTATTTAATTATTTTAAAATCTGATCTGCGCCAGAGTTAATTGACCCCTCCGACGCATTCCCGACAAGCCGCCACTCACGTGGCGGCTTCTTTTTTTGCGGCGCACGGTTCACAACTATAAATCAACGTCAACCGCAACGGGAGATGCCGCGTTTGCAGCGTCATGAAACGACAGTTCCTTGGCTTGCTAGCCCGCATCTACGTCCTCCAATTTGCCGTCGAGGTGCCGGCCACCGTGGCCATGCTGGCCGAGATGCTGATGGAGTACGGCTTCCAGGTCGACATCGGCACCGTCCGCCCCTTGCTGCGTGCCTTGCAGATGGAAGGCTATCTCGAGAGCGTCCTGCGCGACGGCATCGGCCGCGTCTACCTGATCACGGAGCGTGGCCGGGAAGAGCTGCAAAGCAGCCGCGCCCACGTCGACGATCTCCACCGCCGGCTGCACTCCCGCAACAATCCTTCGGAAATCTCCCACAGCTGATTGCCCCGGAGGCCGGCCAACTATATTGGCCGCCCCCCCCTGGCGCCGCCACAGGCCCGGCGCTGGCGCGAGCCCGTACGGGCTTCTCCGATCGCGTTTCCCCCGGACACGTCCCCCCGCAAAATCGTCCCATGCAGGACCACTTCGCCGTAATGCTGCATGCGATGCATAACGTACCCGTTTCTGCGTGAGGCAACATGCTTCGCGTCAATGAACAAGGCCCGGCAAGGCCGGCGCGCGGTTGCACCGACCTCACCGGGCCTGCTGACTGACTGCTCTTGCTGGCTTACTTCTTCTCAGCCTTGCCTTCGTAGCGCTTGCTCCATTCGGCGAGGATGCGATCGCGATTGGCGCTGGCCCAGGTGAAGTCGTTCTTGATCAGGCGCTTCTCGTAGTCGGCCGGCAGCAGCGGATCCGGCTTGGCGATGCCCGGAATGGCCAGGACCGCGAAATTCTTCTCGTACAGCGCCATGGCCTCGGACGAGGCGGAGAAGTCGGCGAGCTTGCGCGCGGCGTCCAGGTTCTTGGTGCCCTTGATGATCGCGGTGGCCTCGATGTCCCAGCCCAGTCCTTCGGCGGGCAGCACGATATCGATCGGCGCGCCTTCCTTCTTGGACTTCATGGCGCGGTATTCAAACGCGATGCCGATCGGGAACTCGCCCTGGGCGGCCATCTTGCAGGGCTTGGAGCCGGAGTGCGTATACAGGCCGATGTTCTTGTGCAGGGCGTCCATGTAGGACCAGCCCTTCTGTTCGCCCATCATCTGCAGCCAGGCGCTGACATCCAGGTAGCCGGTGCCCGACGACGCCGGGTGCGGCATGACGATCTTGCCCGCGTATACCGGCTTGGTCAGGTCGGCCCACGACGTGGGCTTGGGCAAGCCCTGCTTCTGTGCCTCGATCGTGTTGAAGCAGATCGCGGCGCCCCAAACGTCCATGCCGACCCATGCCGGCGGGTTGGCGGCGCTGCGGTATTGCGCATCCACCGCGGCCAGGTTCTTGGGCGCGTAGGGCTGCAGCATGCCTTCCTTGTCGAGGATGGCGAGGCTGGAGCCCGCCAGGCCCCACACCGCATCGGCGCGCGGCGCGGCCTTCTCGGCCAGCAGCTTGGCGGTCACGATGCCGGTGGAATCGCGCACCCACTTGATCTCGATCTCGGGATTGGCTTTTTCGAAGGCAGCCTTGTAGGCGGCAATCTGGTCGGCTTCGAGCGCCGTGTAGACCGTCAGCACGGTGCTGGCATGGGCGGCGCCGGCCAGCAGCGAAAAGGCGGCCACAGCGGTGGCGGTGCGGAACAGGTGAGGCATGGTTTCTCCTTGGGATGCGTGTCTTGGTGTCGGGCAAACAGGGTTGGCAGGTCTCAGCCTTGCGGCGCGCGCCAGGCTTGGGTGCGCCGCAGCCAGCCGCGCGCTGCGCCCATCAGCAGCAGGCAGGCCAGCGCGGAGGTCAGCAGGATCAGCGTGGACATGGCCGCCGCCGGTGCGGTGTCGCCGGCATCGTCCATGTTCAGCACAGAAATGGCGGCCAGCACGGTATCCGGGCTGTAGAGGAAGACCACGGCGGACACCGTGGTCATCGCCGAGACAAACAGGTAGCGGAAGATATCAATCAGCGCCGGCAGGCAAATCGGCACCGTCACGCGCCAGCAGGTGACCAGCGGCGCCACGCCGAGCGAAAGCGCCGCGGCTTCGAACTCCGCATCGAGCTGGCGCAGCGCGGCGGCGGCAGTGAGATGGCCCGTGGTGTAGAAGTGCGCCACGTTGCAGATCACCAGCAGCGTCATGGTGCCGTACAGCGTGTGCAGCGGATTGGACGGCGCGTTGAAGAAGAACACGTAACCCAGCCCGAGGACCAGGCCGGGCACCGCCATCGGCAGCACAAAGCCTGCCCGCAGCACGCCATGCAGCCAGGCCGGCCCGCGCGTGCGTTCGGTCAGCCAGGCGCCGAAGAAAATCGCCAGCGTGCCCGCCAGCGCGGTAAGCGCGGCCAGGCGCAGGCTGTTGCGGTAGGCCAGCCAGCCGCCGCCGTCCATATTGTCGAAGTCGTAGTGCGCCAGCGTCAGCTGCAGGTTGTACGGCCACAGCTTGACCAGCGAAGCGCCCACCGCCGCGGCCAGCACAGTCAGCAGGAGAGCCCCGGTCACGATCACCACGAGCGTGCAGCAGGCGTCGCGCAGCGGGTCACGGCCAGGCACATAGACCTGCGCGCGGCTTGACATCTGCGCGCGCTGGCGGCGCTGCATGGCGATATCCACGCCGAAGGTCAGCAAGGCCGGCAACAGCAGCAGCATGCCGATCAGCGCGCCGCGCGCGAACTGCTGCTGGCCTACCACCGCCTTGTAGGCTTCCAGCGCCAGCACCGGGTAGCCGCCACCCACCACCTTGGGCACGCCAAAATCCGTCACTACCAGCGTCAGTACCAGGCAGGCCGCGCCAAACAGCCCGTGGCGGGCCCCTGGCAGCGTCACCGTCAGGAACGTCCGCCACGGCGAAGCGCCCATCGCGCGCGCGGCCTCGTACAGGCGCGCGTCGGCCAGCGAGAGCGCCGCGATCAGCACCATCAGCGCGTGCGGAAAGGTGTAGAAGGCCTCGCCCAGCACGATGCCCCAGAAGCCATAGATGCCGCCCGCGCCAAACGCGCCTTTGAAAATGCCCTGGTTGCCGAACAGGTAGACCAGCGCGATGCCCGGCAGCAGCGAGGGCGCAAACAAGGGCAGAAGTGCGATGCCGCGCCACAGCGGCTTGAAGGCGATACGCGATCGCTGCAGCGCATAGGCGAAGCCGAAGGCCAGCGGCACCACCAGAGCGGCCACGGTCAGGGAGACGGCGAGACTGCGCCCCAGCAGCGGTACGAAATTGGGATTGGCTGCAAGCTCCGCCATGCGCGCGGGAAGGGCCCAGTGCCCAGCCTCGTCGAACCAGGCTTGTCCGAACAGCGCCAGCAGCGGCAGCACCAGCGCCACGGCCAGCGCCGCCAGCCAGAGCCATTTCATCGCGGCGGGCGCGCCGTGGGCGATACGCTCCGCCAGGCTGCCGGCGCCGCGCGCGCGGCTGGCGACGGTGGCAGCATCGTTCGCATTGGCGGCGGCCACGGGCAACGCGCGCGTCATGCGAACACCTGCAGCGCCTGGCTCGGCAGCGACACCCAGAACTTGTGGCTGCCCTGCGCCGGCAGCAGGTGGCGTTCCTCGCGCAGTACGTCGGCGAACAGCGTGATGCCCGGCAGGCGATCGGCCTCCAGCATCAGGCGGTAGCGGCTGCCCAGGTAGGTCTGGTCAACGATGCGCGCCAGCAAGCGGTTAGGCTCGCCGTCGGCAGGGTGCAGCCGGACCGCTTCCGGCCGGCAGCACAGGCGTGCGGCGCCATCGGCGACCTCGCCGGCGCGGGCCGGAGAAACCGCCAGCTCAAGCTCGCCCACGCTGAAGGTGCCGCGCCCGCTGAGCCGTCCCGCCAGCCAGTTGGCCTGCCCGATAAACTCGGCGACGAAAGGCGACGCCGGGCGCTCGTAGATTTCGCCGGGCGTGCCGACCTGGGCGATGCGCCCGCCGTCCATCACGGCGATGCGGTCCGCCATCGCCATGGCTTCTTCCTGGTCGTGCGTGACCATCACGGTGGTGACGTTCAGGCGGCGCTGCAACTGGCGCAGTTCCAGCCGCAGGTGCTCGCGCACGCGCGCGTCGAGCGCCGACATCGGCTCATCGAGCAGCAACAGCGAGGGCGCCGGTGCCAGCGCGCGCGCCAGCGCCACGCGCTGCTGCTGGCCGCCGGAGAGCTGCCCGGGAAACTTGCGCTCGCTGCCGGCCAACCCCACCAGCGCCAGCATTTCATCGACGCGCGCCTCGCGGTGCGCGCGCGTCATGCCGCGGCCCTGCAGGCCGTAGGCTACGTTCTGCGCCACGGACAGGTTGGGAAACAGCGCATAGGACTGGAACAGGATGCCGTAGTCGCGCGCTTGCGGCGGCAAGCCGGTCAGCTCCCGCCCGCCGGCGTGTATGCGCCCGCCGTCTTCACGCTCCAGCCCGGCGATGATCCGCAGCAAAGTGGTCTTGCCGCAACCCGACGGGCCGAGCAGGCACAACAGCTCGCCTTGCGGCACCGACAGCGAAACACCATCCAGTGCCTGGAAACCGCCTGCCCCGCCGAAACGCTTGCCTACCCCTTCGATCGCCAGGAACGCGCGCTCCGGCACGGACTCACCTGCTTGCATGAACAACCCTCTGCGCTTTGATAACAGCGGGCAGCATAGGGAAGCCGGATGCCAGGCGTGTGGCAGCCGGGCAAAGAATCCCGATAAGGGTATTGGCGGATTTTGGGGTCAGTAGCCTGTCGGCACTGCCTGCACCTTGGCGTGCATCGTCGCTTTCCCGCCCGCCGCGCAGATCTCCATCAGGCCGGCAAGCGGCACCGGCTGCCAGAACAGGTAGCCCTGTACCGCGTCGCAGCCCCGGTCGCGCAGGAAGGCGAACTGCGCCGGCGACTCCACGCCTTCGGCCACCACCTGCAGATGCAACTGGTGCCCGAGGGTAATGATGGCGGACGCCACCGCCTGGTGATGTTCATCATGAGCCACGTCGTCGACAAAGGATTTGTCGATCTTGAGCTTGTCGATCGGCAGCCGCGTGAGGTAGTTCAGGCCCGAATAGCCGGTGCCGAAATCGTCGATCGACAAGCCCACGCCGAGCGCGCGCACGCGCTCGAAGGTATCGATGGTCTTGCTGCCGCCCTCGATCAGGATGCCCTCGGTGACCTCGATGGTCAGGCTCGCCGCCGGCAGGCCGGCCGCCGCCAGGCATTGCGTGACCATGGCGGGAAACCCGGCCTGCCGCAGTTGCAGCGGCGAGATATTCACCGCCACCTCCAGGTCCAGCCCGAGGCTGGTGCGCAACTGCTGGATCTCGCGGCAGGCGGTGGCCAGGATCCATTCGCCCAGCGGCATGATCAGGCCGCTCTCTTCGGCGATGGGGATGAACTCGGCCGGCGGGATCACGCCGCGCTCGGGCGTGTCCCAGTGAATCAGCGCCTCCACGCCGAGGATGCGCAAGGTGGCGGCATCGACGATGGGCTGGTAGCGCAGCCTGAAGGCTTGCGCGGCCAGCGCGCGCCGCAGCAGCCCCTCGATGGTGAAACGTGCCATCGACGCCTCCGCCATTTCGCTGGAGAAGCGGCTGAGCTGCGCGCCACCGCCACGCTTGGCCGCGTACATGGCGGCATCGGCGTTCTTTAGCAGGTCGGCGAGGTTGTCGCCGTCGTCGGGACAAATCACCATGCCGATCGAAGGCGTCACACGCAGCCGCTGGTTGCCCAGTTGCAGGTCTTCCGACAAGCGCGCCAGGATCTTGGCGGCGACCAGCTCGGCCTCGCTGTCCTGGCTCACCGGGTCGAGCACCACCACGAACTCGTCGCCGCCCATGCGCGCGACGAGGTCGGCGTGGCGCACGGCGGCCTTGAGGCGGTCGGCGACGATGCGCAGGACCTCGTCGCCGATGTGGTGGCCGAGCGATTCGTTGATGCGCTTGAACTGGTCGAGATCGAGCAGCAGGAGCGCGATGCGCTCCCCCTTGCGCAACGCGCGCTGCAGCACCAGCTCCGTGCGCGCATGGAGCTGGGCACGGTTTGGCAAACCCGTGAGGGCGTCGTGATGCGCCAGGTGCCGGATATATTCGTCGGCACGCTTGCGCTCCGTCAGGTCATGCGCGATAGCGAGATAGCCGCCGGCATCCAGCCCCGCGATGACGGCGCCGCCGGCTGCGGCAGCCGCCGGCGTTTCGTCCGAGGCGCCGGGGGCGCGCGCCTCGGGCAGCGCGGTCAGCGTCAGCTGCACCGGCAAGCGCGAGCCGCCCTTGCGGACATAGGTCCACTCTTGTTCATCGGCCAGCCCGAGGCGCGCCTTGCCGACCACGGCAGGCAAGCCTGCGGCGACCGGCTCGCCCAGCTCGTGCGTCAGCGCGGCGGCGCGCACCGCGACCTCCCGGGGGTCGAGGAGATCGAGAAAGCGCATGTGTCCGGCCACCTCGCCGGCCTGGTACCACAGCATGCGCTGGGCGGCGCGGTTGATGCCCGTCACCAGGCCATCGCGGTCGAAGGTAATGACGCTAAGCGCCGTGTGGTCAAGCACGCGGGCGCTGCGCTCGGCCTGCTCGGCGGCAGCCAGTTCGGCGCGGCGGATGGCGCTCAAGTCGGTCACCACCCACATCACGCGGCCGGGACCGGCGGCGGGCACTGGCGTCACGGCTACGCGCACGGGAAAGACCGTGCCATCGGCCTTGCGGGCGCGGGTCTCGCGCCTCCCGTCCGGCGCGAGCGCGGGCAGCATGGCGGCGTCGGGGAGCAAGGTGGCAATGGGCGTACCGGCGAACTGGTCCGCCGCTTTGCCGAACAATGTCGTGGCAGCGGCACTGGCGATCTGGACCTGGCCACCGGCATCGCACACCAGGAAGGCATCGGTGGCGCTGGCCAGGCCGGCGCGCTGCAATGCGGCGTCTGCCTGCCGGCCCTGGCGGGCTCGCGCCGCGAGCCGCCACGCCCTGTCCCGCTGCCGCGCCAGCACCAGCACCAGCCACGCCGCCATCAGCGTCGCCGCCAGGCCGCCCGCCAGCGTCAGCCGGGAGCGCCGCGGGCGATGCGCCGTCTCGAAGGCTGGCAGGGTGGTGGCGCGCAGGGTCCAGATCCGGCCGCCGAATGTCAATTCGCGCTCCGCCTGCTGCTGCGGCGCCGGCGCGGCCGCCGCCACGGGCTCCGCGTCGCCGGCCAGCAGCGCGCCGGGCCGGGTGTCGCGCCCGTCATAGAGCATCAGCGACAAGGCGCCGGCAGCGGGCAAGCCGACGCTGCGCAACAAGTCCTCCAGGCGCAAGGACGTATAGACGTAGCCGGTCACGGCCAGCTGGCGCTGGACCGGCGTGTTCAGCGGCAAGCCGCTGCCGTACACCGGCAGGTAGAGCACCGCGCCGCGTTGCGGCGCCTGCGTTTCGTTCTCGTGCACGAGTTCCACGCCGGTGGTCAGGCGCACCTCGCCGCTGTTGCGGGCAGCCTCGGCGGCGGCCCGGCGCACGGGGTCCGAAAGGATGTCGAAGCCAAGCGCCCGCGTGTTGCGCCCGGCGAAGGGCTCGACATAGACAACCGGCGCGTACACGTCGCGCGGGCCCAGCGGGTAGACCTCGAAGCCTGGCTGCCCCTGGTGACGTATCGTCTCGACCAGCCAGTCGAGCTCCCTGGGAGGGGTCAGGCGCGCATAACCGATCGATTGCGTGCCGGGCGGCAGCTCGTCCAGCTGCGTGGTGTACAGGTAGTTGCGCCATTGCTCGCGCGTGGCGACGGGATCGGCGGCGAACAGTCCCGCGGTCCCGCGCAGCAATTGCTCGTTGTCCTGCAGGCGCCGTTGCAAGGCCGTAAAGACCGGCGAGAACAACGCATCGAAATCGTCGCGCACCACCCGGTCCTCCAGCGTGCGCATGCCGTACCAGGCGCCGCCCGTGGCCAGGGCGCCGGTAGCGGCAACCAGCAGGGATAGCAAGACGGGCGAAAGTGAGGGCAGTTTCATGAACAGGGGGAGCGGATGGGAGCCCTCGACGGCCTCACCCTGCCGCCGCAGGGCTTCGAGCCACTATACCGTGGCGTCAACCGCTCGCCCACCCCCGGCATCCCGGAGTAACGTGCGGCGCCACACGCACTCGCGCGGCACACCCCGCGCACCCATCCGGACTCGCGCGGGGCAGGCGCTTGTGGTAGGGTTGGCGGGCCCGCAAGCCTGCCGGAGCCCGACTCCCGGCAGCTATGCGGGCCGGCCGGCCAGAAGGCACGCGCCATTCCCCGACACCGCCGGCTCGCATGCCCCAAGTTTCGCTTTCCCTGAAGGCGCGTCTCGCGCTGATTACCACGGCGTTCGCCGCCGTACTTGGTACCGGCATCGTGCTGGCTTCGCTCTATTATGCGCACGACGACCTGCGCGCCGCGTTGCAGGACCAGCAGGACTCCATCGTCAAGCTCGCCTCGGACCAGCTCGACACCGCGATGGAAGACCGCGTCACCCTGCTATCCCATGTGGCCCCGCAGCTCGCCGGGGAGCTCGGGCGCCCCGGCGCCGAATTGCGCCGCCTGCTGGAACGGCGGATCCCCGTTCCGGGCACCTTCAATTCGTTCATGGTGGCCGATGCCCAGGGCCGCATCCTGGCCCACGACGGCGTGCCGGTGAACGTCGGCGACCGCGACTATTTCCGCGAGGCCGCGCGCACCCTGGAGCCGGTGATCACGCCGCCCATCCGCGCCCGCATCAATGGCGCGACCGGGGTGCTGGTGGCCGTGCCGATCGTCTCCCCGCAAGGCGAATTCGTCGGCCTGCTGGGGGGCTGGCTCGACCTGTCGAGCGCCAACTTCCTGGTGGAAATCACGCACAACCGGCTTGGCACCACCGGCTTCTATTGCCTGGTATCGGCCGGGCGCATGCCGGTCTACGTGCGGCACCCGGATCCGGGCATGACGGCGCAACCGGCACGCGCGCTGGGCGATACCTGTGGCGTCTATGATCGCAGCAGCGCTATCGAGTTTCTCTCGCCTTCCAGGCCGCTGATTTCCCGCTACCTGATGGAGAGCACGGGATGGGAGCTGGTGGCGGTGCTGCCCGCGCGCGAGGCCTTCGCCCCGCTGCATGCCATGCAGGCGCGCTTCCTCGGGCTGGCCTTGCTGGCGCTGGGGGTGGTGGCGCTACTGATCTGGCTGACCCTGCGGCACCTGCTGGCGCCGCTCACGCGCCTGCACCAGGTGGTACGCGACAGCGCCCACGACCTTGCCGCCTACGAACGGTTGCAGGCACTGCAGAACGATGAGATCGGCGATCTCGCGCGCGCCTTCGGGCAGTTGATGCATGACGTGCGCGAGCGGCGCGAACAGCTCGACCTGAGCGAGCGCCAGCTGCGCGCGGTCACCGATACGCTGCCCGCGCTGCTGGCCTTTGTCGGGCCCGACGAACGCTATGTCTTCAACAACCTGTCCTATGAGCGGACCTTTGGCATTCCGGTGCAAACGCTGCGCGGCATGACCGTACGCGAGGTGATCGGCGAAACCCGCTATGCGCGCGTCCGGCCGTTCCTGCAAAATGCCTTGTCCGGTACCTCGGTAACGTTCGAGGTGGAGGAAAGCGATCCCGAGTACCGCTGCATGGAAACCAATTTCCGCCCCGAATGGAGCGCCGACCACAGCCAGGTGATGGGCGTGCACGTGCATGTGCAGGACGTGACCCAGCGCAAGCTGGAGACCATGCGGCTATCGCGTATCTCCCGGCTGGATCACCTGACCCAGTTGCTCAATCGCGGCGCCTTCGAGTCGCTGTTGCAGGCGGCCATGGCGCGCAGCCGTGAAGATGGCCGGCTGATGGCGCTGCTTTACCTGGACATGGACCGCTTCAAGGCCGTCAACGATTTCCACGGCCATATCACCGGCGACCTGCTGCTGCAGGCCTTCGGGCGGCGGCTGCTGCGCTGCGTGCGCGAACGCGACACCGTGGCACGCCTGGGCGGAGACGAGTTCGCTGTGGTGCTGGAGGATATCGGCGGTGCCGCCAACGCGCGGCGTATCGCCCAGGCCATCGTGCATTCGGTTGGCAGGCGGTTCTTTATCGATGGCGTGTTCGCGGATGTCGACGTGAGTATCGGGGTGGCGCTCTATCAGGGGGCGCCGATGCCGGACCAGGAGCTGATGCGGCAGGCCGATACGCTGCTCTATCGTGCCAAGGCCGCGGGGCGCGGGCGGTTCGAGATGGGGCCGGAGGCGCTATTGGGGGAAGGGGACGAGGACTGAAACCGGCGCTGCCGGCCAGGGAGGCGGCACGGCTTGCACAGCGTCGCGAAGCGCGGCATCACCCCGATTCCCGAAACGCCGGACACGGACGGCGATGCCTTGCCCCGCGTCCCGCGGCGCTTCGGAAAACGGATGTCGGCGATGGTCCGCGCGGGCGCCTGCACCCGGGCGCGGCAGGTCAATGCAAGCGCCCATACTTTGCCGCTGCTTTCCTTCCCTTTACTTGCCTTGCGGCAGCGCTGCGCCTACTCCTTGCCCTCGTTGAACGGCACGTGCTTGCCGTCCCGCGACTGATACCCAAGCTTGGTGTCCGCCCCCATCATTCGCTCCCACGCCACCATCGCGTCGGCCACGGCATTGGGCTCGCCCTTGAACACAAGCACATCGTTCCCGCAATTGGGACACTGCCCGCCAAACACCGCATCGATGCCACGCAGGTTAGGCGCATCGATCGCATCGAAGGTGCTGAACGCCGTCTTGCACGAGCCGCACACCAGTTGCGCGGGCCGCAGGCCCTCAAGCCGTGTGCGTGCCTGCTCGGCACGCTCTGCCTGGCTGCCCCGTCGTTTTGCTTCACCCATGATGAACTTCCTTCCACAGCCTGTTTGCTGCGCTCTCACTTGATTGATGGATCGTCGCGCGCCCGGCTCCTCCGTATGGTCCCGTGCTCATTCAAAACGGCACCGGGCCAATCGCCGATTGCGGCTGTACCGGCGGGAACGCGATCTGACCGGTCTGGCGTTGCAGCGAATAGCGCACGTAGACGCCGGCATACCACTGACTGTAGTCACGCGCGTTGTCGAGCCCGACCAGGCCACCCACAAACAGTTGCTGGGCCGCCTGGTACTCCACCGAGCCAACCAGATTGTAGGCCACGCCGGTCTTGGACTGCCCCGGATATACCGCACTGCTCGAGTTGGTCAGGCCAGCCTTGAAGGCCTTCGACGCCGCGTCATTGGCGGCCGACTGGGCTGCCGCATCGGTCGGGAAATAGTTCGAAGCATCCTCGCGGAAGGCCTGCATGCCGAGCCCGCCGCGCACATTGTAGGCCAGCCGCCCGCTGCGGCCCGCCAGCGAGAGCGGCACCGTCACGGCGAAGTACGTCTGCGGGCTGAAATAGCCGCCCTGCCCGAACGTGAAGTAGCGCAGGTTGTCCGAGTAGCCCATCGAGGTGAAGTTGACGCCGCTCATCAGCCGCTGCTCGGCGTTGTCGATCAGGCGCAGGTAGAAGCCGCCGCCGCCTTCCCAGCGGTTGTTGCGCATGACGTTGTGCCCGGTCAGCACGCCGTAGCCGCCATAGCCGTAGATGCCGAAGAGGCCATCGTCCCAACCAAGGTCGACGCGGCCGCCGCTGTTCATCACGCCACCCCACTGCAGGCCGACGCGATCGTCGCTGACGCCCGCGTAGGACAGCAGGCTGTCCGTCACGGGCCGGCGCGACGCGCCCAGCGACAGCGTGGTGCGCTGCGTCACCGGCAGGCTGAGGCGAGCGCCGGCGTTGACGTCGGTATAGCGGAAGCCCAGTGGCGTGCTGCCGATATCGGCCTTGAAATTGTCCGACTCGTAGGCCACACCGAGCGCCACCCCAAAAGCGTTCTGCGAGCCTGGCGAAGTGGACTGCAACGGCGTGCCGTTCAGGTTGACCGGCGCCCCTCCCACCGGGAAGGCCAGCGGACCGCCGCCAAATCGCGAGGCGCTGTTGTAGTCGCCGCCCACCGAGCCGGCGTCGAGCGCGACCGGCGTCACCCGTGCCACCAGCTTGCCGTTGCCGGCGGCCATCTTGGCCTCCGCCACCACCTGCATTTCGGTGAGCTGGCTCATGCCAGAGTCGCCGTTGCGCCCACGCAGCGTGGGGCCGCCGGCGAAGGTGCTGCTGCGCTGCGCCTCGATCTCGCGCAGTTCATCTTGCGCGGTCCTGGGCCCCACAGGATTCGCCTGCGAGTCGGCATCGGCCAGCCAGGGCGCGCGAGACTGCGCGCCGATCGGCTGGCGCGCTGGCGCGGCGGGCACGGGTGCCGCCGCGTAACCGCCGGCCGGCACCGCGTATTGCGCCCCTGGATATTGGGGAGCCGCCGCAGCCTGCGGGACCGGATACGGAACGCCGGGCTGCTGGGCGGCCTGCACGTTGCCCGGATAGGCCGGATAGGCCGGGGCCGGTGCCGGGTAAGCGGCATAGCCTTGATTGGGCTGCGTGGCCTGGTTAGCCGCCTTGGTGCTGCCGCGCGTGTTCTTGCCACGCGTGCCGGCGGTGCTGTAGGGGGCCTGCGCCGGGGCGGGCGCCTGCTGCGGATAGTAGGCTTGCGGCTGCTGGATAACGGGAGCCATCGGCTGCCCACCGGCGGACACCGGCGCCGGGATATAGGGCTGCGAGGGCTGCCCGCCTGCACTCATCATCACTGGCGCCGGGATCATCGCGGGCTGGGGCGCCGCCACGGCACGGCTGGGGCCTGGCACGACCGGATAGGGCGCCTGCGAGCCGGGCGGCGGCAACTGCGAGCTATCCCGCTGGCCGGGCAATCCGACAAACGGGTTGGACGGCACACGGTCAAAACCCGCGCCACCCGGGCGTGCGGAGCCGCTCGAAGTGCCCAGTGCGTTCTCGGCGGCCACCGCCGCGCGGAAATAGTCCGCCGCGCGCGAGGTCTTGCCCTCGGCGCGATAGAGCCGCCCGGCGGCGGTCAGCACCTTGGGCGAGTTGGGCGCCTGCGCCAGCGCCATCTGCAGCGTGCCTTCGGCCCAGCTGTATTCCTTGGCGGCGGTGGCCGTGCCGATGGCCGCCAGCATCAGGTCGAGGTTGCGCGGATCCTTCTCCAGCACGCTCTCGTACAGCGTCAGTGCCTTCTTGTTCTCGCCGGCCTGGGCGTACATGCGCGCCAGGCTGGCACGCACGGCGCCGTTGCCCGGACGCTCGGACAGCGCCGGCGCCAGCATGTCGTAGGCGGCCACCAGGTCGCCGCTCTCGGTCAGCGCGTCGGCCTGCCGCACGATATAGGCCACGCGCAGGTCGTCGTAGTCGCGGCGCTGCGATGCGCTCATGCTGGCATTGGCGAGCTGGCGCAGCACGCCGGCCAGCTCCACGTCCTGTTTGGTCTTGAGCAGGATGGCCGCGTATTGCAGTTGCATGCCGACATCCGGGCGCACCGTGCGGCTCATCACGTTGCGCATCAGCGACAGCGCGCGCGCCTCGTCGCCGGCATCGGCATAGGCCAGCGCCAGCGCGCCAAGCTGGTCTGCGTCCTGCTGGGCGTAGCGCTCGGTCTGTTGCAGCACGCCAAGCGCGGCGGCTTGCTGGCCGGCGGCGGCGAGTCCGCTGGCGCGCTCGGCTTCGGCGTGCACCCACAGGCGACGCTGCAGGGTGCCCATGTCACGGGTGCGGTTCTGCGGGGGAATACGCTCCAGCGCGTCCAGCCCGCTTTGCCAGTCGCCGGTTTCGGCGGACAGCAGCGCGCTGGCGTACAGCGCGTCAGGCATATTGGGATTGGACAGCAGCAAGCCGTCCATGACGCTGCGCGCCTGCTCCTTCAAACCCATCGCGGCATAGGCGCGCGCCACGTCCAGCCGTACCCACGGGTTGGTGGGATCGGCCGCCATGGCATCTTCCAGCGCGCGGCGGGCGCCGGCGGTATCGCCGCGCTGCAGCGCGGCGCGCGCCTGGCCGCGCGCTTCTTCCGCGCGCAGCTTGCCCAGCGAGCCGACCTTGTCCTGCTGTGCCGGCGTCAGGTTCTGCACGATGGCGAGCGCTTCGGCGCTCTTGTTCTGCGCCGCCAGCACGCCGACCAGGCCGCGCGTGGCATCGGGATTGTCGGGCTGTTGCTTGAGCACCCGCCGGTAAGCCGCTTCGGCCTGGGCGTACTGGCCCTCCTCGGCCATCACGTCGGCCAGCGCCACCTGCGCCGAAGGCTCGCGCGGGTCGAGCCTGATCGCGCGCTCCAGCAGGCTGCGTGCCTCGACGCGATTGCCCGCGCTGCGCGCGGCGCTTGCCTGCTCTGACAGCAGCCAGTACGTGGCGCTGTTCTGCGCGCTGCGGTAGCGCCCGCCCGCGCCATGCTTGGCAGCCTGGTCGAGAAAGTCCACGGCCTCGGCAAACTTCTCCTGCTTGAGCCGCAGCACGCCCATGCCGCCGAGGGCATCGGCGTCGCCGGGATGTTGGGCCAGCGCGGCCTGGAAGCGTTCGCCGGCGCGCTCGAGGTCGCCGGCATCCATCGCGTCGAAGCCCTGCTGCACGATCTGGCGTACCGGGTTGCTGGCGGCGCCGGCGACCTGCGTGGCCTGCTGCTGTTGCTGCTGACCCTTGATCGCATCGAGCTTGGCGCGGATGGTGGCATCGTCGGGATGGCTTGCCAGCCATGCCTGGTACATCGGCGCGTCGGCTGGGCGGCCGCCCAGCCAGGTCAGTGCCCGGCGCCAGCTCTCGCTGGCCGCGGCCGCTACGTCGCTGCTCTTCGAGAGCGCTTCGAGCTGGCGGATACCGTCGCGCCGGGTGGATTCGCGATAGGTCAGGTGTTGCGCCAGCGCGAGCTGGGCACGGTTGTCGGAAGGATTGGCGCGCGCCAGTTGCTCAAGGCCCTTGCGCGCATCTTCCCAGCCTTGCGCGGTGCCGCCCAGCGTCTGGTAGTACTCCAGCGCCAGGTTGCCTTGCGGTACCGCGCCGCCCGCGGCCTGCTGGTAGCGCTTGACCGCTTCCTCGCTTTGGCCGCTGCGCGCCAGCTGGCGCGCCTGCTCGACCTGCCTGGTCTCGCCGCCGCTGCTGATCACCTGCGTCAGGCGCGCCACCAGCGGTGAGTTGGGCTGCGCCTTCTTCAGGCGCTCAAGGTAGGTGCGCGCAGCGTCGGCGCGGCCCGCTTCGGTTTCTGCCACGCCCATGCCGTACAGGGCTTCGGGCTGGTTCGGGTTAAGCCGCAGGATTTTCTGCCATGCTTCGGCGGCGCGATCGCTGCGTCCGCGTTCCTGCCAGTACTTGCCCTGGTCCACCAGCAGCTTGACCGGGTCCTCCTGCGCGGTGGCTGCCGCGGCAAATGCCGTCAGCAGGCTCAGCACCAGCGTCTTGGCGCGCAGGCCCCTGGCCCGCGCGGCGTCGCCGGACTTTGCCAGTCCGTGCGTCGCCCTGGAAGCGGTCGCGCCTCCGGTCATGGCCGGGCGCTTGCGGTTCGACATGTCTTCTCCCACTCCAGCTCCAGTTGCCCCGAAGGCGCGAACCGGAAGCGGCCTTCGGCAAAGCCGAGGCCAAATAATCCCAATACGGTGTCGTAATACGTAGCGGCGGGCTTGCCTTGCGCGGCATCGAGCATCGACTCGGCGCGCGTGCGTTGCACCGCTGCGGCCGGCGATCCCGCTGCCTGCAGGAAAGGCACCAGCGCGGCGGAGAAACCTGTCGGCCCTTCGCCTTCCAGCACGCCGCTGTCGGCGTGCATGCGCTCGGGCGGCGCGGCGCGCCCGGCCATGCGCTGCGCCTGCGGCGCCAGCGCCTTCATCAGCACGCGCCCGGCGGCGTCGCCGCGCGGCGTCATGCCGGCCCAGAGATAGACACGGATGGCATCGTAGCTGCTGACGTCGCCCTTGTCGGGGTCGGCGACAAAACCGCTGCCGGCGTTGTCGCTGCGATAGGCCGACCAGTCCGGCACGATGCCCTGCCGGGCCACCGCCTCAACCAGCTTGCCAGTCTGCGTGGCCAGCGTGCCCCAGGGGCCGGCCGGGTCCGCGGCGGCCAGGCGGCGCAGCAGCGGGACGGGCAGGTAGCTGGCATTGAGGCGCCATTGGCGCGGGCCATCGGCCTTGCCTTGTGCGAAGCCCTGCGGCCCCGGCAACAGCATGGTTCCGAAGCCCGGCAGCGACACGACTTCGTGCTGCGCCGCCAGCTTGAGCAGCGCGCGCGCCGGTTCGGCATAGCGCGGCTGGCGCCACAAGCGGGCAGCCTCGAGCAGGGCGAAGGCGAACCACAGGTCGGCGTCGGAGGCCGGATTGGCGTCGATCACGCCCCACGAGCCGTCGGCGCGGTGGCCCCATTGCCAGGCGGGCAGCTTGTCCTGCAGGCTGCCCGCGCCCAGGTTGGCGATGCTCCACTGCCAGAGCCGGTCGAAGGTGGCGCGGTCGTTGGCCACCAGTGCGAACACCATGCCGTAGGACTGGCCCTCGGAGGTGCTTTGCTGCTCCTTGGTGGAGGGATCGACCACGCGCCCATCGGCCTGCACGAATCGCGACAGGAACTGCTGGTATAGCGGCCAGGCGCAGGCGGCGGGCGCTGCAGGCCCGGGCGTCGCCGCCCCTGCAAGCGCGGGCCAGCCGCCCAGTGCCGCCAGCGCGCCCAGCCCGGGCAGGCCGGCCAGCCAGCGGCGGCGCGGTTGATTTACGCGCAGTTGGTTCACGCTCACTTGCCTTCTCCCCGCTTGCGGCGGGCCGCGCGTGCCCGCAGCGACAGGAAGAGCAAGGCGGCCAGCAGCAGCGCGGACCCGCCGATCATCAGCACCATGGCCAGGGGCCGCTGCGAGAGCCACCACTGCACATAGGTCCAGGGCGGCAGCTTGCCCACGTAGTAGTTCTGCTGGGCCGCCAGGCTGTCGATCTCCTTGCCCCGCACCAGCGCCAGACTGCCCTGCACGTTGGCGACCTGGTCGGGATCGAGCAGTACCTCGGTCATCGCCAGCAGGCCTTGCGGCGCGTTGCTGGTGACCGCGACCACGCTGCGCCCGGACGCCAGCGGCGACTCGAAGGCGCTGAGCGCGGCGTCGGTGCTGGCGCTGCTGATCGACATCCGTGCTTCCAGCGGACGGTTGCGCGTGCCATCCGCGCCGTTCCACCAGCCTGCTACGGTCGAGACAATATCTGTCAGTGAGAAGCGCTTTTCATTGCCCCCCAGCGACACCGGCATGCGCTCGGCCCACTGCGTGAACAGCGGCTGGCTCTGCGTGGTGCCGATCACCAGCAGATCGCGCGCGGACTGCTTGTCGACCTGCGCCGCGACGCTCACGGCCACGCCGGTGGCGGGATAGCCGGTGGACTCACCCATGCGCCCCATCAGCGTGAGATAGGTCGAATAGTCCTCGGCAGCCGGCTTGTCCGGCAGGATCACCGCGGACTCGGACAGATCGGCCATCCGCGTGAACGGGAAGCCGCTGTTGCCGAACACCGCCAGGTCGGGCAGCGCGATAAAGTGCGGCAGGCCGGAGATGTTGAGGGTCGAATCCGGATCGATGGCGCCCTTGACGTTGTCGAGCAGCACGTCCTTGCAGGCACCCTGCTTGAGATAGTCGTAATAGAAGTGGAACTGCAGCTGCGAGTGCGCGGGCAGCATGAACAGCGGCAGGTCGATGTGTTCGCTGACCGGCACCGAGCCGTCCGGCAGCACCTTGGCCAGCAACTGGCTGGCGCGGCCATCCTGGTCCTTCACCGAGCGTAGTGGATAGGCACGCAGGAACTGGTTGCTGACGTTGATATTGAGCGTGGACTTGTCCACCACCGGGCGCGGCGTATAGCGATACTTCAGGTCGATCGGGATGCCCTTGGTACGCCAGCCGAACAGGTCGGGCGGCAGGCGGAAATTCACGCGCACGAGGTCGGGGTTGTAGCCCGAGACGTTGAGGTCGCGCACTTCGGCGAGTTCGCCGAAACGCACCGGCCGGTCGCTGCGGATCCAGTTCGGCGCGTCGTAGGGCACGCGCGGCGCCACGTCTTCGAGCTTGTTGATGGTGGCGCTCTGCCCCGACAGCGCGCGGGCGCCGAGCGTGAGCGCTCGCGCCGCGGTCTTCAGCTCCGCGCTGTCGCGCCCCATCACCAGCAGCAGCTTGGCGTTGGCATCGCCCGGATTGGGCACCACCGCGATCGACGGCCCGTTGATGGCGGGCACCTGCACGCCCGCTGGCTTTTCCTCGTTGGTAGCGAACACCACCGCATTGCCTTGGGCCGGCACCTGGTTCAGCGTGGCGGCAAACGATGCGCCGCGATAGCCGGCCAGCGCGCCGAACCACGACGAGACGGTTCCCGCCGCTTCCAGCGTGGCCAGCGACGGCGCGCCGGCGAATACGAAGGGCAGCCTGAGGCGGCCGACGTCGCGGCGATCGAAGAACGGCAGCGGCAGCAGCGACAGTTCGTTGGCCAGCGCCAGCGGCGTCAGCGTGAGTTCCAGCACGCTGCCATTGCCGACGGTGGCCCACAGGCTGGAGTGGAAAGGATCCTCGCAGTCGGTGGTGTAGTGGCCGATCAGTTGCAGGTTGAGGCGGTTGAACTCGGAGATCAGCCGCGGATCGATCGGGACCTCGCGTTCCAGGCTGGTGCCCGCGGTCTCCTTGGGCACCGGCACGGTACCGGCGACCTCGCCGTTGACCATCACGTTGATATGCGACAGCGCCGGTATCAGCGCGGGCGAATAGGTGTATCGCAACTTGAGCCGCGCCGAGGTCACGATCTCGTCGGCGCGGACCGAGAATGGCACGCCGTTGATCGCGTCCACGCCGCGCAACTGGAAGGGCGCGGTGGCGCCCAGCTGCTTGAGCGTGAGCTGGACGGTGCGCGCGCCGCCGCGGGGCGCGCCCGTGGCGGCCTGCGCGGCGCTGGCGGCAGGCGCCTGCGCCGCTACGGCGTCACGTGTGGCATCGGGCACGCCGGCGCGCTGGGCGCCGGCCGGGTTTACCGTCAGCATGGCGAGCGCGAGCAGCGCACCCAGGCGGGTCAATGCTGGCAAGCGCGCGGGTGGCCTTGCGGACAAGCGTGCGGGCAGGCGTGGTGTCTTGGTCAAACGCATTCTCTTCTTTCTTGCCAGTGGTCCGGTGCGTGGTCAGATCGCCGCTCCCCATGGGGCGGGGAAGCGGCACGTGGGCCGCTCAGGCCAATCAGTTTGCGGAGGCGCCGGGTTCGGGCCGCCGCAGCAGGCGGCGCATTTCTCGGCCCAGGTGGAACATCACATTATGGAAACCGAGCAGGCCGATGCGCAGTATCTGGCCGGCAGCCAGCCCCGGCGCATCCGGACGCTTGCGGCCCCAGGAATCGATCCACGCGTCGGCACGCGCGAAGGTGCATTGCACGAAGGCCAGTTCCTCGCGCGGACTCATCTCCGCCATTTCCAGGCCAGTGTGCGTCTCGCCCTGGAACACCACCTTGGCGGGGAATATGTGTTCGTCGTCCTGCAGGTAAAGCGATATCTGCACCGGCTCGCCCACGGTGGCCTTAATGCCCGGCGGCAGCCGCATGCCGATGCCGCCTTCGGCAAAGTCGATGGTTTCGCACACCAGCGCGCGGCCATCGGCGAAATGGAGCGTGGCGGGCAGCTTCATCGCAACCCGGTGCGCCACGCGGATCTGGCGCGTCTCGCTGGCGACAGCGATGGAGGCGCCGAGGATGATCAGGTTGTAGAACGTCCAGATCAGGTTGAGCACGACCGTGGTGGCCTCGAACTGATTCCACAGGAACAGCCGCAGGAAACCCACCACCACGCCCAGCAGGTTGAACAGCAGCAGCACCAGGTAGGGCCGCGATATCACCCAGTCGAAGTAGGCTTCCTCGATCACCCCGCCCTTCGGCGTCACGTTGAACTTGCCGGCCGCGGGGTTGACGAAGGCCACCAGCACGGGACGCATGATGTACCAGGCCAGCACGGATTCGTAGACCTCGTTCCAGAACGAATGCCGGAACTCGCCCTGGATGCGCGAGTTGGTCATGTTCGCGTGCAACAGGTGGGGCAGCGCAAAGATCGCGATGGTCAGCGCCGAGGCCTGGATCACGTGGGCGCCGAACAGCAGGTAGGCCAGCGGCGCGGTCAGGAACACCAGCCGCGGCAGGCCGTAGAAGAAGTGCAGCATGGCGTTCAGGTAGCACAGCCGCTGCGGCAGCGACAGTCCGGGCCCGAACAGCGGATTGTCGACCCGGCAGATCTGCGCCATCCCGCGCGCCCAGCGGATGCGCTGGCCCACGTGGCCGGACAGGCTCTCCGTGGCCAGCCCCGCGGCCTGAGGGATCGCCAGGTAGGCAGTGCCGTAGCCCTTGCGGTGCAGCTTGAGCGCGGTATGGGCGTCCTCGGTCACGGTTTCCACTGCGATGCCGCCCACTTCCAGCAGCGGCGCGCGGCGGATGATGGCGCACGAACCGCAGAAGAAGGTGGCGTCCCACAGGTCGTTGCCGTCCTGCACCAGGCCATAGAACAGCTCGCCCTCGTTAGGCACTTCCTGGAAGGTGTGCAGGTTCTTCTCGAACGGATCGGGCGAGAAGAAATAGTGCGGCGTCTGCAGCATGGCCAGCTTGCGGTCCTTGATGAACCAGCCCATGCAGATCTGCAGGAAGGACCGCGTGGGAATGTGGTCGCAATCGAAGATCGCCACATACTCGCCGTGCGTGCTCTTGAGCGCTTCGTTGATATTGCCGGCCTTGGCGTGGCGGTTGTGGTTGCGCGTGATGTGGGTGACGCCGACCTTCTCGCAAAATTCGCGGAATTCATCGCGCCGTCCGTCGTCCAGCACGTAGACGTTGATCTTGTCGCGCGGCCAGTCCAGCGACATGGCGGCGAACACCGTCGGCTTCACCACCGACAGCGGTTCGTTGTAGGTGGGGATGAAGATATCCACGGTGGGCCAGCTGGCGACGTCCGCAGGCATCGGAACCGGGCGGCGCTTGAGCGGCCAGGCGGTCTGGAAGTAGCCCAGCATCAGCACCACGAAAGCGTAAAGCTCGGCCAGCACCAGGCCGATGCCGAAGGCGGCGTCGAACCAGCCACCCAGCCCCACGGTTTCGGTCAGCCGCCAGTACATATAGCGGCTGGAAGCCGCGATCGACAGCACCACCATCATCAGGGTGGCAAGGTGCCCCTTGACCTTGTTCAGCCACACCGCCAGCGCGAAGCACACCGCGGCAAACCCGACCTGCTGCCAGAAGTCCAGCGGCACGGTAACCACCAGCGCAAACATGGCCAGGCCGCACAGCAGCGCAAGCCACCGCGCCGGGGCACTGTCCCACAAGGGAAGTTCGACGAAAGTCGTGCCGAACCGCTGCAATAGGGACGACAGCCCGTTGGGCTTGTCCTGGTCCTGGTTCTGGTCCTTGCCCCGCGCGCGCTTGGGCGCGGCAGTGGCTGTTGCCTTGGCTGGCTTCACGCGGCTTCTCCGTGGGCGGCCAACGCTTTCCGTATCCACGCAGCGCAGCGCTGCAGGTCGTGCGTGGCCTGGCTGTGAGGGTTGTATTCGAGCACGCTGCGATCATAGGCAAGCGCCTCGGCCACTGCCTGGTCCTGGTGGATCACGCCCAGCACGCGCTCGCCGAGCTGGGCGCGCAGCACCTGCACCACGTCCTTGCCGAGCTGGCGGCTCACGTCGACCTGGTTGATCACCAGCACGTGGCCCAGGAAATCCGGCCGGCCCTCGCAATAGGTGCGGATCAGGTCTTCCATCAGGGGCAGCGTGGCGTAGGACGCCGCATCCGGCAGCGACACCATCACGCACAGCCGCGCACACGACAGCACCTGTCGCATGTAAGGCGACGGACCGGGCGGCGTATCGATCACGACCACGTCATCGCGGCCCAGGCCCAGCGCGGCAAGCTCGGTGCGCAGCCAGCCCGGGTGGGTGGCCAGGTGCGCTTCAAAAGCAGAGCGGTCCGCCTCGTTCAACGCGCCGAACGGCACCACCAGCACGCGCGAACGGCCTTTGTACATGCTCTGCTGCCAAGCTTCGCCAGCCAGGGCCGCCCGCGCATGGCCCGCGACCTCCTGTGGCGGCATGCCGAAGTGCAGGCGCAGGGCATTCTGCGGATCCAGGTCGACGGCAAGCACATTCTCGCCGGCAACGGCAAGCGCTTCGGCCAGGTTGGCCGACAGCGTGGTCTTGCCCACGCCGCCCTTGGCCGAAACAACAGCAATGATCTTCACGAGCGATTCAGCCGATCAAGAAAGGAGCGGCGCGCTGGCGCGCGCTCGCTGGTTGCGCCTGGTTCCTTGCGGCCTTCAAGCCGCGCGAATACCTTGTTCAGTTCCGTGCCGGTGCCGGGGGCGTGGTTCGGATCCACCGGCGCCCACAAGCTGCTTTGCTGCGGTGCGGGAATCGCGGGGCCTGACACCGCTGCCGGTGCCGGCGCGGCGGGCGTGTGCGGCCTCGCGGCCGGCGCCAGAGGCGCCATGCCTTCCGGCGTGCGGAATCGGGGCTCCATCCCGGAGACTGTGTTCACGGCCGAAGGCGCTTCATGCCCCACATTTTCACGGCCCGGCCCCGCGGCCGGCGGCGGCTCGCTGGCGGGCGCCGCGGCCCGCCACAGTGGCGCGGGCGATGCGGCCGGCTCCGCTGCCGGGCGGGCAAATTCATGCCCGGGCGGCATCGCGGGCTGGACTGCCGGCACCACGGCGGCGCGGTCGACGCGCATAGCCGACAGCAGCGGCCAGCGCTCGCGCGCTTGCGCCGCGGCGTCTTCGCGCACAATCTCTTTATACGTCTCCGTCCTGCCGCCGAAGCGTTGGAACAGCTTGGACAAATCGTCGGATTGACTCATGGCATCTCACTCACGCAAGGATGGAGGGCGGTGCGCCGGGACGGACCTGCGGCAAACCACCGCAGCACCTCAACGCCCAAACCGGAATTCAACGCATCCGGTGGGATCAATCGGCGTACTCTGGCTGACCCGCAGGGCCTCGGACGAGCCAAGCATACGGAACCAGTGTTGGTACGCCCCCTCCAGGAACGCCGGCGACCAGTCGTCGGCAGCGTCTCCGAGCGCAGCCCTCAGCGGTGCGCAGTAGTGCCGGATCACCAGGGCGCCGCCGGCATCCTCGATGCTGGTCCAGCCCCAGTCCACGTCCAGCCAGATCTGGGCGATGGCCCGTTCGAGTTCGGCGAGCGTGGCGCACGCGCCCGGGTCGAAACGTTGAGCAAAACGCGCACCAACGCGCCACATGACGGCGCGCAGGCTCGCCGGATCCAGGCTTTCCGCCAGTTCCTCGCCCAACGCTGACAAGACGTCACGCCATTGCGATGAGCAATGGCGCTCAGTCAAATACTGAAGAATCGCTTGATTCACCCCGAGTTCCTGTTTTAAATACTCGCCGAAATATATTTATTGTTGAAGCCCATTTTGTTACCGCCCAGGCTTATCCGCAAATGCTTCGTGCGCAACAATAGTCCGTCGGCCGGCCATGTTTCATCCGTGCAACATGCAGCTCCGTGATCTCGCAAAGAAAAGATAACCAAAGATCACATTATGCAGGTTGAAATGTTTTATCAGCCACTCCGCCCCAACAGACTGGCCGGCCGGGGCGGACGGGCGTCGACAGACTGACAGCTTCCGGCTCCGGCGTGAACCCTCCCCCTCCACAAGCGGGGATATGCGACAGCTTTTCGCCGCGCCTGCCCGCGACGCAGGCCGGCAGGTCCGGGGCGCAGCGCGAGTGGCCCCGACATTTAGCGTTTGTGTGGAATTTATGCTTGTTTCTATAAAACAAGGAGCGAAATAAGGGGCTCCTTGTGTATTTTTTCACCGCATACGGGGATTGACATTCATGCCTGCGGACAACGGACCGCGGCCACGCGGCGTATTCTAAAGGCCTGAGCCCGCAACCCGCCGCTGCGGCCAGGTCACATTGCACTTCCAGCCGGCGCGGCAAAGCCAGGATCTGTTTCGGAGCCGTCCGCCGACCGAACAGGAGAATGCCATGTCCGCGCGCAAGCCAGCCGCCACCCGGATCGAAAAGGACAGCCTTGGCGACGTGCCGGTGCCGGCCGGGCACCTGTGGGGGGCGCAGACCGAGCGTTCGCGCCAGAACTTCCGCATCGGCACCGAGAAAATGCCGCCCGCGCTGATCGAAGCTTTTGCCATCCTCAAGCTCTGCGCGGCCCGCGCCAACCGCGAACTGGGTGTGCTCAAGCCCGAACTGGCCCATGCCATCGAAGAGGCGGCGCAGGAGGTCATCGCCGGCAAATGGCCGGACGAATTCCCGCTCTCGGTCTGGCAGACGGGCTCCGGCACCCAGACCAACATGAACCTGAACGAGGTGATTGCCAACCGTGCGATCCAGCTGCTCGGCGGCGAGCCGGGTTCAAACAAGCCGGTGCATCCCAACGATCACGTCAACGCCAGCCAGTCTTCCAACGACAGCTTTCCCACCGCCATGCATATCGCCGCCGCCCGCACGATCCAGTTGCTGTTGCTGCCTGCGCTGGAGACCTTGCGGCAGGCTTTCGGGCGCAAGGTGGACGCTTTCGCCGACATCGTCAAAGTGGGCCGCACGCACTTGCAGGACGCCGTGCCGCTGACGCTCGGCCAGGAATTCTCCGGCTACGAGGCCCAGGTGGGCGATGCCCAGTCGCGCCTGCAGCATGCCATGCTGCGCGCCATGCCGGTGCCCCAGGGCGGCACGGCGGTGGGCACCGGACTCAATGCGCCGCATGGCTTTGCCGCCGCGTTCGCGCGCGCGCTGGCCGACTTCACCGGCCTGCCGTTCGAGCCCGCGCCCAACCGATACGCATTGCAGGCCTCGCACGATGCGCTGGCCGACCTGTCGGGCGCGCTCAACACCACTGCGTCGTCCTTCCTGAAGATCGCGCGCGATTTCATGCTGCTTGGGTCCGGCCCGCGCGCCGGTCTTGCCGAACTGGTGCTGCCGGCCAACGAACCGGGCTCCTCGATCATGCCGGGCAAGGTCAACCCGACCCAGGCCGAAGCGCTGGCCATGGTGTGCTGCCGGGTGATCGGCAACCATACCGCCATCACGCTGGCCAACGGACTTGGCACGCTGGAGCTCAACGCCTACAAACCGGTGATTGCGTACAGCCTGCTGCAATCGGTCACGTTGCTGGCCGACGCCACCGCGAGCTTTGCCAAGCACATGGTGGAAGGCGTGGAACCGGATCGCGAGCGCATCGCCGAACTGCTGGCGCGCTCGCTGATGCCAGTGACCGCGCTCAATCCGCACATCGGCTACGACCGCGCCGCCGAGATTGCCGGCCTGGCCGTCAGGCGGAACCTGTCGCTGCGCGAGGCGGCACTGGCGTCGGGCCATGTTACCGAGGCCCAGTTCGACGCATGGATAGACTTGAGCAGGATGACGCAGGAAACCTGAGGTGCCACGCCGCCTGTGCGCCCGGTCCGGTGCAAAGTGCCCGGCTATCGTGGCGAAATCAGGCCGGCCCGCCGGCTCAGCGCTGCCCCATTTCGCACACGGCGCAAACGGCCACGGCAGCGCCACAGGTGAACACCAGCATCACCAGGACCACCAGGGCGTCGACAAAGCTCATGCTGCCTGGTGAACCCACGCCGACCAGCCGCCAGCAGATCCAGGCAATCCAGCCCAGCGCCGCGAGGGCACTGCAGACCGCCACGGCCACGCCGGCCCGGTGTGTCAGCCGGCGCCAGGTGGCGGCTGGCACGCGACTGCTTTCGCTCTCGTTTTTGTTTTGGTTTTGGTTTTGGTTTTGGCTTTCGCTTTCGTGATGGGATATGACGGTCTGCATCCGGAGTCTCCTTAGCCAAACCTGCCGCCTGGATAAACCATGCCTGGACCGGCATCGCATGCGCCTGGCATGCGCCTGAGAGGAACCCCGCGCGGCAGGTAGCGCGCCGGGCCGTGAGGACACATTGGCCGATACGCCTGGGGTACCGTCCGAGGGGAAGTATGGTTCGGCGAATGCCGAGCCGCCATAGGAAACTGTCTGACACAGCCGCGCGATCCGGTCCGGCGTGCCGGAATGCAAAAGCGTACCCGTTTCTGCGCGCCTTCAAACGCGCCCGCAAGCGCCGGAAAAGCGTCTTGCCGACGGCCGGCGCGCCGGTCCGGCCAGGCCTACTTGCCCGCCGCCTTCTGGCGATAGCGTGCGAGTTCGGCGCCCAGCCAGGGGCCGCTCTCCACCGGCTGCGCCTGGCCGCACTTCACCAGGTAGGGCTTGCCGCTGACGCTGCTCTTGCCAGCCCCCAGTTCGATGAAGCGTTCGCTAGTGGTGACGGCGCCCTTGTCGGCGAGGTAGTCGTATTTCTTCTTCAGGTGGGCGGCCGCGTCAGGCGCGGAATACCAGCTGCCGTTGCGGTTGAACTGGCAATTCGAGCCGGCGAGATAGGAGAACAGGTGGCTCACCTCGGCCTGCGTCTCAGCGGACGGCGCCGCCGCTGCGGGGGCGGCCGGGATCGCCAGAGCGGTGGCTAACAACAAGGCAGACAGGAAGGCAGGTTTCATTGGGGGACCAGGAAGTCGCATCCGCCGCATTAGAACGGCATTCCTGAACCACTTCAAGTCATGCCGGCCCGTCCCGGCGGCAAAGCGTACCCGTTTCTGCGTGCGTTCGGCGCCTCGGTGCGATGCTCAGCCGATGGCGCCGCCGCCATCCACCAGCACCGTCGAACCCGTGGCAAACCCCGTACCGGCCAGGTAGAGGATGGCCTGCGCCACATCCTCGGGCTGACCGATGCGCTGCGCCGGCAGGCGCGCGGCCACGCTCTCGTACATGGCCTGGCGCGCGGCGCCGTCGAGCTTGTCCCACAACGGCGTGGCGATCAGGCCCGGAGACACGGTATTGACGCGCACCGGAGACAACTCCAGCGCCAGCCCGCGGCCCAGTGCGTCCAGCGCGGCATTGATCGCACCCTGCAGCACCGAGGCCTTGCTCGGGCGCACGCCCAGGAAACCGGACACCATCGTCAGCGAGCCCTGCGCGCGAATCGGCACTGCGCGCGCCACGCGGTAGGCGCCCCAGAACTTGCTGTCCATCGCGGCATAAGCGTCGGCCAGCGGCAACTGGCGCACCGCGCCGGTCGGCGTTTGCGCGGCGGTGATCACCACGTGGTCCCACGGTTCGGCGGTGCTCATGAATTGCGCCACGCTGGCGTCGTCGGTGATGTCCACCGTGGCCCCCGTCACGGTGCCCGCGCTGCCCGCCAGGCCGCGCACGGCGGCATCGACCTTGTCCCGCGAGCGCGAGGCAATGATGACGTTCGCGCCGCGGGCGGCAAAAGCGGTGGCCGCGGCCAGGCCGATGCCGGAACTGCCGCCAACCACCAGCACCCTGGCATCCTTGAAATCGGGGAACATGGCAAGACTCCTTTAATCGTCAACCGATGAGGGAGAAGGGAAGGCCTCCTCCGTTCCGGTCATTATGATCATGCGGCGCCGTCCGATCATCCACCCTGGACGGGAAGCACTCTTGGCGGAAATTTGATAATCGCCCCCCATCCGTCCCGCGCCTGCAAGCCTGGCGCAGCGCCGCTACAATGCCGCGGTGCAGCTTGGGCCCCGCCCCTGGAGCCAGCCGCCCTCTTTCCGCCCGTCGCCGGCGGCCCCGGAACATCCCGCCCAACATGAAGCCGCTCCTGCTCGTCCTCAGCCACGTCAGCACCGAACACCTTTCGTGGATTGCCGAACAATACGAGGTACGCTACGCGCCCGACAGCGCCAGCCGCACCGCCCAGATCAAGGAGGCCGGCGCCAGCGTACGCGCGGTGCTGACGATCGGCTCGGCGGGCCTCACCGCCGCCGAAATCGACGCCATGCCCGCGCTGGAGCTGGTGTGCGCGCTGGGCGCCGGCTACGAGAACATCGCCGTGGCCCATGCGCGGGCGCGCGGCATCACGGTCGCCAACGGCGCCGGCACCAACGACAGCTGCGTGGCGGACCACGCCATGGCGCTGCTGCTGGCCAGCGTGCGCGCCATACCGCTGCTGGACCAGGCCACCCGCGCCGGCAAGTGGCGCACCGCGTTGCCGCTGCGCCCCAATGTGTCGGGCAAGCGCCTGGGCATCCTTGGCCTGGGCACCATCGGGCGGCGCATCGCGCAGCGCGGGCTGGGCTTCGACCTGGAAGTGGGCTATCACAACCGCACGCCGCGCGGCGATGCGCCGTTCCGCTATTTCGATACGCCTGGCGCGCTGGCCGAATGGGCCGACTACCTGGTGATCGCAACGCCCGGCGGCTCCGGCACCCGGCACCTGGTCGACGCCGGGGTGCTGGCCCGGCTCGGCCCGGGCGGCTTCGTGGTCAATATCGCGCGCGGCAGCGTGCTCGACACCGCGGCACTGGCCGACGCCCTGCGCGCAGGCAAGCTCGGCGGCGCCGGGCTCGACGTGTACGAGACCGAGCCCGAGCCGCCGGCCGAATTGTTCGACTGCCCCAATGTGGTCCTGACCCCGCACATGGCGGGCTGGTCGCCGCAAGCCATCGCGGCATCGGTGCGGCAGTTCCTGGAGAACAGCCGGCTGCACTTTGCCGGGGAGCCGGTGCTCACGCCGGTAGGCTGACACGGGAGGCGGCGCGATTCAGCCCGCGGGAAATTCCACCCGCACGCGCAGCCCCGGCGCCGCGTCTTCCAGCGCGACGCGCGCGCCGTGCGATTGCGCGATCTCCGCCACGATGGCCAGACCCAGCCCGCTGCCTCCGGTGGGGGCTTCCGGCACGCGGTAGAAGCGGTCGAACACGCGCGCGCGCTCGGCGGCCGGGATCCCCGGACCGTCATCGCGCACCACGAGTTGCACCGTGTCCGCGGCTGCGCCGGCCGCCACGGCCTTCACGCGGCAGGCCTGCACATCGATCTTGCCGCCGGCCGGCACGTAGCGCAGCGCGTTGTCGACCAGGTTGGTCAGCAGGATGCGCAGCGCATCCGCATCGCCGCGCACGATAGCCGGCCCGGCATCCGCGCCGGCATCCAGCCCCAGGTCGATCTGGCGATCGAGCGCGGCCTGGGTCATCTCGGCCACCACGTCTTGCGCCAGCGCGCGCAGGTCCACCGGCTCATGCGGCGGCGCCGCCGCGCCTGGCTCCTGGCGCGCCAGCGTCAACAACTGGGCCACCAGATGCGTCAACCGCTCCAGCCCCTGACGCAGCTTGCGCACGGCCTCCTGGCGTGCCTCGGCCGTGTCGGCGCGCTCCACCAACTGGGCTTGCAGTTGCAGCGCCGCAAGCGGCGTGCGCAGCGCGTGCGCGGCGTCGGCGACGAAGGCACGCTGGGTATCGATGGCGTGCGACAGCCGCGCCAGCAACTGGTTGAGCGCCTCGGTCAGGGGCGCTATCTCGTCGGGCATGCTGCTGACGGCCAGCGGCGCCAGGGCATTGATGTCGCGCTGGCGCACCCCGGCGGCGATCTCCCGCAAGGGCCGCAAGCCGCGCCCCACGGCAAGCCAGACCACCCAGCCGATCAGCGGCAGCAGCAACAGCAGCGGCGCCACGGTACGCAACGCCATGCGCGCGGCCACCTGGCTGCGCGCCGACATGGGCTGGGCGATCTGCACCACGGCAGGTCCGAGCTGCACGCTGTAGATGCGCCATTCGCCTTCGTCGGTCCTGACATTGGAGAAGCCCAGCTCGGCGCGCGGCGGCAGGGCCGGATGCGTGTGCGAGAGATAGAGGCTGCGCCCCGAGCCGTCCCAGATATGGATCACCACGTCCTCGTCCGCGTGGAACAGGCCGCCGTCGGGCGGCTCCGGCGGCGCGAACGACGGCGTGACCGGATTGGCGAACTGGCTGGGCAGCGCGGCGGCTACCTGCTTCATCTGGTAATCGAACAGCGCGTTGGCTTCTTGCCGGGCCTGGCCATAGATCAGCAAGGTGGCAATGGCAATGCCGGCCAGCAGGCCCAGCGCCAGCCACCACAGCAGGGTTCTCTGGATGGAACGCATCAGCCCGCGCTCCCGGACGAAGACGGCGCGCCGTCCTCCAGCTTCGGCACCACATAGCCCACGCCGCGGATATTGCGGATCAGCGCCGCGCCGAATTTCTTGCGCAGCGCGTGGATGTAGACCTCCACCGTGTTGCTGCCCACTTCGTCGCCCCAGCCGTACAGGCGCTCTTCGAGCTGCGCCACCGACCACACCTTGCCGGGCCGCGCCAGCAGCGCGGACAGCAAGCCGAACTCGCGCGCCGACAAGCGCACCGGCTCGCCGTCGAGCGCGACTTCGCGGGTCACGGGGTTGATCACGATGCCGCCATAGCGCAGCAGCGGCTCCGCGCGGCCTTCGGCGCGGCGCATCAGCGCATGCATGCGCGCGGCCAGTTCCTGCAGGTCGAAGGGCTTGACAAGGTAATCGTCGGCGCCGGCATTGAGACCCGCCACGCGATCGGCCACCGCGTCGCGCGCGGTCAGGATCAGCACCGGCGTGTTCACGCCACGCGCGCGCAGCGCAGCCAGCACCTCCAGGCCGGAGCGGCGGGGCAGGCCGAGATCGAGCAGGATCAGCGCGTAGCAGGCTTCGCCGTCCGGTCCGCCCGACTGGGTGGCGGCGGCAAGGCCGGCCTCGCCATCCTGTACCCAGTCCACCGCGAAGCCTTCCTGGCGCAGCGCCAGCTTCACGCTATCGCCGATCATGGCGTCGTCTTCCACCAGCAGCACTCGCATTGTCAGTTCTTCCGGTTCAGGCTGGCCTGGTTGGATTGGATTGTGCGTCGGGGAGTCCATGAGCCATCGCCTCGGCCAGCGCCTGCGCCAGTCCGGGCAGTGCCGGGAAGCCGGCGGTGATCACGTAAACCGGCAGGCTTTCCAGGTAGGCGCGCATGCGGCCCTTCGCGGCAAACCGCGCGTTGAAGGCAGACGCCCGCAGCGCGGGCACGAAGCGCGGCAGGATGCCGCCGCCCAGGTAGACGCCGCCGCGCGCGCCGAGCACCAGCGCAATATCGGCCGTCACGGACCCCAGCAGGCCGCAGAACACGGCGAGCGCGCGCTCGCAGACCGGGTCGTGCCGGTGGAGCGCGCCTTCCGTTACCTGCGCCGGTGCGAGCTGCCGCGCCAGGGGCGTACCCGTTTCTGCGTGCAGCGCGGCGTGCGTCAGCGACAGTCCCATGCCCGACAAAAGACGTTCCGCGGAGACGCGCCCGAAGGCCTGATGGGCCGCGCGCCAGGCGGTCCATTCGTCTTCGGTCTCCGGCATCAGCTCGATATGCCCGCCCTCGCCGGCCAGCGCCACAGCCGGGCCGGAGCGCGCCGGCACCAGTCCGGACACACCCAGGCCGGTGCCGGGCCCGACCAGCGCGCGCGGCGCACCGGCCACGGCGGTGCCCGGGCGCAATAGCGTCAGGTCCTGCTCGCCGAGGTGTTGCAAACCCAGCGACAGCGCGGTGAAGTCGTTGATGGCCAGCAGCAGGTCGAAGCCGAGCGAGCGCTGCATCTCAGAAATGGAAAACGCCCAGGCGTGATTGGTCAGCTTGACGCGATCGCCGGTCACGGGATTGGCCAGGCCGACCGCCGCGTAACGCGGCCTGGCGCTGCCGGGCGGCAGCCCGCCGAGGTAGTGCAGCATGGCAGCCTCAAGCGAGGGGAAATCCGCCACCTTGAGCGCGGTCACCGGGCCGATGCGCTGCGGCGCGCTCTCCAGCGCGAAGCGCACATTGGTGCCGCCGACATCGCCCAGCAAGCGCGGATAGCCTTGCATGGCGTCAGGCCGAGAAGACATCGGTGCCGTGGCGATGCCGGCTCAGCACCAGGCTGACGGGCAGCGCCGGCGTGGGCCCCTTGCAGGCGCTGGCGAACACGGCTGCCTTGGCCGGTCCCGCGAACGACAGGAAGACGCGGTCGGCCGCCAGCAACGCCGCGAGGTTCAGCGTGATGCGCGCGTGCGGCGCCTCGCGCGGATGCGTCACCAGGTAGCCCGGCTGCGTGTCGGCCAGCGCCTGCCGCAGTTCGGGCGCCTCGGGAAACAGCGAGGCGGTGTGGCCGTCCTCGCCCATGCCCAGCACCACCACGTCGGGCTGCCGCCAGGCCGCATTCAGGCGCGCCACCGCGCTCGCCGGATCGGCCACCTCGGTGGCATCGGCCACCAGCGGCACGAAGGCCGCCTTGCCCGCGGCCTCGCGCAGCAGGTGGCGGCGCACCAGCGCGCCATTGCTGTCGTCATGGTCCGGCGGCACCACGCGCTCGTCGACCAACGTAATGGTGACCGCCTCCCAGCGGATCGTGCGGTGGCGCAGGCGCTCAAACAGCGGCACTGGCGAGCGGCCGCCGGATACCGCCAGCACCGCCCAGCCGTTTACGCCGATGGCAATCTCCAGCGCGTGGGCCACCGAGATCGCCATCGCTTCGGCCAGGTCCGCCTCGGAAGTATGTTCGTAGCGTCGCATGGTTTCTCCTGTTCGAGTGATGGTTGGCAAGGCTTGCAAGAACTTGCAAGAACCTGCAATCAAAGCCGCGGCTAGACCTCTTCGTGCCAGAGCGAGCCGTCGCGCGACATCAGCGCGGACGAAGCGGCCGGGCCCCAGGTGCCGGCGGTATACGGCTTGGGCGGCACGGTGCTGTCCGCCCAGGTATCCAGGATGGGTTCGACCCAGCGCCAGGCCTGCGCCTGCTCGTCGCGCCGCACGAACAAACCCAGCCGGCCGCGAATGACATCGAGCAGCAGGCGCTCATAGGCGCCGGCGCGCCGCACCTTGAAGGAGTTGGCGAAGTCCAGGTCAAGCGAGGTCCCGGTGAGCGCCACGGTATCGCCGGGCTGCTTGACCAGGAAATACAGGCGGATGCTCTCCTCGGGCTGCAGCCGGATCACCAGCCGGTTCTGCGGCGACAGGGTCAGCGGACGCGGGAAGATCGCATGCGGCACATCGCGGAAGTGGATCACGATCTCCGCCACGCGCGACTGCATGCGCTTGCCGGTACGCAGGTAGAACGGCACGCCGGACCAGCGCCAGTTGGCGATCTCGGCCTTGATGGCGACAA
>Ga0255338_1001867_pt1 | contig 35792 bp, 35 predicted proteins | sample MeOH1_35cm_T4_19_FD_203715 | JGI IMG/M metagenome (GOLD analysis project Ga0255338, IMG submission 203715) | Sandy soil microbial communities from University of British Columbia, Vancouver, Canada - MeOH1_35cm_T4_195 | ecosystem: Engineered > Artificial ecosystem > Sand microcosm > Unclassified ...
CATTGGGCACGATCCTACGCTATGACTAATCCCTGTCATGTCAGGCTCCTTTTGTTGTTTGTTCGTCTTCGCAAACAACATTCTAACGAAAGGGGTCCTGACTGACTCAATGCGCGCAGCGTACTATGTCATTCCCTTGGCTAAAGGTGGTAGTAATGATCTTGAGAATCTGCGAGCGCTTTGCAGAACACATAATCTTGCTGAAGCGAGAAGATGGGGACTTGTCCATTGATACTGAGGTCTAATACTGAACGTCAGCCGACAGATTCTGCGATCGATAGGCTCGGGCCGATTGATTATCGGCCCGAGTGGCAGAATGTTTTTTGGATGACTTGGTGTTTTATTTCGCCGGAGTTTTTGTATTTTGGGACTCCCATTGTCTGATGCACTTTTATGAAATAGGGTTTTGTGCCGGTGTCGCATTTCGCGGGCAATTTTTGGGCGCTGACCAATGTGAATTCTTGTTCGTTGCGGGCTAAGAATAGTGCTGGTGAGGAGCTTACGACGGATTCGCGAATCAGAAAGGGGACCACCTCATCCAAGGTTCCTTGAAAAGAAGCTTCGCGCATGACACCCTCGTAAACCTTCACTTCTTGAACTGCTGGCGCTACGTACCTGGCAACGATCTGATTCAATTCAGATTTTTTCTGGGTGCGGAAGTCTTTTTCGATGAGCTTATCATCCAAAAAACTCGTCTGATTAAAGACTCCTTTTTTGGAATTGAACGGAGCCATTTCCGAGAAAACGAAATCACGGCTCGCTGCCACTCGATGGCAGGCATGACAAGCCATCACATTGGTTTTCTCGTTCCCCGGAAAGGTCAATCCTTGAGAATCGTACAAAACATATCCCCAGCCGTCGGTGTCGGCGTATTTTTTTTTGTCGCGGATCATGAACTGAAAGCGCCGCGCGCCTGAAGGCACAATGGAACTCGCAAACAGAGGATCGCGGGCCGTCTTCACTCCAATTTTGGCAAATATAGAACCATCGGGGAAATCAGGCTTTTTATCTTTCGTGACCGCTTCGAGAGCCTTCACCGCTGTGGGGTTGGCATAGACCACACGCATCTCTTCACTGTCTTCACGAAAGCGCACGGTGATCATCTTCCAAGACTCAGCGAAAGAACCAAAGTCCTCCAGCCTGTATCCACCCATGGAGCTCTTGCCGCCGGGCTCGACCGTTTCTGACTTCACCACATCCTGAGTGGGAATCACCTCCACAGGCCAAACCGATTCCCAACTCCACAACAACAGCATCACTGCAAAAAATTTCATCGGCTTATCTTTTCGCGAGAGGTTTATCCAGCCACTGCAAAGCACGCAGGGACTCTAGTTTTTGCACAAGTTTTTTTATTTCTGAATCAAAGTACCCACGCTCGAGTTCATACTTTTCCTCTAAACGGTGGACAATCTCAGTCAGGGAGGACTGGCCGTCGATACTGGAACAGATCTCGCCAGCGAATCCATCGATTTGAAAACCCTGATTCAAGTCCATCTTATAAATATAAAAAATCTGACCATCGTCTGACGCCTTGGCGATGTCGGCGACAATGACTGGGATTTGCGGCTTTGGCATTGCAAGATTCCTCCGAACATATAAAATTGTATTCTGAAGAACCTCATTTAGGAAGAAACAATGACAAGAGTGACAAAGGTGATATGGTTTTTAGCCGCAACACTCAGCTTGATGGTGTTTATCTACTCTCGTTGCCCTCATCCTCGCAACCTAGTAAACACATCTTTAGTTAAGATCAGCGACGAATCCTCAGAAGGATACACCCTAGTTACTGGCATCGACTATCCGATGAAGAGTCACAATCGCATCACTTTGATAGATCAAAACGGACAAGAGGCTCAAACATGGAACGTGGATTTTCCGACACTTTATTCACAGCTCGACTCACAGTTAAATCTTTGGGTCTTGGGCATCGACCAGAATCCTTTTCCGCGCCGCGCTCTCAAAGCAGGCATTCTCAAGCAGTATGATTGGCAGGGCCGAGAGCTCTGGCAATTTAACGATCCTCTGATGCATTCGGATTTCACGCTGACTCCCGAAGGAAATATCACTTACCTGGCATTTGAAGTTTTAAACGACAAGCAAACCCAAGAGGTCCGCCGGGAACTTCCTCATCTCAAAGAAAACATGCTTCTTGGCGATCGCATCGTGGAAATCGATCCTAAGACAAAAAAGGAAATCTGGAGCTGGTCCCTCAATGAGGACAACCTGCTTCTGCGGCTTTTAAAACAACGTCATGTCACCTACATGTTTCATGATCCCAAAGACTCGGTGGAAATCGCCCACGCCAACTCCATCCAATATATAGAACGAAATCCGCTGACTCAGACGCCGGCCTATTTGGTAAGCCTCAGAAACCTTCAGAGTATTTTACTGGTAGAAAGAGACACCGGAAAACTTCTCTGGCAGAGCTCCTCTAATCAATTCGGCACTTCCCACGATGCCACGCTCTTAGAGGATGAAGTCCTCTTTTTTGACAATGGCAACCACCTCACCAACAAGTCGCTTTCAAGTTATTTGCGGCAAATAAATATTCGCACGAACCAAGAAAACATCCTCTGGCCGTTTCCTGGCATGCCAGGGGCACAGTTTTTCTTTTCACCGATTCTCTCGGGGGTGCAAAAACTGCGTAATGGCAATCTCCTGGTCACCGAAGGCACGCGAGGACACATCTTTGAGCTGACACCTCAGGGAAACATTGTATGGAGTTATCTCCCGCCTCGCGATGAGGAGAATTTTTACGGCCCGCTTAAAGCTGTCCGTTATATCTACAAAGCACGACGTTACGACTCTCCGGTGCTCGCCGAAAGAATTTCCACAATGACCCGGTTGAAATGTCAAAGCTGCCACTATCTCAATGTACTTTGGAATTCCTGGAGCCTTTGAAGAAACGGCTCGGGCTGGATCAATTCAATCCGTCGCACACCGTCCTTGCCGCGGATATTTTCACCCTCGATGCGTGTAAGAATCCCGCCGGTCAGATGATAAAGAGCCACCGCCAATAAGATCGCGTTCCAGTGAAAGTGCTGTTGACAAGCGCTTTGCCAAAGATCCCCTTCTAAAAACATGCAAGAGCCACGACAAAGATGCACGACGGGACATTGAGGGCATTCCTTCCGTCGGCTCCAATGATGCGAGCTTGTCAGCCGCACTTCCTCGAGACGATCCACTTGACCAATGCGATGCCCACCCAAGGCCGTCGTATTTTGGCAAGTCAAAACATTGCCACTGAGATCCACCGCCAACGACGACGGCAAATCCATTTCGCACATCTGCCCTACAGACGAAAGCGGCTGAGATCCAGCAATCGATGCAAAAAACTGCCGCAGGCGTTTTGCCAATTGCCCGAGGTGAAGATCCTGAGGTCCCAGCGTTGCGAGCTCGTGAAAAACTTCTTGCTGAAGATGCCGCCCTTCTTCTCCGTCCGCAATCACATATCGCATCCCCGTCTGATCGTAAGGTGTCATCAAATCCATCGTGAGAAGAACTTCGTTTTCGGGCACCGCTAAAGATTGAGCAATGTGCGCGCGAATTTTTCTCAGTGAATAGTTCCGGCTTGTGATCGTCGCATTAAATGAAACCAGACCGTGGGGATTTAATGCCAAAAACAAACGCCGGATATTTTCACGAGAAACAGGTTGTTGCAAAGGATCTCGGCCTCGGGCTTCTTGAAACCCGGGACCGTCGTGGGAGATCACAAAGTGCAAACGCTGCTTAAGAGCAAAGTCCACCATTTCTTCTTTAATGAGAGTTCCGTTGGTGATGACTCCCAGTTGAATTTTCGGATAACGCTCGCGAATCTTCTCCGCAAGCACGACGATCTCTTGCCAGTAGAGCAAGCTCTCTCCGCCCCAAAATTCGACTTTCACGCCCTCGCCATCTTTGCCTTTTCCTCCACTGAACCATTGAGGCATCTTTTCCAAAAAACTTCGGACTCTCTCACCGTTTTTGTCTTTTCCTGCCGTGTGAGCCCGCAAATTATTTTGACTGCAGTACTTGCACGCCATATTGCAGGCAAAGCCCAGTTGGATCTTAATGATTTCAAGATCCCGGGATTTAACTCCAGGCTCACTCGGCGAGATCGCAGAAACTCCGTGCCAGATTTGTTTTTGATAGCGCTGCAGAAGAGAACTTAGGTCGACGAGCTCGCCGCTGTCTTCCCAAAACATCAAAGAGTTTTCAGTCTGGTAAACCAGGCGGCGGTCTTTTTGGTCGAGTTTGAGGGTTAAAGCAAAGTGAGCCATTTCAAGACCTGCTTCCTAAAAAGTGCTTGCGCCACTCGGCCTCGAACTGCTGCAAAGGATATCCGTAAATCTGTTTGAAGTTCGTAGAAAACGAAACCCGCGAGCCGCGAAGCAATTCCATCACCGACGGCCAGCCATGCCTTCTGACGAGAAAATGCACCATATTTCTTGATTGTTGGTAGCAGACGTTTTTATCCACAACGTCGGGATCCATTTGTAAAAAAGCAAGCTCGCTCTTTTGCGAGAGTTCCTTCAAGCTGCGCAAGGATTTCGTGCCCGCAAGCTTTTTTAAGACCCTTCGGTTGCTCGCGGGTGAGCGAACGAATTCGCAAATCCCTTCACTGACCCAGGCGGGAAGATCCTCGCGGAATTTTTGCCATAAAAACAAATGCGTCAATTCATGAATCAACGCGGACGTCGTCTCGACTCCCACTTGAAAATAACTGCCAGGCCGCACGGCAACCCCACGCACCCATGATGGCAGATTCATCTCGTTAGTTTGAATACGGAAATCATCGACATTCTCATAGAGAACAATGCGGATGTTCTCTTGGGGGGGACCAAATATTTTCTCTAACGCCGCAAGGTCTTTCTTCAACTGCCGAAGGAAAGGGCGCGCCACCTCTTCGGGAAACTGGGAAAATACCAAAGCCTGTTTTAAATCAAAATGATAAACGGGTTTGGTCAAAGAAGAAATCCATCGGCGTGTATACTCGCAGTTGATTTCAACAGTACCTTCACCCTCTAAGTGATAATGGACCTGCTGGATGGCTCGGCCATAACATGTTTCACGCAAAGGACAAGAGGCACAGGACTGATCGTAGTAAGCCAGCGCTTGCCGGCGGAGTTTCTTATAAAGATCCGATTGGTAAAAACCCCGTAAATCTGAAAGCGGCCAATTCAGTTTCTTTGTCAGTGGAAAATAAGACATGTAGAAAGTGCCATCGACATTGACATCCGTCGCCCAAAAGAGCTCTTCACGCTCACGCTGACTGCGATTCTCCATGATGTTGTTTAAGATTGTGTGCCAAGGCCCGGTGATAGTAACGCCCTTTTGCATACCATAGTAATACACTTCTTTGTATTTGTGATAGAAATGCTGAGGTGCCAGCATCTCAGGCGAATAGTACGCATCAAGGTAAATGCGCGAAACTCCCTGTTCTACGGCCAAGTCGACAATGTCTTTCAAATGATCGACGTTCTCTGGCATCGTGTAGGAGTTGATCTGCCGGGACACTCCGTGTTTTTTTAGAAGCGCAAAGGCCGCCGCCACTTTATGAAATGTTCCTTTGCCGACTTTATCCGGACGAGTCAGATTATGAACTCGTTCTTTTCCATCACAGCTGATGTGAATATCCACGTCATGCTGAAGGAAAAACAAGGCGTCCTCTTCCGTAAGCAGGCTGCCGTTGGTATTGACGACCCATGAAAGCTCCAGCCCTTGCAATTGCGAACCGTGAGTTTCTATGAGTCGCTTAATGACTTTCTTATTGGCGAGCGTTTCACCGCCATAGATACTGACGCGAATTTGCTTTTGCCCGAGCTGTTTCATCTCATGACAAAAGCTCGTCAAGGCTTGCTCGGCGACCTCGTAGGTCATGACTTTGTAGGGCCGCTGGTTGTCCGTGAGTTCAAACACATGGCAATGAGGACAAGCAAAGTTACAGAGATTCGAAACGTGCAGACGGAGCCAAACCATCGCCACCTACCCTCGGACTTCCAGGAGATTTGAAATATGTCCCTGAGTGAGCATATCAAAAGGATGAAGCTCGCCGTAAAACTCATTGGAATACCAGGTTTTTTCGTCGGCATCATAATCAAACCATGGCGACACGCCGTAAACCAAATGCAGCCGGTTCACCGGGCTCAATTTTTTGCAGTAAACTCGGTGAGGCAAAAAGGTGTCCCAGCTGTAAGCACGCCCTTCCTGCGGCGAAACTTCAGCAATGCTCTTTGACATCACCGTCGGAAATTCCCCGGAAGTCTCTACTTGAAATGCATAATCCGGAGAGCCCGCGATACAAACATTTAAACGTAAATTGAGAAAAATCGGTTCATCACAGTGCCAGAAAAAACCAAATTTTGTCGCATCCAATGAATAGGCCTTCAACAACGACAAACGAGAGCGAATCATCGGGCGCTGAAGACTTCGGGTGATTTTTCCAATCTCAGAAAAATACGCGACCTCTGTGGCCTCATTGAAAGCATAAGTATCGATAATGGAATTTCTGAGATGAGGTGAATTTTGTTCTGGCTGTTCCTGAGTACCATCTAAATTCCACTGATAATAGGACGGTGCTTTGAAAGCACTGGTCTCGACCACGGAACGAATGGGATCCTCAGAGATTTTATCGGATTTATGAGGATTAAAAGTCAGCGAAGCTAAACAATAATCTGTCGTTCCTTGTTTACTTTGATATTTGTAAGGGTAGGCTCCGTACTTCGCAACAGCCTCTTCCGCGGCCATACGCAGTCTGGAAAGGTCCACACTCTTTAAGGCGAACTCAAGAAAGGGTGGTTTTTTGTAAGATGCAAACTTGGCGATCTGTGCGGACAAATCCGTTTGCGCCAAGATGTAGGTATGAATCGCGGAGGTTGGGGGTACTTCATCGGCGCGAATAATCCATTTCTTTTTCATGCAGGATCACCATCCACACAACAGACCAACTAATAGCAGGCTCCTGCAAAAGCTTTATTACTCACTTTCGCAAAAAAGGTCACCAAACCTAATATCTGCGCCATAGTCAAAGGACGTACACTGCCAAATTTCACCTGAGGCCCGCCAGTACTTTTACGCCCGGTGGACTTCTTGGCCGACGACTTTGCTGGCGCACTTCTCTGCGATGTTTTACTAGATGTCTTATTAGATGTTCTTTTACTTTGAGATTTCTTTTTTCGCATCTTCGTCAATTATAGCTACCCACTAACTGCAAAAGCTACGGAAATCTAAAATGAGAAAAATCCCCTTAAGAGATGATTATCCTCACTCAGCAAATAGAAAGTTATTTTTTAAATCGGCTAAGTCCTCAGGCTTTCAGTTGTTTACTTAAGAAAGATGATCTGCAGACCGATTACATTTGTATGAAACTATTGCGGTACGTAACCTACATGATCCTAAGTTTCTCGGCGGTCCTCCCCTCCATCGCTTTCGGAGTCGGGCTCACCTATCATGGACGCATCTTAAAACCTGACGGCACAGCACTAGAAGCAAGCAACGTTCAGTTTACAATTCAAATTCGCAGTCCTGGTAGCGAGTCCTGCCTCCTCTATCAAGAAACCCGAACGATCGACATGAGTGGGAGCACTGGGGTCTTTTCTCTGAGTGTAGGTGAAGACGCTTCTTATCGTGCTGCCGCTTCCGTTGACGGAGGATTCTCTTTAACTCAGGTCTTTGCCAACAACGGCACACTCACCCTGCCACATTGTACTTTCGGCGCCACTTACACTCCCAACACTGCGGATGGACGCCTCCTTTACATTTCATTTAATGATGGTTCAGGCCCACAAAACCTGACAGCGCAAAAAATTAATTTCGTTCCCTATGCTGTGGAAGCAATTCAAGTGGGTGGCTATGCTGCCAACCAAATTATGCGCGTCGATGGCGGTACGATCACTCCTCTGACCATGGGTAAATTTAATGCCTTGATGACAGTCGTCAATGGCATCACGGCGAGTCCCCCCAGCAACGGGCAGATCTTGCAATATGACGGAACCCAATGGGTGCCCAACAATCTTCCCGCGGCCCCTAGCGCGGGCACCACAGCGGGAACTTTTGCCGCCGGAGATGATCCGCGCATTGTGAATGCTCTTCAAAATAACAGCGTGATCGGTGGCAGCACCTCCATCAACACCACTGGCACTATTGCAACCAGCGGAACAGTCTCCGCAGGGACTTTGCAGAGTAATACTCTCAAAGTTTTTAATGGCGCTAACTACGTTCAATTCACAGCGCCGGCGCTTTCTGGAAATGTGCTGTTTACTCTTCCTAGTGCTGATGGCACTACCGGCCAGGTGTTGAAAACAGATGGCACTGGTAAACTCGGATGGGTGGATCCCAATGCAGGTTCCATCACCAATATTGCCACGGGCACTGGGCTCACCGGAGGTCCCATTAACAGCACTGGAACCATCAGCTTGGCCGACACCGCCGTCACTGCCGGAACTTACGGTTCTGCGAATCAAGTAGGCCGCTTCACTGTCGATGCCCAAGGCCGATTGACGGCGGCCTCCGCCGTCAGCATTGATGACAACACCAAGTTGCCTCTTACCGGCGGCACGCTGAGTGGCAACCTTGCGATGGGCGGAAAAGATATTACCAACATCGGCAACATTACGATGGTGGCAAATAAGTATTTCATACTCTCTACCAATAGCACCGATGGCACGGTTCCCGGTCAGGTTTGGTATGACTCCGGAACAATCAAATACTTCGACGGATCCGCCGTGAAGGCACTCGGAGTGGCCGGTGCTGGTATCACGAACATCAACGGTCTCAACGTCGGCACACAGTCCTTTGTGGAAGGAACTTCCGGAGCTGACTTTAACATTTCCTCTTCTGGATCTGCGCATACGTTTAACATTCCATCCTCTTCTTCATCCAACCGTGGTCTTTTGACTTCAACGGATTGGACAATGTTTAATAATAAACAAAGCAATTCTCTCTCTTCTGCTCAGGTTTGGGTGGGCAATGCTTCGGGCGGTGCGGAAGCGCGCGCTCTTTCTGGTGACATCTCGATTTCTAACGTCGGTCTTGTCACTGCCGATAAAACAAATTCAGGTCAGTCGAACAAACTTTTAAGCCTCGACGGCACTGGTGTGGCTAATATTTATGGTGCCGCTTTCAAAGGAGCTACTTCCGGAGTCATCACTCTGCAAGCCCCTGCGATCACCGCCAACTACACTTTAAAATTCCCAGCCACAGCACCGGGCGCAGGACAATCTTTGCAGTCGGATGCCTCTGGAAATTTCATCTGGGTAACAGCTTTAACTGGTGTGAACGGCTCTGCTTCGCTCACTAACGGAAAATTCTGGATCGGAAATGGCTCCGGAGTCGCCGATGAAGTCACCATGTCCGGCGACGCAACGATTTCAAATGCAGGGCTGCTGACTTTGAAAAATACTGGAACAGTCGGAACCTACTACAAAGTCGTCACCGACGCTCAAGGCCGCGTGACTTCGGGCTCTGCTCTCGCTTCTGCAGATATCACGACAGCTCTTGGTTATACGCCCGTAAATAAAGCCGGCGATACCATGAGTGGAGACATCGGCACACAGAACATCAATATGGCCGCCAATAAGTACTTGAAACTTTCCGACAATACAACAAACGGTACTACCGCTGGTCAGATTTGGTACGACTCCGGTACGATCAAGTACTATGATGGATCCGCCGTGCGATCTCTTGAATATCAAGGCGGAACTATCGATACCTTGAACGGGTTGACTTCTAGCACGCAAACTTTTGCAACAGGAACTTCGGGAGCGGATTTCAATATTTCTTCCGCGGGGTCCACTCATACGTTCAATATTCCGACGGCTTCCGCAAGCAACCGCGGCGCTCTGAGCTCTGCGGATTGGACAAGCTTCAACAACAAGATGAGTAAATCCCTGACCTCCGCACAAATCTGGGTCGGTAACGCCAGTGGTGTGCCGATGGAAGTCGCTCCAAGTGGCGACGCCACCATGACCAACGCCGGTGCGTTCACCGTCACGGGCCTTCGTGGCAAAACTGTGAGCGCCACCGCGCCAACAACTGCCGGCCAAGTATTAAGATATGATGGCACCAGCACTTGGGTTCCAAACTTTTTAAGCCTCGCCGACATTCGCTCGACAGTTACACCGGCAAACACGATGTTCCCGGCAACATCGTGTACGGCAGCACAAACTCTGACTTGGTCTGCTTTGACGGACACGATGACTTGTACAAACATTGCGATCACGGGTTCCGCCTTCGGTTCGCAAACTCAAAATACATTCTTGTCGGCACCGAATGGCTCTGCAGGCAATCCGACATTTAGAACGATTGCCTCCGCGGACTTGCCTGCGACAGGTGCAACGGGTGTTTACCTTAATGGCGGTAACAACTTTGCAACTTCGGCGACTCTTGGAACCAATGACGCCAATTCTTTGGCACTCAAAACAAACAACACCGCTCGTTTAACTATTACCAGCACCGGTGAAATCACTGCCACTCGTCAGATGCGCTTGCAATCCTCTTACAATGCGGGCGCTTCAACCACCATTGACTGGAACAACGGGAACACTCAATACACCACTGCAAACTGCGGCGCCTTTACATTCTCCAATATGCAAGACGGCGGTTCTTACACTTTGGTGGTTCTTGGCACGACTTCAGGAACATGTACATTCAGCCAAACTTCGCCAGACACTCCAAGCTATAAGTACTCTCCTGCCAACGGCCCTACGGTCGGCGGCACGTTCTCTTCTTACACCTTTGTCCGTGTCGGCACTTATGTCATGGTTTCCTGGATCAGCGGCTTCCAATAGACGGCTTCAGATGATATGGTTTTACACATGACTCGAGTTCGCGCGGCTTTGTTTATATTTTTTTGTAGCCTCACCGCCTGCACTACACCACCCAAGTCTCCACAGGGGCCTTCACAAATCATTTCCAGCAATAGTGTGGCCGTTGATTCCGACGTTCTCTTCGTCACTCAATTATTAAATCCAAGTAAGGCCAGTGATGAGGCCCTGCTGATAGCGCCATTCACCGATGACAGTGTGTATTTGCTGAATCATCGCGGAGAAACGCTCCACCGCTGGCAAACAGGCTATCGCAATCATCATGCGAAACTGGGCCCTGATGGGTTGCTTTACGGACTCTATCGCCATCCCAAAATGAATCTGCGCCGAGTGGCGGGACTGATCGCGGTTCATTCTCCCGAGGGAAAACAGCTTTGGTCCTACGAAGATCCACTGCTGCATCACACTTTGGAGCCTCTTCCCAATGGTCACGTTCTCGCACTTAAATACAAACCTCTACCGGCGGAGCAAATCCAAGGCATAATTAAAAAATCCACCTCGCCCGCAGTGTGTGATGAGATTGCGGAGATCACTCCCGACGGGAAAATACCTTGGAGCCTCACTCTCACCGATTTGATTCGCGTTGATCAAAAGTATCAGGGCATCGCCGATCCCGATGTTTTGCCTTCTCTAAAATTGAGCTCCTATTGCCGAACCAACTCCATCCGCTATTATGAGAAAACGGTTTTTTCAGACAAGCCTGCGGTGCTTATTTCCATCCGCCACCTGTCGTTGGTCCTCCTCATCGAAAAGGACAGCAAAAAAATCCTGTGGTCTTCGGAAGGACTACCGCTGCTCGGCCAGCATGATGCGAGAATTTACAGCGAAGATGTTTTACTGTTTAACAATAATGCCGCTTCGACCCCAGAAATGAATATTGCTCGCCCTTCGGAAGTCCTCTCCATCGATCTTAAGACAAAAAAAATAAAAAAAATCTTTGGCCAAAAAGACGTCATGCTTCAAGACTGGCGTTCAGCTTATATGTCCGGAGCAAGCCGCGCGGCCAACGGCAATACGATGATCAGCATCGCCGAGCACTCGCAAGTTTGGGAACTCACGCCGGATGGCGAGATGGTCTTTAAATTGCACCTTATCAGTCCGAAATTTTACTACGAGCTGGGTTCGGGCTTTTTCACCGCCGAAACCTATCCAATGTCATTTTTAAAAGAGCGAAAGTTACTGCCTTAGAAAAAATCAATAAATTGCTTCTGCGAAGAGCCACGAAAACGCAGGTCAAAGGCAATGGAGATCCGCGGACTCGGGTCCAAGTAGAGTCCTTTGCCATGATAGATTGTCGCCGGGAACACGACTAAATCTCCCGCCTGGGGGAAAACACGATAGATCTCGCACATGTCACCCTTTTTATCTTCTTCAAAAAAATTCAAGGGCCCACCGCGGGAGAAATCGCCGCTCACATAGTAGACGCCCACAATGTTCAAAGAATCATTATTGTGATGATGCGGAAACTCTGCCGGATAAGGCCCACGCACCACATTGGCCCAGCACTGAATTTTTTCAGGAATTCCCTTCGCGTATTTTTCTTGCACTAAGCGCATGTACTCAACACAAGCTTCTAAAAACACACCTTTCAGAAGTCGACATTCTTTATGAGGCCATTGCAAAACATTATAGGTCTTCCAGAGAGCCGAAAGACCTCTCTTCGTCCCATGGCGCTTATCGGACCCCGCACAAAGAAGTTTTTCTTGAGCGAGAATGAATTTTTCCAAACTCTGGTTAAAAGTAAAATCCGCCCCCGTAGAAATTTTTAACAGAGGCATCCCATGAAGATCGCCGGGATACTGCGAGGCCAAGTTTAGAATTTTCTGCACGTTCCCTCCTGCCGGTATTGTTTCATGTCACCCTCTTCCTCGCTATTATTTTTCCGCAAACAAACACAAAGCGATTTTAAAAATTCTTCTCAGATGAAGCCAATAGTCCGGTTCCATCACATTGCTTTTGCTTGCAGCAAAAATACGAATGTTATTTTAGACGCAAAGACTTATTCTCAGATTATGAAAAGAAGAGAGTTTATCCAAATCATGGGACTCACCGCAGCCCATGCTCTTATGATACCAAGATCGGCTTGGGCGTTTGCGGACGATGCCACAAAACACAACGGCCTTATTCTGGCGATGGCCTCCGAACAGGGAAAACAGTACACCTCGGGGGATCCTAATGGGAGTGGTCTCTTATCACTATTGAATCCCCAATCGGAAAAGGTCAGTATGATGCCCGTTCCCCTCTTTGGACATGAACTGGTTCCCCACCCTCAAGAAAAAGATTTAGTTTTCACCTTATCCAAAAAAGGCCGTCGAGCCGCACTCATTAACTACAAAACACGGAAAGTGGAAAATCTCGTCGAGCTTACCGACGGCACTCGTTTTAACGGCCACGCGGTTTTTTCTCGAGATGGAAAATTTATTTATTGCACGGAGCTGCAAATCAACAACATGGGTTTTGTCACCAAACGAGCGGCTCAAGATTTATCCGTGGTCGAAGTCTTTCCAAGTGAAGGCTACAGTCCGCACCAACTCCGCTGGCTTGAAGAAGATAAATCTCTGTTAGTAATTAATGCCAACCGAGCAACCCTGCGAAGCCAAATCCGCCAGATCGACTTAGCCACTAAGAAGAACACTCTGTGGCTCGACTTGGGCGAGGGCTATGAATTTTCACACTTTGAATTTTTGCAATATGGTTTGTCTCCCCGTCCGGATTTTTTGTGTGCCGCCGGCAGAACTTCCAGTGACAATACCAACCGCGAATCTGGCGATACGACTCTGATGGTGGGCTCGCAGTTAAAGACCGAGCCGATACCGCTGCAAGATCTGCAGGGGGAGAGCATTTCGATGACGATGAATTCTCGTCTCAATTTAGTTTTGGGATCCAGCTTTGAAGGCGGCGAAGTTTTTCTATACGATATGCAAAACAAAAAAACTTTCTGGCGTCACCGGGCTCAAGACCGAGTCACCGGCGTGGCTTTCCTCCCGGGCGATGAAAAAATCGCCGTCTGCGATCGCACCGGGTTTATGAACCTTTTCACTCTCAAACAAAAACAAAATTCTTTCGCAGTGACAGAAGCAGGCAAAATTCCCTTCCGCAGCAGTGCTCATATTTTGCGGCTATGAGCAGCCCGAACCGTTTTTCGCCCTTAAAACTCAACTCTCACCATCAGCTAAGAAATCGCGTGGTGGTGCCGCCGATGGGCTCCGCCACCGCGACGACGGAGGGCTTTGTCACGATGGAGACTCTCCAGCACTATGCCCTTCTCGCCGAAGCAAACCCGGGTCTTCTGATCGTGGAATATACATACGTCCATGCCACCGGCCGCAATGAAGAGCGACAACTTGGGATTGCAACGGATACTCACACAAAAGGCCTGTCTGCGCTGGCGCAACTGATCCGTCAAAGCGGGGCGCTTGCCGGCATTCAGCTTTCACACAGTGGTGGAAAATCCAACCGCCTCATGACCGAAGGAAAACTCATGGGGCCCAGCGGAGTCACCGTGCCCACGCGCGACCGCCACCTCGAAAAACCCGACAGCATGACAATCGCAGATATTGAAATGTGGAAAGAGGCTTTTATTCAAGCCACAGACCGCGCGACTCAAGCCGGCTTTGAACTGGTGGAGTTTCACGCAGCTCATGGTTACGGCATCAATCAAATGCTCTCGCCTTTCACCAATCACCGTCACGATGACTATGGCGGAAGTTTCGCGGGACGCACGAGACTTCTCCGCGAAATCATCGAAGCCGTCAAAAAAAACCACCCCGAGCTTTTGATATCGGTCCGCATGCCGGGCCAAGATTTATTAGAGAACGGTTTTACCTCCCAAGACTCCATCGAACTTGCAAAAATGCTCGAACAACTGGGTGTCACAATTCTCAACGTCTCTTCAGGAATGGGGGGCGGCCGCCCACCAACCCAGCAGCAATCTCAAGAGGGCTATTTGGCGGAAGACGCCGGCAAAATCCAGGCAGCGGTAAAAATTCCAGTGATCGCCGTCGGCGGGATTCGCACGGGGGAATACATCGACGAGGGCCTTCGCTCCGGCCGCTTTGCTCTGGCCGCCGTTGGCAGAGCCCTAAGAGAAAATCCCAAGGCCTGGTTTAAGAAAAACCTGGCAAAAAACCCAGCAAAAGGCTGACCAACTCGCTGCGTAACAAAATCAAAACCCACAAAAACAGCTTGAACGAAGCGGCCTCTTACCATTACAACAAGTGTCTCTTTTCCAAGTGCCTCTGTGGTGGAATTGGTAGACGCGCTGGACTCAAAATCCAGTGTCCGCAAGGACGTGGGAGTTCGATTCTCCCCGGAGGCACCAATTGTCAAGCTATTCGAACTCCCACGTTTGGATGGCGCGACAGACTTCTCGTCTTCTTTAAATCCGAAATTTGTAAAATCTGACCCGGCCTTTTCGTCCTCGATGGGACTCGATACGCCCGTACCCGTAGAAATTGTACTGCTTGCTTTATCTTGAGTATGTATTTCGGTCGTAAGGTAGTGCAATCTTACAAAATCGGTTCCCACTTCAATTTTGCCAATAAGACGTTTTATCACCTCAGCCTGAGTCGGTTTGTCTGCCTCTGTGAAGAAGTCCTTCAGCATCTCCCTAAATGCGTTATATTGCTTTAAGGAAGCCGGTTTCTCCATGATCGGATTTTCAGCCTCTAGATCCGAAATTTTCTGCTCATACTCCGCCTTCGTTCGCTCCACCTTTTCCATCTGTGCATAAAAATGCTTCGCACTGACTGTCGGCGGTAACTCCGAGATACGCTCGGCTAAGGCTTCTAGCTGCGAATTGCAGCCGTATACTTGTGCCTTTAGACCCACCATATTAAGGCCTTGCTGAGGACTCAAGACGCTTCATTATCTCGACAGCCTGAGCTTCTGTCAGTTGGGACTTATTCAGAAGTTGGTTCGTTAGGTCTTGAGGCGAAAGCCCCAAAGCAAACCATTTCGTGCCATCAACCACTTTGGGCTGAACGGATGTTAAATCTTTAAAACCCATCCGTTTGTACATGATCGTGCCGTCGTGATCATTGTATGTGTAAAGATATTGAGATGCTCCATTATTTGCAGCATAGTTGTTGTTAGGAAAAACTGCGCTGAAGAGTTGGGCCAAAACTTCTTGTTTTGCAGAATTTCTCATTTCGTCATCTTTGGCCACCGCAAATTTGGTTGGCTCAAAGATTTGACCTGATGAAAATTCAATTGGTCTTTCTAAGTCCGGCTCGATTCCCGAAGGCCAAACCCAGCCCCGCAGGCGTCCTTGCTCAGCTTTTTTGTCGACATAACTAAAGCCAGAAAAGGCATTTTTAAAAAAATGATTTGCAGAGGCTATAGAGGTTTCTTTATCCAAAGAATCTTTAGCGACTGGTCTTGGCAAAAAAGCTTCATTGCCGAAAACTTTTTCCATTGGCAGAAGATCCGGTTTACTCAACCATAGATCCGGCGTTGAAAAACCATACCTGCGCCCGGAGCTACCAGTGTAATTATCATCTATATAGCGATTGCCGAAGGCTCCCGTGTATTCTTCCCAAGATCGAGTGACCTTGTTAAAAAATCGAACCCGGCCGTAAGTGACTCGGGTCACGCCTATGGTAGCTATAATTGGGGAGATCTTGCTAGGATCAGTGCTTTTCTTGCGGACGATGATGTAGCGAGTGTTGTCCATACTTTCGTAGGCTTTTTTAGTCAGACTCTTTATAAAATCATCCGTCCAGTGCCGGCGTTCTTTATAGAGCGGAAACACGAAATTTAAAATTTCATCGACTGATTTTTTTTGCTTTTGTTTGCCATCATGGATTGCATTTGCTTCGGCTTTCCTGCCCCATTCCGTCGGAAAGGCCGGCCCCCAGCGGTTATAAAAATACTCAGGGTCCGCCCCGGCATCGAGTTCAGCTTTAACGTCGGGAAAATGCGCTGATTCAGGTATCTTGATAAAATGAAACTCTCGATAATCAATTTTTCGAAGTTCATCAAAAAAACTAACAGGCCGTCCTGAGGCGACGGCAGAGTCCAGAACCTCTATTTGCAAATCTCCGGACTCGAACACCTGTTTGGTGAATACACGGTAAGTTCCCCTGTTATTCGACGAAATTCCGACTTTATCCATGGGCTCATAGATTTCCACAGGCCATGCCTCTTGGGAAACCAATTTCAATCGTGAGTTTTGAATTGACGGAGACACTCGTTCGAAAAGGTCCCCAAATCCAGTTCTCTTCGAGTTTCCAATCTCAGAAAAGAGAGAGGCGCACGTCAATGCACCCTTTGCCGAATAAGGGGTTGCAACTGTCAAAAATATCGACAGCAAAAAGAAAATACGCAGCCCCAAATGGCCTGAGTCATTTTTAAGTAAAGCATTCGCCATAGTTCTTAAAGCGAGCAAAACCCAAGCCACTAAGTCAGTAAACTCAAACAGAGTTCCCAGGTCTCATCCTCAATTCGCTTGAGAGCCGAAGATCCAGCTTCGGTTTTAACTTCGATAAGACCGCCGGTAATTACCTTTTGAATTTGCTTGGCTAATACTGGTAAAGGAAGCTTTGGATGAAAGACTTTTGTCTCGACCCCAATTCTCAGAATTTCGGTAATTCGAACTTGGCCCATCTCAGTTAGTTCAAGATGAGTTTTTCGCAGGCCCTCGTCCATACCGCAGAGATAAAGGAAGAAAAACCACGCCTGAACATGCTGGGGAGAGACTTCAAGCCATCTAAAAGTTCCACGGACATATTTCTCCATAATCGCTAGAGGCTTTTGTTCATTGACCATAGAATCAATAACTAACTGTTGAAACTGCCCACGGACAAGCTTCATAGCTATCAGCAAGAGATCCTTTTTATCCGGAAAGTAATGCTGAATAAGGGCACTACTGGCCTTGGCTTCACGGCCAATGTCCTCATAGCTAACGTATTTAATGTCTATTCTCGAGTAGGTCTTTATTGCGCCATTCAGGATATCCAAACGTCGCAAATCAGACTTGGAGAGCTTCTGGGGAAGAATATCCCTTAAAATTGAAGCCGCTAACTTACTATTTTTAGCCATATCTAAAGATCATACCCGATTCACCCAGTAAAATATACAAAGTTTAAATTATTTTTTTATGTTTCTAAGTTTTAATTGATATTTTCAAAATTATTATGCATAGTGTCTAAACAAACGCAAATGCCTAAATAATGGCAATGCAAACACAATTTCAGAAAGGATTATTTATGAAATTATCTCTTACAGTCATCGCTTTAGTAATGCAGGCTACTTTTGCTGGAGCCCAAGAAACTATAACCTGTACAGGTCAATTAGACGGAGTCAATTGGCAATCAGCGGGAGGCCCATTCCCGGTCAAAGTGACTCTCACAAAACAAGACTCTCAAGGATACATTCTAAATTACGTGGGACCGGCATACAGCCTTAGCAACAATCCCCAAGGCTTCACTTATGCACTTCGAAACGATCAGGTGAAGAAGCTCGCTTTCACTACAGGTTCTCAAGTGAGCATCGAAGTTCTTGGCAATGACAACTACACCCACTTCTCTTTGGAGTTGGATTCCAACAAAATATCAAAGGAAGTGATTGCTTCTGTTAATTACGCTGACGGCAAGTCCATCAGCATCAGCGGCGAATTAAATTGCGTAACAAAGCAATAAGGCACAACCACATAAAGGAGAATTTACATGAAAAAATTTATTTTAAAAACATTGCTCGCGCTCACGACACTCGAAGCAGTGCCAACAGCCTTTGCTGGAGGTGGCGGACGAAATGGAACGGGTCCTCTCAACCCTGAAAATCCCCTCACGCCGGTGCTGGTTTGCCAATTTGATATCTCAACGTTAGGCCTTTCGTCTAAAGTTTTAAAATATACAGTCTACCAGCAGTTTGGAATCGTGGCCTCTGCAGCATACTCGTCGCTTCTTGAGGACGTGACGGGGCAAGCATCTCCGCCAAACTCAAAGTTTGTTAAGATAGGATCCGGACTCTGGGCAAAAAAAATCGGACTTAACACCGTAGAAATCGGGGACGATAGCCAGTTGCGTATTCAAAATATCGGATCCTCTTCGGCGGTTCTGACAAATTTTTCGTCCCAAGTTCTTAATGTTACCGGCGGAACACCCTTCTATGTGGGCACTCGGCAGGACGTTAATGCGCCCATGCTCACTGGTACCTGCCAAGTCAGTAGTAAGTTCTAGCAGTTAAAAGAACAGAACGGAGGTGGAGAGCCCCACCTCCCGACGATCTGGGAACGCTCAATATTAATTAGAAAGTGAGTAAAAAATGAAATTTATACCTTTTATCACCGGAATTTTAGTTGCAGCTTTGACTCACCCTTTTGTAGCATCTGCGAGCCCCGCTTCTGGCTATGACGTCAAAGCAGAGATATTGAACACCATTCCAATGACAACACCAAGTCCATGGCAGCATTTCGAAGGCGTCAGCCAAAATGGCAATAAATGCCAGATTTCCATAAGCGATGAGAAGTATCCGCAAAGATATCTCTCTATTTCTGGTATAGAATACGTTCCGCCATTTTACCAAGGAGACTATCACTATTTTCAAATCTCGGAGTCAGAGGTCGCGAATAATTTGTCCGATAGAAGTCGGTTAGTTTTTTCTATTGGACACAATCCTACCGTTCAAACAATTGAAATAGTGAGTAATTCAAATCAAAGACTTGTTTCAATTTCTGATAAAAAGGGAACCGTTCAATGCAGAATAGACCTAAACTAAAAGATGACTGTCGAAAACATAGGGTTTTAGCCGCCAAAAATCGATGCCTTTTGATTTAAACATCGGGAGGCATTTTTATCTCGGTTGTCTGCGCGATGTTGGTTTTTTCCCGCCTCAGAATACACAAGACAATAGCAGAAAATGCAAGGAATCACTAGAAATCGATCCAAAATAAAACCAATAGAGCCCTAGCACAGAACTAGGGCTCTATTTCTTTATATGCCCAAGCCTAAGTTTAAATCAGAAACGCGGGGTTTTTGGCCTTCGCCCAACCCTTTGACTTAAAGCGAGCAAAAAGTAGCACGAAAGACAAAAAAAGGTCAGTCACTGCCGTACTCTGGAAGGTCATCGATCAAATAGCCAGGCGTCAGTTCCTTCTTCAATGCCTCTTTCTCTTCGGCCATTACTTCTTTTAATTTCGGGAACTGATGCTCAAGCGCCTGTTGCTCTTCCATCGCTTTCTTGCTATCTTCAGAAATCTTCTCAAGTGCTTTTTTCTTAGCCGCTTCCTCGTCGCGTTTCATAGCCAATTTTTCTTGGTGTACACTCCCATGACTACACCGAGCTATTGATCCGACCTGTCTGTAAGTCATCCCGGCTCTAAGAAGTTTACGAATAAGATCAGAGTCTCGAAGCTTCTTTCTGCCGATGAGCTTCCCTTTGGCTCTGGCATTGGCAAGACCGTTTTTCACGCGTTCTGCGATCAGATCCCTTTCAAGCTGCGCAATTGCTGAAATAATCACGAAGACCGCTTTTCCAATAGGAGACTCTGTATCGATTTTTTCAGTGAGTGAAACGAAGTTTGTGTTGGTCTTTTTCATCTCCTCTAACCCAGCAAGCATATGAGTCGTGCTTCTGGCAAAACGAGAAAAGGAATAGACGACCACACAGCTTACTTCTTTTTGCTTCACTGCTGTCATCATGCGATCAAGAGCTGGGCGAGAGGATTTTGTCCCTGAGATCCCCTCATCGGTAAAAAGCTCATAGTTATCAATATTATTAAGCCTGCAATAATCCTTTAGTGCTCGCACCTGGGATTCCATCCCAGTCACTTGGTCATGAGTACTCACGCGGCAATAAAGTGCCACTTTTTTCTTTGGTTCCATAAGTGTCTCCAAAAAATAAAAATGCCCGGTTTTTCCGGGCATTTTTAGGTAGATATTAATTTAATGAAAAACTGGGGGCCTTTATCTTATTTTTTCCAAAGCATTCTATTGAACTTGCTGTAGGACATCGGACCCTTTTGATGAGCGGTTACCGCCGCATTCATCATGTCATAGGTCATTTCTGCCATAACAGCCCCCATCCCCAGGACAAACACCAAATAAACGGCGGCCCTTAGAACTTTAAAAATCAGCATGTGCTCTCCTTTTGCTATCGGCCTCTGAAAGCTGGGCCTGGAGTTCGGGGGAAATTGTCCTATGGACGAATTCATCACTACGGAGCTTTCGACACCAGCTCCCAATAGTCTCCCTTGGCCGCATATAACGCGCGGCTAACATATCCAGATCCCAATCCTCTAAAAACCTTAATCTAGCCAGTTCAGCGACGTTGATTTTAGGTTCCTTCCACTGGACCGAATACTTTTTACTTGTCGTTACTCCCTCAGAACGCTTATATCTTGGTTTTAACCGTGACTCAGGTTCCTGTAAAAGTTCGACCAGCTTAGGACCGGGGGCACCAAAATTTTTGCTTTTGCAAAAATTTTGCATCTAATCTCGACTTTCCAATTTCGGTTCGGTTCTTCGCACAAATGTTTCTCTCCTGTTTCTCTTTCGAGACAACGACAGAGTCCATATTAAATGGGTTATAATGAACTCTCAAAGGAGTGCGGATATGGACTATTCTATGCACGGAATGTCTTGTGGAGGTGGTTGGATGTTTATGGGTTTTGGTTGGATCCTAATCATTATCGCAATCGTCTTTACGATTTCGCTGATCCTTCGAAGAAATTCTACTTTATTGCCTCAAAAATCCGCGTTGGACATCCTTAAAGAACGCTATGCTCGTGGAGAGATTACGAAAAAAGATTTCGAAGACATGAAGAAGGATATAAGTTAGTTCGCGTAATCCACTGCCTACATTGGTGATGACCGCTCTTCTTGCTGGATGGAATTCAAAGGCATCGTTACTTCCTTTAATATTTTTTCTAGCCGACAATCAGCATCTTGAGCCCCTAGAATGACAGTAGGTGGAATTTCCTCGTTCAGTTTTTCTTTAAATTTCTCATGCAAATTAATACGAGTCAAAACCCCAAACCCTTCCTTCTCGGATCTAGAACTCATGATGAGTATTAACAGAACAAAGAGTTTTATCTTCGATACAATCGCTTTCTATTAATCCTGAGTATGACGAAACAGGAATAAGAAAAGCTTCTTTCGTGATTGATAGCATACAGACAGATCGAACTTTGACTGTTTGAAGCCGCAAGTTCGGAATTTATAAAGTCTGCACACTTTTGTAATTTAAATACTCAGGAGAAATAAAAATGAGTTCGCAAGATGAGAAGCCCCGTTCACATCTCCCAATGCCGAATACGTCACACTCTAACTTCATTGCCTATGACGCCAAAGATCCCGACAGCAAGTTTCCACCCATCGAGCAGCTGCGTCCGCCGAAGGGAGCTCCTAATGTGCTGATCGTTCTCATTGACGATGCAGGCTTCGGTTCTTCCAGCGCCTTCGGTGGTCCTTGCCAAACGCCGAATGCTGAGAAACTGGCGGCGGCTGGTTTAAAGTACAATCGCTTTCATACCACCGCCCTTTGTTCACCGACACGGCAAGCGATGCTGACAGGGCGCAATCATCACTCCGCCGGCATGGGTGGCATCACCGAGATTGCTACTGGTGCTCCGGGCTATTGCTCGGTCCTTCCTAACACCATGGCGCCTCTGGCGAAAACGCTGAAACTCAACGGTTATTCCACAGCCCAGTTCGGTAAATGCCACGAGGTCCCCGTCTGGCAAACGAGTCCCGTGGGTCCTTTCAACGCTTGGCCTACAGGGGATGGAGGCTTCGAGTATTTCTATGGCTTCGTGGGTGGCGAAGCAAATCAGTGGTATCCGACTCTTTATGAGGGAACCACGCCGGTGGAAATAAAGAAGACCCCCGAAGAAGGTTATCACTTTCTCGACGACATGACGGACAAGGCCAGCAGATGGATCAGCCAGCAAAAGGCGCTGGCACCCGACAAACCATTCTTCGTCTACTTTGCCCCTGGCGCTACCCACGCTCCCCACCACGTACCGAAAGAGTGGGCGGACAAATACAAGGGCAAGTTCGATCAAGGCTGGGACAAGCTGCGCGAAGAGACCTTTTCCCGCCAAATGAAACTCGGAGTGGTCCCAGACAACTGCCAGCTCACAAAGCGCCCCGAAGAGATTCCGTCATGGAATGACATGCCCGAGGATTTTAAACCCTTCCTCCGCCGCGAGATGGAAGTCTACGCCGGCTTTCTGGAGTATACAGATCACCACGTCGGCCGTCTCCTCGATGGCATGGAGAAACTCGGAGTCCTCGAGGACACGCTAGTTTACTACATCATTGGCGACAACGGCGCGTCGGCGGAGGGATCCGTCAACGGCTGCTTCAGTGAGATGAGCTACTTTAATGGTTTGATAAACATGGAGACCCCTGAGTACTTAAAAACGCGGCTCGACAAACTCGGCGGCCCTGAATCTTACAACCACTATGCCGTGGGTTGGGCCCACGCCATGAACACTCCTTACCAATGGACTAAGCAAGTGGCGTCGCACTTTGGTGGCACTCGCAACGGCACCATCGTCCACTGGCCAAAAGGAATCAAAGCCAAGGGCGAGATTCGCTCGCAATTCAGTCACGTCATCGATGTGGCGCCAACCATTCTTGAGGCGGCGGGAATCCCTCAACCACTTTCCGTGGATGGCATTCAGCAGGATCCGATCGAAGGAACCAGCATGCTCTATTCATTCAACGAGGCTCGGGCCCCGGAGCGCCATGAGACTCAGTATTTTGAAATATTCTGCAATCGAGGCATCTATCACCAAGGATGGACCGCAGTGACCAAGCACCGCACTCCGTGGGCCGCATTCGAGACGAAAATGGTGGCTTTCGACGACGATGTTTGGGAGTTATACGACACCGCCAACGACTGGAGTCAGGCAAAGAATCTCGCCAAAGAGATGCCGGAGAAACTTCGTGAGCTGCAACGTCTGTGGCTGATCGAGGCGGCACGCTACAAAGTGCTCCCTTTGGACGATCGGATGATGGAAAAGATGAATCCGGACACCGCCGGACGGCCGGTGTTGATCAAGGGAAAGACGCAGCTTCTTTTCGCCGGCATGGGACGCCTGTCAGAGAACTGCGTCCTCAGTATCAAGAACAAGTCCCACTCCGTGACGGCCGAGATCACCGTGCCGAAGCAAGGGGCCCAAGGAGTCATCATCGCTCAAGGGGCGAACATCGGCGGCTGGAGCCTCTACGCCAAGGACGGCAGACTCAAGTACTGCTACAATTGGGGTGGCTTCGAATACTTCATGGTCGAGTCCGAGAGCCCGATCCCAGTGGGCCAACATCAAGTACGAATGGAGTTCGCTTACGACGGCGGTGGCCTTGGCAAAGGGGGGATGGCGACTCTGTTCATTGACGGAAAGCAGGTCGGTGCCGGAAAAATCAATGCAACACTGTCCACCGTCTTCTCTGCCGATGATGGCTTAGACATCGGCGAGGACAGCGGCGCTCCGGTCTCTCCTGATTACGGCCCGCGAGACAATGCTTTCAACGGTGTGGTCAAAGGGGTGCAACTCGCTATTGCCGAAGCGGCAGAAAGTGAAAATCACCGGGTCTCAGCCGAGGAGGCCATTCGCCTCGCGTTGGCGCGCCAGTAATCATAGCTCAGCCGGGTTTTTAAAGAAGCCCGGCAAGACCGCGGAGCATGCTCAGTAAGCCTGATTCACTGAAAAATAACTCAACCATTGATTGTCGCCGCGGGCGAGATCCACGCGGAAATACACAGGGTTTTCTCTGGCGATGCGAAATCGCAACCCCACCCCTCCACTCCAAAGAAGATCTGTCAGACTGAAGTCACTTGGCGAAGGCATAAGATCGCCAGCAGAGGCGAAGGCCACCACACCCCAACGGTCGGTAAAACGATGACGGTATTCCGTTCCCACATCCCATAAATAACGATCGCGGAACTTTCCGGGCTTGTAGCCCCTCATATCCCCCCTTAGACCGAACGTCGGGAGGAAAAACGACGGAACATCCCCTTCGGCGAATTGGACATTCAAGCGGCTGGCCAGAACCTGGTCATTTGGCAATGAACTGTAGATATTGTGATTGGCGCCATAGAGCTGAAATTGGCGCCGACGGCTGAAATTCTCATCATAAAACTGAGCGGTGACATTAGTCAGATAACCTGCCAGCGGATAAAAGGTGTTATCCCGGGTGTCCGCTTGAAGCTTGAGTCCCATGCCTTCAATCCCAAAATGGCCTATAACATCGATATAGTTCAAAGTCGGTCCAATATAGACAGGTCCCCATTTTGGCATCAATTGTAGAGCGAGAAAGTTAAAATCTTGACTGAGTAAAATCGGTTGATCACGGTCGGCCTGACTTTTACCGACTCCGTAAAAATCAATATTCATTTTTGCATATCCCGCCTGCACGTTCAGTCGCAATCGGTCCTCATTGAGACGTCCGACGTATAGAAAAAATCCGCCATAACTCTTTTTCTGTGTCTCGAAAATGGCACCACTGATAATAGACGGCTTTGCTTCGTTCGAGCCTTTTAAAATATATTGGGTTACCAGAGCCAAACCCCATCCCTGAGACGGACCATACTTCGGCACGGGGGCAAAAATCCACTCTCCCTTGGACGTTTTAACCGAAGTCTCTAACGGAGTTTTTTCAGAAGGATCCTGTAGGCCCTCCTGAGACGTCAAATTATCACCCGAATCTATTTCCGGAGTCGATTGCGCGACAGCGGCTAAGGGTCCGAAAATGAAGGCCAGTAAATATATGAAAAAAAAATTCATTGTTCATTCGCGCATAACCAGTGGAGAAGACAAAGAAGAAAATGTGAATTTTATAGCACTACAAAAAAATAATCGAACTTGTGTGAGCCTTCAGTGCTTTTGATCAATCTGGTTTTTTGCTTGTTATCAACTTGAATAGACACGGGGTCGGATACCGCCTAGCCTTTCTCCATGTATTTGTGTGACTTCCACTCCATTGAGCCACCACTTTATAAGTCCCAATCCGACTGTCTCGAATGGCTAGTGAAGGCCTATACTCAGTCACAAAGTGCCAGCCACTATACAGAGGAAGACTACAGAAAGATCATTTACAAGGTTGCCTGTTCTGAAAGTCACATCCACCAACGAGGATTTTTTCTAGAAGAAGTGCAAGATACCGATTGGGCGCAAAAAGAGGTCTATTCGCTCCTCTCTTCTCCGAAAGGAGCGGGTACTGACATTCGGCAGACATACTACAACCAAATCTCGGACCATCTATTTGAGAACATTTACACCAACCGCAGGACGCCCGAGGACATCATTCATATCACTTGCACTGGCTATCAGTCGCCAAGCGCCGCGCAGAAAATAGCAGCCAAGATTTCGTCCCACATTACCGTCACCCACTCCTATCATATGGGCTGTTACGGCGCCTTTCCCGCACTGCGAATGGCCTGCGGGTTTTTGTCAAATCCCGCCATTCTCGGAAAAAAACATCGAATCGATTTGGTTCATACTGAAATTTGCAGCTTGCACATGAGTCCCCAAGACCCGCCCCTGGAGCAAATGGTGATCCAAAGTCTCTTTGCCGACGGCTGTATAGCTTATACCATGACTGACCAAAGACCCTTGACTGGTTTTCGGATCCACTCATTACATGAAGGCTTGATACCTGACACCTCTCAGGCGATGGAATGGGCCACTTCCGAATTTGGCATGAGAATGGTTCTTTCAAAAGACGTTCCCCATCTTGTCGGTCAGAACATCCGTCAGTTCATTTCCGATTGGGTGCAAAGTCTCTCGTTAGATGTCTCAACAACATTTCAAAATGCTATTTTTGCAATCCATCCCGGAGGCCCCAAAATTATCGACCAAGTGCAAGAGCATTTACAGCTTCGCTCCGACCAACTCGAGTTCAGCCGGAGGATTTTTCACCAGCGTGGCAACATGTCCTCCGCTACGATCCCCCACTTGTGGGAAGAACTTTTAAAAAATCCTCTAGTTCCTGCACAAGTTCCCATCATCAGTATGGCCTTCGGACCAGGCCTGACGGTCTGCCTGAGCTTGATGGAGAAACTACCATGAGCACTTTCTTGATTTTTTCAACGGTCCAAGGAGTGCTTATCGCTATCGACGAATTTGTATTTCATCATCGCAGGTATATGCCGCGGTGGGAGCGCATCGGCCATCCCGTGGATACCTTCACGGTCCTTTTCTGCTTTATGTTCCTGATTCTGACAGAACCATCGAATACCCATCGACAGATCTACTACGGGCTCGCAACAATCTCTTGTCTCATGATCAGCAAAGACGAGTGGGCTCATAAAAAGTATTGCCAAGCCTCAGAGATGTGGCTCCACGCACTCCTGTTCATTATGCATCCGCTCATTCTGCTGTCTGCACTGGCGGAATGGCCTGGCAATAAAATGAACTTGTACTTTGTCGGCGCCGCCATTTTGCCTTTTTTCTTTTATCAAATTATTTACTGGAACTTCTCTGCGACAAGAATCCCCTCCAAGAGGAGTATCTCAATGAAGCGAAGAAAATTAAAAATGAGTCGCTAACCCGCCACTGGATCTTCATGAGTTCACCATACCACTCAGTTCAGTACAGGATATGATCGCGTCCGGTCCCCAACACTAAAACAAAAAAAAGGAGAAACTATGAAGCCCCCACTAAGAAGAATCATAAAAAGCGCATTGGTCTTATCGGCCACTCTGAGCGTTTTGGGAGTGACCAACATGCCGAAAGCCCACGCGGACTCGGCTCAAGCCAGCGTCTTATTCAATAAGATGACGGACTTCCTCAGCAAAGAGAATGTGATGTCATTCAAATACGATACGAACCTCCAGATCGTCACCAAGGACGGTCAGAAACTCACACTGGCAAGCTCGAATACTGCCACGGTGAACAAACCCAACCAGATCCGTGCCACGCGCCATGGTGGATTTGCGAATATCGAATTGTTCTTCGACGGGACCACTGTCTCGGCCCTCGACAAAGAAAACAATCGGTACGCGCAGGTCGACATCCCCGGCACAATCGACAACTTGATTGAACAGTTACGCAGCAAATACAAAATGCCTCTCCCTGCTGCGGATTTGTTACTTTCAGATTTCCACGCCCAATTCATGCCACTAGTCCTGGATGTCAAGGATCTGGGAAGCGGAGTCATTCGAGGCGAGGAATGCGATCATGTCGCCTACCGTCTGAAAGAAGTGGATGTGGAGGTTTGGATTTCTCAAGGAGCACGTCCTTATCCCTGCCGCTTATCTATCGCCAGCAAAACTATCTCAGGGTCTCCAGAATACACGATCGATTTCAGCGACTGGAAAACCGGCAAGGAAGTGGCGCCTGTGGACTTCAGTTTCACACCTCCCTCTGGCGCCAAGAAAGTGGCTCCAGACGAATTGGTCGACTTTGATGAATTGCCCGATTTTTTCAAAACTAACACTACAAGAGGTGCGCGATGAGACAGTCCCTGCGAATCGGAATTTCTTTATTGGTTTTACTCATAGTGGGTGTGGTTGAGCTCGGAAGCGGGCACTCAACTTCAAAAGGAATCGACCTCAGCGTCATCGCCACTGCCGAGGCTAGAGTCGGGCGTCCTTTAACCCCCGTAAGCTATGCGGGCGCTGCACGAAGAACCTACCGTCGCTGCGCCGTGGGCGTTTATAACTGCTATTAAGTTAAGACATTGACTAGGACTTAGAGTCGGCGATCGGAAGAACAACAACTACCGCCGCCGACTCTGATGTGTGCAATGAATTTCCGATTAAGAGACCACTTTAGGCGGCGGAGCGAAACACTTTCTCACATTTATTGGACTTCTGCATGATCTCAGACTGACGAGGCAATACTTCCCTCACCAGGATTTCACGGATGGCAGGGTCTTTGGACGCAATAAGCCTTTGAACGAACTCTTGCATTTCCGCCGTCTTAACCAACTGTTCATTCGCATTTGCCGCGAGAATTGCACTGCTTTCGAGACCGGCTTTTTCCATAAACAACTTCAAAAGATGTTTTCTCTGGGTGGCTTCAGGTCGGCTAAAAGCATCTTTGGCGAGCTCCGCAAGAGTGGCTGGACCTGCCTTCTCAATAAGAAGTCGCAGCTCAGAATCAAGCTGATACGAATATCGTTCACTAAAGACACGGTTCGACAATTCAATCCCTGTGGCTTCGTCCACGGACTCAATTATCAGAGGAAGAAACTCTCTCATTTTCAAGGCGTGTTCTTCCTGAAGCCCCATCACGACGATCAGACTCAAAACCTCTCCGTTTTTGGTCTCAATCAAAGCCCGCTGTAAATCATACTTGCGGCCCTTGGCAGGAGCATCAAAAAGATTTGCCACAAGAGCTCTATTAATAGGATAACTGACATTGGCTTTAATCAGAGACTCCAAAGCAGCCCATTTTCTATCAGCAACCAACTCGCTAATTGCCTGGCATAAATCCCTCTCACCGGAAGTAAGTCCATGATTCATGCCATATAGTAGATTACCAGCAGTACTTACAATTTTGCTCGATATTTACCAGTTGCTCATTCTTAAAAGTTGCTACGTAAGATGTAACCCCCGCCTCGGGATTTTTTTCTTTAACACTCACTTCAAGCACGCAAGTTTGGGTACCATCTTCGCCCTGACATTGCGTTTGAGTGACGGAAAAGCTGGCGGAATTTGCATCTGCGTTGATATTAATGGAATACAATGAAGCAGATGATTTAAGAGCTTTGCTCTCTATGGGATCTTGACTAAGAGCCGAAACATTTAATGACACTAATACTGTTAAAATGGCTAAAACCGATTTCATACATAACTCCTTCTAGAGGGTGACGTTAAGATAATAGTCCTTAGCGGAACTTCGATTTTCGTGTTTGAATCGCAGCCTAAGGTGATGGCACGCTTGTTCTCAAGTTAAAATAACAATGTGATGAGAATATCACATTCCGGTAAACTCATTCTCTGCATGGAAATCTACTGGGAACATTTTATAGCTTAGTTTGATGGACTCTTGGTTCTCGCCAAATTTGAAAATACATCATTACAAAAAATAAAACACCAGACGTTGCAACGGGGACTAGAAACCCCTCATGACCAAACCTGCTAAAGATAAATCCCCCTGCGACCGAGCCCATTCCAAAGAATAAAATAATTCCCAATCGCATGACGCTTGCTTTTCTTTCATTAGTCACGTGATCATTCAACTTACGATGGTTCAATAATCTGACTAAGCCAATTCCCAAATCAGTCGTAATCCCAGTCAAATGGGAAGTTCGAATCACTGACTTTGATACTGTCGTAATTGTTCCATTCTGTACTCCACAAATCAGGCACAAAAGCACCAGCAAAACATATCCATGAATGGAGCTTAACGGCTCACCAAATTTCCCAAAGCAACCTAAGATGCCCCCTATTGAGACTACAACAGTTAAAAAGAAGACAACTCCAAAGGCTATATAATATTTCGGTTTTTTGCCCGTTTTTAGCCGAATATCAACAAGCTGACCACTCAGCATAGCACCAAAAAGAAAAAACAGCGGCACGATCAGCATCCCTAGGGCCGCCTTCATATTGCCTTGACTCACCTCGTTTCCGAAAAACGTTGCAAAGCCAGTCACATGAGACACAAAACGGTGGCAGGCTAAGAACCCGCCCATGTTTAGAAGCCCCGCCTGAAAAGCCATAAGCATCCAAACTGAAATATTGCTTTTCGTATAATGAGAAATGGATTCGTTACCGTACAACATTACCAAAACCGCTTAGAGATCATTTCTATAGAAATCCTTCTATAAGAGACTATCACCTCACGGTTTCTATTGCAACAAGTTGCAATAATATCTTGACCCCCTGAATACGGGATGAGAACAAAAGTAAGTTAGGACACGTTTGGATTCAGGTTAGAAAGAAGGATAGAATGGGAAACATATTTCTGCCGGAGGAGTTATACTACTCGAGAAGTCATGAATGGTTCCAGATTGATGAGTATCTAGCTACAATGGGCTTGACACCCATCGCGCTAGAAAAGCTCGGTGAAGTCCTTTATTTAGATCTCCCTGAGGACGGCCAGAACACTTCTCCACAGCAGGTGATTGGCAGTATCGAAAGTGTTCGCCAAATTCATGATGTTATTTCCTCACTTACAGGTACAGTTCTTGAGATCAATCAAGCACTTTTAGATGATCCAAGTTTGATAAACGATGACCCTTTCGGCGAAGGATGGTTGTTCAAAATTGAAATTGATAATGAACGAGACCTTGCACAACTGCTGCGTTCGCCGGAATACAAAAAGTTTTGTGAAGAACTACCAGCTACTTAAAGCGTTACGGAATTGCATTCATGGAATATCAATCGTTTAATACCAACTACCTAGAGATGCTTAACCAGCTCTCTATGGACTTCGAGACTCCTCCTGTCATTTCCCCAGATATGATCAAAAATATTCAATCTGGCGAGACTCCTGAGGATATTGAATTTGACCAAATATATCCGCCTAGAATTAGAGCCCTGTCTGATATTCAATGGACCTCTATAAAAGTCGCAAGACTTATTTCCGAAATGATCGGCAAAGATTCCAAAGCCCGATTTATCGATATCGGCGCCGGAGTCGGCAAGCTCTGCATACTGTTGTCATTTTTAACCGATATGGAAATATTCGGCATCGAGCAGCGCGAGGACCTCCATAAAATTACCCAGGCAATTATACAAAATAATCATATAGAAAAAGTCCATATGATCCACGGTAACATGCTCTCTTTAGACTGGTCTGAGTATGATGTCTTCTACCTCTATAACCCTTTTCAGGAACATGTTATTGACGTTTTCTGGGCAGGTGGACTTATCGATCAGAACATAGGCCTCGACAAAAAATATTACGCACAGTATGTCGAGAGCGTCTTTTGCCAAATGGCGAAACTTGAAGTGGGAAAGAAAGTCATTATTCTACACGGATACGGCGGAATTATGCCCCCTTCGATGAAACTCTTGAACTCTCGTCGCGTCAGTGACGGAGAATTATGTTTGTGGGAGAAAACAGCCTATGAAAAGACATAAGGATTTAGTTATATACTTAAAAAACCACGGTTTAAGAATGACTCCTTCAAAAGAGACTCTTATCCAGTTTTTTTTAGACAATCAAAGTCGTCACATTCCCTTTAGAGAATTGCAAGATCATCTAAGTAAAAATCTACCTGCTGTTGATAGAACCACTATTTATAGAAATATCGAGAAGTTTATTTCCCTCGGGGTTATCCAAGAACTAGATTTACCCGTAAAGGGAAAAGTTTATCAGTATATTTTTGATAAAAAAGTGCATCATTACTATATCTGTAAGACCTGCGGAAAGACCAACAAAGGCAATAAAGAGCTCTTTCAAAAAATAGAACAGGCTCTCAGAGACATCCATGATTTTTCAAAAGCGAACTTGTCAGTTCTGTTTTTTGGATTTTGCGCAAAATGTGAATAAGAAGTAAAGCAATTCCAGATAAAAAGATTTTCTCTTCGTCTAAGAATCTAATCTCCTTACTAAGCTTTCCCGTAAATATTCTTGAGGGGGAAGTCATGTGTCGTCTAGTTCAGCGGCTTCTACTGCGTTTCATACTGGTCCCGGTATTTGTTCATGCTCAGCAGACCACCACGGTCCCCCGCCCTCCCCAATACGTCCTTTTAGCTTTCGATGGTTCCCTCAATCTGGGTATGTGGGATGAAACACTGTTCTTCGCAAAAAACAATTCGTTGAAGTTCACCTATTTTATCAGCGGCGTCTATTTCCTCATGAATGATTATAAAAAGACTTACGTTGAGCCGACTCATGGAGCCGGAGTTTCAGCCATCGGCTGGGGTGGAAGTTCTGCCGAGAAAATCAAAGAACGCATCGACTTCGTCAATTTAGCCCATGACAGCGGACATGAAATCGGTTCGCATGCGAATGGACACTTTAGCGGTTCGGGCTGGAGCCTCACCTCCTGGCAAAGTGAGTTTCGACAATTCTATGACCTCATCTTTCGCGTTTTGAACATCAATAAAATCGACACCGACACACGAAATCCGTTTCACTTCGATCCAACTGACATCATCGGTTTTCGCGCTCCTTACCTAGGGATCAATAGCAATCTTTATACGACTTTGCGCAATTACAACTACGCTTACGATACGAGCCGAACGGCCGCAATGAACTATTGGCCTCGGAAATTGAATAGCATCTGGAATTTCCCTCTCGCACAGGTCCGCATTGCTGGAACTGGCAAGCACACTCTGTCCATGGATTACAATTTTTATTTCGCACAGTCGAAAGGGAAAGAAGATCCTGCCCATTACCAAAAATACAAGGACCAGATGTTGAACACTTATATGGGTTATTTCAATAGCAACTACTACGGGAATCGCGCTCCTGTGCACATCGGCCATCACTTTAGCAAATGGAATGGCGGCGCTTATTGGGATGCAATGAAAGATTTCGCCCGCAAAGTCTGCGTGATGCCCGAAGTCCAATGCATCAGTTATAGAAGCCTTCAAACTCTTCTCGATGAGACTCCGAGCGATGTTTTGCAAGCTTATCGCGACGAACGCTTTGAAAAGAAAGTACCCGGAGTCGTGTTTGATCTACGTCAGAGCATCAATGATGTAACACCTAAAGACATTAAACTTGTTATGACCTATCGCGAGGACGCAGGTTTCCGTGCTGTCATTACCGGCACGGATCGCGCAGAGGTTTTACAACCACCTTACGAGTTTGTTTGGACTCTCGGAGACAAACTGATTCAGAAATCTTCTTCGTCTTGGCTCTCGCTGGAAGAGGCGACGGCGGACCCCTTAGATAAAGACGTTCTCTCGGTGAGTGTCATTCGTAACGGGAATGAGATGTTACGCTCTAGCCACGAACTCAGCTACGATGAAGGCGCCGATGAATGGATCTTCTCGTCAGAAGATCTCGAAGATAAAGCTCTCGCAGGCGATCTGCCTGAAGCTCACATCGGCGAACCTAATTAATTGTCTTTATTGCTCCAAATCTCAAAAGGTCTTGCTATCAAAAAGTCAAAGTTCTGACAGCGTCAATATCCCAATGAAAACAAATAGAGTTTCTTGAGTTACGTGCAAAATAATTCTCATTCATTTTAGCCACTTACAAAGCGACCTCGACGAACCGCAGATCAGCATCAGACTTGCTTCATAAAACCCTCCATAGGGGGTTTTATGAAAAATGTCTTTTTGTTTTGTTCTCTCTTGAGTGCCTCATCCCTGACCTTCGCAGCCCAAGTGTCCAGTGAAGATATTGAAAATGCACCAGAGAGAGTGTTTACCGAGTCAACGACGCTTTCATCTATTGAGCAGATAAAGAACATGGCAGCAAATTCCGATTGCTCTCGTTACTCCTGGAAAAGCCGTGGGCGTGCCCCCGCGGGTTACACCAAAGGAGTCGCATTGAGTTTTGCCCGCAGCCTTTGCCGTTTAAAAGGCGTCTCTCCACCATCGCCACTCGCAAAAATAGAAAGTGCTGCTGACACTCGCAATGATCGCAAAGATGCCTTAACTCATTATGCAAGCACCTTTGCCGCTCGCAATATGAGTATTTCCGTTGCGGGTGCAGACACTTTACGAGCCCTCTACACTCTGGGATTGGGCCTGGGAATGAGAGAAAGTTCCGGCTCTTATTGCGAAGGTTGGGATACCTCGGCTGGTTCGAATCGTCCATCCAGTGCCGCTGAGGCCGGTCTCTTTCAAACGAGTTATGACTCGATCGGTGCTTCCTCAGAACTGAGTAAGCTGTACTCCGAATATCGCGCGAATCCTCAACGTTGTATGTTGGACGTCTTTAAACAAGGAGCTAGCTGCAGTTCGCAAAAGGTTTTAGGCACCGGGGCTGGCGCTACATATCAGGCCTTCAATAAAGCATGCCCCGCTTTTGCGACCGAATATGCGATGACATTGCTGCGCATTCTGCGCACCCACTTTGGACCAATCAATCGCAAAGAAGCAGAAATTAATCTGTCTTGTAATTCGATGTTAAAAAATGTTCAGAGTTTAGTAGTCAGCGATCTCAGCAATGTGTGCAAAGATATTTTGTAATTTTGTATTCTTGTATTCTGAATACGGGAAGCCGTATTCAGAATACCAATTCTTTACTTCGCACTCCCAAGAGTAAAATTAAACTGAGCGCCTTTTCCGACAGCTCCTTGAGCCCAAATTTTGCCGCCGTGACGAGCGATGATTCTTTGGACTGTTGCTAATCCAATCCCAGTACCCTCGTATTCAGTGGAAGAGTGAAGCCGCTCAAAGGTCTGAAACAAATGGCCCGCATGGGCCATATCAAAGCCAGCGCCATTGTCTTTCACAAAATAGACGGTCTCATGATCAGGCTGGTTTATCGACGTTCCAAACTCAATAATACTTGGATTTGCATCGCGCGAAAACTTCCAAGCATTGCGAAGCAGATTTTCCAAGACCACCTCGAGCAATCTTGAGTCCCCGTGCCCTGCAACTCCAGATTGAATCTTTACTTCCACATTTCTGAGAGGCTCCGCAAAGCGAAGGGATTCCATGATCTGATTTGCATATTTGCTCAGGTCCACATCACCCTTTTGGAGTTCACAACGAGTGTATCGGGATAACTCCAACAACCCCTCAATGAGCTTTGACATTTGAGAAACCGCTTTTTCGATGCGGGCAAAATAGGAAAGGAATTTATCGCCGAGGTCCTGATGAAAATCCTCTTTTAAAATACCGACGAAGCCAGAGATGGCTCTCAGCGGCGCTTTAAGATCGTGCGACACGGAATAAGAAAAAGCATCCAGCTCTTTATTGGCAAATTCCAACTCACTCATCATCCTATTTCGCATTTCCGCGAGGTTTAAATGAGTCTGAATGCGCGCCAGTAATTCCACTGTCGAGAACGGCTTTGTCAAATAATCATCGGCTCCTATTTCAGCTCCGCTAGAAATCGCCTCTTCTCCCGCTCTTGCTGACAACAGAATAATCGGCAGCGTTCGCAAAACTTTATCGGCTCTAATTTTTCCTAATAGCTCTACGCCATTCATGATCGGCATCATTATATCCGACAATAACAAA
>Ga0255338_1001868_pt1 | contig 35740 bp, 25 predicted proteins | sample MeOH1_35cm_T4_19_FD_203715 | JGI IMG/M metagenome (GOLD analysis project Ga0255338, IMG submission 203715) | Sandy soil microbial communities from University of British Columbia, Vancouver, Canada - MeOH1_35cm_T4_195 | ecosystem: Engineered > Artificial ecosystem > Sand microcosm > Unclassified ...
GTCGAACCGCATCGACGCGGTCTCCGTGCACCTCGCCGAGAAGGTCAACAAGCTCACCGGCGCCGAGACCATCACCAAGGACCGCATCCTCCCCGACGACCAGCTCATCGACGGCTTCCTGCTGAAGCCGATGAACTGCCCGCACCATGTGAAGATCTTCGCGTCGCAGCCGCATTCCTACCGCGACCTGCCGGTGCGCCTGGCCGAGTTCGGCACCGTCTACCGCTGGGAGCAGTCCGGCGAGCTCAACGGCATGACCCGCGTCCGCGGCTTCACCCAGGACGACGCCCACCTCTTCTGCACCGAGGAACAGGTTCCGCAGGAGATCCTCGGCTGCCTCTCGCTGGTGAAGACCGTGCTCACCACGCTCGGCATGTCCGACTACCGCGTGCGCATCGGCCTGCGCGACCCCGACTCCAACAAGTATACCGGCGCCCCCGCCCTGTGGGACAAGGCCGAGGCCGCGCTGCGCGAGGCCGCCAAGACGATCGGCATGGACTTCACCGAGGAGCCCGGCGAGGCCGCGTTCTACGGCCCCAAGATCGACTTCATGGTGAAGGACGTCATCGGCCGCGAGTGGCAGCTCGGCACCGTGCAGGTGGACTACAACCTGCCCGTCCGCTTCGACCTGACCTACATCGGCGCCGATAACACCTCCCACCGCCCCGTCATGATCCACCGCGCGCCCTTCGGCTCGATGGAGCGCTTCTGCGGCGTGCTCATCGAGCACTTCGGCGGCGACTTCCCGCTCTGGCTCGCGCCCGAGCAGGTCCGCCTCGTGCCGATCAGCGACAAGGTCATGGACTACGCCAAGGCCACCTACGACCAGATGCTCGCCGCCGACCTGCGCGTCACGCTCGACACCCACTCCGACAAGCTCGGCGCCAAGATTCGCCGCGCCGAGATCGACAAGGTGCCCTACGTCCTCGTGCTCGGCCAGAAGGAGGCGGAGGCCCAGAGCGTCTCCGTCCGCTCCCGCGCCAAGGGCGACGAGGGTGTCCTCAAGGTCGCCGACGTCATCGCCCGCTTCAAGGCCGAGGTCGCCACCAAGGCGCTGCCGGAGAAGAAAGTTGCGACGGTCGTACCGACCCAGCCCAAGGCCTGAGTTTCACGCAAAGCCGCCAAGGCGCAAAGAGTCGGTTTGGAACTTTGCGGCTCTGCGTCGTTGCGTGAGGTCTGCTCCTAATCCTACTTCGCCCACGGCTGCGGGACCGCGGCCGGGAAATCGCTCGTGACCGGCACCGCCCGGCCCTCGCGGGCGGACGTGTGCACGGCCTGCATGATCTCGACGACATGGGCCGCGTGGGCCCCGCCGGTCGGATGCGGCTGGCCCGTGCGCAGGCCGTGCCAGAGGCCAACCACGCCCGCCGCCCAGTCCACATACCAGGGACCGGCGCCGGCGGACGGCCGTAGCGGCGGCACGCGCCGGTAGCCGGAACCGTTGACGCAGTGGCGCACCTTCGCCGTCGCGGCAAACCACTCGGTGTTGATCGAGCCCGCGTCGCCGTGGATATCCAGCGTCGCCTGGTGCTGGGTGGGATTGAGCACGTAGAAATTGGCGGTGAGCCGCGCCTGCAGGTCGCCGGCAAACTCCAACACGGCGCCCAGCCAGTCCTCGGTCGTGATGTGGAAAGGCTTGCCGTCCTTGGTCGTCCGGTCGGGCATGAGCACGCCTCCGCCCGCCGTGACCTTCCGGACCGGCCCGAACCAGGCCGTGAGCAGGGAAAGGGAGTACACCGCCACGTCGAACACCGGGCCCGCGGCATAGAACGGGGCCGGATTGGGATGCCACGACTCGATGCGGCCCCAGTCCACCGTGGCATAGGCCACACGCGGCGTGCCGATCTTGCCGTCGCGGATGAGCTTCCACGCGGTTTGCTGCGATTCGCCCAGCCACGTGACCGGGGCACAGCTCAAGCGGAGCTTCTTGGCGGCGGCGAGATCAACCAGCTTCTTCGCCTCGGCATACGTCGGGGCCAGCGGCTTCTCCGAATGGACGTGCTTGCCCGCCTCGAGGCATTTCGTGACTACCTCAACGTGGGCCTGCTGGATCGTGAGATTGACGACGGCCTCGACCGCCGGGTCGGCCAGCACCTCGTCCAAAGTGGCATAGGCCCTGCCCCCATGCTTCGCCACCCAGTCCTTCGCCCGCGCCGGGTCCAAGTCCTGGGCCCCGAGAATCTTGATCTCCGGGCAACGGCCCAGCGCCTCGCCATACTGGCCGGCGATGTTGCCGCAGCCGACCACGACGATCTTCAACGGCGGGGCGGCTTCCTTGACCTTCGCTGCGTTCCACCATTGCTCGACGAGTTCGCGGCTCGCCCGGCAGTCCTCCCTAGGGTCGTAGGTCTCCGGCTCGTGCTCGATGCCGATCGGGCCGCGGAAGCCGGTGGCGCGCAGGTGCTCGACGATGGCACGCAAGGGCACGATGCCCTGGCCCAGGCGGCAGGTCTCATGACCCCGGTCGACCATCTCCAGGCCGGTCTTGGTGGCGCGCGGGGCCTTCACGTCCTTGAGGTGGATGGCGAACATCCGGTGGCCAAGTTCCTTGACCGCCGCCAGCGCGTCCCACTGGTTCGAGCCACACCAGCCCGTGTCGAGGCCGATGCCCACCACGTCCTCGTCGCCCGTCCCCAGCCGGGAGAACATCTCGGCGGCGGATTTCTCGGGATGGTTCTCAATGGCGTAGCCCACCCCGTATTCGCGCAAAATGGCCGCAGCAGCGGCGCGGTCAGTGTGGAAGAGCTCGCAGTTCCCGACGAAATAAGGGATGTCGAGGGCGTTGCACAGGCGGCAGGCACCGTGCAGGTCGACCGCGCCGCCCATTACCCACGCCGGATAGCTGCGGACCACGAGGCCGTGCTTGGCGAGGAGGCTCTTTGCTATCTCAACATGCTGCAGCGTGGCCCAGCTCCAGTGCAGGTGGGCGCACCACAGGTCGATGGCCGTAAAGCCGAGTGCCTTGATCTCGCCCAACATCTCGTCGAAGCGCGCCTCGAAGGTCGCCAGCGGCTTGAACCACTCATGCGTCGCCTGATCACCCTGCCCCCAGCCCTTCTCCATCCTGTAGCCCAGCGGGCGTGCGACAAAGTTGGCGGTGATGAAGGACGGGGCGGGTAACATGCCCACGATGCTAACCTTTCGCCGGGAATTGTCACGGCGAGGATGCGCAAGACCACCCCTACCATCCCCGTCAACCTACCGGCGCTTTCGTCAGCTCGCCATTCACGAGCCGCCAGACGCCGAGCGGATTGGCGTTCTGCAACTCGGCCGGCAGCAGGTCGTCGGAAAAACCCTGGTAGCAAACCGGCCGTGCCCAGCGACCCAGCGCGCGTGTGCCGACCGAAGTGGTGCGTCCGCCGTCGCTGGTCGAGGGATAGGGCCCGCCATGCACGATGGCGTGGCTGACCTCGACGCCGGTGGGATAGCCGTTGAGCACCAGCCGTCCTGCCTTGGTGGCCAGCACCTCGATGAGGTCGGCCTGGTCCTTCGCCTCAGCGGCACCAACCTGGAGCGTGGCAGTGAGCGAGCCTTCCAGCTGGGCGGCCACCTGGAGCATTTCCGCCCGGTTTTTGCACCAGACGACCAGCGAGCTCGGCCCGAAGATCTCCTCCGACAGGGCATGGTTGCCGAGGAACTCGCGGGCGCCGGTCTCGAACCACACCGGCGTGGCCCCGCAGGCTCCCGCGGTCCGGGCTGGCACGATGACCTTGACGCCGGTCTGCTTGGCGCGGAGGGCGGCGTTGGCGGCGTAGGTCTTGGCGATGCCCGCCGTGAGCATCACGCCCTCGGGGGTCGTGGAAAGCTTGGCGGCGAGATTCCGGACGAACTCCTCCGCCGCCGGCGAACGCTGGAGTACGATCAGTCCCGGGTTGGTGCAGAATTGTCCGACGCCCAACGTGCTGGAGGCATGCAGGCCGTCCACCAGCGCGGCGGCGCGCTCGGCGATGGCGCCGGGCAAAATGAACACCGGGTTGACGCTGCCCATCTCGGCATAGACCGGTATTGGCTCGGGTCGCGCGGCCCCGAGGTCCGTGAGAGCCCGTCCGCCCCGGACCGAGCCGGTGAAGCCGGCGGCCTTGACCAGCGGATGCTTCACCAGCGCCTGCCCCACCTCGAAGCCGGCGTCGAAGAGCAGCGAGAACGTGCCCTCGGGCAGGCCGCACTCGCGCACGGCGTGCAGGATCAGCCGCCCGACCAGCTCGCTCGTGCCGGGATGCGCCGGGTGGGCCTTGACGATGACCGGGCAGCCCACGGCGAAGGCCGAGGCCGTGTCGCCGCCGGCAACTGAGTACGCGAAGGGGAAATTGCTGGAACCAAAGACCACGACCGGGCCGAGCGGACGCAGCATCGAGCGATGATCGGGCTTGGGCAGGGGCTTGCGCTCGGGATTGGCCGTCTCAATGCGGGCGTCGAGCCAGTCCCCGCGCTCGGCGGCCTCGGCGTAGAGCCGGAGCTGGCCGACGGTGCGGGCGACCTCGCCCTTGAGCCGGGGCTCAGGCAGCGCGGTTTCCAGCATGGCCCGCGCGACGAGGTTGTCGGACTTGGTCTCAAGATTGGTCGCGATGGTGCGGAGAAATTTGCACCGGGTGGCGCCGGACAGGCGCGCCAGCGCCGGCGCGGCGGCGGCGGCCAGCTGGGCGGCCCGCTCGACATCGTCCGCCGAGGCCGAGGTGAAGGAGGGCTCGAGCGACGCGTTCTTCGCCGGGTCGAAGGCCTTGAAAGCGTCGCCTCCCAAGCCGCTGGAACCAAAGCCGATGAGGGAGCCGCCGTCAGGTTTCATAAGCCGCGGGACTATGAATAACGATCCGGTTTTAGCAACGTAAGATCCACCGCGGGTTTGCGGCCGGTGATGATCTCGGCGACCAGCCGGCCGGTGCCGGGGGCCAGCGTGACCCCGAGCATGGCGTGACCACAGGCGGCGGTGAGGTTGGCCAGTCGGTTGAATCGGCCGACATAGGGCAGACCGTCGGGCGACACCGGGCGGTAGCCGTACCACGGTTTCACCCCGGCGAAATCGGCCGGGGTCAGCTCGGGCAGGAAGGCCATGGCCCCGGCGATGATCTGCTCCACCCTCTCGGGCCGTACGCGGTCGTCGTGCCCTGCGATCTCCATGGTGCCGCCGAAGCGCAGCGTGTCGCCCATCGGGGTGACGGCCACCCGGCGTTCGATCAGGAGCAGGGGTTTGGTCGGCAGCAGGCGCGGCTTGGGCAGGGTCAGGCTGTATCCTTTGCCCGCCTGCATCGGCAGGCGCAGGCCCAGGCCGGCCAGCATGCCCGGCGACCACGAGCCGCCCGCGAGCACGAATTCATCGGCAACCAAATCGCCCGCCGTCGTGTGGATGGCGGCGATGCGGCTCCCCATCAGGCGCCAGCCGAAGATCGTGGTGCTCCATTGGAAACGGACGCCCATTTCCCGCAGCAGGCCGGTCAGCGCCGCGGTGAAGCGGACCGGCGTGAAATGGGCGTCGCCCGGGAAATAAACCGAGCCGGCGATGTCCAGCTTGACGCCCACGCCCAGCGCGGCGGTCTGCGCGGCGTCGAGCACGCGGGCCTCCACGCCGAGTTCGTTGGCCAGGCGGGCGTGCACGTGGGCCTCATGGTCGAGTCCCTGCTGCGTGCGGCAGAGATTAAGGAGGCCGTCCCGGCGGTATTCCGCCCGGTCGCCCGTGACGTCATTCAATTCCTCGAGCAGGCCGTGACTGTGCAGGCATAGGTCGCGCAGGATCGGCGCGGCCCGGGCCACCCGGCGGCGGTTGCTCGCCCGCCAGAAGTGCCAGCCCCAGCGCATCAGGTCGGTGTCCAGCCGGGGCCGGATGTGGAACGGGCTGCGCGAATCGAGCATCCACTTGAATCCCTTCCAGACCATGCCGGGCGCGGCCAGCGGGATGACGTGGCTCGGCGAGATGAAGCCCGCGCTGCCGCTGGCGCAGTCCGCGTGCCCGGCGGGATTGCGCTCCACCACGGTGACACGGCAGCCCTCCCGGGCGAGGTAATAGGCCGTGCAGAGGCCCACGATGCCCCCGCCGCAGACCATGACCGACTTGTCCGCGCGCATCGCTCAGCAGATGCCCCAGGCAAACGGGTCGGTCGGATCGAGCAGCAGCGTCGCCTCCCCCATGACATGCGCCGTGCCGGTGATCGTGGGGATGATCTTGTCGCCCTGCTTGCGATATTTTGCACGGAAAAGGCTGCCGACGATGCTCTCCTGCACCCACTCCGCGCCGACCGCCAGCGCGCCGTCGGCGGCGAGGCAGGCCAGCTTGGCGCTGGTGCCCGTGCCGCAGGGCGAGCGGTCATAGGACTTGCCGGGGCACAGGACAAAGTTCCGGCGGTGGGCCCCGGGCTTGGTCGCGGGCCCGAAGAGCGCGATGTGGTCGATCTCCGGGAAACCGGAATCCGCCACGGCCTGGCGGATGCGGGAGCAATATTCCCTCAGCTGCGGGATGTTATCGAGCTCGAGCCGCTGGTCGTGCTGCTCGATCAGGCAGAACCAGTTCCCGCCCCAGGCGAGGTCGCAGTTCACGTCGCCGACGCCAGGCAGGTAGAGTGGCAGGTCCTTCTCGCGGCGGTAGGACGGCACGTTGTTGAAGGTGACCTCGCCCTCCGCGCCGAGCACGGCCTCGATCGGGCCGACTGGCGTGTCGAGCTTCACCGGGCCCGGCTTGAGCCGGCCGGCGTGGGCCAGTGCCACCACCGCGCCGATGATGCCGTGACCGCATATGCCGAGGCAGCCGACATCGTTGAAGAAGATGACACCGAACTGGCAGGACTTGTCATGCGGCTCGACGAGCAGTGCACCGACGCAGAAATCCGAGCCCCGGGGCTCGCTCACGACGGCCGTGCGGTACCGGTCGTGTTTGGCGATGAGGACCTTCGCACGCTCGCTGAGCGGTCCGCCACCGAGGTCGGGACCGCCCTCCAGCACGAGCCGCGTGGGCTCGCCGCCGGTGTGGGTGTCAATGACCTTGATCTGCTTGAAGGTGGGCATCGGAAGGAAGGAAGGAGAGGACTACCTAATCCCTCCCTGCCCGGCAAGAAAAGCAAAAAGCCGGTCGCCCGAGGGAAACCGGCCTGAAGTCGGGCGGGCGGAAGCTCAGATGGCGGAGTCGCCGTGCTCGTCGGTGCGGATGCGGATCACATCGTCCACCGGGGACACGAACACCTTGCCGTCGCCGATCTTGCCCGTCTTGGCGCCGTTCACGATGGCGGCCACGACCTTGTCCTTGAGCTCGTCGGTGACGACCAGCTCGAGCTTGATCTTGGGGAGGAAGTCCACCGTGTACTCGCTGCCGCGATAGATCTCGGTGTGGCCCTTCTGGCGGCCGAAGCCCTTGACCTCGGTGACCGTCATGCCCTCGACCCCGACCTGCGTGAGCGCGTCCTTAACGGCTTCCAGTTTGAAGGGCTTGATGATGGCGGTGATGAGTTTCATGGGACGTCGGGATTGGCAGCTAGTTTCCGGATGAAGGCACAGGGCGCAAGCCTAGAGGCGAAAAACGCCACTGATGCCCATTGGCCGCCAAGATACGAGCAGCGGGCGGCGGCTCAGGTCGCGCCCTCGTCGACCCTGATGTGCAGTTCCTTGAGCTGCTTCGCGGTGACGGGGGTCGGGCTTTGGGCCATGAGGTCCTGCGCCTTCTGCGTCTTGGGGAAGGCGATGACGTCGCGTATGCTGGTGGTGCCGCAGAGCAGGGCGCACATGCGGTCGAGGCCGAAGGCGATGCCGCCGTGCGGGGGCGCGCCGTAGGTGAAGGCCTTGAGCATGTAACCGAAACGGCTCTCGACCACGTCGGCCGGGATCTTGAGCACGTCCTCGAAGACCTTCTTCTGCAGGGCCGGCTGGTGGATGCGGATCGAGCCGCCGCCGAGCTCCATGCCGTTCAGCACGACGTCGTAGTGCTGGCCGCGCACGGCCTTCGGGTCGCTGTCGAGCAGGCCGGCGTCCTCGGGCACGGGGGCGGTGAACGGGTGGTGCGTGGCCGCGTAGCTGCCCTTCTCCTCGTCGTAGGACATGAGCGGGAAATCGACGACCCACAGGAAATTCCACTGGTCGGGCCGCAGCGTCAGCTTGCCGCGCTTGACGAGCAGCTGGGCGCAATCAAGCCGGGCCCGGCCGAGGATGGCGCAGGCGCGCTCCCACGGGGCGGCGGCGAAGAAGACGATGTCGCCGTTCTCGATGTTCAGGCGCTTCGTCAGCTCAGCCTTCTCGGCGTCGGAGAAGAATTTCACGATGGGCGACTTCCATTCGCCGTTCTCGACCTTGATGAAGGCGAGGCCCTTCGCACCGAGCGATTTCGCGACCTCCTCGAGCGCGCCGATCTCGCCCTGGGTGATGTCGGCGAGGCCCTTCGCGTTGAACGCCTTCACCGAGCCGTGCGCGGCGACGGTCGAGGCGAAGACCTTGAAGCCGGAGCTCTTGAACGTGTCGCTGAAATCCACGAGCTCCAGCGCGAAGCGGGTGTCGGGCTTGTCCACGCCGTAGCGGTTCATGGCGTCCTTGTAGGCCAGGCGCGGGAACGGCACGGGCAGGTCGTGGTTGAGTACGTCCTTCCAGACCTTCTGCAGCATGCCCTCGAACAGGGAATAGATGCCCTCGCGGTCGATGAACGACACCTCGACGTCGATCTGGGTGAACTCCATCTGGCGGTCGGCACGCAGGTCCTCGTCGCGGAAGCAGCGGGCGATCTGGAAATACTTCTCCACGCCCGCGACCATCAGGATCTGCTTGAACTGCTGGGGCGACTGCGAGAGCGCATAGAACTGGCCGGCGTGGATGCGCGACGGCACGAGGTACTCGCGGGCGCCCTCCGGCGTGCTCTTGAACAGCGCGGGGGTCTCGATCTCGTAGAAGCCCTGGGTGTCGAAGTAGTCGCGGACGGACTTCGCGGCGCGGTGGCGCACGGCGAGGTTCTTGCGCATCTTGGGCCGGCGCAGGTCGAGATAGCGGTAGGTCAGGCGGAGGTCCTCGTTGACCTTGTCGCCGCCGGCATCGGTCAGCGGGAACGGGGGCGTGTCGGCCAGGTTGTGCACCACGAGCTCCGTCGCATCGACCTCGATCTCGCCGGTCGGCAGGCTCTTGTTCATCATCGCGTCCGGGCGGGGCTCGACCTTGCCGGCGATGGCGATGACGGACTCGTCCTTGAGCAGGGCGGCCTGCTCGCGCAGCGCGGAGTCGAACTTCACCTGCGTGATGCCCTCCCGGTCGCGCAGGTCGACGAAGATGATGCCACCGTGGTCGCGGATGGAATCAACCCAGCCGGCGAGCGACACGGTCGCGCCGAGGTTGGCCTTGGTAAGCTGGGCGCAATGATGGGTGCGTTTCATAGGGACGTAACGCCCAACCAAACGACCCGCCCCACCCCGGGGCAATCAGAATTTCCCGTCGTATGACAAAGTGCGTTCCCAGCCGACTTTGGTTTCGACTGGCCGGATGAAAAGTATTGGCTCCGTCGCGTCACCCCGCGGACCACCCCTCCCTCTCGTCCCATGCAAAGTTCGATCAACATCCGGCTCGGCTTCATGATGTTCCTCCAGTTCTTCATTTGGGGGGCGTGGTACACCTCGATCGCGGTTTACATGACCGCGCAGGGCATGGGCAACATGACCCACTGGCCGTTCACCGTGAACCCGATCGCCGCCATCGCGGCCCCGTTCTTCCTCGGGCTGGTGGCCGACCGGTTCTTTGCGACCGAGAAGGTCCTGTCGCTGCTTCACCTCTCCGGCGGTGTGGTGCTGCTCCTCGTGCCGCAGCTCACGGGCAATCCGGTGGCGTTCATCCTCGGCCTGCTCGTCTACAACCTCTGTTACATGCCGACGCTCGGCCTGGCCAATTCCCTAGCTTTCCACCACATCACGGACCAGGAGAAGACGTTTCCGCGCATCCGGGTGTTCGGTACCATCGGCTGGATCACCGCGGGGCTCGGCGTATCGTTCGTCCTCGGCCGGGCCCTGGGGACGGTCGCGGAGAGCACCGCCGCCCCGCTCTACACCGCCGGTGCCGCCTCGATCATCCTCGGCCTCTTTTGCCAGACCCTGCCGCACACCCCGCCCTCGGCCCGCGGGCGCAAGGTCTCGGTCGGCTCCATCCTCGGCCTCGACGCCTTCCGCGAACTCGGCAGCGGGCCGTTCTACGTCTTCCTCCTCAGCTCGTTCCTGATCTGCATCCCGCTGGCCGCCTACTACAACTTCACCCAGCTCTTCCTCGGCGCCGCCGGGGTCACCAACATCGCGGCCACCCAGACCCTCGGCCAGATGTCCGAGGTCGGCTTCATGCTGCTGATGCCGTTTTTCTTCGCTCGGCTCGGCGTTAAATGGATGCTCATCGTCGGCATGCTGGCCTGGGTCACCCGCTACTCGCTCTTCGCCCTCGGCGCGCCGGAGCAGGTGCAATGGATGGTCATCACCGGCATCGCCCTGCACGGCATCTGCTACGATTTCTTCTTCGTCACGGGCCAGATCTACGTGGACAAGAAATCCTCCCCTAGCGTCCGCGGCCAGGCGCAGGGCATGCTCGTCCTCGTCACCTACGGCGTCGGCATGCTGATCGGCGCGCAGATCGCCGGCCAGGTCTACAATCATTTCCTCGGCACCTCCGCCGCCCTCACCCCCGCCCAATGGCAGTCGTTCTGGTGGATCCCCGCCGGATTCGCCCTCGTCGTGCTGGTGATCTTTGCCGCGCTGTTCAAGGACCGCGGTGCGGAGGCGGATAGAAAAATGTGATGACTGGACCCGCAGCGACCTCGCTGCGGTCTTCAAGCCCCGCGCCGGGGTCGGCGCGGCTCCATCCTACGGAATCCAGGTTCGCAGGTAATCCCGGCACTCGAGCAGGGCGCGCTTCCGGTCGGCCAGGCTGCCCTCGTAGTCCTTGTCCTCGACCTCGACCACCACCGGGCCCTGCCAGCCCACCTCGCGCAACGTCGCGAAATAGGTTCCCCAGTTGACGTCGCCCCGGCCGGGCAGCTTCGGCGAATGGAAAGTCAGCGGGTTGGCCAAAATGCCGTGCTCGTCGAGCCGGTCGCGATGCACCTTCGCGTCCTTGAGGTGCAGGTGGTGCAGCCGCTTCGTGAACTCCCGCAGCGGCTTCAGGTAGTCCATCTGCATCCACACCAGGTGCGACGGGTCATAGTTCAGGCCGAAGTTCGCGTCCGGTATGAGCTCGAACATCTTTCGCCAGATGGCGGGCGAATAAGCCAGGTTTTGCCCCTTCGGCCACTCGTCGTCGGTGAAATACATCGGGCAGTTCTCGATGCCGATGCTGACGCCGTGGTCCGCGGCGAACCTGACCAGCGGCGGCCAGGCCTCGGCGAAAAGCTTCAGGTTCTCGGTTTCGTTCAACGCCTGGTTCCGTCCGACAAAGGTGTTCACGTTGCGCAGCCCGAGCCGCCCGGCCGCAACGATGACCTTACGGATATGCTCGCGGAAAAACTCCGCCCGCTCGGGGTTGGCGTCCAGCGGATTCGGGTAGTAGCCCAGCGCGGACAGGAAGATCCCCTGCTGCTGAAGGAAGGCCTTCACCTCCGCCACCCGGGCGTCGGTGAGTTTCGCCACGTCGAGGTGCGTCACGCCGGCGTAGCGCCGCTCGGCCTTGCCTGCCGGCCAGCAGCACAGCTCGACGCACCGGTAGTCCGCCTCCCTCGCAAACCGGATGACGTCCTCGAAACCGAGATCCGGCAGGATGGCGGAGACGAATCCGGGGGCGTTCATGACCGGTTCAGCCTAGTATGAGGCTTTCGCCGCTCATTTCGACCGGCTTGGGCAGACCCATGAGTTGCAACACGGTGGGCGCAATGTCGGCCAGGCGTCCGCCGGTGCGCATCCTGGTCTTGCCGGCGACGAGCCCCTCGCCCACGGCGAAAACCTCGACGAGATTCAGCGTGTGCGCCGTGTGCGGGCCGTTGACGGTCGGGTCCCACATCTGCTCGGCGTTGCCGTGGTCGGCCAGCACGACGGCCTTGCCGCCCTTGGTCGCCAGGGCCGCGAGCAGTTCACCCACGCCGGCGTCGGTAGCCTCGACCGCCTTGATGGTGGCCGGCAGCGAGCCGGTGTGCCCGACCATGTCGGGATTGGCGTAGTTGACGACGATAAGGCCATACTTGCCGGATAGGATCGCGGCCTTGGCGGCAGCGGTCACCTCAGTCGAGGACATCTCGGGCTGCAGGTCGTAGGTCGGCACCTTCGGGCTGGCCGGGCAGGCGCGCTCCTCGCCGGGAAACGGCTCCTTCCGGTAATTGTTGAAGAAGAAGGTCACGTGCGGGTTCTTTTCGGTCTCGGCGCAGCGGAACTGCGCGATCCCGGCCCGGCTGACGACCTCCCCGAGGATGTTCTTCAGTTTCTCCGGCTTGCCGGAAACCACGTTCACCGGCAGGCCGGCCTCATACTCGGTCATGGTCGCGTAGTAGAGGTCCAGCTTGGCGCCGCGGTCGAAGCCCTTGAATTCGTCCATGACGAAGGCCCGGGTGATCTCGCGCGGGCGGTCGCCGCGGTAGTTGTAGAAGAGCACCGCGTCGCCGTTCCCTATCGTCGCCACCGGCTTGCCGTCGGCCCCGACGACCCAGGTCGCGGGAACGAACTCATCGCCGTTTTGCGTCGGGCTGAGCGGCTTGGCGTAGTAGTTGGAGACGGCGGCCCCGGCGGACGGCGCGGTGCCCATGGCCTTCCGGCCCGTGAGCATGTCGTAGGCCTGCTGGACGCGCTCCCAGCGGTTGTCGCGGTCCATCGCCCAGAAGCGGCCGCACACACTGGCGATCCGGCCCACGCCGATCTGCTTCATCTGCGCCTCGACCTGCGCGATGTAGCCTGCCCCGCTGGACGGCGGCGTGTCGCGTCCGTCCGTGAAGGCGTGCAGGTAAACCTGCGTGACGCCGTCCTCTTTCGCCTGCCGCAGGATGCCATAAAGATGCTCGAGCATGCCATGCACGCCGGCGTCGGACACGATGCCCATGAGGTGCAGCTTCGATTTCCTCTCCTTCACCCGGCCGACGATCGCGCGCCAGACGGGATTCGTCGCCAGTTTCTTTTCCAGGAACAGCTTGTTCAGGCGGACCAGTTCCTGGTCGACGATGCGGCCGGCGCCGATGTTCTCGTGGCCGACCTCGCTGTTGCCCATCACGCCGTCGGGCAGGCCGACATCGAGGCCCGAGGCCCGCACGAGGGTCACCGGATACTTGGCGTGTAGCAGGTCGTCGCAGGGCTTGCGGGCGAGGACGACGGCGTTGGTCTTGTCCTGGGAGGGATCAGGGTTCTTGCCCCAGCCATCGCGGATGACCAGGAGGACGGGAGGACGGTTGGAAGCCATGGGAAATTGAGCGGATGATTGGCCACCAGTGAACCCATCCACCAACCGTTTATCCAGAGAAAACCACGCCACCGCCGCCCGCTAGGGACCGCCCAAAATCTCGCGCAGGACGCGGGAAAGCTCGTTGGCCTCGTACGGCTTCGCGATGACCGCGACAAAGCCGTGCGCGCGGAAATTGGCCAGCACGGGATCGCTGGAATAGCCGCTGGAGACGACGGCCTTCACCCCCGGGTCGATCTCGCGCAACTGGCCGACCGCGGCCAGGCCGCCCATGCCGCCGGGCACGGTGAGGTCCATGATCACCAGGTCGTAGCGGGCGCTGGCGGCGAGCGCGGCGCGGTATTTTGCCACGGTTTCGGCGCCGTCAGCCGCGGTGTCAACCGTCAGCCCGTAGCGCTGGAGCAGCAGCGACGCCATCTCGCGGATGATCGGCTCGTCGTCCATGAAGAGCACCCGGCCCCTGAACTGTTCGGGCGCTCCGCCCCAGGGCATGTTTGAATCCGGCTTCGCCTGCTGGTGCAGGGCCGGCAGCCAGAAACGGAACGTGGTGCCCTGCCCCAGTTGCGACTCCACCTCGATGTGGCCGCGGTGTTTCTTGATGATGGAATAGACCGCCGCGAGACCGAGGCCGGTGCCGGTCTGCTTGGTGGTGAAATACGGGTCAAAGATCCGGGCGAGGTTCTCGGGCTTGATGCCCACGCCGGTGTCGCTGATCGCGATCTGGATGTAGTCGCCCTTCTGCAGCCCGGGCTGGCTCTGGCTGTCGTGCGAGTCGTTCCGCGCGGTGATCCGGAGGGTGCCACCCTGCGGCATCGCCTGGACGGAGTTGAGGACGATATTCTGCACGACCCGGCCGATCTGGCCCTTGTCCGCATCGGCCGGCCAGAGATCGGGCGCCATGTCGAAGTGGGCCTTCACCTGGGAACCATGGAGCGCGAACGCGGCCATCTCCCGCACGATAGCATCGAGCTGCACGGCCGCACGGACCGGCTCGCCCCCTTTGGCGAAGGTCAGCAGCTGCTGCGTGAGGTCGCGCGCACGCAGCGCCGCCTTCTCCGCCGAGCGGAGGCTGGAGCCCACGGGGGTTTCCGGCGCGACGTCGAGCTGGGCGAGCGCCAGGTTGCCCATCACCGCGGTGAGGATGTTGTTGAAGTCGTGGGCGATGCCGCCCGCCAGCACGCCGACCGACTCCAGCCGGGTGGCGCGCACCAGTTCCTGCTCGAGCCGGTCCTGCTCGGTCACGTCGCGGAACACCAGCACGGTGCCGATCACCCGGCCCTCCGCCGCGTGAATGGGGGCGCAGCAGCCCTCGATCTGCCGGCGGGCGCCACTCCGGGTCACCAGCCGGGTTTGCGGGGGCAGGTCGGCCACGGCGTCGCCGTCTACCACCTGCGCCACAGGCACGGCCACCGGCTGGTCCGTCCGGCTGTTTTGGAGCTGGCAAATTTCCGCGACCGGACGACCGACCGCGGCCGCCTCCTCCCACCCGGTCAGCGTCGTCACCGCCGGGTTCATGAATTCAATCCGGCCCGCCACATCGGTCGTGATGACGCACTCGCTCATCGCGCGGAGGGTGACCGCCAGCCGTTCCTTCTCGGCCGCGAGCGCCTCCTCGGCGCCGCGCTGCGGCGTGATGTCCACCGCCACGCCGACCAGCGAAAACCGGTTTCCACCCAGCGCCTTGATGCTTACGCTCTCGCTGATCCACACCACGGCATTGTCCCCCCGGATGACCTGAAACACCTGCTCGTACCCCGGACGGCCTTCCTGCAGCGCCGCCCGGCACTTCAGGTCCATGGCCGCCCGCTCGGGGATCTTGAAATCGCGCCACAGGCCGGCCCCCTTCGCGGGCAGCGGGCCGCCGAACAGTTTCTGGCAAAGCAGGGAGGGCTGGACCGTGATGTCCCAGGTCCAGCGGGCCGGTTCCAGGTCCACGATGGCCTCCCAGAGCAGGCAGTCGGCCCGCGTGAGCAACTCCTGCAGGCGCTCCTCGCTCGTTTTCCGCGCCACATCCGACCGGTGCTGCGCCGTGATGTCGGTGATGATGCCGATTAATTCCCAATGATCAGTCCCCAGCGGCCTGATGCTGACCTGCTCGTTGAGCCAGATGTCGCCCGCCTCGGGATGCTGATAATGGAAGACCTGCTCGTAGCCGGTCCGGCCCTCCACCAGCGCCTGGCGCGACCGCTGCCCCATCTCAACATACTCCGGCACCCGGTTGTCCACGCCCCAGTCGAAATGACGGTGCCCTTCCGGATCATGACCGAAGATGCGCCGGAACAACTGGGATCGCGGCGTGAAGAGCTTCCACTCGAAATCTTCCGGGCCCCGCCGGCGGCATTCCCCCTGCCAGATCATGCAATCCGCCCGTTCCAGGATGGTCGTCAGTCTCAGCTCGCTCTGCTGCTGGGCTTCCTCGGCGCGGCGCTGGGCCGTGATATCGGTGATCACCCCGACGAGGCGGAAGGTGTCCGGTGTCAGCTGGACCAGGGTCACGGCCTCGCGCAGCCAGATGGGGCCGTGCGGCTTCTCGACGTGGAATTCCTGCGTGTAGCTCGGAACCCCGGCCTTCAGGGCGCGCAGGGTGCAGGCGCCCATTTCCGGCAGTTCGGGCACGACGACGGCGTTCCAATCCAGCACCGTGTCGGTGCGCTCGCCAAAAATGCGTCGGTAGAGCACGGAATTCTGGGTGTAGATGTCCCACCGCGGGACATCGTCGTCTCCCAGCGTGACCGTGGCCTCCCAGACCAGACATTCCGCCAGTTCCAGCAACTTGCCCAGGCGGGCCTGGCTCGCCTGCCAGGCCTCCTCGACCACGTGGCGGGCGGTGATGTCGGTGATGATCCCCACCAGGTCCCAGCGGCCCGGGCCGGTGGAAACGATGGTGACCTTTTCGCTCAGCCAAAAATCACCGCCGGACGACGGCACATGGATGACCTGCTCGTAGCCCGGTGCGCCGCTGGTGATGGCCTCGTAGGCGCGATGCTCCATCTCCTTGTGCTCGACCACCCCGTGCTCCATCCAGGTGAACCCGATGTTCCCGATCGGGTCGGTCGAAAATATGCGACGGTGGAGCTGGGATTTCGGGACATACATTGACCACGCCAGCCGGCCATCGGGCTCGCGCTGGACCTGGGCCTGCCAGATCATGGAATCGGTCCGTTCCAGCAGGTAGGACAGGCGCAGTTCGCTCTTCTTGCGCGCCTCCTCCGCCTCGTGCTGGGCCGTGATGTCCGTCACCACGCCCACCAGGCTCCAGATGTTTTCGGCCACCCGGGTGATGGACACCTTCTCCTGCAGCCAGAAGAGCCGCCCGGACTTGTTGATGGCCCGGAATTGCTGCTCGTAGCTCTCGTGCCCGTCGAGGATGGCCTTCCGGCTGCGCGCGTCCATTTCCGGCTGCTCGGGAATCTGCAGCGACTCCCAGAATCCCTTCTGATAGTTGAATTCCCTCTCGCCGAAGAGCTCCTCGGAGAAACGCGAGCGCGGCGTGTCGAAGTGCGGCCAGTTCAGCACGCCGTCCTCCTGGATCACGGTGGCCCGCCACAACATGCAATCGGCATGCGCGAGAATGCGGTCCACGGTGAGTTCGCTCAGGCGCCGGGCCTCCTCCGCCTTGCGCTGCGGCGTGATGTCCGTCACGAGGCCCACGAGGTAGTAGCGATTCGAGCCCAGGGGCGTGATGGACACGTTCTCGTGCATCCAGACGGAATGGCCGCCCCGCTCGGCCCGGAATTCCTGCACGTAGCCCGGCCGGTTGTTTTCCATGGCCTCCCGGGCCCGCTCATCCATCTCCTTCCGGGTGTCGATGTGGAACTGGTTCCAGAGATCGGTCCCGGGCTCGTACATGTGGTCTTCGTGGAAAAGTTTCCGGCAAAAGGCCGATGGGTGGAGCTTGAAGTCCCACGCCCAGTCCCCGGGCTTCAGTTCAACCTCGGCCTCCCACAGCAGCCCGTCGGCATGCTCGATCAGGGCGGACATCTCTTTGATGCGCGCGGCCGTGCGCTGCACGAGGCGCCGCCGGCTTCTGGCCTGGTAGGCCCAGACGAGAATGCCGACCACCAACCCGACGGCCATGCCCAACCCGAGGTCGAATGCCGCGAAGGTGTGCCCGGCGGCCGCATCGGCCGCCATGGCCCGCGGTCCCGCGACCAACCCCAATCCGGCAGCCGGGAACGCTCGCGCGATCCAGCCCGGCCCGTTGCTGAGAGATATGCGATTCATGACGGTGCGCCGGCGAAAAAATACGAGACCGCGTGGGGTGACTGGGGCAAATCGACGGCTATTTGAAACCGAGCCTAGACGTTAATCATCCGATGCCGAGCAAAGATTGCAAAATCCCCGGCCCCAAACTCATCATCCGCCAATGTCCAAACCCGCGGTCCTGCTCCTCAATCTCGGCTCCCCCGACTCGCCCTCGGTGCCCGATGTAAAACGCTACCTGCACGAGTTCCTCGGTGACGAGCGGGTGATCGACAAGCCCGGCAGCGCGCTGCTCCGCGGCCTTCTGGTGCACGGCATCATCATCCCCTTCCGCGCCAAGAAATCCGCCCACGCCTACTCCACCGTCTGGACCGAGCAGGGCTCACCGCTGGTCGTCACCAGCCGGAGCACCCAGGCCAAGCTGCAGGCCCGCACCGCCCTGCCGGTCGAACTGGCGATGAACTATGGCAATCCCTCCATCCCGGATGTCCTGCGCCGCCTCGTGACCCAGGGCATCGACCGCGTGCTGCTCTTCCCCCAATACCCGCACTACGCCATGTCGAGCTGGGAAACGGTCGTGGCCAAGGTCCACCGCGAGGCCGCGAAGCTGGCCCCGGACCTCAAGATCGAGTGCGTCCAGCCCTACTACCGCGACGCCGACTACATCGACGCCCTGGTCACGAGCGCCCGCCCCTACCTCGACCGCCCGTATGACCACCTGCTCTTCAGCTACCACGGCATCCCCGTCCGGCACCTGACCAAGGCCGACAGCTCGCAGGCCCATTGCCAGGTGGTGGCGGATTGCTGCAACACCTGCAGCCCCGCCCACGCCACCTGCTACAAGGCGCAGGTGACCCGCACGACCCAGCTCTTCGCCGAGAAGGCCGGGCTCGACCCGAAGAAATGGTCCATCTCGTTCCAGTCGCGCATCGCCGGCGAGCCCTGGATCTCGCCCTACACCGATCACCTCTTCGACGAGCTGCCCAAGCAGGGCAAGAAGCGCCTGCACGTCATCACCCCGGCCTTTGTCACCGACTGCCTGGAGACGCTCGAGGAAATCCGCGTCGCCGGTGCCGAGCAATACAAGCAGGCTGGTGGCGAGGAGTTCACCCACATCCCCTGCCTCAACGACCAGCCCGTGTGGATCGACTTCCTGGACCGGCGCGTGCGGCAATGGCAGCTGACGGGCGCGCTCTCCGCCTGAGCACAGCCCTTCGTAAAACCACTGAAAAAAATCGGCCCGATCCGGTCGTGACGGGATCTGGGCTCGCGGCGGGCCGCGGGTTCCGTCCAAATCCTTGCCGTCGTGAGCCCCACCTCCAGCCAGCAAACGAGCCTCGCCTTCGCGACTGGCGGGATCGTCCTGGTACTGGGGCCCGACGGCCGGATCCAGCTGGCGAGTGCCGCGGCCTGCGTGGTCTGGCAGGCCAAGGCCGCCGAGCTGGTTGGTGACTTTTTCCCGAACCTCTTCGCCTTCGACGTCACCTCGCGGGAATCCAGCTGGGTGCAGTCGCAGTGGGAGGTGCTGGTCGCCGCGGCCCGCGAACGGCCCATCACCCTCCGCCTCCAGCCCAAGGAGACGGCGGAGTTCGACGTGCTGGTCCGCCTCGAGCCTTCCGGCGGCGAGCCCGCCCAATACCTCGCGTTCATCAGCCGTCCCGTGGTCGCGGCACTCGCGTCGCCTGCGGCCTCCGCGGCGGGGACGGACAGCTTCCTCCAGCAGCTCAACGAGCGCAGTCCGCTCGGCTTCTTCGACCTGAATTTCCTGAGGAACGAGATTTATTATTCCCCGACCTGGAAGCGCCAGCTGGGTTACGCCGACGCGGAACTGCCCAACACCTACGAGACGTGGCTGAAGCTGATCCACCCCGATGATTCCGGCGCCGCACCCGACCGCGCGGGTCGCGGCGGCGGCACCGGCGTGCGGCCTTTCTCCCATGAGTTCCGGATGAAGCACTCGCAGGGCCACTACCTCTGGCTCCAGTGCGTCGGCCTCCAACACTACGGCCCCAACGGCGCCCTGCAGCGCGTCAGCGGCGCGCACCTTGATGTGAGCGACCGCAAGGAGTTCGAGGAGGCGGCCCTGCGCGCCGACGAGCGGATCCAGCAGCTCGGCGACCGCGGCCGGGTCGCCCTGTTCGACCTCGATTTCGCCGCCGGCCTCTACTGGCTGTCGCCGGGCTTCAAGTCGCTGCTCGGCTACGCCGACGGCGAGCTGCCCAACACCCTCGAGTCCCTCCTGCGCAGCCTACCCATGGACGAGACCACCGGGGGCGTGCAGGCCTACTTCCTTGCCCAGCATCCCAACCAAGTCGCCTACTTCGACACCCTGCGCCTGCGGCACCGCGAGGACCGCGAGGTGCTCGCCTATGCCGGCATCGTGCGCCAGATCTCCCGCAAGAAGGAGCTGCAGCGCATCATTGGCTTCGCCGTGCCGCTGCCCGATTCCCCGGCCTCCGCCGACTCGGGCCTGGGTTTCTCCACCGCCCATCTCTCGATCCTGCTCGGCGAACTGCAGGAGGGCGTCCTGGTCGCCGACGCCACCGGCAAGGTCATCCACCTCAACGCGCGGGCTGAGCGGTTGCTGGGGCACACCCTCGCCCAATGCCTGGGACAGGACGCCGGCGAGGTCTTCCGCCTCGTCCACCTGCAGAACGGCCAGCCGGGCGAGAACCCCGTCGCCAAGGTGCTCGCCTCGGGCGAACCCATCACCCTCAACACCGAGTTTGCCCTCGATACCGGCGCCACCGCGGCCCAGCCCGTCGCCTTCAGCGCCCGTCCCGTGCTGGACGTCTCCAGCCGGCTGGCCGGCGCCGTCGTCGTGTTTCGCCATCCGGGCGAGATGAGCCTCACGCCGGAGGAATTGGTCCGGTCCAACCGCTTCGAGTCGCTCGGCCAGCTTGCCGGCGGCATCGCGCACGATTTCAACAACCTCCTCACCACCATCCTCGGCGGTGTCTCCATGGCCAAGGAGATCCGTGACTACTCGGGCCTGGAGAATAGCGAGCGCGCCTGCCTCGCCGCCAAGTCGCTCAGCAAGCAGCTGCTCACCTACGCCAAGGGCGGCAGCGCCGTCCGTCAGGTCGTGAAGCCCGCCGACGTCCTGGCCGACACCATCCGCCTCGCGTCCGCCGGCTCCACCGTGAAGGTCGAGGTGTCGGTTGCGCCCGACACGGGCACCATCTGCGTGGACCGTGCCCAGATCCTGCAGGTGTTCCAGAACCTGATCATCAATTCCATCCAGGCCATGACCACCGGCCAGGGCCAGGTCTGGATCACCGCCGCCAATGTGCAGCTCGGCCCCGGCGAGGTCGCCTCGCTGGTCGCCGGCACCTACGTCTCCATCGAGGTGCGGGACAACGGCGGCGGCATCAGGCCCGAGCACCTGGAGCGGATCTTCGACCCGTTCTTCACCACCAAGAAGACCGGCACCGGACTCGGCCTCGCCACCGTGCTCTCGATCGTGAAGCGCCACGGCGGCCAGATGGGTGTCGTCTCCGAGCTCGGCGTCGGCACGGCCATCACCGTCTTCCTGCCCGTGGCCGACCAGCCCGAGGAGGTCGAGGCCCGCCGTGCCCCCTCCTTCAACTACGCCCAGCGGACCGGCCGCATCCTGTTCATGGATGACGACCCGAACATCTGCCTGCTCACCGGCGGCATGCTCGAGAGCCTCGGCTACAAGTACGACCTCGTCAAAAACGGCGAGGAGGCGGTCCAGTTCTACAAGCGCTACCTCAACATCGGCCGGCCCTACGACCTGGTCATCGTGGACCTCACCATCATCGGCGGCATGGGCGGCGAGCAGTGCTTCCGGCAGTTGCGCGACCTGCACCCCGAGGTCCGGGCCATCATCGCGAGCGGCTACGACAACGACGACATGGCGCGGCAGTACCTCGACCTCGGCTTCTGCGGTTTCCTCACCAAGCCCTACCGCGTCGGCGACCTCGGCCGCATCATCAAGAAGGTCCTCGGCAGCTGAGCGCGGCCGGTGCGGTTTCCCGGAATCTGCCAAAGCCCTGCACGATATTTCCGACCTTGAGAAGGGGCAATTTAGATCATGGAATGCGGCCACGAACCCATACCCAGGATGCGTTTTTCGGGTAAGACACCATGACTTTGTTCGGCAAAAGAGAAGCGCTATGGCCAAATACCTGATCTCCTTCCCCAGCGCTGCTATGCTTGTGCCCGACGCCGAGTTGGCGGCGGTGGGCCGTGACGCGCACGCCGTGATCGAGGAGGCGAAGGTCGCCGGTGTCTACGTTTTCGGCGGCGGCATCGATGAATCCGTACCGCCCGTGCTCGTCTCGGCCGATGGCACGGTTGCCGAGGGCGGCTACCCGTGGGCGCCCCCGCTTAACGGTGGCTTCACCGTGCTCGAACTAACCTCGCGCAACGAGGCTGTCATGTGGGCCGCGCGCATCGCGAAGGCCTGCCGCTGCGACCAAGAGCTGCGAGTCTTCGGATTCGACCCGCAGTCCTGATCCTGTGACGCCCAGCAGCCGGAATCAGACATGAATAAAGAAAGATCGATTCCCGTTTTCCCGATGGATGATCCGGCGAAGGCGCGGCGCTTTTACGTCGACGGATTGGGATTCCGCGAGCTCTTCGCGGGCCACTACGGCCGGGACGGCACGATCCTTGGCTTCGAGCGCGGGGATCTCCGCATCAACCTCGATTGCCCGATGCCCGGGCACGGGCGGGCCGCGTGCGCGTGTCTTGAGGTGACCGACGCCGACGAGATTTTCGAGCAGTGGCGGGCCAGGGTGCCGATTCCCCATGGACCCAAGACCGAGGACTGGGGCGCAAGAACCTTCACCGTCATCGACCCCTTCGGCAATACCCTCTTCGTGATTGGTCCAGTCAAATGAACCTTGACTCGAATAGGGCGCGGAAGCCAACGGCCCGGGCGACCATGGCTGTTCATGATCGTTGAAAAGACGCCACCATGTCCGCAACCGGCCCCATCATTCGTTGAGGTAGTGGTCGAAACTCCATCCCCATGAACAAACAGATATTCCTCAACCTCCCGGTCGCCGACCTGCCCAAGTCGAAGGCCTTCTTCCAGGCGCTTGGCTATGCGCTCAATCCGCAGTTCACCGGCGACACGACCGCCTGTATCGTCATCAGCGAGACGATTTCCGTCATGCTGGCGACCCATGCGAAGTTCCGCGAGTTCACCCCCAAGGCCATCTGCGACACGACCAAGGCGGTCGAGGTCCTGATCAACCTCAGCTGCGAGAGCCGCCGGGAGGTCGACGACCTCGTGGCGAAGGCCCTCGCCGCGGGCGGCTCGACCTACGACAAGGCGGAGGACTTCGGCTTCATGTATACGCACAGTTTTGTCGACCCCGACGGCCATGGATGGGGGCTCCTGCACATGAGCGCGCCGCCGCCGAAATTATGATTTGAGGAACTCAGTGCAAGCCCCAGCGTCAGAGCCAATCCCGGCTTGCCGGGACGGCTGATCATTTTAACGTCGGCCCGATCTCCCTGGATTTATGAAAAAGGCCAAATTGCTCTCATCGGCACCGGTGCTGCTCGTGCGCGACGTGGTGGCCGCCGCCAACCACTATCGCGACGCGCTTGGTTTCGCCTACGACCGGTTCTGGGGCGAGCCCCCGAAGTTCGTGATCCTACATCGGGATGGCATGCGCCTGATGCTGGACCAGGCCCCGGCCGGCGCCGTCCTCGTCCCCCACTGGCAGGTGGATGCCAACATGTGGAACGCCTATTTCTGGACCGATGATGTCGATGCCTTGTTCGCGGAGTTTCAGGCCCGGGGCGCCAAGATCGACTACGGACTCGGCAACAAGCCGTATGACGTGCGGGAGTTCGGCATCCAGGACCTCGACGGCCACGACATCGGCTTCGGCCAGCTCATGGTCAAAAAGCCTGACCCGGCGTCAGGGACGGTTCACTGATCCACGTCCTGGATTAATGGGAAGACCTAGTTGCCTCTTTCGCCCACCGCCTGTTTTCAGGCCAACAGCTTGATGGCACGCGTTCATCCTTGGAGTAGCCTGAAGCCAAGGAGCGATCACATAATGACAACCGAAACAGAACAGATTGATCATGCGATTCAGTTGAACGGCGATAGCATAACGGTGATGCGGGCAACCCAGAGAAAATGGTTTGTCTGCCTGGTGGCCTCAATCGGAGCGTACGCCGCTTCACTGGGCTTGTCGGCGTTTTCTACTCATAACGTCGTGGCGCTCTTCGCCCTGCCCCTGATCGTGTTGGCGTTTCAGGCAGGTCGCCTGACCGGTCGGGTTGAGACGGTCGACCGCGTCAGGACCCTGCAACGAGGCCAAGACTGATTCACCGGTCCTTGTCCTTGTATTCCCGCCGGTCCTTGCGGGTGTCGTCCAGCCCGAGGCCGATGACGAAGTCCTGCGTGATGAAGTCCAGGAAGTCCCGCGCCGCTATCACCAGCAGGTTCGCCACCTTGCTGGTCACGACCACGGTCGCCGTCGCCAGGCCGTTGCCGAGCAGGCTGACCTCGCCGAAACTGTCGCCCGTCTTCAGCCGGCGCAGTTCCGTGTCCTTGACCCGCACGGACAGCTCGCCGCGGTGCACCATGTAGAAATTCAGGTTGGCCTTGCCCCGCTCGAGGACCACCGCGCCCTCCGGCGCCTCCAGGATCTGCGCGCGCCGGGCGAACGCCGCCATCGTGGCGTGGCTCCAGTTGCGCGTCAGCTCCGTGTGCTGCAGGAAGCCCACCTTCTGCACGGCGTCGGCCACGGCCTGCCGCGACAGCTTCGACAGCACCAGCCGCTCGAAATCCGCCTTGTCCAGCGCCAGCAGCACGCTCCGCTCCAGGCTGCGGACCGAGCGGGTGCGCGGCCCGCCCTGCAGCAGCGCGATCTCGCCGAACACGTCGCCCTCACCCATCTCGGCCACGGGCTCCGACTGGCCCGGCGCGTAGTCCCGCCGCACCTCGAGCCGGCCCGACAGCACAATGTAGAGCCGCTCGCCCGCCTCGCCCTCGCGCACCACGTAGCTCCCCCGCTTGTGCTCCTCCGGCTTGACCGCCGCCGCCACCGCCGCGAGTTCCTCCGCCGGCAGGTCGCGGAACATCACCGTGCGGCCGAGCCATTCGGCGATGGTTTGCACCGAAACCAGCACGGCGGCCGGCCGCAGCTGGCGCTCGGTCCGCTCGCGCATTTTCGCCCGCAGGTGGCTGAAGATGCACCAGGCCGTGAAACCGGCCGCCCCCAGCACGACGGCGCCGCCGAGTACGAGCAGGGCGAGCGCGGTGTAACGGGCGGCGCCCGAAGCCTGGAACCGCTCGATCAGCCCGAGCGTATTGGAATAGAGCAGCAGCCCGCCGGTCACCAGCACCAGCGCGAGCCAGCCCACCGTCACGACGGCGCAGACCAGCAGGTACTTGCGGTCCGCATATTGCCGCCGGGCCGCCGTCAGCAGCCGGAACAGGCGGTCGCGCGCCACGAACACATTGAACGCCGTGGTCAGCTGCGGGTCGCGGTAAAGCGCCCCGAGCAGGTCGCGGAGCGGCGACCGCCAAAGCGGGAGCAGCACGAGCAGCCCGCTGACGAGCAGCGGCCAGACGATACCCGGCAGCCACCAGGCCGCGACCGCCAGCAACAGGAAGTGCGGCGCGATGCGGGCCAGCGCGACGTGCGCCTCGACGGTCCGGCCGCCCAGGAGGGCATCCCCGAATTTGGCGCGCAGGCGCGGCACCGGGGTTTTCCAGTCAAAGCGCACCCGGTAGATGTCGCCGCCCGCGGCGCGGAGGACCCCCGCCGCCAGCACGGTGCCGAGGCTGGCCGCCACGCACACGGCCAGCCAGCCAAGGAGCAGCCATGCCGGCTGCCCGGGAAACTGGGCGGGACGCAGCACCAGGCAGACCACCGCCGCCACCAGCGACAGCCCCGCGAGCCAGGGCATCACGGACCCTTGCACGCGCAGCTTCCAGTCCACCGGCGCTTCCGCGGCCGGCACCGGCCACGTCGCGGTCTGCAGGATGCCGACTTGGGTGGCCTTCACCACCAGCTCATAAAGTTCGCGCAGCGAGGGACAGCGCTCCGACCCGATCAGCCCGCACAGGACGTCCGTGACGGTGCGGGGCTGGCCCTTGAACTCCTGCAGCAGGTTCCATTGGTGCGAGGTCACAACCAGATACCGCCGGCCCGGCTGATACTTGAGGGCCACGCGGTCGGTTGAAAGCTTGGTCATGCGCACATCCGGGCTCAGCAGGAGCACCGCCTGGTTCAGCAGCACCCCCAGATCGGCCTGGGCGGGCCGTTGCGCGGGATTGGTGACATTCATGGTTGGATGGACTTTGGGTATGAACGCCGGTTCCGGCGTTTACTTCAAGCGCGCTCTGCGGCGGGCGGCGGCACCCGGCGTTCTTCCAGCCGGTCCAACAGGCGCAGCAACCCGTCGAGGATGGTCAGCGGATGCGGCGGACAGCCGGGAATGAATAGGTCCACCGGCACGACGGCGGCGGCGCCGCCCAGTTGCTCGGGATTTCCAACGAAAGGCCCGCCCGCGATCGCGCAGGCCCCGACCGCGATGACAATCTTCGGCTCGGGCACCGCGGCCCAAGTCTTCTGCAGGGCCAACTCCATGTTCTTCGTCACCGGGCCGGTGATGAGCAGGCCGTCGGCATGGCGCGGCGAGGCGACAAACTGGATACCGAAGCGGCCGAGGTCCCAGCCGATAGTGCCCAGCACGTTGACATCGGCCTCGCAGGCGTTGCACCCGCCCGCACTCACCTGCCGCAGGCGGAGCGAACGCCCGAAAAGTTTGCGGAGCTTGTCGTCGAGAGCGGCGGCCAGGCGGACTTCCTCCTGGCCTGCGGCCCCGAGCACGAGATCCCCGCGCTGGCGCACCGCCATGCGGTGATCTCCCGTCTGGGTGATTGCCTTCGTCGGGCAAGCCGCCACGCATTCCGCACAAAAGATGCAGCGACCCAGATCCAGCGCGACCGGCAGGCCCGTGGAACGGACTATCGCTCCGGTCGGGCACACCGGCACGCACGCGTCGCAACCGTCCGCACACTTCGCCGCATCCACCCGCAGCGCCCCGCCATGGCGGTCGGGGCGCGCCGGCGCCGGTCCGTGCGGATAGGCCATCGTCTCGCAACCGCGTTTCAGGCGATGGGTGATGGTATCAAGGATGAACATGATGGGTAAAAGATTTCACAGGTCGAAGCCGCAGTAGGAGAGATTGAAGCTTTTGTTGCAGACCGGGAAATCCGAGATGGCCTGGCCCCGCAGCGCCTGCGCCAGCCCGGCCCAGTTGTGGAAGGAGGGATCGACGATCTTGTAGCTGCGATAACGCCCCTCGGCATCGGTCAGCGCGACATGGCACACTTCGCCGCGCCAGCCTTCCACCAGCCCCACCGCCAGGGTGTCCGCCGCCGGCGTCCCGGCGGCGTCGCTCATCGCGCCTTCCGGCGGGGCGGCCAGTTGCTCGGCGATAAACTGCCCCGAGCGCTGCACTTCCAGCCAGCGAACCCGGGCCCGGGCAAACACATCGCCACCGGGCCAGACCGCCACCGGCACTTGGGCGAAACGATGCCAGCCCGCGGCATGGTCGTAGCGCACGTCGCGTACGAGCCCGCTGGCGCGCGCCGCCGGCCCGACCAGCCCGAGTTCCGCCGCTTCCTCGACGGTCACCACCCCGGTGCCCTCAATGCGTCCGCGGGCCGAGGCCGCCTCCCACAGCCACGCCGTGGCTTCCTCGAACTCGGCCAGCGCGGTCTTGAGCCGCGCGGCCAGTTCCGCGAGCCGGGCCGGCGGCAGGTCGTGGTGGCAGCCGCCGGGACGGACCAACCCGCGGCCGAAGCGGTTGCCGCAGATCAGCGCGGTCAGGTTCAGGAAATCACCGCGGATTTTCCCGCACGCGGCCGAGGTGGGCAGGAAGGCGACATCGTTGGCCAGCGCGCCGAGATCGCCCGCATGGTTGGCCAGTCGCTCGAGTTCGAGGGCGATGGCGCGCATCCACTGCGCCGGCAGGGGCGCCTCGACGCCGGCCAGGGCCTCGCTGACAAGGGCGTGCGCCGTGGCGTGGGCGATGGTTGAGTCGCCCGCCACCGTTTCCATCTGGCTGAGCGTCGCGCGATGCGGCCCGCCGCGCAGCGCCGCCTCCACGCCGCGATGTTGGTAGCCGAGGGCGATCTCGAGGTGCAGCACCTCCTCGCCTGCGCATTGGAAGCGGAAGTGCCCCGGCTCGATGATACCCGCGTGCACCGGGCCGACGGCCACCTCGTGCACCTCGCGCCCTTGCACCCGGAAAAATTCCCCGGCGGCCGGGCTGCCGCCCTGCCCGCGCCGCACCGGCTTCAGCCATGGGTGCCCCTGCGGCACCAGCCCGTGCTGCTCCCACACCTCGCGCTCGAACAAATGCGCCTGGGCGTGCCGCGGAGTCAGGGCCGGGTAGCAATTGGGCACGATGAACGGCATGCTCTCCTGCGGCTCCACCCGGGTGCTGCGCCCGACCGCAAGCGTGTTGTCCGCATCGAACGCCACCACCGCGACGAGCCGCGTGCCATCGCCAGCCCCGGTGGCGGACGGCTCGGGCACGCCGAACCACGCGCATAACCGGCCGCCGCGCCCGAGTTCCGCCGCCGTGGCGTCGACAAACTCCGCCGCCGGCCACTCGGGGATGTCAGCCCACGGGATGCTCGTGGCGTTGCCCAGCAGGGTGAATTGCTCCGGGTGTTTCATGGCACGGGAAGAAGGGCCGCCACGGCCGCGGTCCAGGCCTCGAGCAGCACCGGGGGCGTGGCGAGGCCGAGCCACAGCGAGCAACCCAGCAGCACCAGCGGCGGCACGAGCGTGCCCGCGGATTCGCCCAGCTGGCCCAGGCCGGCCCGTGCCGCTGGGCGCGGCCGGCCGTCCACGATGGCGAACACCAGCCGGGTCAGGCCGAAGAAGGCAAACAGCAGGCAGCCAAGGAACACCGCGGCCGCGGGGGTATGGCCGGAGGCAAACGCCGCGCGCACGATCCGCAGTTCGCTGAAGAAGGGTCCGAACGGTGGCAACGCAGTGACCGCGAAGATGCCGGTCACGAATATCCCGGCGGACACGGGGGTGAGTAGGGCCATGCCCGCCACCTCGTCGGCCGTGCGCGCCCCCGCGGCCCGCCGGATGTTGCCGGCGCTGAGGAAGAGGGCGCCCTTGGTCAGATTGTTGGTCCACACATGGAACAGCGCCGCCCACACGCCGGCACCGCCCAAGGCCGCGCCGACGCAAAGGATGCCCATGTGCTCGACGCTCGAGTACGCCAGCATGCGCTTGAAATCGGGCGTCCCGAGCAGGAAGAGCGCGCCCACCAGCATCGAGAACAGGCCGAGCACTAGCAGGGTCAGCCCCGCCACCTCCCCTGCCCCGGCGGCGTCCACCACCTGCCGTACGCGCAATAGCGCGACGAACGCCACGGTGGTCATGCCGCCCGCCAGCAAGGCGCCCACCATGCCGGGGGCCTCGCCATAGGCGTCGGGCTTCCACGTGTGCATCGGGGCCAGGCCCATCTTGGTGCCATACCCGGTGAGCAGCAGCACCCAGGCGGCCAGCACCCAGGGATGCGACAGCCCGGCGCCCTGGGCCGCGAGCGCCGCGAACGTGAGGTCGCCACTTCCCTGCCCGAGCAGCGAAGCGTAGCCGAGGCAGAAGGAGCCCAGCAGGGAGAGCGCGATGCCCGTGCCGCCGATGAGGAGGTATTTCCAGGTCGCCTCGAAGGCGCGGGCCGTGCCGTTGAAATGCAGCAGCGGCACCGTGGATAGCGTCGCTGCCTCTGCTGCCACCCACAGCAACCCGAGATGCTGCGCCTGCAGCGCGAGGCTCATCAGGCCGAGCAGCGTGAGGAAGATCGCGACAAACACCCGGTTCGACCTTTCGCCCCGCAGACGCAAATAGGTCACGCCATAGGCCGCGCAGACGAGGAACAGGAGGGATATGGCTGGCAGCACGGCCCGGGCCAGGGCGTCGAAGCCCAACCACGCCCCCGCGGCGACGGCCGGGGGATGCAGCAGCATCGTCAGGGCAAGCACCGCATGTCCGGCACCGATCACGGGCAGCAGCCACGGACGCGTCCGTTCCGACGGCCAGAGATACGCGAGAACCGCGCCGGCCAGGGGAATAAAGATGAGGGCCAGTTCCTTCATTCGCGCAGCACGTTGAGTTTGCGGGTGTCGAGCGTGTCGAACTCCCGCTGGATGCGGTCCACGATGATGCCGATGACGAACACGCCGACCGTGAGGTCGAGCAGGATGCCCGCCTCCACGATCAGCGGCGTCGACTTGATCAGCAGCAGGCCGAACAGGTAGATGCCGTTCTCCAGGATCAAATAGCCGCAGACCTGCGAAATCGCCTTGGCCCGGCCCATGAGCAGTAGAAAGCCGGTGACCACCGTCGCGAAGGAGCCCGAAACCAGCAGCGAACCCGCGTGCTCCGGTCGCAACGGCAGCACGTCGGCCAGTGCCACGGCCCCGATGGTCGCCGTCGCGCCGATCAGCAGCGAGGGAATATACCCGAGCAACGGCTGGACCTCGCGGTCGATGTTGGCCGCGCGGACCGCCCGGCGCAGCAGGCCGGGAATCACAAAGCCCTTCACCGCGATCGTGCCCGCGGCGACGAGGCTCACCAGCCAGTTGAAACTGTCCTCCATCAGCAGCGGCAGCACGCCCAGCACCATGCCCTGCATCGCCGCCGCCCGGATGATCGAGGGCAGCCGGCCGCTCGCCAGCGCCAGCAGGTTCAGGCCCATCGCCAGGCCCACGAGCAGGTTCAGGGTGCCGTTCATCCGTAGCCTCCTTTCCACGCCGCGAGCAGGGCAAAGAGGCAGAGCAGGAAGGCCGTCGTCAGGAGCATGGGCACGCGCCGGAAGGCAAAACGCGCCAGAAGGGACTCCACGAAACCCACCGCCACCGTCACCACCAGCACGGCGCCGGCCAGGACAGCGACCGACCACCCGGGCGGCAATTTTCCGATGGGCAGCACCGCCTCCGCCAGCAGCACGGTGAAGAGGAGGAGCTTCAGCGCCGCGCCATGCAGGATCACGGCGAGGGGCGGACCGCTGTGGTCCAGCGCCATGACCTCGTGGATCATCGTCAGCTCGAGGTGGGTGTTCGGGTCGTCGAACGGCACGCGGCAGTTCTCCGCGAGCAGCACCGTAAACAGGCCCGCCGCCAGCAACGCGGCGCCCGCCCCCGCCGAGGGGGTCAGCATCAGACCGAGGGACAGGCTCCCGCTTTGCACGCTCAGCGCCAGCAGGGCGGTGATGAGGGCCACCTCCGAAAGCACCGCATAGCTCACCTCGCGGGCCACGCCCATACCCTCGAATGCCGACCCGGTGTCGAGCGCGGCGCAGGCGATGCAGAAGCGCGCCAGCGCGAGCAGGTAGACGAAAAGCAACGCGTCGCCACGAAACGACAGGAGGGTCCCGCCCTGCCCCACCGGCAGCAGCAACGCCGCGCCGGCCAGCGCCACCCACGCCACCGCCGGGCCCGCCACATGCCCGGGCGACACGGCGGTGCTCAGCACCACGCCCTTCTGCCAGAGCCGGGCGAGGTCGTAATAAAGCTGCAGCACGGGCGGCCCGCGCCGGCCCGCCACCCACGCCTTGATCTTGTTGATGATGCCCGGCAGGAGCGGGGCGAGCAGCAGCCACACCGCCAGATGCAGGGCGATCTCGAGGGTGGCGATCATCGGGCACCTCCCGCCAGCACCAGCGCCGCGAGCCCGGCGAGGCCCACCACGAGGTAGAAAATGTAGGCCTGCACCCGGCCGTGTTGCAGCCGGCGCACCGCCGTGGAAACGGCCATTACCAGCGATCCCGTGGGCTCGACCACGTGTTCCAGCACTGTTTCCGGAGTGTGCTCCGTCCGGCTCGCCCCCGGCGGGAAGGGCCCGGCCGGCGCATGCTCGTGCCGTTGCGGCCGGAGAATCCACGCGAACCATCCGGTGATGATCCCGGCGAAGGAGTCGGCCGTGTATTGCATGCGCGGCGTCGGCGCCGCGTAGCCGCAATCCCAGGTGACCGCCCGGGTGAAACCATTGGCCCGGACCCGGCGCCACAGCAGCACGGCGGCCGGCAGCGCCAGCCCGACGAGCACCACATGGCAGAGACCCAAGGTGATGAGCGGCGCGGGCACCGGAGACCCGGTCCAGGCCGGGTTCCACGCCACCGCAGCCCGCGCGACCAGCGGCCAGACGAGCGCCGGGGCCAGACCTATCACGACGCATAGGGTGCCGAGCGCGAGCATCGGACCGCGCATCAGCGGGCCGCATTCATGCGCCGCTGCGGCCGCTGGCGTGCGCGGCAGGCCGAGGAAAACCACGCCGCACACCTTCACGAAGCACGCCAGGGCCAGCGCGCCTGTCATGCCGAGCAGCACGGCCGCGGGCACCGCCGCCCAGGCCATCGCCCCCCGCGCCGCCACCGCGTCGAACAAGCCGAGAAAGACCAGCCACTCGCTCACAAACCCGTTGAGCGGCGGCAGGCCGGAGATGGCCGCGGCGCCGAGGACGAAGCAGCCCGCCGTCCATGGCATGGCCCGCCAGAGGCCGCCGAGGCGGCTCATCTCGCGCGTGCCCGTGGCATGCAGCACCGAGCCGGCCCCAAGGAAGAGCAGCGCCTTGAACAGCCCGTGGTTCCAGACATGCAGCAACCCGCCCGCCAGGGCCAGCAGGCCCCAGGCCGGGTTGCCCTGCGCCGTCGCCACCAGCGCGAAGCCCAGCCCGATGAGAATGATGCCGATGTTCTCCACGCTGTGGTAGGCCAGCAGGCGCTTGAGGTCGTGCTGGCCCAGCGCGAAGGCCACCCCGAGCACCGCGCTCACCACGCCGAGGATCACAACCGTCCAGCCGGCCGCCAGCGGCACTTCCATCCAGCCGCTGAACCGCACCAGCCCGTAGATGCCGATCTTGAGCGTGACCCCGGAGAGGATCGCCGACACGTGGCTCGGGGCGTTGGCGTGGGCCGAAGGCAGCCAGATGTGCAGCGGAAACATGCCCGCCTTCAGGCCGAAGCCCGCCAGGGCCAGCCAGAACAGCGGCGCCAGGTCGGCCCGGCCGCGCAGGGGCCCGAGTTCCCAGCCCCCGGTGCGGGCCGCCAGCAGCGCGAAGAAGGCGAACAGGCACAGCGTGCCCGCGTGCGACGCGGCGAGGTAGAGCCAGCCCGCCTTCCGCACCTCCCGCTTCTGTCGCTCCGTCGTGATCAGGAAGTAGGCGCACACCGTGTAGAGTTCCCAGCCGAGGAGAAAATGCAGGCCGTTGGTCGACAGCAGCACCAACCCCATGTTGCCGAGCAACCCGAGCCACCACGCCCGGCCCGACGGGGCCGAGCAGGGATGCGCCTTGTCCGGCCAATACTCGCAGGCGTAGACGCTGCACACCCCGCCAATCACGGACAACAGGGCCAGGAAAAAGGCGCTGATCGCATCGAGCCGGAGATGCACCGCCTCGCCCCCGACGAGAAATTCAGTTCGCCAGTCCCACGTCTCACCGCCGGCCAGCACCCACGCCGAGGCCGAGAGCGCGGCCAGCGCGGCGGTCAGGGTGGCGGCCAGCCACCAGCGGGGAAAGGAGCGCGCCGCGGCGAATCCCGCGAGCAGCGCGACCGCGGCGATCAGGATGAGGCCGCCCGGGGTCATGGCGCGCCCTTTTCGGCGGACGGCCCGCCCCCCGCCTGCTCGATGGCGGCGAGCGCGGAAAAGATCGCCTCATCCGGGGTGTCGGACTGCACCACCTTGCGCAAACCGCCGCGCGTGAGGGCCGAGCTGAGCTGGGCGAGCAGCTCGAGGTGCGCCCGGGGCGTGGGCGCGATGAAGAACAGCAACCGGGTGACCGGCACGCCGTCCACCGGCTCCTCCGCGAGCGGCAGGGCGTCACGCAGGAACACCAGGGCCAAGATGCCGGAATCGCGCCCGAGCGCCACCGGCGCACGCAAATGAGGCAGCGCCAGGCCCGCCCCGACCGGCGCCCAGGTGATGCCGTCCGGCGCGCGCAGCCTTTGCGCCAGCAGGCCGCGCACGGCCGGCGTCGCCCCGGGCAGCGCGGCCACGATGCGCCCGAGCACGTCGGTCAGGCCGGCAGCCGGCACCTCCCGCCAGATGCCGCCGGTGCGCAGCAACGTGCCGAGGCGCCCGGCATTGGTCGACGGTCGCACCGGGGCGAGAAATCCCGCCTTCGCCGCCAGGCCGCGCGCCGCGGCCCAGGCGACCACCTGCCCGCGGTCAAAGAGCAACCGGTCCCGGTCGCGCACGCAGGGCAGTCCATCCTCGCGGATCCAGCTGTCGACCGTGTGTTCGTCGACCCCGAACGACTCCGCGAGCTGGACCACGTTGAGATACATGGCCGGGGATCAGCGGCTGGCGCCGCTTATGTGCGGCGCATTCATGGTTCCGCGTCCGGCCGGACCACCGGGGTCCGGGCTGACGTCTTGTTGTCCCCGGTGGCCGGGTTGAGCACCCGGTCCACCCGCTCGATCGCGCTGGACAGCTCCCGCCGGGCGGTCTCCAGCTGCTCCTTTTCCTTGCGCAGCGCATCGTCCGGCGAGGGCGGGGCCGGCGGCAACCCGAGGATCTCCCGCGCGCGGGCCAGTGCCGCATCCACGTGGGCGACGACGTTCTCGCGCCCGATTGCCTCGAGGAACCCGGCCTTCTCCATCACGAAGAGCGGCTGCGTGTGCGGCCCGCTCAGGATGAGGTGCTTCCCCTTCCCGCGCATCTTCTCGTAAAGGTCCTCGAGGGCGTTGAGCCCCGTGGCGTCCATCGCGACCACCTTGCGCATGCGCAGGATGAGCACGTCCGGCGCCGCCTTCTCGCGGAGGAGCGCGCTTTCCAGCTTGTCCGCCGCGCCGAAGAAGAACGCGCCGAACATGCGGTAGATCATGACCCCCGGGGGAATCTCCTTGCCGACCAGCGAGTGGTGCGAGCCCTCGGTCTCGGTCGCCTCGTCCACCGCGGTGATCTGGCTGGTCTCGCTGACGCGCTTGATGAACAGGATCGCGGCCAGCACCATGCCGATCTCGACCGCCACCGTCAGGTCGATGATGACGGTCAGGCTGAAGGCAGTGAGGAACACCAGGGCGTCGCTCTGGGGCCACTTCCGCAGGCGGGAAAAGTTGTGCCACTCGCCCATGTTCAGCGCCACGTTGACAAGCACCGCGCTCAGCGTGGCCAGCGGGATGAACTTCGCGAGCGGCGCGGCCGCGAGGATGATGACGAGCAGCGTGACCGCGTGCACCATGCCGGCGACCGGGGTGCGGCCGCCGCACTTGACGTTCGTGGCGGTGCGGGCGATGGCGCCGGTGGCGGCGATGCCGCCGAAGATCGGGGCGACGATGTTCGCCAGTCCCTGGGCCATCAGCTCCTGGTTGGAATCATGGCGGTCATCCACCATGCCGTCCGCCACCACCGCGCAGAGCAGCGACTCGATGGCAGCCAGCAGCGCAATGGTGGTCGCCGGCTGGAAGAGGTGCTGGATGGTTTCCCAGGACAGGGCCGGCAGGTGGGGCCGGGGCAGCCCCTGCGGAATGCCGCCGAACTTGGTGCCGATCGTCTCAACGGGTATCCGGAAAAGCACCACTACCAGCGTGCCCAGCACGAGCGCCACGATGGAGCCCGGCACGCGCCGCTGCCAGGATTTCGGCCAGAACAGGATGATCGCCAGCGAGGCGGCGGCGACGGCCAGCGTCGGAGCGGAAACAGTGCCGGCTGCCGCGGCCAGGACTTGCATCTTCTCGATGAACTCGGAAGGCACCTTGTCCACCTGCAGGCCGAAGAAATCCTTGATCTGTGTGCTGAAGATCAGCACCGCGATGCCCGACGTGAAGCCCATCGTCACGGGATACGGTATGAACTTGATCATCGTACCCAGGCGCGCGGCGCCCATCAGGAACAGGATGATCCCGGCCATGATGGTGCAGATCGCCATGTTCTCCGCGCCGTACTTGGCGTAGATGCCGTAAAGGATGACGATGAACGCGCCGGTCGGCCCGCCGATGCTGACCTTGGTGCCGCCGAGCGATGAGATGATGAAACCGGCGATTACCGCGGTGAAGATGCCCGCCTGGGGCGGGACGCCCGAGGCGATGGCGAAGGCCATGGCCAGCGGCAGGGCCACGATACCGACGGTGATGCCGGCGATGAGATCGGCCGTGAAATCCCTCCGGGTGTAGCCATTCAGGGTGTCGAACAGTTTGGGTCTAAATGGTATGGCAAAGTTCATCGATGAATACCTGACCCAACTCACATGGCCGGCAGGCATGC
>Ga0255338_1001869_pt1 | contig 35722 bp, 39 predicted proteins | sample MeOH1_35cm_T4_19_FD_203715 | JGI IMG/M metagenome (GOLD analysis project Ga0255338, IMG submission 203715) | Sandy soil microbial communities from University of British Columbia, Vancouver, Canada - MeOH1_35cm_T4_195 | ecosystem: Engineered > Artificial ecosystem > Sand microcosm > Unclassified ...
AGCGGAGCACCGAGACCAACACAGGCTGGAGCGGAGAGCGCGGATGATCGATCTTTATTATTGGCCGACGCCGAACGGTCACAAGGTGACGATGTTTCTCGAAGAGGCCGGGTTGCCCTACACGATCCAGCCGGTCGACATCCGCTCCGGCGACCAGTTCAAGCCCGACTTCCTCAAGATCGCGCCGAACAACCGCATGCCGGCGATCGTCGATCACGCCCCCGCCGACGGCGGCGAGCCGATCTCTTTGTTCGAATCGGGCGCGATCCTGCTCTACCTCGCCGACAAGACCGGCCGCTTCATCCCCAGCGACATCCGCGGGCGAAAGACCGTTCTCGAGTGGCTGTTCTGGCAGATGGGCGGGCTCGGGCCAATGGCTGGGCAGAACCACCATTTTTCGATGTATGCGCCCGAGCAGCTGCCCTATGCGATCAACCGCTACGTCAACGAGACCAACCGGCTTTACGGCGTGCTCAACAAGCAGCTCGAGGGCCGCGACTATATCGCGGGCGAGTACAGCATTGCCGACATGGCCTGCTATCCCTGGATCGTTCCCTATGAGCGGCAGGGCCAGAAGCTCGAGGATTTCCCCGCGCTCAAGAGATGGTTCGAGCGGGTCGCCGCGCGGCCCGGGACCGTCCGGGCCTATGCCAGGGGCGACGCCTATCAGCAGCCACCGATGAGCGAGGAAGCGAAGAAGATCCTGTTCGGCCAGACCGCGCAAAGCGCCGGCGCCGCGCCGGCAAGCTGATCGGCGCACGCGCCGCGCGTGCAGACTCAATCCTGAGTCTGATTTACTTTGTTTGCCGTGATTTCCGAATCGTCAGGTGCTTCCACCTGACTTGAAATCCCTTAATCGTCGCCGCGGCGCTCGCTCACGATCTTGAGGCCGGGCCTGAGTTGGGGCGTGCCGTGTGTCTTGAAGCTCGCTTCGCGGCTGCCCTGGCCCATATCCACGGCCGGCCGCCGCTTGATCCGGCTGCGGATCGCATCCTCAAGCCTGTCCTTCACCTCGTTCGTCATCGCCACCTCCGGCCCCTTTTTGGGACTTGAACGACGCTAACTAACTGAATTGAAGCCGCTTTGCTTTAATGTGTATTAACGGCACCGGAGATTGCATCCTCTGCCTCGCCGGCGAGTCACGCAAGCGGATTCCACTCCCGCAGGTGCTGGATCGCCCGTGCCTCAAAACCGTATTTCGCGCGAATCAGCGCCTCGCCCTCGCGGACCGTCGCAACGGGATGCTCGGTTCGGCCCTGCTCGTCATCTTCCAAAATCACCTTGTAAGGGGTCTCTCCGCCTTGCGTCCGGACGACGCGGGCACCCTTGATCACCATCTTGCTATCCTTGCCTGTGTCGACGCGGCAATGCCGCCGTGAACAAGCCTTTCCGATCCTCGAACATTCGTGTCGCGGCTATATCGTAATATCCCCATGTCGCGGCACGGCGCCGGTGCGCGCGCTCGACGGCACGACGGTGAAGGGCGATCAGTCGAGCCCGCACGGCTGCGAGCGGCGCAACCCTTGATCCGCTCGGGAAGACGGTCGGCTGCCGCGGGCTCAAGCCCTTGCCGTCGATCGGCTCGACTGCGGTCGTTCCGAGCCGATCGTGCTTACCGCGTCGTCAGGCCAACGCGAAGAAGAAGCGTCTAATGGTCGCCGCGATCGCCCTGCCCCGATTTGACCTTGGTCTTGGCGTGGGTGCGGCGGTCGGCGGCGAGCGAGCGGCCCACATCGACGGACTCCTTGAACCGACCCTGATCGTCGCGCCGGACATAGCGTTTGTCGGTGCCGGTATCGATCAATTCGCGTTTGCTCACTTGGTCTCTCCTTTGCTCTTCCGGCTCGATCTGTGGACCGGATGGTTCGACTTACCTGGCCCAACGCACGAGCGAGTCGGCGGTTCATCGCCAGTTCTGCCGTGGACGATCGCCGCCCGGGCCACTCTCCCCCTCAATAGCTTCTGGCCTCAATAGCTTCTCGGCAGGTCGAGCACCCTTTCGGCAATGAAGTTGAGGATGAGCTGTTCGGTGATCGGCGCGAGCCGGGTGATCGCGACCTCGCGGTAAAGCCGCTCGACATGATATTCCTTGGCGTAGCCGAAGCCGCCGTGGGTCGTCATCGCGGTCCAGGCGGCGTCGTGCCCGGCGCGCCCGCCAAGGAACTTCGCGCTGTTCGCTTCGGCGCCGCACGGACGGCCGGCATCGTAGAGCGCGGCCGCCTTCATCGCCATCAGCCACGCGCTCTCGAGCGCCATCCACCGTTCGGCAAGCGGGTGCTGGACGCCCTGGTTCTGGCCGATCGGCCGGCCGAACACGATCCTCTCGCGCGCGTAGCGGGCGGCGCGGGCGAGCGCGTCGTGGCCGATGCCGATCGCTTCGGCCGCGACCAGGATCCGCTCGGGGTTGAGGCTGTGCAGGATCGCGGCAAAACCCTTGCCTTCCTCGCCGACCCTATCGGCCTCGGGGATGAACAGCCCGTCGATGAACAGCTCGTTCGAATCGACCGCCTTGCGGCCCATCTTGGCGATGCGGCGGACGTCGATCCTGCTGCGATCGAGATCGGTGTAGAAGATCGTCATGCCGTCGGTCGGCCGCGCGCAATCCTCATAGCGGGTGGTGCGGGTGAGCAGCATGATCTTGCTCGCGACCTGCGCGGTCGACGTCCAGACCTTCTTGCCGGTGACGACATAGCCGCCGGGGACCTTCTCCGCGAACGTCGTGATCCGCGTCGTGTCGAGGCCGGCATCGGGCTCGGTGAAGCCGAAGCAGCAGCGATCCTCGCCGCGGATCAGCGGCGGCAGCCAGCGCCCCTTCTGCTCGTCGGTGCCGTGCACGACGATCGGATGCGGCCCGAACAGATTGACGTGCACCGCCGAGCAGGCGGCCATTCCGCCGCCGTGGCTCGCGACCTCCCGCATCATGATCGCCGCCTCGGTGACGCCGAGGCCCGAGCCGCCATAAGCCTCGGGCATGGTGATGCCGAGCCAGCCCGCCTCCGCCATCGCGCGGTGAAACCCGTCCGGAAAGCGCCCGTCCTCGTCGCGCGCCAGCCAATAATCGTCGTCGAAGCGCGTGACGACCGCGCGCACCCCGTCGCGGATCGCCTGCTCGTGCCCGCTGTCGGCTAGCATGCGCCGGCGCGCGCCGGCTGGACGATCGGGAACGAAGCTGCGGCGCGCATCGTGGATGCTTAACGGCTCAGCCCCGGCCTCCGCAATGATGCTCTTAACGTAACGTCGCGGCCCGCGACGGAGACCGGGCGCGCGAGCCTCGAATTGACTCGGCAGGTGATTGCGAGCACGCTTTTCGGGTCGGCATGTCCTCGGGGCCTGTGTCATGCCGAACCGTCCGCCCGCTGTTGCGTCCAACAAAAGCTGGGGGAAACCGCGATGCTGCTCATCCGAAGATTCGATCGCCGCGACATGGGGCTCGGGCTGGTGCTCGCCGGGGCCACGATCACCCTCTCGGGCTGCCAACAGGGGAAAGCGCCGGCAGCGGCGGCGGAGGTCGCACCGACCACCTCTGAATCGATGGCGATCGTCAGCACTGCCGAGGAAAACTGGAATGCGATGGATACGAAGAAGATCATGTCGCCCTATCTCGAGGGGGCGGTGATGATCGATGCGATGGCGCCCGCGCCGAGCGTCGACCGCGCAGTCCAGGAAAAATGGACCGACGGCTTTGCAAAGCTGAAGCTCGACAGCCATCAGGTTCCCGACCGGCGCATCCAGGTCCTCGACGCGCGGACGATGGTCGCTTCCGGAACGGCGACATTCCACAGCAGCGGCGCCCCCACGGCCAAGCCGGTCGTGGTGCGCTTCACCGACGTCTATCAGAAGCAGGACGACGGCAGCTGGAAGATCGTCCACGAGCATACATCCCTCGTGCCGGCCGCAGAGGGCGGCGCGGGCTGACGACGCGCAGGGTCCCGCCGCCCACGGTCACGCGGCTGCAGGATCGCGTAGCAGCAATGCGGTTAGAAGAAATGCGCCGGCGCGGACTTGCTGCACCGGCGCAATCGCAGCATCGTCTCATCGGATAGAGTTGAGAGGGTGCACGTGATTCGAAAGGCAGGATGGGCACTGCTGGCGGTGATCGCCGCGGCGGCTCTCGGGGTAATCGCCATCGCCCGCGGCGAGAATGTCAACGCGCTCTGGATCGTCGCGGCTGCGATCTCGGTCTATCTGATCGCCTATCGCTATTACGCCCTCTACATCGCCCGGGTGGTGGTCGGCATCGATCCGTCGCGCGCGACGCCGGCGGTGCGCAGGGCCGACGGCCTCGATTACGTCCCGACCAACCGCTACGTCCTGTTCGGCCACCATTTCGCGGCGATCGCCGGAGCCGGTCCGCTGGTCGGCCCGGTCCTCGCCGCGCAGATGGGCTATCTGCCGGGCGTGCTGTGGCTGATCACCGGTGTCGTGCTGGCGGGCGCGGTCCAGGATTTCATGATCCTGTTCGCCTCGATGCGCCGGGACGGCCGCTCGCTCGGCGAAATGATCCGCACCGAGATGGGGCCCATTCCGGGGACGATCGCCCTCGTCGGCGCCTTTTCGATCATGGTGATCCTGCTCGCCGTGCTGGCGCTGATCGTGGTGCGCGCGCTCGCCGGCAGCCCGTGGGGGATGTTCACCGTCGTCGCGACGGTGCCGCTCGCGCTCCTGATGGGCGCCTATACAAGGTGGATCCGGCCCCACCGCATCGGCGAGGTGTCGGCGATCGGCTTCGTCGGCCTGTTGCTTGCGATCGTGCTGGGCCAGCATGTCGCGGCGTCCCCGGCGCTGGCGCCGCTGTTCACCTTCACGCCGGTCCAGCTCTGCTGGATCCTGATCGGCTACGGCGCGGTGGCATCGGTGCTTCCGGTGTGGCTGCTGCTTGCGCCGCGCGATTATCTGTCGACGTTCCTCAAGATCGGCGCGGTCGTCGCGCTCGCGATCGGCATCCTGATCATGGCGCCGCCGCTGCGCATGCCTGCGCTGACGGTGTTCGCCGACGGCAGCGGCCCGGTCTGGTCCGGCTCCTTGTTCCCCTTTCTGTTCATCACGATCGCCTGCGGGGCCGTCTCGGGCTTTCATTCGCTGATCGCCAGCGGCACCACGCCCAAGCTGATCGCGACCGAAGCGGACGCGCGCTTCATCGGCTATGGCGGGATGCTGATGGAAAGCTTCGTCGCGATCATGGCGCTGGTCGGCGCAGCGATCATCGATCCGGGCATCTATTTCGCGATGAACAGCCCGGCCGCCGTGCTCGGCACCGACCCCGCCGCCGCCGCGGCCGCGGTCACGGCAATGGGTTTTCCGGTGACGTCCGAAACGCTGACCCAGACCGCGCGCGACGTCGGCGAGGCGACGATCATCTCGCGAACCGGCGGCGCGCCGACGCTTGCGGTGGCGATGGCGCACATCTTCAGCAATGTCATCGGCGGCAAGGCGATGATGGCCTTCTGGTACCATTTCGCGATCCTGTTCGAGGCATTGTTCATCCTCACCGCGGTCGACGCCGGCACCCGCGCCGGGCGCTTCATGGTGCAGGATCTGATCGGCCTGGTGGCGCCACGGTTCAGGCAGACATCGGCGATCGGCCCGACCCTGATCGCCACCGCGCTGTGCGTCTCGGGCTGGGGGTTCTTCCTCTATCAGGGCGTCACCGATCCGCTCGGCGGCGTCAACACGCTCTGGCCGTTGTTCGGGATCTCCAACCAGATGCTCGCCGCGATCGCGTTGATGCTCGGAACGGTCGTCCTGTTCCGGATGAAGAAGCAGGTCTACGCCTGGGTCACGATCGTTCCGGCCACCTGGCTCGTCGTCTGCACGTTCACCGCCGGGCTGCTGAAGATCTTCTCGGCGGATGCCAAGGTCGGGTTCCTCACCCATGCCAATATCTACGCCGACGCGATTGCCCGGGGCGAGGTGTTGAAGCCCGCCAAATCGATGGCGGAGATGCACCGGATCGTGTTCAACGACCGGATCGATGCCGCGCTTTGCGGCCTCTACCTGCTGGTCGTGCTGTCGATCCTCTTCTACGCGATCCGCACCTGCCTCGAGGCCTATCGGGCGAGCGCGCCGACCGTGCGCGAGGAGCCGGCTTTGGCGGCGGCGGAATGATGGTGCCGATCGCACTCCGCCTCTCCCGGCTGCTCGGGCTGGCGCGCGAAACCGCTCGCCTGATGGTCGGCGTGCCCCCCTATCAGAACTATTGCCGGCACATGGCCGAACGTCATCCGGGGGCGCCGGTGATGAGCGAGACCGAATTCTTCCGCAATCGCCAGCAGGCGCGTTACGGGAGCGGCGCCGGCCGCTGCTGTTGAAGCGCGCCTGAGAGTTAGTCGCGCGCTCCCGGTTCGACCAGCTGTCCTTCGCGCGCCTTGAAGAAGAACTGGCTCGCGACCAGCCATCCCTTGATCGGTCGCAGCGGCAGCACGGTCGTGACGATCAGGATCGGCAGGCTGGTGACAAGGTGCACCCACAGCGGTGGGCTCTTCAAGATCTCGAGCATCAACGTGAAGATGACGCCGGGCACGCAGGCGAACAATTGCACGAACACCGCCGGCCCGTCGGCCGGATCGGCGTAGGAATAATCGAGGCCGCACACCTCGCACCGATCGCGCAGGGTGAGGAAGCCCTTGAAGATATGCCCTTTGCCGCAGCGCGGACAGCGGCCGAACGGCCCGGTCGTGAGCGGCGGCAGCTTTTCCCATCGCCGGCCATTTTCATCGACGAAGCGCAGGTCATCCGTCTCGCGCATGATAGTCCTCCGGAAGCGGCGCCTTTAGAGCATGAAGCGAAAATCTGGGTACCGGCTTTTCGCAAGCAGCAATGCGGTATCGAACGGTTAAAGAGCGCGCTGCGATTCGATCCAAGCGCAGCGCGCTCTAGACGGCCTCGCGATGCCGTCAAAGCACATGGGCGTCAACGAAGCGGATCATGTTTCGATCAACCCCGACATTGACGGCGGCCTGTCGTGAACTGTTGCCAAAGCGCCGGTCGCGCTCCATCACTGCAGCCCCACAAGATTCGAACGACAATCAAAAAAGGAGCAGGATATGCCGGCCTATTTCGTCGCAATGCGGGAATCGTTGCGGGATCCCGAGGAAATGAAGATCTACAGCCCCAAGGCGAAAGCCTCGCTCGACAAGTTCGAATGGGCGATGAGGGCTTATGGCGGCCGCCTCAAGGTGCTCGAGGGCGACCCGATCGAGGAAGTGGTGATCGTCGAGTTCCCGACCTTCGACAAGGCCCAGGAATGGTATGACAGCCCCGCCTATCAGGACGCGGTCCAGCACCGCTTCCGTGCGGCCGAATATCGCACCTTCATCACCGAAGGCCTCTGACCAACACGGCGGGGGTCCCGCGTCGAGACGCAATCCCGGTGGGATTAAGCCGGGATTGCGTCTGATTCTCTTTGTTTTCCGTGATTTCCGAGTCGTCAGGTGATTCCGCCTGAGTTGAAATCACTCAGGTGACGGCGCGATAGGCAATCCCGGCGAGCGCGCAGGCCGCGATGACCTTGAGCGGGCTGATCTTGAAGCGGAACAGCGCCACCATCGCCGCGACGGCGAGCAGCAGCGCGGCGACATTGAGGCTGGCGAACACCGGCACGTCGATCCGCAGGCCGCCGCCGCGATACTCGCGCACCTCGGCGAACATCACGTGCAGCGCGAACCAGATGGCCAGGTTGAGCACGACACCGACGACCGCCGCGGTGATCGCCGACAGCGCGCCGCCCAGCGCCACATTGCCGCGAAGCTGCTCGATGAACGGTGCGCCGAGGAATATCCACAGGAAGCACGGCACGAAGGTCACCCAGGTGGTCAGCATGCCGCCCAGGGTTCCCGCGAGCATCGGATGCATGCCGGTCGCTTCGCGGAACGCGCCCATGAAGCCGACGAACTGGGTGACGATGATCAGCGGCCCCGGCGTCGTCTCGGCCATGCCCAGGCCATCGAGCATCTCGCCGGCTTTCAGCCAGCCGAAATGCTCGACCCCTTGCTGCGCCACATAAGCGAGCACCGCATAGGCGCCGCCGAAGGTCACCACCGCCATCTTCGAGAAGAAGACCGCGATTTCGCTGAACACGTTGTTCGACCCGAGCAGCGCCAGCAGGAGCACGACGGGCCCGAGCCACAGCAGCAGCAAGACCGCGCCGATCCGCAGCGACCAGCCGAGGTTCGGCCGGGCATGCGCAGGGATGTCTTCCCCGAGCGCGGTCTCCCGATCCGGCACCGCCGTACCGTGCGCGGGGCCGTGTCCGCCTCCACCGCGGAACGCCTTGAGGTCCAAGCGGCCACCGGAAAAGCCAATCACTGCCGCTGCCACGATGATCAGCGGAAACGGAACCTCGAAAAAAAAGATCGCGACGAACGCGGTCGCGGCGATCAGCCGCATCTCATTGCTCTTGAGCGCGCGGCTGCCGATCCGCCGGACCGCGTCGATCACGATCGCGAGCACGGCGGCCTTGAGCCCGAAGAACAAGGCCTCGACCGCGCCGACCTGCCCGAACCAGGCGTAGAGCCACGACAATAGCATGATCGCGAGGAAGCCGGGCAGGACGAACAGGCCGCCGGCGATCAGCCCGCCCTTGGTCTTGTGCAAAAGCCAGCCGATATAGGTCGCAAGCTGCTGCGCCTCGGGCCCGGGAAGCAGCATGCAGTAATTGAGCGCGTGCAGGAAACGCTCTTCGCCGATCCATCGCCGTTCCTCGACGAGGATGCGGTGCATCACCGCGATCTGCCCTGCCGGTCCGCCGAAGCTGAGCGCCGCGATCCGCGCCCACACCCGCGTCGCCTCGCTCAAGGTGATGCCGTGCGGCATGTCGGAGCCGAGTTCCCCGTGCCGGCTGGCCATCGCCGCCTTCCTTCCCATCGAGGTCACGCGCACTCTGTCAAAATACCGCGGAGCAGCGCGGCCGCCGCTTTGGTTGAGGGCGTCAGCTTGGCAGCGCGCCTATTTCACCGATCCGACCTTCTTCCCGGCGCGATAGACTTCGCAGACCGGGCAGTCCGGATCGTGCTCCGCACGCTCGAGCGCTTTTTTATCATTGGGGGCAAGCACATCCTTGCTCTTGATGACCGCGCCGTCGGGCTTGACCACCTTGTTGATGCGATAATGCTCCATGAATCCCCCCCTTTCCCACGACGCAACATCGCCGCCGCCCGCGTAGCTGGCAAGCGCAATGTTTCCAATGTCGATCAGTCGAGCTCGGCGGCTCGAAGCCTGGTGGACAGGGCTGGATATGACGTTTGGCAACGATGCTATACCTAAGTGATTGATTTTGAAACCAAGCGCCAACCGATGTGTACCAAGGCGTGTACCAATGAGCGTACCAGCGCCCCGCCCTCATAAAAGGGGTAAAGCTTCGCATTCGTTCGCAAGTCATCATCCGGTGCAGCTGCCGACCACCCTCGAATCTTCGGTCAGCCTAGCACAACACATTTCAGCACGTGTTTTGGTTCAACCAATCCGGAGAACGTTACTTCAAGCCTCTCAGATTTCCGGTCTGGAAGGCTTTTCCCTCGATAATCTCCGTGGTGACCTGTAAATCCCAAGGATGGCTGACGATCATATTTCCACTTACGGGTTCGATTCCAACAAACGCAGCGGGGAGTACGCAAAGAGGACGCTCTTCTTCGCCACGCTGCTCCTTCTAACACATCTTCTGAACATCAAGCCTTCGGAAATCGACGCCGGGGGATTGAAAATTGCAATTGACGACGTGGCAGTCGTCCACGGCGGGCTGGCTCTTCTCTTCTTCTACTATTTCTTCAACATGAGCATCGCTGGCTTGCAGGGCACTCTCCTTTTGCCGCTCGATGCTCGACGTGCCATGTTGAAGAGCAGCGTTCGGTCGGCAAGGAAGCCGTTCCGCGACCCCTCCACGAAGCGACAGGCTCGAAGGACCCCTAAACAGGTGAAGCGTGGCGCAAGAGGCGCCTTGATCGCGTTCGATATCATCGCGGCTCCCTTCTATTTGGTGGTGACCGCGATCGTGATGTTGGGTTTCGTTGCGGCAGTGTATGATACCTATGAGTTAGGTTCGTACGCACTCAGGCGGTACGACGCTGAGCGTGACGCCCAATTCGAACGGGATGTCGCCGAGCGCGTCAAAGCCCTCGAAAGTGCCGCAAATGCCCTACAGAATGCCTCAGACGCGGTGAACGCCATGGATGATAGCAGTGGCGAGGTATCTCGTGGGAATTAGAGCCGTAGGTCCTGAGCCAATCGAGTTGTCCTCTAACCCACCAGACGGTCCTCGGCGGCGGGTTGGAAGAGGCGCCAGACAGCATGGCACCTTCGCGACCTCATACAAGAGAAATGGGCGCGCATTGTAGGCTCACGCCCCCGTTTCGATTTCTGCGCGTTTGCTAGATGCTGGCTACTTTTTCTTTTTGTCCGGTCGTTGCGTCAGCGCAGACCCGGCAGCTGTCTTCGAATTTTTTCCGGTCCGGCCATCCTTCAGCACCTTGGACGCAGCCTTACCCGCCTTTGCCCCCGTCTTCTCATTATTTGCCATACGTTTGCCTCCACTGGTATTGTGTGCTTTCTTACCGGGCTTATCCTGATCAGGCATGTTTCCCTCGCGCCGGACCAACCAGCCGTGTCATACACTACTGATGATTTGCCTCTTCTTCGAGAGATTGTCGAGACAGGCGAGGTTCGTCTTCAGTCGCAGCTTTCCACCGCTTTGGCTGGAGATCAGCGAGCGTTGATCTTGGCTGGCTTTTTAGCTGCCTCGGTGGTTGCTTTGACGGGGGGCGCGGCAGCCCTTTTTCTTAGGGAGCCACCCGCGGACTTTTTAGGGTGGTCAGCTCTCGCAGTCGCAGCTGGGCTGACGGTCTCTCTATTCCTCTTGGTGTACGCGGCACGACCCGTTGATTGGTACTTCCCTGGCACCCGGCCACGCGACTGGATGGGCGATATCGCTAAAAAGAAGCCGTTTCAGGCGGTGCTGGCTGAAAGAGCCGAGGACATTGAACGGAAAGCTTCTGCAAACGACGCGTTGCTAGAAAAGCATGGCCGATTGACGGGGGCCGCTTTGGTAATCTCGGCGTTTTCCACGGGCGTCGGAGCAATTGCGCTAGCAGGCTATTTTGTGCTCCAGCGCGCCTGCCACTGAGTAGACCGGACAGCGATGCCGGCGTCGGTGGACCCATCCTTATCGGCCGGTGGGTCGGCGATGCTCGATCCCGCTTCACTTGCTGGCATTGGCCGGGCAATGTCCGAGGGGTGAACATGACAGTCAATGAATTCATAGAACGCTGGCGCAGGAACGAAGGCGGAGCGGAACGCGCTAATTATGTGATGTTCCTGACGGAGCTGTGCGCACTGCTTGATCTGCCGCAGCCGGACCCGGCTGACGCGACGCATGTGAACAACGACTACGTGTTTGAGCGGGCGGTGCATTTCAAGGACGAAATGGGGCGATCAGGGCACGGGCGGATTGACCTCTATCGGCGCGGGTCCTTCGTTCTGGAGGCGAAGCAGAGCCGCTGGAAAGGTGGGCAGAAGGAAGTCACCCTGACGGCCGTACAAGATCGCCTCCCCGGGATGGAGGCGGCCGAGCAGCGCGGTCGCCGCACGGCAAACCGCGGCTGGGATGTACTTATGCGCAATGCTCGCGAGCAAGCCGAGCAATACGCCCGGGCGCTCCCCACATCGCATGGCTGGCCGCCCTTCCTTATCGTCTGTGATGTTGGTCACGCACTGGAAGTTTTTGCTGACTTCTCAGGACAGGGCAAGAATTACCGCCTTTTCCCTGACCGAAGTGGATTTCGCATCTACCTCGATGATCTCCGCCAGGAGGACGTGCGGAACCGTCTAAGAGCAATCTGGCTCGATCCACACAGCCTTGATCCTACCAAACGCGCCGCCGCTGTCACCCGCAACATCGCCAAGCGCCTCGCAAAGGTGAGCCAGTCGCTCGAAGAGCGGGGCTATTCTGCCGAAAAGGTCGCGCACTTCCTAATGCGCTGTCTCTTCACGATGTTCTCAGAAGATGTTGGCCTGCTTGAACCCGGCAGCTTCACTGACGTGCTCGCAGACGCCCGCGCCAATCCGGACATCCGCACCTCAGCAGCAACAGCAACAGTAGCGAGGCAGTTATCAGCTTCCCCACAGCTTCGGCAATCGAACCCTCAACTTCATCGCTTGCACCGCGCTGTAGGCGGTCTCCAACGAGACACCCTCTCCGTAACCTGCACTTGTCGCACCATCCGAATGGCCCATCAGCTTATCGATGACGTACTGGGGGAGCATGGCCTCTCTAAAAGCATCCTCTGCCCCATGGCGAAAGCTGTGGAAACAGATGTTAGGATCGGTCAGGCCAAGCGTGTCCATAAACCGGGCAAAAAACTTCGATATGACCGTCGACGCTTGCCCGTCTGAGCCATACGCAAACTCCGGAAACAGCCTGTCCGTCTGCTTTTTGAACTTGGATCGCTTCGCCACGAACTCACCGAACCCAAGAGCCATTACATCCGGATGAAGTGGCACTTCGCGAACAGCTGCAGCCGACTTAACATGCTTTTTCGGCTGATGTGATCCGACACCGTGGTTATTCTCATTGATGCTGATGAAGGGGATTGGCCCATTCAGTCGCACATCGCCAATATGGAGCTGGACACACTCTCCAAGCCGGCACCCGCTGTAATAGGCGAGGATGGGTACCCAGAATTTCGCATCGTGTATGATCTTGGCGCCCGGTTCGTACCGACGATGAACAGACTTACAGCCCCGGAAAATGGGCGCCGAAAAGAGCAACTCCAGCTCCTCCTTGCGAAATGGCCGGCGAGACTTTTGAGCCTTGGGTTTTTTCTCCGCCACAATGCGGACGTCCTCGGCCGGGTTTACGGGTATCATGCCTTCGGCCGACTTCATCCAGCGGAAGAACGCCTTGCACGGCTCGAAGATCAGGCTGGCAGTCTTGTTCGCGATCCGTGCCGTCACATTCTCGGTCTGCTTCGCGGAGAATGATTGAGCCGGCGAACGTCCATGGTTTTTCCGCAGGCACAGGATTGCATCCCGATAGGCCCGAACATCGTGAGAGGTGATTGCCGCAACGGGGCGCCCCGCTCCGAGAAACTCCAACAGATATCGAAGCTGCCAAGTTCGGGCCGAGTGGGTCTTTCTAATCCAAATCTTCTCATGCTGCATAAGATAAGCCGTGACGGCCTCGCTGAGGGTCGGTCCGATTGCCGTCGACGGAGGCTGCGCCATCAAGCCGGCTTTTCCCGAAGACTTAGTCGGAGCCTCTAGGAACAGCGGATCGGCAGTTTCGAAAGGCTTGAGCCTGTCCTCCAGGCGGAGCAAAAACAGGCGCTGCTGCTCGACGAGAACCCGAGTTACCCCTTCAAACAGATCGAGCCGGCGCGACGCGGGCAGTGACCAAAGGGCGATACCGCGGTCCTCGCACGCGCTCTGCGTCCAGTGTTGGACGCTCCCATCGAACTTTCGATAGGAAATCTGAGATCGAAGTTCGCTGATCCGCTCTTCAGACATGCCGCGCTGCTCAGCCACTTCCAGATCAGGCTCGGACGATCTGGGTACGAAGCCGCCGTGTTCCTCGGTTTCTAACATAGCATCGTTGAAGCAGCTCCAGACGAAGCTGAGGCAGTCGTCCTTCCCCCAATTCACTTGCTTTATCATCTCGAACGCACCCTTCAGCCGAGCCACGTAGATGGCCGCGAGGGTTTGTGCGTGGCGAGGAGAGTAGGTCGCTAGCGACCGCCGAACCTCACGCAAACCGACCCGCAGCCGAACGTCATGAGGCACCCGCATCCTGAGATGGAAAATGCCATTACGACGTTGAAGGTGCGGGAAACGGCTTCCGCTCATTGCGGCGCTCCCCAGTCGCGGTCCCACCAATTTCGGACCGGCTCAACCGATTTATTCCCTCGGTTGCACGGGCACCACCCAGAGGCGGTGTGTATCAGGATTGTGTACCAAAGAGCTTGGCAGACAGGAAGCGACTTTCGTAAGTCGCTGAGCCTGTTGGCTAATCCCAAAGTTTGGTGGACAGGGCTGGATTCGAACCAGCGTACGGGAAACCCGGGCAGATTTACAGTCTGCTGCCTTTAACCACTCGGCCACCTGTCCGGAGGCGCCTCGAAGGACGCGGCCCAAATGGCGAATGGGCCCCCCGCTGTCAACGCAGGGGCTCACCAAATCGCGGCGACCGCGTGCGCGAAGGCGAGCCAAAGCGGGTCGTGCATCACCGCGACGCGCAGCAATTGGCTCGCGACCGGCGCGCCGCCGCCCCAAAGCCACACCTTGTGCACCTCGCCGCGCGCCGCCAGTCATAGGCGATGCCGGCGAGGATGATCAGGTCCGGCCCGAGGGAGAAGGAGACCGGCGCGGCCGCCACGCGGGCGTGAAAGCAGCTTGGGGCAAGCTGCGATCGATGGAATCGCAGCCTGCCCCATGTATGTCTGATGCCGCATTGCTGCTTGCGAAAAGCCGGTACCCTCCTTTTCGCCTTATGCTCGAGGCGAAGCGGTTCCGGTCTTGCCAGCGCGCCGGCGTGAAGCCATGCACGGCGCGATGCGCCGCAAAGCCCGCCAGGCCAGCAAGCCGGAGAACCGCCCGCGCCTTTGGGGCCGGCACGCGGTCGCCGCCGCGCTCGCCAATCCGGAACGCACCATCGTCCGCATCTCGGTCACCCGCGAGGCCGCGGCATCGTTCGACATCCCGGCCGGCGTCCCGGTGACCTACGCCGATGCGGCCGATCTCGGCCGGCTGGTGCCGCGCGATGCGCCGCACCAGGGGATCGTCGCCGACGTCGAGAAGCTGCCCGACCTCTGGCTCGGCGATCTGATCGACGACGCTCCCGAAGGACGGCCGCTGCTGGTGCTTGACCAGGTCACCGATCCGCACAATGTCGGCGCGATCCTGCGTTCGGCGGCGGCGTTCGACGCGCTCGGCATCGTCACCCAGGATCGGCATGCCCCGCCGGAATCGGGTGCGCTCGCCAAGGCCGCGAGCGGTGCGCTCGAGACCGTGCCATGGGTGCGCGTGGTCAATCTCTCGCGCGCGCTCGACGAGATCGCGGAAGCCGGCTTCTGGCGCATCGGCCTTGCCGGCGAAGCCGAGACGAGCCTCGCCGAGGCGGTCGGCCCGCCACGGGTCGCGCTGGTGCTCGGCGCCGAAGGCGAAGGCATGCGGCACAACACCCAGCTGCACTGCGACGCGCTGGCGCGCCTGCCGATCAGCGAGCGGATGGAAAGCCTCAACGTCTCGAACGCGGCGGTGATCGCGCTCTACGCGGTCGCGGCGGCGCGCGCTTAGACTCAATCCCGGTTTGATTGAACCGGAATTGAGTCTAATCTTCTTTGTTTTCCGTGATTTCCGAGCCGTCAGGTGATTCCACCTGACTTGAAATCACTATAAGTTCGAGAGCGGCCAATCACAGCGCCGCTACCCGTCAGCGCGCGTTATTCTAGTCCTCGGGGGCGATCGTCACGCGCATGCCGTCGAGCGCGGCGCTGAACGGCACCTGGCACGACAGGCGGCTGTTGGGCTTGCGGTGATCGGAGCTGTCGAGCAGATCGTCCTCGTCGCCACTGACCGCGGGCAGCTTGTCGAGCCATTGCTCGTCGACGTGGATGTGGCAGGTCGCGCACGAGCAGCAGCCGCCGCACAAGGCGAGCAATTCGTCGAAGCCATTGTCGCGGATCACTTCCATAACGCTGAGGCCGTCCTCGCCCTCGACGGTCTTTTCCTCTCCATCCCGCGTGACGATGGTAAGCTTGGCCATGGGCGTCCATTCCCTCACGAAAAAAGTGCGTTCGTGCTGCGCTATGCTAGGCAGGCCGGAGTAAATCAAGCGAGGCATGTTTGGGCATCGAGGCCGACTCCCTTCGGAAATCGATCGACGCGCTGGCCGATCGCGAGCCCGCCTTCGCCGCGGCGCTGGCGCGCGCGGGCTACCCGGAGCCGCGGATCAGCGCGCCCGGCTATGTGACCTTGGTGCGCACGATCGTCGGGCAACAGGTCAGCACCCAGGCGGCGCGGTCGATCTGGGCCAAGCTGGAGGCCGCGGTCGGCGACGCCGCCGATCCCGCCGCGCTGATCGCCGTCTCGGACGAGGCGTTGCGCGGCGCGGGCCTGTCGCGCCAGAAGATCGCCTACGCACGCAGCCTGGCGGAGGCGGTCGTCTCGGGCCGCATCGACCTCGCGCGCCTGCCGGCGGACGACGAAGACGCGATCGCGCAGCTCGTCCAGGCGAAGGGCATCGGCCGCTGGTCGGCGGAAATCTATCTGCTGTTCGCCGAAGGCCGCCCCGACGTGTGGCCGGCGGGAGATCTCGCCGTCCAGATCGCGGTGGGGCGGATCCTCGGCCTCCCCGACCGCCCGAGCGAGAAGCAGATCCGGCTGGTCGCGGAAGCCTGGCGCCCGCACCGCGGCGCCGCGGCGATCTTCGCCTGGCACCATTACAGCTTCGAAAGATCCGCCGCCGCCCGACCCGAAACGCCGGTCTGAGGGCGGCGCTCTACCCTTTTCCCGGCTTGCGGGAGCGCGCCCTCTCCCCGCCTCGAGACCTCGTGCTGCGAGCGGCGCTGTCCTCAGCATCCACCGCGCCGAGCGGACCGCTGGCGACCTCGCGATAGAGTCTGGCAAGTTCGCGATGGACCTGCGCGACCTGCGGTGTCGGCGCGCCTTCGGCAGCCGCCAGCGCTTCGGCTGCCCGGCGCGTGAAATAGCCGTGATGCGATTCCATGCTTCCCCCTCTGCGAAACCGGGGACCTGTCGATCACGCCCCGGTTTCAGACTTGTGCGATCACGGACAGGGGGCGCCGCCGCCGGAGCGGACGGCGCCCCCTGTCCGGATCGACCTCTTATTGCGTACCGGCGCCTTCGCGTCCGCGATGCGCGTGTGCCGAAGCCGATCCGCTGCCTGATCCGCTGCCGCTGCCCGAAAGGCCAACGTCGCCGGGGCCGCCGGCTGCGCCAGCACCGTTCTCCGCCGCTCCGCCCGCCTGAGCGGCTTCGCGAGCGGCAGCCGCGGAAGGCGTGCTGGAGGCCGCCCGAGCCGTGCCGGCGGCCTGGCCGGCGAGGCTCGCCGCCTGATCGGTACCCAGCGCGTTGACGCCGAAACCTGCATTCTTGCTCGCCGACACATTGCCGGATCCTGACCCGTTGGCACCGAGCGTTTGCCCTGCCGCGGCGGCCGATGTCGCCTGGTTCACGCCGCCGACCACGGTTCCGGCGAGACCGACATTGCCGCTCGCAGAGCCATTGCGCGCATCGACATTGTGGCTGCCCGAGGCGTTCCCCGTCGCGCTGCCGACGCCGCTGACGCTGTTCGCAACCGCCGCACCGCTGCCCAGAGCGCCGGTGACGCTCCGCGCAGCATCGAGGCTTCCGCCGATCGCGTTGGTGCCGCTCAGGGTTCCGCCAACCGCACCATTGACCGTGCCGCCAGCCGTCCCCGCGACATTGCCGAGCAGCTGGGCGTTCGCGGGGGCGGCGGCCATGACCAGCGCCAAAGCGGTCGAAAGCAGGGTCTTGTTCATGTCATTCTCCTCTTGAAATCGCGTGGGAAACACTGCTCCCACCTCGGAGAACGACAGCACCTGCGCTGTTCATCCCGACGGCCCAGAAACTCAGCGCGCTCCGACCGTCCGAGGATCGATCCTGCACGCCCCGCAGACGATCCCCCGCCCGACCTTTCCCTTTCCCGGCCTCGCCTCGGCGGCCAGATGTTCGGGCGAGCCGGCGATCATCAGGCGCGCCGCCGCCAGCGGCGCGGCGAAGCTCGTGCCGCGGACCCGTGAATAGCCCTTGCCGGGAAGCGCCGCCGCCATATCGGCGCCGGGAGCGCCGAAATCGAGATGGCTTGCCTTTCCAGCCTCGATCAGCGCCCGCCCGCCGGCATCCACGCCAGTCACGGCAACCACGCCGGGATAGGAAGCCGGATATTGGGGCGGCGCCGCGGGCCCGTCGTTACCGACCGCCGCGACAATTCGGATGCCGCGCGCCTGGACCCGATCGATCGCCCGCGCGAGCAGCGCGTTGGGAGGCCCGACCAGGCTGACGTTGATCACTTGCGCACGCCGGGCGGCGAGCCATCCCAAGGCCTTCACGACCGCCGTCGCGGAGCCCGCCGCGCGATTTCCGCCATAGACGTCGGCCACGAGCAGGGAGGCGCCGCGCGCGGCACCCGCGAACGGCCCATCGCTGCCGACGAGGAGGGAAGCGACGGCCGTGCCGTGGCCGGTCGGCTGCGGCGGCCCGGCAAAGCCATTCTGCTCGATCCGCGCGCCGGCGAGCGACGGGTGCGAAGCCACGCCCCCGTCGATCATCCCGATACGTGCGCCGGTGCCGGCACCGCCGGCCGCGAGCGCCGCCGCGACGGGTGCAAGCGCACCGCCGGCAGGTTCGAAGATGGGGTCGAAATCAGCCTGCAGTTCGGGAGCGGCGCGGCGCAGGCGCTTCAATCCGTCGCGAGCGCTCATGCCGGCGGGCACGGCAAGCTGGACGCTGCGCAGCCCGAGCCCGGGATCGCGATCGTCCGCGACGATCCGAAATCCCGCCCCGACCGCACGCGCGAGGGAGTCCGCAGCGGGATCGACGACGACCACTATGCCCCGCCGGATCGGCAGGCCGGCAGAGTCGGGCTCGAGCTGGGCGCGGTTCGTACGGATCAGTTGCTGGAGCCGCAGGCGGCGCAAATCGAGCAAGGTCGCCGGTCCGGATTGCGCGAGCGAGTCGGGAAGTCCCGAAACGCTGTCGAGACTCGGCTGCACCGCCTGCCGTGCGGCGGGACTCGCGAGCAGGCCCTGCAGCCCTGGCCCAATGCCCGGGGTGTTGCCGAGCGCTCCGGCAATCGGTGCGGACGGCAACCCGACGCCAGGCAAAATTTGGGCGCCGGCGGCCCCCGCCACGATCGAGCTGGCAAGGCTGGTGACAAGCAGACAGCGCACAAGGCTGGACATTGGCGAACCTCTTTATCATCGCTCCGAGGGATGAAACGAAGCTTGGCCGTCGTTTCATCCGCATGGGGAGCAATGGATCGATCCGCGTCCTTCGAACAGGAGCTTGCGACGCTGCTTCCGCGGCTGCGGAGGTTCGCGCATACGCTTTCGCGCAACGGCGCCGATGCGGACGATCTCGCGCAAGCGACGGTCGAGCGCGCGCTGCGATCGAGGGCGCAATGGCAGCCGGGAACGCGGCTCGACAGCTGGACCTACAGGATCATGCGCAACCTGTGGATCGACACGACGCGATCGCGTGCCCGCAAGCAATGGCTCGAGGACCCGCCCGAGGCCGCGGAGCATCTCGGCGAGGATCCACGGGAAGCGATGGACGCGGCGATGGACCTCAAGCGGGTGATGGCTGCGATGCAGCGGCTGCCCGCCGAGCAACGAGAGGTCGTGGCCCTAGTCCTGATCGAGGGCTTCGGATATCGCGAAACGGCGGAGATGCTCGACCTGCCGATCGGCACAATATCGAGCCGGCTGGTGCGCGGCCGGGCCGCGCTGCTCGCGTTGATGGGTGAGTGACGGCTATGGATGAGGAAGAGAAATTCTTCGCCTGGCTCGACGGCGAGCTGACCGCTGACGAGGCGAAGGCATTCGAGGCGCGGGTCGCGGCCGATCCCGATCTCGCCCGGCGCGCCGAGCAGCACCGCCTGCTGCGCGCGCGGCTCAGTCAGGCGTTCGATCCGGTCGCCCGGGCACCGGTTCCGACGCGGATCTCCGCTCTCGTCGAAACCGATAGCCGGGAGCCGATCGATCTTGCCGAGGCGCGGCAGCGGCGCGAGGCGAAACGCCGTTCGTGGGGGCCACCGCAATGGTCTGCCGTGGCGGCGACGCTCGTCATCGGGATCGCGCTCGGCACGATGGTGAACCGGCAAAGCGAAGCACCGGTGACGGTGGAAGAAGGCAAGCTCTACGCGGCGGCCTCGCTCGGGCGCGAGCTCGACAGCGAGCTCGCCAGCGCGCCGTCCAAGGCGTCGGTCCGGATCGGCGTCACCTTCCGCGACCAGGCGGGCGCGATCTGCCGCAGCTTCAACGGGCCGCAGACGGGCGGCCTTGCTTGCCGCGACGGCGTGCGATGGCAGGTCCGCGGCCTCTTCCCGGCGCCGGCAGGCCAGGGCGGCGACTATCGGATGGCGGCGGGCAGCGCCCCGGAGCTTGCAGCGCTGATCGGCGCCACGATTTCCGGCGAGCCGTTCAGCGCCGTCGAGGAGAAAAGCGCGAAGGCACGAGGCTGGAGATAGCGGCGATCTGCGCCTGGCACCATTACAGCTTCGAACGATCCGCCGCCGCCCGGCCCGAAGCGCCGGTCTGAGCATTGCGCAAGCGCCCCGGAGCGGCGCGCCTTGAGGCCGCTCCGAGTCAGGGCTCGCGCCGATAGTGCAGAGCGACCGCGCCGCTGCGGAGCGGCTTCGCGGAGACCAACTCGAGGCGTCGCGCACTGGGCAGCCCCCCGTCGTACAGGGTCGGGCCGTGACCGGCGATCCTGGATGGATGAGGAACTGATATTCGTCGATCAAATCCAGCCGATCCAGCTCGATTGCGAGTTTGCCGCTCCCGAGGAGCACGCCGGCCGGCGTCGCGTCCTTGAGCTTCTGTACGCCTGTTCGCAGGTCGCCGGCGATGTGATGGCTGTTGGCCCAAGGGAAGTCCGTTCGCGTCGAGGACACCACGTACTTCGGTTTGGCATCCAGCTTGACCGCCCATTCGCGTATCGCCGGCGGCGCCTCCACGTCGCCGCGAGCGACCGCCGGCCAGTAGCTTTCCATCATCTCATAGGTGATGCGGCCCCACAGCATCGCCCCGCCCTCGTCCATGAGGCGGGTGAAGAACGCGTGCGTCTCTCCGTCAGCGATGCCCTCCTCATGGTCGATGCAGCCGTCCAAGGTGACATTCATGCTAAAGGTCAATCGTCCCATGTGACGAGCCTAAATCATCCGGTCGACAAGGCGTAGGGCTATTGCGCGGTGGATGTTCAACTTTCGCTTTAGGCCGAAAGCCGGCATCAGCGCCATTCCCCGAACGGCAATGCGCCCGTCATCGCCGCGCAACAGACGGAGGCTAGCGAGAGCGTGAAAGGACGCTCTCCATGGTTCGCCACGTCACCTGCAATCCGACCAACGGCTCGGGCTTGCCCTTCCTCTACCGGCTGCTGGTCTGGGCGACGCGCCGGGTCGACCGGGCGGCGCAAGTGCGGCCCGGCCCCATCGTCGTTCAGCGCGCGTCGACCAGCACCAGCTCGGCGTCGCCGATCGCCTTGACGACGAGCTTCTGCTCGCCGGTGATCGCGACTCCGTCGCGCGCCTCGGCGCGCACGCCGTTGACCTCGATCGGGCCTTTCGACGCGACCAGATAGGCGTGGCGCGACGGGTCGAGGGCGATCTCGGCGCTCTCGCCGGCGGCGAGCGTCGCGCCCATCACCCGCGCGGCGGCGTTGATCTTCAACGCATCCTCGTCTTCGTCATAGCCGCTCGCCAGGGTCACGAAGCGGCCGGCGCGCTCGTCCCTGGGGAAGGGCTTGGCGCCCCAGCTCGGCCGCGCACCCGCATAGTCGGGCAGCACCCAGATCTGGAACAGGCTGGTGGTCTCGCCTTCCTTGTTGAACTCCGAATGGCGCACGCCGGTGCCGGCGCTCATCACCTGGACGTCGCCGGCCTCGGTGCGGCCGTGGTTGCCTTCCGAATCCTGGTGGGTGATCGCGCCGCTGCGGACATAGGTGATGATCTCCATGTCGCGGTGCGGGTGGGGCGGAAAGCCGGTGCCGGCGCCGATCTCGTCGTCGTTCCACACCCGGATCGCGCCCCAGCCCATCCGCCGCGGATCGTGATATTCGGCAAACGAGAAATGGTGGCGGGCGTTGAGCCAGCCGTGGTTGGCGTGGCCAAGGCCATTGAACGGTCGAACCTCGATCATTGTCGCTCTCCGAATAAGGCAGGTGGCCGAATAAGGCAGGTGGCACATGTGCCATGGGGTCTGCGACAAGATGGGATGTGCGTCCCCTGCTCTCAAGCGCCGGCAGGCTGGCCTGCGTTTTGATCGGAGCGCGCCGGTCCAGGTCGAAGCGGGGATCGGTGATTTGAACGCAGCGCAGGAAGCGCTACAAGCCCCCTCAGGAAAGCAGGAGAGGCGAAATGGCCAAGGGTCAGAAGAAGAGCAACAAGGAAGCGCGCAAGCCGAAGAAGGAAGTCAAGAAGACGATCGCCGCCAATCCCTCGACCAAGGGCGTGCTGGTCAAGGATTGATGGCCGAGAATTTCGTCAGGCACCGCCAGCCGTGGAAGAGCGACGAAGTGGCGAAGCTTCGGCGCCTCGCCGAAAAAGGCATGGGCCTGAAGGCGATCGCCAAGGCGCTCACCCGCAGCGAGGAATCGGTGCACGACCGCGCCAAGACCGACGGCATCAAGATCGCCAAGCTGCGCTGACCCGAAGCCGCGCCCCCCTGCCGCCGCCACGAAGCGCACCGGCGCCCCTCACCCACGATCAGACGAGACAGATGTGACCGACACACCCCCCGACCGGCTTTCGCTCAATCCGCGCAGCCAATTTTTCGACGCCGACCTGCTGCGCCGCGGCGTCGGCATCCGCTTCAAGGGCCGCGAGCGCACCGACGTCGAGGAATATTGCGTCAGCGAAGGCTGGATCCGCGTCGCCGCGGGCAAGAGCCTCGACCGCCACGGCCAGCCGATGACGATCAAGCTGCAGGGCGAGGTCGAGCCCTATTTCGACGACGCCGCTGGCGACGACGGCCAGGCTGCCGGCGAGGAATAGGCGGACGCGCGGCGGACGCGACGCGGCGCTTCGGCCGCAGCGGCCGCAGCGGCCGCCGGGCCGGAACATGACGGAACAGGAGAGGCCATGAACGTCTTCACCGCGCCGGTGAGAGCCTTGTTTCCGCCGCGTCAGCCTGCGGCCGGCGGCGAGGATGCGCTTGCCGTCGACGAGGGCGAGGATCCGCTCGGCGGCGCCGTCCGCGCGTTTCTGCGCGTCAGCCTGGGATCCTGCGCGCTGATCCTCGCCGCCGGCGCCTTCTTCGTTGTCGCGCCCTCGAGCGGAGCGCGCGTGCTCGCGGTGCTGGGGATGGACCTGCCGAGCGGAGCGTTCGGAGTGCTGCTGATGGCGCTCGCGCTGATCTTCTATTTGTTCATCGGACGGACGATCGTCACTGCCGTCAAGGCGTGACGAACAGCGGCCTCGGGTCGCGACCTGCGGCGTTCAGGCGGCGTTGGCGAAATCTTCGGCGGGGCGACGGCTGCCGACGAACGTGCCGGTGCCGACGATCGCCGTCTCGGCGAGCGGCAGCGCGGTGGCGCAAAAGGCGCATTCCGCCATCAGCCGGCCGATATACCAATGGGTGCGGCTGCAGCCGGGGCAGCGGTTGACGAGGTCGGGATGGTACATGATGCGAAAGCCGCGAGCTTCCGGATCGAGCGGAACCACGTCGTTGTGCAACATCTGCATCACTCCCTCCCGTCCCACTTAGCATCGATGCGATTCAGCGACGAAGCGTTCTCTACCTGTGCCGGTCCGAATGTTTGGATTTGTGACTCGTCCGCAACAGTTCTTCTTGCGCTAAGCGCTTGAATCATCGCTCTGAGTCTGGAGGCCCGGGCGCCTGGCCGATGCAATGCCGTTCGACCGGCCGCTATCGGCGCGCATCGCAAAGGCGCGAACGAGGCAGATCGGTTGCGGATCCTTATGCAGCTGTCGATCCCCGATAAGGGCTCCAGGTCGCAAAAGACGCGGTTTCGCGGGTGATGGAGCAAGCGCCACTCCCCGCAGTTTCGCGAAGGCAAGAAGCCGCGAAGATCATCGTAACCGAAAATCAAGCCACAGCTTTTATTGGTGATTTCGCCCGACGAGAGCGGGCGAGGGAGTCGTGCCTTGAACAAGCTTTCGATCTTCGAAAAAGCCGATCGGATCGATGTCGCGGCGCGCGGCCATCATGTCGTCTACCGCAGCAACGAGACCAACCGCTGCCCCGGCTGCGGCCGCGCCAATTGGTATGTCGGCCGCATCACCGCCGAATGCAGCTTTTGCGGCACCGCCATCGTGCTTGCCGAAACCGAATTGTGGGCAGACGGCAAGGTGGAGGCGAGCCGCTACGCCGCCGCGCCGCTTGCCGGCTTGTCGCGCGAGGCGGGGATCGATTGGGAAGAGGCGATCGACTGGAGCGAGCGTCGCCGGCACGAGCGGATCAAGGCGGCCGGCCGGACCTTGCAGATGCTCGTCGACGGCTCGCCGCACTCGTTCGCGCTGCGCAACCTCTCGGCGGGCGGGCTGATGGGCGACGCGCCGCTGGGTCTCGCGCCCAACACCGCGCTCCAGGTCCGCTTCGAAGGCGGCATCATCGTTCCGGCGCACGTCCGCTGGATCGAGGGCAATCTGCTCGGCCTCGCTTTCTCGAGGCCGCTTTCGGCCGAGGCCGCCAAAGGGCGCGGGTGATCCGCTAGCGGCATTCGCATCCGGAAGCCCGTTCATTCGCGCCTGCCGATCACGCGGGGCAAGGCTTGACTCGTCCGCGCGCGCGGTTTCCAAGCGGGGGATCGCAAAAGGACGAAGAATGAAACACCGCCTGCTCGCCTTGCTCATGCTGACCCTCGCCGGCCCCGCGGCGGCACAATCCTTGCGCCTCGATGCGCATTTCGATCTGCCGGCCTCGGCCGATCTGCCGGGCTGGACCGGCCTTTCCGATCCCACCTCGGTCTTCGATCTCGAAAAGGCCCGCGCCGGCGGCCTCACCGCCGGGTCGATCGCCTTGTTCGTCCGCCAGGGCGACGGCACGCCGGAATCGCTGGCGCAGGCGAAGCAGGCGCTGGTCACGCGCGATGCCGCGATCCATGCCATCGCCGAGCGCAACCCGAGCCGCGCGGCGCTCGCGCTCTCACCTGGCGACGTCCGCAAGATCGTCGCCAGCGGCCGCTTCGCCGTGATCGAGAGCATGCTCAACCCCTGGGCGATCGGCAACGATCCGAGCGCTTTCGACCATTGGTATGCGCGCGGGGTGCGGATCGTCGGCTTCGTCCATGCCGGCCACAATCAGTTCGCCGATTCATCGCGCCCCGCGCTCGAGCGCGGCGAGGTCGCGGACCAGAACGGCGGCCTGACCCCGCTCGGCCGTCAGGCCGTCACGAGGCTCAACGATCTCGGCATGCTGATCGACGTCTCGCAGCTTTCCGAGAAGGGCGTCGCGCAGGTGCTCGCACTGAGCCGCGCGCCGGTGCTCGCCAGCCATTCCAACATCCGCGCGATCGTCGACCATCCGCGCAACCTCACCGACGCGCAGCTTGCCGCGATCAAGGCCAAGGGCGGCGTGGTGGCGATCAATGCGTTCAGCGCCTGGGTCAAGGCGCGCAGCGCAGCGACCCAGGAGCAGATCGCCGCGCTGCGGCGCAGCTACGGCCTCTCCGAGCAAGGCGGAGCCCGGCTCTCGCCCGAAAAGCAGAAGGAATATGATCACCGTTATCACGAGATCACCGAGCGCGAGCCCCCCGGGGCGCTCGCCGACTATGTCGATTCGGTCGACTATGCGGTGAAGCGGATCGGCATCGACCATGTCGCGCTGTCGAGCGACTTCAATCACGGCGGCGGCGTCGTCGGCTGGAGCAATGCCGCCGAGAGCGCCAACGTCACCGCCGAGCTCAAGAAGCGCGGCTACGGCGACGCCGATATCGCGAAATTATGGGGCGGCAACGTGCTGCGCGTCTGGCAGGCGGCGATCGACGCCAGGGCCAGGCCGGCCAAGAGCTGAGCCCGCGAAGCGCGAGAGGGTGAGGCAGGACTGGCGCCGCCCCAGCGGCGCGAAAGCGGGCCGGAGGTGCTCCCCCGGCCCGCCTCGTCTTGGTTCAGGGTGATTTCAAGTCAGGGGGAAGCCCCTGACGACGCGGAAATCACGAAAACAAAGAAATCAGGTGTTCATCGCGTCCGTCACGTTGGTGAAGGTCGTGGTCAGCTTGCTGCCAAGGCTCCGCATCGCGGTGACGGCGGCGACGGCGATGAGCGCGGCGATGAGGCCGTATTCGATCGCGGTGGCAGCCTTGGTGTCTTTGATCATCTTGAAGAAGGTCATAGCCCCGGTTCCTTACGTTCTGGCACGTCCACAGGATCCATGAATATCCTATCGTGCACGTTCACACGTGGCAGGTAAGTCTTTGGTAAATGTTAACGCCGCGATGCGCCGAGCGCAGGTCACGGCCGCTTGGGGAAAAGGACCGCGGCGAAAAGCCGGCTCGCCCTCCATGGAATAGCCAGACGGTGAGGCCTTGTGTTCAGGCCTTTGCGGGAGATTCGCGCCCGCGCGGGCCCCGCGACGGATATTTGCGCATCGGCCGGCCCGGCGCGGTCGCGGCCATTTTTAGTGGACGCTGACCTCGAGCTTCTGGAAGCCGCGCAAGGTGCTGTTGAGCACCCGCTCGGCGACGATCTTCTCCCAGCGGCTGACCCTGCCGCCCAGCGCCTGGAACAAAGCCGCCATTTCCATCCGCGCGAGATTGTTGCCGGGGCAGAGATGCTCGCCATGGCCGAAGCCGAGCTGGTCGCCCGCATTGGGCCGTCGCACGTCGAACTCCTCCGGATTCCCCCAGTGGCGCTCGTCGCGATTGGCCGATCCGAACAATATGATCACCCGCGAATGGGCGGGGATGGTCATGCCGTCGAGGTCGAAATCGGCGACCGTGTAGCGCGAGAAGCCCTGGATCGGCGATTCGATGCGGATCGCCTCGTTGATCGCATTGGGGATCAGCGCCGGATTGGCGCGCACCGCGTCCCATTGCTCGGGATGGTTGGCGAACAGCCAGACCGCGTTCGAGGTCGCGAAGATCGTCGTGTCGAGCGAGGGCGCGACATAGGAGAGCGTCATCAGCCGCGCGTCATTCTCGCTGATCTCGCCGTCCTCGGCCGCCTCGTGCAGCATTGCCGCCCAGCTGCCCGGCTTGAGCTTTTCGGGGCCGCAATGCTTCATCGCATAATCGTACATCTCCTGGAACACGCCGAGCGCGCCGCGCGACCGCTCGGTGAGCGGACCGAACGAATCGAAATTGGCCGCCGCCCAGTCGAGCATCCGCTCGCGCCCCTCTTCGGGCAGGCCGACCAGGGTGGAGACGATCCGCAGCGGCAGATATTGCGCGAGCTCGGTCGCCGCGTCGAAGCGGCCGCGGCCGGTCAGATCCTCGACCACCGTCTCGGCTTCGGCGGCGATGGTGTCGCGCAAGGCCCGCAGCGCGCGCGGCGTCAGTGGCCTTCCTTCGATGCGGCGGATCCGGCGATGCTCGTCGCCGTCCTTGCACAGGCCGATGCCGTCCTTGAACGAATCGTTGACGATGTCGTTCATCATCACGCCGTTGCCGGAGATGAACACGTCCGGCCGCGCCAATATCTCCTTCACGTCGCGATAGCGGGCGGCGACATACATGCCGAGGTTTTCGAGATAGGCCAAAGGCCCGAGATTGCGCAGCTTGCGGTAGGTCTCGAACGGATCGAGCAATTGCGCGTCCGCATAGAGATCGAGCTCGATCGAAGGTATCGCTTGCGCCATCCTGCTCTCCCTGCCGCGGCGTCATCAGCGCCTATGTCGATCCCCGTGTAGCGCCTTTTTCCGGTGCGGATAATCCTCCCCGATGAGCAGGTCGCCGTGTCCCCCGGACACGGCTGCGCAGTGTGGGAGCACTGCGCACCTGCTCATGGGAGGGGGACCGCGCGCAGCGCGGTGGAGGGGCTGGCGCGCCGATGCGGGACCGCCCAGCGCCGGCCTCTGCAAGAGCCGGCCAAGTCACTCAAAACCGTTCGGCCTGAGCTTGTCGAAGGCCTTTTCTTCTGTGCGCAAGAAAGGACAGCGGTTCGACAGGCTCACCGCGAACGGAGTTTTGCAGCGGCCCTCCGTGCCTGCGCTTCTCCCTCAGGACGGCGGCGGCAACGGCACACCCCGGCGATAGGCGGCATAGGCCTCCGGATCCCGCGCCTCGACCGACCGGCGGATGCGGCGGCGGTAGCGCAGCAGCTGCACGATCCCGATCGCCCACAGCAAATAGGAGGTCGCGAACGCCCATTTGAAAGAGTCCAGCGTATAAGCCGTCGAATTGGCGGGGGTCAGGAGATCGAGCAGCAGGCCGATTGCGATCACCGACACCAAGGTCCCGCCGAAGCCGCCGACGTTGACCACTCCGATCGCGGCGCCGAGGCGGGTTACCGGGTTGAACATCCGCGCGAAGTCGAAGGTCATGATCGCGGCGACGCCGCCGGTCGGGATGACGATGACCAGCGCGACCAGCAGCCAGATCGGCGCCGGCCCCGGCCAAAGCAGCACCGCCGTCCAGACCGCCGCCGTCACCGCGACGATGCCGATCGCGATCAGGCTGCGGTAGAACATGTGGCGCGCCATGATCAGGCCGATGATCGGGCTGAGCACGACGGCGGCGACCGCCATCAGGCTCATCAAGCTGCGGGCCTCGCCCGCGGGCAGGCCCTGGCCGATCGTCAGGAACGGATAGCCCCACATCACGCCGAACATCATCGGCGTGAACATGGTGAGGAAATTCTGCCAGAAGCCGAGGTGCGTGCCGGGCTCCGCCCAGGACGCGCGGACATTCTGGCCGGCTTTCGCCAGCGCCTGGCCGAGCGGCACCCGCGGCGGGCGGCCCGCGGGCGAATCCCGAAGCAGGAGCAGCACGAGCAATCCGACGCCGAGGCTGAGCGCGGCGCTGGCGAGGAAGGCGCTCGTCCAGCCCGCGCTCGCGAGCACCGCGCCGAACGCGACCGCCGAGACGAGGAAGCCGAGCTGGAACAGCTGGCCGGTGGCGGTGGTGATCAGCCCGCTGCGCTGCGGCGGAAACCAGGCCGGGATCAGCCGCATCACCGAGATGAAGGTCAAGGCATCGCCGATGCCAAGCAGCACTCGCGCGGCGAACGCCGTCGGCAGCGAATGCGAGAAGGCGAAGACGATTTGCGCCAGCGCGATGAACAGCGACCCGGCGATCACCAGCCGCTTGGAGCCGTAGCGATCGAGCAGCACGCCGACCGGGATCTGCAGCACCGCGTAGATCAGCAGCTGCACCATGGTGAACGCGCCAAGCGTCGCCGCCGTGATCCCGAACCGCTCGAACGCCGCGGTCGCCGCGACGCCGAGCGACGAGCGCTGCACCACCGCCGCGATCGCGGCGAGTTGACCGACGGTGAGCACGATCCAGGCGGTGCGGCCGCCGAGCAGGGGCGACGGTGCTGCGGATGGCGGCGCTTGATCCGTGCTTTTCGACCCAGCGCGCGATTTTTGTCCCGAGGTCATCCCGTCCTTCAGCTGTCTGAAAAGGTCCTAACTAGAGCCCACTAACCAATGGGTATTATAATTTTCCGGCGCCAGATATTCGTGCATTTAGCGCCAACACCGCCCGTTCAGTCTTCCTGCTTCTTAGACGGATCAAAAATGTCCATCAGCATCAGCTTTTCGGTATGACTAGAAATGGGTCCAAGGCTGCTTGGTCCCACGCTCTTGGCCCCCTTGCGCCAGTCCCTTTCGAGTTGCGCGAGCGATTTCTGGCGGCGCGGTGACGATGCCTCTTTCCGCTGCTTCGCGAGAAATGCCTTTCTAAGTGGAATAATATCGGGTTCGGCATACCAGCACGGCACGCCGTACTTGTTGGACTGATATCGAATTTCGCCCGCCATTGCACGGCGCGCGAGATCGGGTTTGGACAGTCCGGCCTTCTCCGCAGCCAACTTCGCCACTAGCCAATGAATTCCCTCCTCGAATCGCACAAGCTTTGGTTGCCGCTTTCTTACCATTGCTTCATCCCGCAACGTCCGCGTCAGGCTGACCTGCTATGAGCGCGTTGATGTAGGCAAGACACAGTTCGCGACTGCGATAGCTGCCATCGGTCGCCATTTCCTGCCGCTCCACAATCGGGAAGGTCGAATAGATATAGCGGATATCGTCGCGCCCGGTCGCGGGGTCCGCCGGATCATAAATACCATAAAGGATGAAATAGAGCGCATCGAGCTTGGCGCGCAGGTGAAGACGACGCTCTTCGTTCCAGATGAAGGGCGGCAACACTTCGCCCGTCCCGTCAACATAGTCCATATCGCGGGCAAAAGGTGCCATGTCATGCGCGGTGTAGGTCAATTCGAGGACGGCCTCGCGGATGATGTCGGCGGCGGATCTAGCGCCGAACATACGAGCGTAGGCGGGGGGCGGGATGACGGGAAGCTGCTCGACGATGAACCAGTTGAGGTGCTGGCCTTGGATCTTCTGGCGCGCGATGAAGTCGTAAACGAGTGCGTTCAGGTTTGCTGTCAGAAGTGCCATTCGAGGCGCATCCGGCTTGCCTCTCTTCGGATCAAGTTCGATCAACGGCAGGGTATTGCCCGCCGCTCCACTGGGAATGATAGCAGCGATCATGGACCGAAAGTTCGTCGGCGATGACACATCCTTGAACCCCAGTACGTAGGGATGCTGTCCCAGTCCTGGCGGAGCATGAACCCAGAATTGGGGATCGGCGACCCAGGCGGGATCGGAATGCTGCGCCGCCGTTGCGGGTAGTGGCTGTGCCGGCCGGTTGGCATTGGCCGCGTTGACGACGATGCTCGCAGCGCGATGGTCGAACGCCTGGACCATCTTCCCCTCGTAGAGGGGCACCCACTCTCCAGTGGTCGATTCAAATCGATTGCCACCAACAGGCCACGCCCCTTCCCGCTCTTCGAGTTCTCTGCGCGTGCGGAACAGGTGGCTATCCGAGGTCATGTTGATCACTTGCCAGTAGCGTACCGGCCATGCCGCGATCGGTGCGCCACTCGAATGATCAACGAGCACCGGAAGGCGCGAATAGATGGCGGTCGTTAGGGCCATATCACGGCGCGAACGAAAAATCGGCGCCGTGCCGGTGTTGGGATTGACTGCCGCAAACTGCTCCGCCGTAATCGGGAAGGCGCGCTCAGGGTCAGCCGTTTCCTTCGCGGCCTGCAAGAAGAACCCGCACGATGCAGCAGAGAAGCGGCGTTCGGAGCTGGCGATCAACGAGGCAAATTTAAACCTGCTGTCCACATCAGGGAAGAAGGAACCAAGACCGTAGCGCGACCGCCGATTCTCGAAATCGTAGAAAGCTTTGAGATGACCTTTGGTCGCTATGCCGCTGAAAAACTCACTTGATGAATGATCGCCGGCAATTCCGCTCGGCATCAGCATTCCGACCATTCCATCCGGCTTGGAGAGCTGGAACGCGCGCTCGACGAATAGCTTGAAGAGGTTGAGCTTGCCGGCGTTTAGCCGCGAGTAGATGTTACCTTTTCGGGCTATCCGGGTGGCAGCCAGCAACCGTTCCGACGCACGCTTGTACTGGGTCCACAGTGGATCATCAGTCGCTTGCAGGGCCTTGATTCGCGTCTTTCGCTTCGCGCCGCTCGGTTCCAGAGCGATGGATCGATCTCGCGCCTCGAACCAGGGCACTTCCTCAAATTCAAACCGGTCCCACGGTGGATTACCTACGACGGCATCGAAGCCACCTTCGCGGCCCTTACTCGCCCAATTATCCCATACGCCGGGAAAACTGATCTGCCAGTTGAGGAAGCTTTCTTCATCGATCAGGGCGCGAGCTTGTTCCCAAATTGCGATGAAGGCTTCGACCTCGTCCGACCTGGCCTTTCCGCCTTCTGGGCGCTTTTTGCCTCTGGCTATAGGGATTGGATCGCCGAACCGACCATCAAGCCATAGGCGTATAAGCCCGCGGTTTGACGGGCTAGGATTGAGCCAGTCGAGCGCGTGCATGAAACTCACGAACCCGTCCAATTCGCCGGTCATGAGTTCGACATCCTGATACATAGCTGCCGAGCGGTGCGCTTCAGCAATCTCCACGTCGGTAAGCGCTTCGATCGTTTTCATCGCCTCGGCCGAACGCTGCGCGTTTCGGAGTGCCTCATTCCACAGAAGCTCGCCGCCCAGCACGCTTGCCTTGTCGATCGCGTCGCGAACCCAGAGCCCAAACAGGCTGTCGCCGGCGCGGAGGTGATGGTCGATAAAGGAGAGCGGCGCGCCGACCGTGAAGGTGTGCAGCCATAGCGCGACCTTGGCGAGTTCGACCGCCATCGGATTCTTGTCCACGCCATAGACGCAGCGCTTGAGCACCATACGGCGGATAATGTGGCGATCGTCGAGCTGTGCTTCGTCGATTGTCCAGTTCGCCGCCCTGGCGTTCTTTAGGATAGTGGCGCGGATGTCTTCGATCTTGTCGGCCAGCGGCGAGGTGTAAGCGAGATCGGCGGCCAGCGAGGCCGCTTCCGCCATTGCATCGAGCACATGATCGGCGAGCGTATCGACGAGACTGACAAGGAAATGCCCCGAACCCATCGCCGGGTCGCAGACGCGCAGTGACAGGATAGCGTTCGCTGGATCGGCGTCACGTAGCTCACGCCGCTGATAGTCTTCGGCATCCTTGGCGTTCAGCTTGCCGAGGGCGGCACGGAAGGCATCGAGGCGTTCGGTTACGAGAGGTTCGAGGGTTTCGTCCAAGATCAGCCCGACCAGCTCGTCGGGCGTGTAGTAGCTTCCTGTATTCTTACGCGCGAACAAATTCGGACGGACGGCGAGCGTCCCTGAATTGTCACGCACAATCTCGAATTCGAGCAGCCGTTCATAAATCGATCCGAGCTGTTGAACAGAGAGGTCGCGATAGTTGATGTAGCGCCGTTCGCCGGTGGAGCGCTCGTAGGACAGCGCATCAAGGGCGGGGACCATCACGCTATCCGCTATGCGAACGCTCTCGAGCAGCGATGCGCCGTCCCCGGCAAACAGACCGCCATTGTAGGGGGGGATGCCGACCGACACATCGCCCCTGTCGATGATCCTCGACAGGTCTGCGATATGACCCCAGATATGGGACGCGGAAGACGATAGCGCATCCCCTTCCGATACGCGCTTGCCCACCTCGATGCGGAGAGGTCGCAGTGCATAATCATCATACCGCTTATCGCTAACGGGCAGCAGATCACGGTCTTCGGCATATAGCAGAAACAGCAGACGATAGAGCAGCACGAACGACGCTTCGCGCACGTCCTGAAGCGGCGCTTGCGGAGCCGCGCTGGCGATCGCTGTGGCGAGGCTGGGGAAGACTTGCTCGAAAACCAACTTCGACAAGCTCGCGGCGACGCGTTCCTCATAAAACGCCGCCGCGGCCCGAGCGCGTTCATGGAAAGAGCGATCGTCCGCTCCGTCCTTGATGAACGCATCGCGCGAAAACATTACGGCGAAGACGCGGAGCCAGTGGTCGCGATCGGCGTCACTAGCGAACAGATCGTCCCCGCCATCAATTGCCAAGACGCGGCCGAGATCGATTTCCAAAAACTCTTCTGAGACCGATCGCGCGCCCGCCCAATAGAGCCGCCACTTCGTCCCGTTAGTCAGGATGCCCCAACGCAGTCTACCAATCGTCAGGTCGTCGATGCGGCGAAGGTAACGCAGCATCTGGGTCGATGGAGCAGTTGCCTCATCGCGCCCCGATGCACGATCCAAGGGCCGAGTCCAGCGCTTGCTTTCGACGACCGCGAGGCCGTACGAATAGCGCCGCCATTGATCTTCTTGAGCGTTCGCAGATGCTTTCGCGTCGGCATCGGCGAAGAGCAGTCCATCCGGCACGTCATCGCGCCCAGACACGGTCAGATTCTGCTGGCGAAGCGTTTCTGACCAGCCCAGCGCTGCGAGCACCGGCCAGATGAAATCGTCTTCCGTCTGGCTTTCATTCGTGCGGTAATTTTGCGGGAACGCAGCAGCGATGCCAGCCAGCCGAGCCCGCAACGCCGTGATATCAACGGCAAGATAGGCGGGCGTGGCGGTGATCGCCTCGACGAGATAATCCGTCGTGAATAGCGACCCCGAGATGAACAACGCTGAATCAGGCAAGCCACACCCCTCTTCGTTCTATTAGAGGGGCCTTGCCTCGTCGCAAAGCGGAAGCGCACAATCCCGAACGCCCTCGGAGCGACCAACAAATAAGACCACCGGAATAGGCCAGTTAACAAGCCTCATCCCACCTCGATCTTTGGGGACAGCCGTCGCGAAGAGACGCATGCCGCACTGTCACTGAGGGTACTTTACTGCTACCCTCGGACATACCCTAGTTGGTCGGGGCACCTAGACCTTCCGCCGGATGCGGGTCGTCACCAAACCACAAAAAGTTCGGTTCTCGACGGCTTCTGGACTGCAGCGATACCGTCAGAATAACAAATGGTGCCCAGGAGAGGAAAGGGCACGGTAGCTTGGGAAACCCTAGAAAACAGCCATTCTTAAACGCCGTCCTTGCGCCCCTTGTACCTTATCCTTGTACCGGATCAAGCCTCCCCATAAGCTAAATGAAGGCTGATTTCCTACCGTACGCGTAACGACTCTGCTACACCATGACACGGTTGCGGAGATGATCGATGCGAACAGCGACAATCGGAATTGGCGTAGCTTTGTCGATTACAATAGCGAGTAATCCGGCACATGCGGTTGCCTTCGACTGCATCCCAAGATCAAGTGGGATATGCATGTCGGGGCAAGGCTGTGTGGAGGAGGAGCGTCCGCCTGCTTTCATTCGCATAGATATTGGCGCCGAACGGATCGAAGGAGCCGAAGGCACTCTCCAGGAATGCAAACCGGATGGTTGTGGAGAAGTGTGGAAGGTGAAGGCCTCGCGTAACCTACTAGGCGATTGGACGGTCCAGCACCTCGCGTCCGAAACATACGTCATCGCTAGAAGCGGCTTCTTTACCAAGTCGGCAATCTTCAGCGGCGATGCGGCGGGCCAAGTGACCTACGCTTTCGGAACATGTGCACCACGGTCGTTTTCCGGGGATACTCCTCTGCTGACGAAACCTTGAACAACACAACGACGGCGCGGAGCTTTACCGGGTTTTTTGAAACGCATCAGTTGAGCGGGCTGGAGTCCCTGAGCTATCCGAAAGGGGACCCATAGGGGACCCTATCCATTGCGATTGCACCCCCTCCCCCTCCCCGCTGGCGATGCGGTCGAGCGGCGCGGCCTCTCATACATATACCTATACCCTCAGGCATTACGCGGTGCTGTGGCGGCGATGTCGATTGCGCTTGATGGGGGACATTAGGCCTGTTACGTTCTGGTCAACGTTCGATGACTAGTTTGTAACAGGAGCCACGCCGTGACTGATTATGTCGCCTACCTTCGAGTTTCGACTGAGGATCAGGGGCGCAGCGGCTTAGGCCTGGAAGCGCAGCGCGAGGCTATCAAGCGCTTTCTGAGAGATGGTGACCGGCTCATCGCTCCTGAGTTCCTAGAGGTCGAAAGCGGGAAACGAGACGATAGGCCTGAGCTGCTGAAGGCGCTGGCGCACGCGAGGTTGACCCGTGCTACTCTGCTAGTGGCGAAGCTAGACCGTTTGTCGCGCGATATGGCTTTCCTCGCGACCCTGAAGAAGGAGGGCGTGCCGTTACGTGCCTGTGATAGCCCAGACGATGATGAGTTTATCTTTCACCTAAAGGCCGCGTTCGCCCAGGAGGAGCGGAAGAAGATTTCCGAGCGTACCAAGGCGGCACTGGCAGCCGCTAAGGCGCGGGGGGTGAAGCTGGGCGGCTTTAGAGGCAGGAAGGTCGATCCGGCCGCAGGGCGGAAGGCGAAGGCTGAGAAAACGGCCAGCTTCAAATCGCAGATTGCGCCAATCGTTTCCTCAATTCAGGCACAGGGCCTCACAAGCCTGAGAGCCATAGCGAGCGAGCTGAACGCGCGCGGGATCAAGACGCGACGCGGCGGAGCGTGGAGTGCCATT
>Ga0255338_1001870_pt1 | contig 35716 bp, 27 predicted proteins | sample MeOH1_35cm_T4_19_FD_203715 | JGI IMG/M metagenome (GOLD analysis project Ga0255338, IMG submission 203715) | Sandy soil microbial communities from University of British Columbia, Vancouver, Canada - MeOH1_35cm_T4_195 | ecosystem: Engineered > Artificial ecosystem > Sand microcosm > Unclassified ...
AGCTCGCATGACGGCCCGCTGCGGCCTCATCGCGGTGGTCGGCGCGCCGAACGCCGGCAAATCGACCCTGGTCAACGCGCTGGTCGGCCAGAAGGTCGCAATCGTCAGCCCGAAGGCGCAGACCACGCGCACCCGGCTGATGGGCATTGCGATCGAGGGCGAAACCCAGATCCTACTGCTCGACACGCCGGGCATCTTCGATCCGCGTCGGCGCCTCGACCGGGCGATGGTCGCCGCGGCTTGGGGCGGCGCCCAGGATGCCGATCTGGTCGCTCTGGTGGTCGATGCGGCGAGCGGCTTCTCAGGCCGGATCGAGGCGATGCTCGACACGCTGCAGGGCCGACGCGAGCCCAAGATACTGGTGCTCAACAAAGTCGACATCGCTGACAAACAGGCGCTGCTGACGCTTGCCGCCCAGCTCAACCAACGCGTCGGCTTCGAGGACACGTTCATGGTCTCGGCGACGACCGGCGACGGCGTTGCCGATCTCAAGGCCGCGCTCGCCGCGCGCATGCCCGAGGGACCATGGCATTTCCCAGAGGAGCAAGTGTCCGACGCGACCGATCGCATGCTCGCCGCCGAAGTCACCCGCGAGCAGCTCTTCCTGCAGCTCCATGCGGAGCTTCCTTATGCGAGCGCGGTCGAGACCGAGAAATATGAGGAGCGCAAGGACGGCTCGGTCGCGATCCACCAGCAGATCCTCGTCGCCCGGCCGACGCAGCGCGCGATCGTGCTCGGCAAGGGCGGCGCGCGGATCAAGGAGATCGGCGCCGCGGCGCGCGAGCAGCTCGGCGAGCTGCTCGGCCGCAAGGTCCATCTGTTCCTTCACGTCAAGGTGAAGCCCGACTGGGAGGAAGATCGCGGTCTCTACCGCGAGATCGGGCTCGACTGGGTGGAGTAACTGGCTCTCCCTGCCCTGCCCGTTTCGCAAGGCGGATTCAGCCGGTCCGATCGGCCCCCGCAAGCATCTCCTCGACCCACAACGGCACCAGATCGCCGGCCGGCCCGATCCGGCTTTGCTCGAAGAAACAGCTGCCCTGGCTCGGCTCGAGGTTCATCTCAAGCGTATGAGCGCCGAGATAGCGCGCCGTCTGGACGAATCCGGCGGCGGGATAAACCGCGCCGGAGGTGCCGATCGACACGAACAGATCGGCCTCCATCAGCGCGCGCTCGATGCGGTCCATCTCGTAGGGCATCTCGCCGAACCAGACGATATCGGGTCGCAGCTGCCCGGCGACCCCGCAGGCCGCGCATCGTGGACGGTCGGTCAACGTCCGCTCCGACGGTATCCGGCTGTCGCACGCGAGGCACCAGGCCGAATTGAGCTCGCCGTGCATGTGGATCAGCCGCTTCGCCCCGCCACGCTCGTGCAGATCGTCGACATTCTGCGTCACGATCAGCAGCTCGCCCGGCCAGACGGCGTCGAGCCGCCCAAGCGCGTGATGCGCAGGATTGGGCGCGACCCCGTCGAGCGCCGCGCGGCGCGCGTCGTAAAAGCCGAGCACCAGATCGGGATCGCGCGCATAGGCCTGCGGAGTCGCGACATCCTCGATGCGGTGCCCCTCCCACAATCCCCCGGGGCCACGGAACGTCGCGACTCCGCTCTCGGCCGAGATGCCCGCACCGGTGAGAATGACGATATTCTGGATCTCTCGCATGGAGCGCATCTACGAGATTGCGCGACCATTCGAAATGGGGTGCGCCCAGCCGAGCGATTTCGACGGCGCCTGGCAAGCGCGCACGGAACTCCAGATATCGTAATGATACTGAATTGCGGGCGTGACGCGCGCCGGTCACAGACGCGCTCGTAAGCGGGAACGGAGCCCCCCCTCGGCACCCGCTTATCTCCTCCGTGCCGTCGATGCTGCCGCATGTTCCGTGCGCCAGCCAGGACGGCTCGATGTCTCCAGGGGCGCAGCGCATCGGTGGCTTATCATGCCTGCGTCCCTGCTTTTCTCCTGATCCGCCACATGTCCCTCTCCTGTCTTCGCCGCATATTGCGCGGATCATCGGCGTCGCCCATGAAGCGTCTCATGAGGGGAAGCTTACGATCATCGCAGAGACGGCCATGACCAGCATCGGGTTGTTTGGAGCCGACGGCCGGATGGGCCGCGCCATCGCCGAATCGGCGGTCGCGCGCGGCGACGTCCTGATCGGCGGCAAGGATCCTGCCGTGTTCGTCGATTTCACCGCCCCCGAAGCGCTGGAGACGAATCTCGCCACCGCGGTTTCCGTCGGACGTCCGATCGTGATCGGCACGACCGGGCTCGGCGCCGAGCACCACAGGAAGATCGACGAGGCTGCACGGCAAATTCCGGTCCTCCAGGCCGCCAACATGTCGCTTGGGGTCGCGATGCTCGCGCATCTCGTGCGCGACGCGGCGGCGCGGCTGGGGCCGGATTGGGACATCGAGATCGTCGAGATGCATCATCGCCACAAGGTCGATGCACCATCGGGCACGGCGTTGCTGCTCGGCGAGGCCGCCGCGCGCGGCCGTGGCGTGGCGCTCGACGAGGTCGCCGACCGTGGCCGCGACGGCATCACCGGCGCGCGGCAAAAAGGCGATATCGGCTTTGCCGTGCTGCGCGGCGGATCGGTCGCGGGCGACCACCAGGTGATCTTCGCCGGCGAAGGCGAAAGGATCGAGCTTGGCCACCGCGCCGAAAGTCGCCTGATCTTCGCGCAAGGCGCGCTCCAGGCGGCGCTGTGGCTCGTCGGGAAGCCGGCAGGGCGCTACCGGATGGCGGACGTGCTGGGGCTGGGATGAAGCCCGCGCAGATCGCGGAGCTTTTCCGGCGGCTTGCCGAGCGCACCCCCGACCCGAAGACCGAGCTCGACTATGTCAACGATTATACCCTGCTGGTGGCGGTGGTGCTTTCGGCGCAGTCGACCGACGCCGGAGTCAATCTGGCAACGCGAGAGCTGTTCAAACATGTCACGACGCCCCAGGCGATGGTCGAGCTTGGCGAGGAGCGGCTGCGCGAGGCGATCAAGACGATCGGCCTGTTCAACACCAAGGCCAAGAACGTCATCGCTTTGAGCCGTCAGCTGGTCGAACAGCATGGCGGCGAGGTGCCGCGCGACCGCGACTCGCTGATGGCGCTGCCCGGAGTCGGCCGCAAGACCGCGAACGTGGTGATGAACACCGCGTTCGGCGAAGAGACGTTCGCGGTCGACACGCACATCTTCAGGGTCGCGAACCGCACCGGCCTTGCCCCCGGCAAGGACGTGCTCGCCGTCGAGCTCAAGCTCGAGAAGGTCGTTCCGCCGCCTTACCGCCGCGACGCGCATCATCTGCTGATCCTCCACGGCCGCTACGTCTGCAAGGCGCGGCTGCCGGAATGCTGGCGCTGCGTGATCGTCGACCTGTGCCGTTACCAGCCCAAGACCCTGCCCCCGGGCAGCGGACTGGCCAAGCGCCACGTGAAAAGCGGCAGCGGACGCCCCCCGCCGGCGGCGAAAGCGGCATGAACAAGGCGCTGGCAGCGCCAGCGCCGCTTTGCTAAGCGCCATCCACGGCATCAGGCACCCGTAGCTCAGCTGGATAGAGCGCTGCCCTCCGAAGGCAGAGGCCACAGGTTCGAATCCTGTCGGGTGCGCCAAAATCAACGCCATCGCCATGCCGCTCGCGGATCGGCTTTACGGAGCCCCTCCGCAAGATGCGTCGCATCCCCGGAACAGGCTCCGCATCGCAAGGGCGCCGCGCTGGCGTCGGGGGTCGAACTAGACTAAGCGTTGCACCGTCCGGCGTAGGAGAGACGCCGCCGCGGATGGAGTGGGAAGGCGCCGCATGGCCACTCATTATCAGGTGCTCGGCGTTCACAGCAAAGCCGACACGGCCTCGATCCGCGCAGCCTATCTCCGGCTGATCAAGCGCCATCATCCCGACCGCGGCGCGAGCGGCGCCAGCCACGTTCAGATCACCGACATCAACCTCGCTTATTCGGTGCTGCGCGACACCCGCAAACGCGCGGAATATGACGAGCAGCTGCTGCGCCAGTGGCTGCGCTCACAGCCGCCTCAAGCGCGCCGTCACCCATTTGCACGGACAAGCTTGCCGCGGCAGCGGCGCAAGGCGCTGGCGCTGCGCACCGCGCTGCTCGCGGCCGCGATCCTGCTGGTCGCGATCCCGAGCGACATGTTCGTCGACACCTCAGCCGCATCGAGCGATGGCGAGACGCAGGCCAGCGTGCTTGCCCCCGAGCGCCCCCAAGCGCCGGAGCTTGCGCCGCCGAGCGCGCCAATGCTGGACCCCGGTATCGAGAATATCATCGAGGTCGCGCTCGCCGTACCGCTCGACGACGCGCAACGGACCAGCCTGCGCTGCTTCGAGGAGATCCGGGGAATGCGCGCAGCAAGCGCGGCCGACCACTGCATCGCATTCGATCTCGCAACATCCTTCTGGCAGGACGGCGAATTCAAGACGGCGGCGCAACGCATCTATTTCGAGCGCGCCGCGATGAGGCGGCGGCACCATAAGGTGCTTGCCGCGCTCGATCCGGTCCACGCACGTGACCGGTTGCAAGCGCTCGATCGCCTCGCGATCAGCGCGCTGGTCGACTCGCTCAAGGCGTACCAGCTACGGCAGCGCGAAGCGCTCCGCGAGGCGGAGCAGGCTGCGGCGCTGGACCCCGACCGCGGTGCGATGCCGTCGCTGCTGGTGGAGGATTAGGCGAGCGGGGTACGCCTCAGTCGCAAGGCTGGGTTCTGCACTCGCCGGCTCGGCCGGCAGCACCCGCCGCCCATCACCGCCCGAGCTTGGCCTTGAGCTCGTCGATCCGTTTCGAAGCCTCGGCCTTGCTGAGCCCCTCTTGCGGCGGCTCCTCGCCGGCTTCCTCGCACAGGGTGGTCAGGTAAGACGCCTGCGCTCCGGTCATCGGATCGTCGCCCGACACCCAGTCGTCGGGATCCTTTTCGGTATTCGAGCCGGGTTGCTCGTCGAGCTTGGGATTGTGCATCGTGTCGGTCATCGGAACCTCTTGTTCGTTTTATGTTCCAACGGATTGCAGCGACGCCTGGTTCCCTGTTTTTGCTGCAGATCCCGTGCCTTGGCTTGCCCCGCGCAACAGATCGACGAGGGCGAGCGGATCGTCCGGCACCGCGTCCCCGCGCCAAGCGACATGCTGGTCGGGGCGCGAAAGGACGAGCTTGTCGCGATAGAGATCGCCGGCTTCGGATGGCGACAGATCGATCAGGTCGAGCGGCAGCCCGCGGCGAGCAGCCGCCGTCTGCAGCGCCGAGACGTCGATCGACGGGTCGGTGCGCAGCAAGGTGTAGCCCTGCCCCATCGCATCGTAGAGCGAGGTGCCGTCATCGAGCCAGACGTGCGGCGTGCGGCAACCCGGCACGGTGGTCGGGGTGTAGTTCGACAAATCGTAGGCAGGCGCCTCCTCGCCGTCATGGGCGATGATCGGCGAGGCGTCGTAATAAGTGCCGAAATTCAGCCCTTTGCAGGCGAACTGCCCGACGTTGGCATCGTAGAAGAAGCGCCCCATCTCGGCGCGGGTAGCCTCCCCTTGCGGACCTTCGATGAACAGCTCGGGCGGCGGGTTCTTGGTCCGATCGGTGTCGAGATTGGCGAGCGCGAGCGACATCACGTGCCGCGAAACCTGTTGCGTCACCGGCTGGCGCTCGGCCTCATAGGCGTCGAGAATGGTCGGCTCGGCCCAGCCCTGGACCACGGCCGCAAGCAGCCACGAAAGGTTGGCGGCGTCGGCGATGCCCGCGTTCATCCCATAGCCGGCCAAGGGGATCCAGATGTGCGCGGCATCGCCGCACAGGAAGATGCGGCGATCGCGGAAGCGGTTGGCGACCAGCCGCCGACCATACCAATCGTCGGTCGAGACGATCTCATAGTCGAGATCCTCGCCGACCCCTTCCCTGATGCCTTCGGCGGGATCGATCGAATCGAAGTCCGGCTCGCCCACCGGCAGCCAGAAATGGAAGCCCCACAGATCCTTGCCGTTCATCGCCACCACGCAGCCGAGCACATTGGGGTTGAGGAACCAGGTCATCCAGGCGGGCGTGTTGCTGAGCTTGTCGAGCAGATCGTCGGACTTGATGTAGACCGTGCGCGTGCCGGAGACGACGTCCTGCCCCTCGAAGCGCGCGCCGATCGCCTTGCGCACCAGCGAGGAGCCGCCGTCGCAGCCGACCAGATAGCGTGCCTCGAAATTCACCTCCTCGCCGGTCTCCCGATCGCGGGCGCGGGCGAAAGCGCCGTCGGCGTCCTGGCCGACCTCCTCGACCGCCATCGCATAGAAGGTGCGGATGCGCGGCGAGGCGAGCAGATGGCGCTGGAGGATCGGCTCCCAATAGAGCTGGTTGCAGCGGTGCGGCGGCTCGGGCGTCGGCCAGCCTGAATCGTCATAGCCTTCGCTGCCGTAGACGTCCTGACGCGCCGGGATCCGGATGCGGCTGAGCTCGTAGCCGTTCAACGCGGTCACGAAAGCGACGTCCTGCGGATAATCCGGTGGCAGCCCGGCATCGCGGATCTCCGCGGCGATGCCGAGCTGGCGCAATATCTCGAGCGAGCGCGCCGAGATGTGGTTGCACCTTTTGCGCGGCTCCGCCTCCTGATCGTGCTGCTCGACGACGATCACGTCGATCCCGCGCCGCGCGAGGTCGAGCGCCAGGATCATGCCGACAGGCCCGGCGCCGACGATGAGGATGTCACTTACATGCTTGGTCATCTGGTGGTTGCCTTCGCTGCGTCCAAACAAGGTCTGGATGAGAAATCAGGCGGCGGTCCTGTTCGCCTTCTGCGCCCGCCCCGCTCCCCTGATCAGGTCGATCAATGCGGTCGGATCGTCGGGCGGCGCGTCGCCGCGCCAGGCGACATGCTGGTCGGGACGCGAGAGGACAAGCTTGTGACGGTAGATGCCGCCGGCCTCCGACGGCAAGAGGTCGAGCAGGTCGAGCGGAACGCCTCGCCGGCCCGCGGCGGCCTGCAGCGCCGAAACGTCGAGCGCCGGATCGAAGCGCAGCAACGTATAGCCGCGGCCCATCGCATCGTAGAGGGAGGTGCCGTCGTCGAGCCAGACGTGCGGCGTGCGGCACCCCGGCACGGTGGTCGGCGTGTAGCTCGAAAGGCCGTAAGCGGGTGCCTCCTCACCGTCATAGGCCACGATCGGTGAGCGATCGTAAAAGGTGCCGAAGTTAAGGCCGAGGCAGGCGAACTGGCCGACGTTGGCATCGTACATCACGCGTCCGACCTTCGCGCGCAGCGCCTCGCCCTGCGGTCCCTCGTCGAGCAGCTCGGGCGGCACGTTCCTGACGAAATCGGTGTCGAGATTCTCCAGCGCGATCTGCATCACCTGCCTGGAGACCTGCTCGGTGACGGGCTGGCGCTCGGCCTCATAGGCGTCAAGCAGTCCCGGCTCGCCCCAGCCGTTGATCACGGCGCCGAGCATCCACGACAAATTCATCGCGTCGGCAATGCCGGCATTCATGCCGTAGCCCGCCATCGGGATCCAGATATGCGCGGCATCGCCGCAGATGAAGATGCGGCGATCGTGGAATCGGTCGGCGACGAGACGCCGGCCGAACCAATCGTCGACCGAGACGATCTCGAAGTCGAAATCCCTGCCCATCGCCGCCTTGACGCCCTCGACCGGATCGACGCGGTCGAAATCGGGTGCACCTGCCGGAAGGAAGAAGTGAAAGCCCCACAGATCGGTGCCGTTCATCGCCACCGTGCAGCCGAACGCATAAGGACTGACGAACCATGTCATCCACGCCGCGCCGACCGTCCGGATCGCGTTGACCTCGGTCGAGCGGATGTAGACCGAGCGCGTGCCGGAGATGACGTTCTGGCCTTCGAAGCTCGCGCCGATCGCCTTGCGGACCAGCGACGTGCCGCCGTCGCAGCCGATCAAATAAGCGGCCTCGAACGACAGCGCCTCGCCGGTGGCGAGCGACCTGCCGATGGCGCTGACGCCATTTTCGTCCTGATCGACCGCCTCGACCACGGTATCGTACAAGATCGCGATACGCGGCGATTGCAGCACGTGGCGCTGGAGGATCGGCTCCCAATAGAGCTGGTTGCAGCGGTGCGGCGGCTCGGGCGTCGGCCAGCCTGAATCGGAATAGCCGACGCTGCCGTAGACGCGGTTGCGCGGGGGAATCGGGATACGGCTGAGCTCATGGCCGGTAAGCGAGGTCACGTAAGCGACGTCCTGGGGATAATCGCCCGGAAGGCCGGCGTTGCGGATTTCGGCGGCGATGCCGAGATCGCGGAAGATCTCCAGCGTGCGCGCCGCGATATGGTTGCAGCGCTTGCGCGGTTCTTCGTCGCGCCCGCGCTGCTCGACGACCACGACGTCGACGCCGCGCCGCGCCAGATCGAGCGCCAGGGTCATGCCGACGGGACCCGCGCCGATGATCAGAACGTCACTGTTGGTCTTGCTCACGCATCACTCTCCGGTTTCGGGCAGTTTCCCGCGCCCTCAATGGGGCTGTTTGTCATAGGCCCAAAAGGCGCGCAGGCCACAGCCGCTGTCGCCCCTGCCGTCACGCGGCAGCGGCGGCCGCCTGTGTCGGACCAGCGCCGCGCACGAGGTCGATCAGCGCCAGCGGATCCTCGGGCACTGCGTCCCCGCGCCAGGCGACATGCTGATCGGGCCGCGAGAGCACAAGCTTGTGCTGGTAGAGCGTACCGGCCTCGGACGGCGACAGATCGATCAGCGCCAGCGGCACGCCGCGGCGCGCGGCGGCATCCTCGAGCGCCAGCACGTCGATCCCGGGATCGCAGCGCAGCAGAGCATATCCCGGTCCCATCGCGTCGTAGAGCGACGTGCCGTCGTCCCGCCAGATGTGGGGCGTGCGGCAGCCCGGCACGGTGCTGGGCGTATAGGTCGACAAATTATATCGCGGCGCCGCGGCGCCGTCATAGGCGACCACCGGCGAGCCGTCGTAATAAGTGCCGAAGTTGAGGCCGATGCACGCGAACTGGCCGACATTCTGGTCGTAGAAGAAGCGTCCAAGCCTGGCGCGGACGGCCTCGCCCTCCGGTCCTTCGGCGACGATCGCGGGCGGCGGATGGCTGATCAAGCTCGGATCGAGATTGGTATAGGCCAGCTCCATCACCTGCTGCGAGACCTGCTCGGTCACCGGCATACGCTCGGCTTCATAGGCGTCGAGCAGCTCGTCGCCGCCCCAGCCCCTGACGACCGCCGCAAGCTGCCAGCCGAGCGCCTTGGCGTCGGCGATGCCCGCGTTCATGCCGTAGCCGGCCAAGGGGATCCAGATGTGTGCGGCATCGCCGCAGACGAACAGGCGCCGGTCGCGGAAGCGGTCGGCGACGAGGCGGCGGCCGTACCAATCGTCGATCGAGACGATCTCGAAATCCAAGTCATCCCCGACCGCGGCCTTGATCGCGCGGGCGGGATCGACCGAATCGAAATCGGGCTCGCCCGGCGGCAGCCAGAAACCGAAAATCCACAGATCGTCGCCGTTCAACGCGACGACGCAGCCGAAGGTCTCGGGGTTGAGGAACCAGGTCATCCACGCCGGATCGACCTTGAGCTTGCCGAGCAGCTCTTTCGAGCGGACGTAGACCGAGCGTGTCCCGGAAATGACGTTCTGGCCCTCGAAGCGGGCGCCGATCGCCTTGCGCACCAGCGAAGGCCCGCCATCGCAGCCGACCAGATAATCGGCCTCGAAGCGTATTTCCCCGCCGTCCTCGCCGCGTCCCCGCGCCCAGGCACCGTTCGCATCCTGGCCGAGCTCCTCGATCGCGGTGGCGTAGAAGGTGCGGATGTTCGGCGCGCCCAGGACGTGGCGCTGGAGGATCGGCTCCCAATAGGTCTGGTTGCAGCGATGCGGCGGCTCGGGCGTCGGCCAGCCGGAATCGGCATAGCCGCTGCTTGCGAAACGATCCTCGCGCGCCGGAATTCGGATCCGGGTGAGCTCGTGGCCGGTCAGCGAGGTCACATAAGCGACGTCCTGCGGGTAATCGGCCGGAAGCCCGGCGTCGCGGATCTCCGACGCGATGCCGAGCTGGCGGAAGATCTCGAGCGAGCGCGCTGAGATATGATTGCATCGCTTGCGCGGCTCCTCGTCGCGGCCACGCTGTTCGACCAGGATGACATCGACGCCGCGCTGCGCCAGATCGAGCGCCAGGGTCATGCCCACCGGGCCCGCCCCGACGATCAGCACGTCGCTTCTGCCTGTGCTCCTGCTTGTTGCCGATAATGATCGGTCGTTCATGCTGGATCATCCTCTCGGCGGCGCTTGGTCACCGGCCAGCTGCCACGCCGGTCCGGTCCGCCCGTTTTTCCGCTTGTGACGCGACGCTATCCAGCGAAATCCCATAAGTAAAATTGACTGTTCGAATGGTTGGCATCAATCTGATTGATGGTGACGAATCTTCGAAAGACCAACCTCAACCTGCTTCCGGTGCTTCGCGAGTTGCTCCGCCACCGCAACGTCACGAACGCGGCGCGCGCGCTCAACCTCAGCCAGCCGGCGGTCAGCAACGCCCTCGCTCAGTTGCGCAGCCTGTTTCACGACGAGCTTCTGATCCCGCATGGCCGCACGCTGCAGCCATCGGCGCTGGCTGAGCGAATGCTTCCCCGCCTCGAAATGATGTTGGGGGGCCTCGAGCAGTTCATTGCTCGGGGGACCTTCGACCCGGCGAAGAGCGAAGGCGCGATAAAAATCGCAACTGCGGATTATGTGATCCTCTTGCTCGGCGCCGAATTGATCAACCAGCTGTCGGCTCTGGCGCCGGCACTCACGATCGAGTTCAGCGACGCGCGCAGCCAGAGCGCTCGTGATCTCAAGATGGGCGATATCGACTTGTTCATCGGACCGCGACGCTTGGCGCACATCGCGTTCGACGAATTCTCGGTCAGCACATTGTTCGAGGACGATATCGTCTGCATCGTCGACGCCGATGACGTCTCCGCCGAGATTTCGGAAAAAGAACTCGTCGAACGAAAGCTGGTGTTGTTCACCCCGACGGGATCGGAGACGGTCGCCTTTTTCGAGACAGTCTTGCAGCATGCCGGAGTGACGCCGCGCAACATCGTGCGCGTCCCAAGCTTCCTGGTCATTCCTTATCTTGTGCAGGGAACGGGGACCATCGCCCTCCTCCAGCGCCGCCTCGCGGAACGCCTCTCGGGCTCGACCAGCATCCGGATCATGCCACCGCCGCTCAGCTTTCCAAGATTGGAGATCGGCATGTGGTGGAGCCCGGCACGCGAACATGACCCGAGCCATATCTGGCTCCGTCAGCTGTTGTCGCAGATCTGCGAAAAGCAGTTCGCCTGAACCGCCAGGCGGACCAAGCTCGCACTCCCGCGCCAGCGACAAAGGGCTTGCGAAACATGGCCGCGTGGCCGAAATCTGGCCGAGGACGAAGAGACGACTAGGAGAGGGCGTCGAAATGCTGGGATTGATGCAGGACTGGCCGCTGACCCTGGATCGGCTGTTGGTTCATGCCGCGCGGTGGCACGGCGATCAGGAGATCGTCAGCCGCGAGCAGGACGGGAGCCTCTCGCGCACCACTTATGGGACGCTCCACGGCCGCGCACGGCGGCTTTCGAACGCGCTCCGCAGCCTGGGCATCGGCGTCGGCGACCGTGTCGGGACCCTGGCCTGGAACCGCGCCCGCCATATCGAGACCTGGTATGGGATCATGGGCATCGGCGCGGTCTGCCATACGCTCAACCCGCGGCTGTTCGCCGACCAACTTGTCTACATCATCAACCATGCCGAAACCCGCATCCTGTTCGCGGACGTCGATCTCGTGCCGTTCATCACCGAGAATATCGGCCGCCTGCCCAAGCTCGAGCATGTCGTGCTGATAACCGACGAGGCAGGGATGGTCGAATGCCCCAAGGCGGTCCCTTATGAGAGCCTGATCGCGGCGCACGGCGAGGATTGCGAATGGGGCAATTTCGACGAACGGACGGCCGCGGGCCTTTGCTACACGTCGGGGACGACCGGCAATCCGAAGGGCGTGCTCTATTCGCACCGCTCCAATTTCATGCACGCCCTGATCTCGCTGCAGGCGGATATGTTTGGGCTCGCCGCCTCCGATGTCGTGCTGGCGGTGGTGCCGATGTTCCACGCCAATGCCTGGGGGCTATCGTTCGCCGCTCCGGCGGTAGGCGCGAAGCTGGTGATGCCCGGATCACGGCTCGATGGCGAAGCGGTGTTCGAGCTGATCGAGAAGGAAAATGTGACCTTCTCGGCGGCGGTCCCGACCGTCTGGCAGATGCTGCTCCACTATATGCAGCAGACCGGCAAGAGGCCGACGAGCTTGCGCCGCGTCGTGGTCGGCGGCAGCGCCTGCCCGGAGAGCCTGATCCGCGCGTTCCACGACGATTACGGGGTCGAGCTGCTGCACCTGTGGGGCATGACCGAGATGTCCCCAGTCGGCACGGTCGGCGCGATGTCGGGAGACCTCGCGACCAAGAGCTTCGAGGAGCAGATGCCCTATCGGCTGAAGCAGGGACGGCCGCCGATCGGCGTCGACCTGGCGCTGTTCGACGACGAGGACAATCCGGTGCCGCACGACGGCAAGACTTTCGGCCGCCTCAAGGTCAAGGGCGGGACCGTGACCAGCGCCTATATGGGCAACGAGCCGGGATCGGCGCTCGACAAGGGGGGCTGGTTCGACACGAGCGACATCGCGACGATCGACACGCTCGGCTTCATGCAGATCACCGACCGCGCCAAGGATCTAATCAAATCGGGCGGCGAATGGATCAGCTCGATCGAGATCGAGAATATCGCAGTCGCCCATCCCGACGTCGCGGTCGCCGCCGTAATCGCCATCCCCGATCCCAAGTGGGACGAGCGGCCCTTGCTCGTGATCGAGCCGATCCCCGGGCGCGAGCCGGGACCGGGCGAGCTGCTGCAGTTCCTCGACGGCAAGATCGCGCGCTGGTGGATGCCCGATGGGGTTGCGATCGTCGACAAGATCCCGCTCGGCGCGACCGGCAAGATCGACAAGAAGGCGCTTCGCGACATGGCCGCAGCCGGGACCTTCGATCATGCCCTCAAGCCCGCCAAGACGGCAGCCGCCGCCGAATGATGGATCGCCATCGGCGCGGCTGGCGGGACGCCGCATAGCCGCAGGCGTCGCCATTTTCCGAACATCAGGTGATTTTCGACCGTCGGCCGCGCTTGGCGTTGCCGCCCCGCAAAGCGCGCTCTAGGGATGCCCGCGATGACCGGCCCGTACGACGACGAAATCACCACCCATTCCTACATCTCGCAGCGCCTTCGGCTTCACTATGTCGATTGGGGCAACGACGGCGCGCCGCCTTTGATCCTGCTCCACGGCGGCATGGATCACAGCCGCAACTGGGATTGGGTGGCGCGCGAGCTTCGCCAAGATTTCCATGTCATCGCCCCGGACCTGCGCGGCCATGGCGACAGCCAATGGTCCGCCGACGGCAATTATCAGCTTCATTCGCACGTCTACGATCTCGCCCAGCTCATCCAGGAGCAGAAGCTCGCGCCGGTCGCGATCGTCGGTCACTCGCTCGGCGGCAACATCGCCTTGCGCTACACCGGCGCCTATCCGGAGACGGTGTCGAAGATCGTCGCGATCGAGGGCCTCGGTCTACCGCCGGCGATGGAGGCCGAGCGCGCCGCGATGAGTGTCGACGAACGGCTGCGCAAATGGATCGACGAGCAACGCTCGCTCAGCCGCCGCTCGCCGCGCCACTACGGCTCGCTCGATGAGGCGATCGCACGCATGGAAGAGGCCAATCCGCGCCTCTCCCCGGCGCAGGCGCGCCATCTCACGATCCACGGGATCAACCAGAACGAGGACGGCACCTACAGCTGGAAGTTCGACAATTATGTCCGTCCCTTCTCGCCGGTCGGCCTCACGCCGGACGAGCTCCATCATTTGTGGTCGCGCATCACCTGCCCGACCTTGCTGATCCATGGGTGCGAAAGCTGGGCCAGCGACCCGAGCGAGGACGGCAGCCTCGCTTATTTCCGCGCCGCGCGGCTGGCGAAGTTCGAGGGCGCGGGCCATTGGGTGCACCATGACCGGCTGAAGCCGTTCGTGGACGAGGTGAAGAAATTCCTGCTCGCGGGCGACTCGCAAGCGCCCGACCAACCCCGCACCGTGATCGTCTGATCCGTAAGGGTTTCAACGGCCTGCCGGCATAGGCAGCTCGCCCGCGAGCCGAATGCGGGCGGCCAGCGGTAATGCCACCGCATCCGCTCTTAACCCTTTGTTTACCCAATCAGGCGTCAATGGGAACGCGGGGGGCTTGGCGAGCTTCGCGAGGCCCGTAATGACTGACACCATTTCGAGCGGGGAAAGCGGCGCGGCAGGACTTGCCACGGCGCCACGACCCGAAGTAGGCGATCCACAGCTGCCGCCCCTGCTGCTGCTCATCGACGACGACAGGATGGTCGGGCGCGTCATTACCCACGCCGCAGAGGAATGCGGCTTCAGAGCATCCCGGACGACCTCGGCCGAAGCATTCAACCAGTTGCTGCGGGAGCGGAGGCCCGATGCGGTCGCCGTCGACCTGTGCGTGCCCGGCGCGGACGGGATCGAGATCATCCGCCTGCTCGCGGAGGAGAAATATCGCGGACCGGTGATCATCGTCAGCGGCCTCGATCAGCGCATCCTCGATGCCGCGCTACGCCTCGGCGACGCCTTGGGGCTCAACATGGCCCAACCGCTCGCCAAGCCGTTCCGTCTCGACCAGCTCGCTGACCGGCTCACGCGGGCGGCGCCGGGGACGGCCGAATGATCGCGCTCGCGGACGAAGCGAAAATCGCTGCGGGGCTGGAACTCGCCGCCGACCGCAACGAGCTGTTCATGCTCTACCAGCCCAAGATCTGCGTCGCGACCGGCGAGCTTGCGGGAGTAGAAGCACTGATGCGCTGGCAGGGCGCCGACTTCGGGCTTTTGCCCCCCTCGCTGTTCATCCCGATCGCCGAGCGCTCGGGGACGATCGACGCGATCACCGACTGGGGCGTGCGCCACGTGCTGTGGCAGTGGACCGATTGGCGCGATCAGGGGCTGAAGACGAACATCGCGTTCAACATATCGGCGCTGAGCCTCCGCGACATCCATTTTCCCGATTTCCTGCAACGGCTTTGCCACGTCGAAGGCATGCCGTGCGACCATCTGACGATCGAGGTGACCGAGGGCGCGACGCAGCATGCGGTGCGACTGCTCGACACGATCACGCGCTTCCGGATCAAGGGAATGAACGTCGAGCTCGACGATTTCGGCACCGGCTATTCGTCGCTGCTTCAGCTCCGCCAGCTACCCTACACCGCGCTCAAGATCGACAGCTGCTTCGTCGCCGACGCCGCCGATGACGCCGAGGCCCGGCTGATCGTCAAGACGGTGATCGATCTCGCGCACGGCCTCGGCCTCACCGCGACCGCCGAAGGCGTCGAGCGGGGCGAGACGCTCGAGCTGCTGCGCGCGCTCGGCTGCGATCATGCCCAAGGATTTCTGATCAGCGAACCGCTTGCCCCAGCCGAGCTCGTCCCGTGGGTGATGCGCTCAGGCGGGGAATGGCGCGAGCTCTACCGCCCGGCGGCCGAAGCCGATCCCGTCCGCGACGAAGTGGATGCCGCGCAAGGCTCATCAAGGCCACCGCCACGCCACGCCCCCTCGAGCGCGCTCCATTAGACCGCGCGTGGCCGACCCCCGACCTCCCCGAGCTAGCGCAGGAGGCCCCGCGCGCGCATCCGGTGCGCGTAGACGAAGAGGCCGATCGCCACCGCCCAGATCGCGACGTTCAGCCCGACCATCGCGCCGGTCTTCAAATCTGCCGGCATCGCCGACAGGGCCTGTTGGTAGATGGTCGCGACGAGCAGCCCGACGAGCGACAGGCCGAAAGCGAATTCGGCATGGCGGCTGCGCGCCAGCAGCAGCAGCGAACCGGCAAATCCGCCCCAGACGCCAAGCGCCCACGCCGCCACGGCCCACCCCGGGAATGACTCGAAATACAGTCGATCGGCATCGCTGAACTGCGCGAGATAGGCGGCATTCTGAATTTGGGACATGACATAATCGAACGCGCCATAGGCATTCCACAACAACGCCAAAATGCCGACGATCCAGAGATGTACTGGCGCTCTTGCCAAAGTGGCCATCGTCCCCTCCTCTTCCGTGACTTGTGTCTCCGTACTTGAAGGCCGATCAGAATCGCATGATGCGCAGCCTTTGGCAAGTTGGACCGCCTGCGAAACGGCTCGGAGCGCTAGTCGCCAAGTTGCCCATGCGTTTCGCCGCGCGCGCTGCTACGCCTCGGCAATGCTCGATCGGCGAACCATGATGCAGGCCCTCGGCACGCTTGCCGCCGCGCTTGCCCTGCCCGCAGCCGCAGCCCCACTTGCCCAAGGCGCCATCGCGAAACCGCCGCGGCTACGCCAAGGCGACGTCGTCGGCCTGATCGCGCCGGCCGGCTTCAGCGACGATCTCGAGGAGCTCGAGCAAGTCAAGGGCACCATCGCCGGCATGGGCCTGGTGCCCAAGGTCGGCGAGCATGTCCTGACGCGCTACGGCTATCTCGCCGGCTCCGACCGACAGCGCGCCGCCGACCTCAATGCGATGTACGCGGACAAGGAGGTGCGCGCCGTCTTCGCGGTGCACGGCGGCTGGGGCAGCGCGCGCTTGCTGCCGCACCTCGACTGGAAGACGATCCGCGCAAATCCCAAGCTGCTGGTCGGCTTCAGCGACATCACCGCGCTGCACATGGCCTTCGCGGCGCAAGCAGGGTTTCCGACCATTCATGCGCCCAATGCCGCGAACGGCTGGCTGGAGCAGACGTGGAACAGCTTCTGGACCCTCGCCTTCCAGGGCGGCACCCCGACCCTGCTCAACCCCGATCCAGGACCCGACCCGCTGCTGGAGGAGAGGTGGCGCACCGCCACGATCCGCGGCGGAAAGGCAAGCGGCCGCCTGCTCGGCGGCAACCTCTCGGTTCTCGCTACACTGGTGGGGACGCCCTATCTGCCCGACTTCAGCGGCGCGATCCTGTTCATCGAGGATACGGGCGAGGCGGAATATCGCATCGATCGGATGCTCACCCAGCTTGGCCAGGCCGGCATATTGCGCCGCGTCGCGGGGGTCGTCTTCGGGCAATGCACCGGCTGCCATATCGACGTGCCCGACTATAGCGGCTTCACGCTGCCGCAGGTCCTCGCCCAGCATCTTGTTCCGCTCGGCGTTCCCGCTTTCTCGGGCGCGCTGATCGGCCATGTCGCCAACCAGTTCGCCCTACCGGTCGGCGTGCGCGCGGAGATCGATGCCGGCGCGGGCTCGATCCGGATCCTCGAGCCGGCGGTCGGCTAATCTAATCAGTATTGTGTCCCCAGATTGCGGCGGTGACAACGGCACGAGGGATGGGTGGACCTAGGGCGTCCACGCTGGGAGAAACCGGTTCGAAGACGGGCGATGGCAGGATTACCATGCACCAGCGGGCGATCCATCGGGACCGTGCAGGGGGGCAAGCTTACAAGGAGTACGATCTGATGGCGACGTTCGTACATGAAGGCATTCAATTAAGATCAGCGGAACGGCAAGCCTATGGGCGGTTGGAAAAGGTCAGAAGCCGCTGGAATAACGACCATCAAGATAAGTACCGTTACGCCTCGGAAATCCTCCTAAATGATTAGTATTCGTTGGGGTGCAGCAGGAGTGCTATTGCTCTTGGCCCCATGTAATCCCTCTCTAACTTGCAGCAACCCAATCGTTTACGACGCGGTGGGCGGGAACTATTCTGAAGTCTATCATACACAGCATGAAACCGTATATATCGTGCCGAAGGATGCCGAGATGAACTCCTCCACGAGTTCGGAGTTTGGCGGATCTCTTGTCATTGGGGAGTCGCCCAAGGCCGTATGGCTGGATTGGCCTCTCGGCTTCGCTATGTCTGATCAGAATAAGTTCAAAACTCCAGACATGACATGTGAAACGGCTACGCTCCGTAAACCAGTCACGAAAACCACCTGCGTTGGTAAGGACGGTGGAGTTTGGCTGTCCTACATCGCGGACGAGCATGGCGTTTACGAGTACAAGAGACATGAAGGCGAGTTCCAAGACCCAATGCGTCGCCGGGGACGCTGCGCGCTGACGTTTGAGGGCCTCCGCGCAATGGAAGAAGACTACACCGATAGGAGTCGCGGGGAAGCGTCTGCGGACACTGATCACCAGCCCGATCGCTAACAGAATGACAAGCGGAAGGCCCCGCGCCGGTCGGAATCAATGGTTGGATCGAATAATGGGCGCACGGCAGCGCCGAGTCTCGATTTTGAGCTCCCCGCGCGAGGGATGCTCAAACTACCTCATCAACAGCGGCTATGCTGCAGTCTAAGATGATCGCGCTCTATACCGCGGCGAGCGCGGCCGTCCGCTCGGTGGGGTGCGCGGCGAGGAAGGCGTCGACGGCGGCGGCGCATTCCCGGCCCTCGCGGATCGCCCAGACGACCAGCGACTGGCCGCGACGCATGTCGCCGCAGGCGAACACGCGCGGCACCGAGGTGCGATAATCCTTCACGTCGGCCTTGACGTTGCCGCGAGCATCGAGCTCGACCCCGGCCTGCTCGACCAATGCCTCGCGGCGCGGACCGACGAACCCCATCGCGAGCAGGACGAGATCGGCGGGGATCTCGAACTCGCTGCCCGGAACCTGCTGGATGGCCATGCGGCCGTCCTCGCCGCGCACCATCTCGGCGCGCGCGCATTGCAGCGCGGTGACCTTGCCGTCCTGCCCCAGGACCTGCGTCGTCAGCACCGAGAAATCGCGTTCGCAGCCCTCTTCCTGCGACGACGAGGTGCGCATCTTGAGCGGCCAATTGGGCCAGGTGAGCTCCTTGTTCTCGCGGATCGGCGGCTGCGGCATGATCTCGAGCTGCGTCACCGAACGCGCGCCCTGGCGGTTCGAGGTGCCGATGCAGTCGGAGCCGGTGTCGCCGCCGCCGATCACGACGACATGCTTGCCGTGCGCCGTGAGGGTGCCGTTCGGCGCGGCCGTTGCCTCGTCATCGCCGGCGTTGCGCTTGTTCTGCTGGGTGAGGAAATCCATCGCGAAATGAACGCCGTCGAGCTCGCGACCGGGGACTTCGAGGTCGCGCGGCAGCTCGGCGCCGCCGGCCATCACCAATATATCGTAATCGTCGAGCAGCCGCTGCACCGACACATCCTTGCCGACGTGCATGCTGCAGCGGAAGATCACGCCTTCGGTCTCCATCTGGGCGATGCGGCGATCGATCAGATGCTTCTCCATCTTGAAATCAGGAATGCCGTAGCGAAGCAGGCCGCCGATACGGTTGCTCTTCTCGAACACGGTCGGCGCGTGGCCGGCGCGTGCCAGCTGCTGGGCGCAGGCGAGGCCCGCCGGGCCCGATCCGACGACGGCGATGCGCTTGCCGGTGCCGCGCTGCGCCGGCTGCGGCTTGACCCAGCCGTTCTGCCAGCCGCGGTCGGCGATCTCGCATTCGATCGACTTGATCGTCACCGGATTGTCGGTGAGGTTGAGCGTGCACGACGCCTCGCACGGCGCGGGGCATACCCGGCCGGTGAACTCGGGGAAATTGTTCGTCTGGTGCAGACGCCCGACCGCCGCTTGCCATTCGTCGCGCTGGACGAGGTCGTTCCAGTCGGGGATCAGATTGTTGACCGGGCAGCCCGAGTGGCAAAAGGGAATGCCGCAATCCATGCAGCGCTCCGCCTGCCGCTCGATCGCCTGCTCGGGCATCGGACGCACGAACTCATGCCACGTCTTCAACCGCTCTGCGGGCGGCAGATAGTCACGATCGTGGCGCTCGATCTTGAGGAAACCCGTCGGGTTGGTCATTCGCTTCGTCTCCGGAATTCTTCTCGCGTCACTCGGCGGCGACGGTGACGGGCTGAGCGGCTTCCGCCTCGATCTCGGCAAGCGCGCGCTTGTACTCGACCGGCATGACCTTGACGAAATGCCCGAGCGCGTTCGACCAATCGTCGAGGATCTCGCGCGCGCGCGCGCTGCCCGTCGCGAGCAGATGGCGCTCGACCAGGATCCGCACCCGCTCGGCGTCGAAGCGCATCATGTCGCCCATGCCATTGTCATAGACGCTCGGTGCGCGCTGCCGCGGCGCGCGCGGGTCGTCGGGCCGGTCCGTCGGCTGCACCGGCTCGAGCGCGACGCCCGCCTTGTTGCATTGCGCATCGAGCCGCTTGTGCGGATCGTAGACATAGGCGACGCCGCCCGACATGCCCGCCGCGAAATTGCGCCCGACCTCGCCGAGCACGACGACCACGCCGCCGGTCATATATTCGCAGCAATGGTCGCCCGCGCCTTCGACCACCGCGACCGCACCTGAATTGCGCACCGCGAAGCGCTCGCCGGCCACGCCGTTGAAATAGGCCTCGCCGGCGATCGCGCCGTACAACACCGTATTGCCGACGATGATGTTGGCGGTGGGATCGCGCGGGACATCGGGCTGGCGTACGATGACTCTGCCGCCCGAGAGGCCCTTGCCGACATAATCATTGGCATCGCCGATCAGATCGAGCGTCACGCCATGCGCAAGGAAGCCGGCGAAGGTCTGGCCGGCGGTGCCGCGCAGCTGGACGGCGATCGTGTCCGCCGGCAGGCCCTCATGGCCGAAGCGGCGGGCGACCTCGCCCGACAGCATCGCACCGACGCTGCGGTTGATGTTGCGGATTTCGCGGTCGATCCGCACCGGCTCGCGGCGCTCGAGCGCCGCCTGCGATTCGGCGATCAGCAGATGGTCGAGCGCGGCGCCGAGGCCATGCTCCTGGGTCTCGCTGTTCCAGCGCGCGATCCACGGATCGACCTTCGGCTGGTGGAGGATCCGGCTGAGATCGACGCCGCGTGCCTTCCAGTGATCGATCACCGGGCTCATGTCGAGCAGCTCGGGCCGGCCGATCATCTCGTTCAAGCTGCGCACGCCGAGCGAGGCCATGATCTCGCGCAATTCCTCGGCGACGAAGAAGAAGTAGTTGATGACATGCTCGGGCTGGCCGGTGAAGCGCGCGCGCAGAATCGGATCCTGGGTCGCGACGCCGACCGGGCAGGTGTTGAGATGGCATTTGCGCATCATGATGCAGCCCGCCGCGATCAAAGGCGCGGTCGCGAAGCCGAACTCGTCGGCGCCGAGGATCGCCGCGATGGCGACGTCGCGGCCGGTGCGCAGGCCGCCGTCGGCCTGCACCGAGATGCGGCCGCGCAGCCCGTTGAGGATCAAGGTCTGCTGGGTCTCGGCAAGCCCGATCTCCCAGGGGAGGCCGGCATGGGTCAGCGAGGTCAGCGGCGATGCGCCGGTTCCGCCTTCGAAGCCGGAGATGGTGACATGGTCCGCCATTGACTTGGAGACGCCCGCCGCGACCGTGCCGACGCCGACCTCGGACACCAATTTGACCGAGATGCGGGCGCGCGGATTGACGTTCTTGAGGTCGTGGATGAGCTGCGCGAGATCTTCGATCGAATAGATGTCGTGGTGCGGCGGCGGCGAGATCAGCCCGACGCCAGGCGTCGAATGACGCACCGCGGCGATATGCTTGTCGACCTTGTGGCCGGGAAGCTGACCGCCCTCGCCGGGCTTGGCGCCCTGCGCGATCTTGATCTGGATGTCGTCGGAATTGACCAGATATTCGGCGGTCACGCCGAACCGTCCCGACGCGACCTGCTTGATCGCCGAGCGCATCGAATCGCCGTTGGCGAGCGGCTTGTAGCGGTCGCGCTCCTCGCCGCCTTCGCCGGTGTTCGAGCGGCCGCCGATACGGTTCATCGCGATCGCGAGCGTGGTGTGCGCCTCGCGGCTGATCGAGCCGAAGCTCATCGCACCGGTGGCGAAGCGCTTGACGATCTCGCCGGCCGGCTCGACCTCATCGATCGGCACCGGCTGGTCGGAGAGGTTGAACTCCATCAGCCCGCGGACGGTGAGAAGCCGGCGGTTCTGCTCGTTGATGCTGCGCGCGAAGGCGGCATATTCATCGGGAAGATTGCCGCGCACCGCATGCTGGAGGTTGGCGACCGACTGCGGAGTCCAGGCGTGGTCCTCGCCGCCGATGCGATAGGCATAAGCGCCGCCGACATCGAGCGTCTCGCCTTCCAGCGGGTGCGGCGCGTAGGCGTCGCGGTGGCGGCGCACCGCCTCCTGCGCGATCTCGGCGATGCCGACGCCCTCGATCATCGTCGCGGTGCCGGTGAAATATTTCTCGATGAAGCTCGAGGCGAGGCCGATCGCGTCGAAGATCTGCGCGCCGCAATAGCTCTGGTAGGTCGAGATGCCCATCTTGGACATGACCTTGAGGATGCCCTTGCCGGCCGCCTTGATGTAATTGGCGTGCGCCTTTTCTGGCTCGAGCACGAGATCGCCGCTGGCGCACAAGGCGTCGAGCGTCTCGAACGCGAGATAGGGGTTGATCGCTTCGGCGCCATAGCCGGCAAGCACGCAGAAATGATGCACTTCGCGCGCTTCGCCGGTCTCGACGACGAGGCCGGTCTGCATCCGGAGGCCCTGCCGGATGAGATGATGGTGGACGGCGCCGGTGGCGAGCGCGGCCGGGATCGGGATACGCTCCGCGCTGACCGCGCGGTCGGACAGGATCAGCACGTTGGCATCGGCGAGCACCGCCTCGGTCGCCTCCATGCAGAGCCGCTGGAGCGCCGCCTCAAGGCCATCGGGGCCCGCGGCGGCCGGCCAGGTGGCGTCGAGGGTGGTCGTGCGGAAGGCGCCGTCCATCACCTCCTGGATCGAGCGGATCTTCTCGAGATCCTGGTTGGTCAGGATCGGCTGCGACACTTCGAGCCTTTTGTGCGTGCCGGCATGGTGGCCGAGCAGATTGGGCCGCGGCCCGATCATCGACACCAGCGACATCACCAGTTCCTCGCGGATCGGGTCGATCGGCGGGTTGGTGACCTGCGCGAAATTCTGCTGGAAATAGTCGTAGAGCAGCTTCGGCCGATCGGAGAGGACGGCGATCGGCGTGTCGGTGCCCATCGAGCCGACCGGCTCGTCGGCCGCCTTGGCCATCGGCGCGAGGAAGAACTTCAGATCCTCCTGGGTGAAGCCGAACGCGCGCTGACGCTTGCCGAGGCTCGCGGGATCGACCGGCGGAGCGCCGTGCGGGCTCTGCGGCAGATCCTTGAGGTTGAACTGCGTCTCGCGCAGCCATTCGCCATAGGGCTCCTCCTGAGCGAGCTTTGCCTTGATCTCCTCGTCCTCGACGATGCGGCCTTCCTCGAAGTCGATGAGCAGCATCTTGCCGGGCTGCAGACGCCATTTGCGGACGATCTTCTCCTCCGGGATCGGCAGCACGCCCGATTCCGACGCCATCACGACCATATCGTCGTCGGTGACGATGAAGCGCGCCGGGCGAAGCCCGTTGCGGTCGAGAGTCGCGCCGATCTGGCGGCCATCGGTGAAGGCGATCGCCGCCGGCCCGTCCCACGGCTCCATCAGCGCCGCATAATATTCGTAAAAGGCGCGCCGCTTGGGCTCCATCTGATTGTTGCCGGCCCAAGCCTCGGGGATCAGCAGCATGACCGCATGGGCGAGCGAATAGCCGCCGGCGACGAGCAGCTCGAGCGCGTTGTCGAGCGAGGCGGTGTCCGACTGGCCGTGCGGAATCAGCGGCCACATCTTGTCGAGATCCGCGCCGAGCAGCGGCGATTCGAGCGTGCGGCGGCGCGCGTTCATCCAATTGACGTTGCCGCGCACCGTGTTGATCTCGCCGTTGTGCGAGAGATAGCGGAACGGATGCGCGAGCTTCCACGACGGGAAGGTGTTGGTCGAGAAGCGCTGGTGCACCATCGCCAGCGCAGATTCGGTCAACGGATCGCTCAGATCCTTGTAGAAGCTGCCGACTTGGGTCGCGAGCAGCAGACCCTTGTAGACGATCGTCCGCGTCGAGAAGGACGGGATGTAGAAATTGCCGAGCCCGGGCAGGTGGCGCTTGGCAGCAAGCTCCGCGAGCGGGTTTTGGATCTGCTTGCGGATCGCGAGCAACTTGCGCTCGAACGCATCCTGATCCCTGATGTGGCTGCCCTTGGCGACGATCGCCTGGCGGATCACCGGCATCGTTGCGAGCACGGTCTTGCCGAGCCCGGTGGTGTCGACCGGCACGTCGCGCCAGCCCAGCAATTGCTGGCGTTCGCCGCAGACGAAGCGCTCGAACTGGGCGACCGCGGCCTCGCGCGATTCCGCGTCCTGCGGCAGGAAGCACATCGCGACGCCATAATCGCCGGGCTGCGGCAGGTTGACGCCCTCGCGCTCGGCCCAGGCGCGGAACAGCCGATCCGGAATCTGGATCAGGCAGCCAGCGCCGTCGCCGACCAAAGGATCGGCGCCGACCGCGCCGCGATGGTCGAGATTGGCCAGCACCTGGAGGCCCTGGCGGATGATGTCGTTGGACTTGCGCCCCTTCACATCGGCGACGAAGCCGACGCCACAGGCGTCGTGCTCGTTGCGGGGATCGTAAAGCCCCTGCCGCTCCGGCACCCGTCCTTCCGGCTGCTGCACCATCTACCCAAGGCTCCTGGTCTTAGTCTCATACGCGCTGATCGCGGCTTCGCTCGTCAGGGTCAGCGCGATCTCGTCGAGTCCCTGCATCAGGCATTCACGCCTGAACGGATCGAGCTCGAACGCGAACCGGTCCTGCAGCGGAGAGGTCACCGTCATCGTCTCGAGGTCGACGGTGATCGGATGGTCCTGCGCGACCTCCATTAGACGATCGATCGCGGCTTGATCCAGCACAACCGTGACAATTCCGTTCTTGAACGCATTGCCCGAGAAAATGTCCGAAAAGCTCGGCGCGATGACCGCGGTGACGCCAAGATCGAGCAACGCCCAGGCGGCATGCTCGCGGCTGGAGCCGCAGCCGAAATTGTCGCCGGCGATGATGATCGGCGCGCCCTTGAACCTGGGATCGTCGAACAGGTTGGCCGGATCGTTGCGGATCGCCTCGAAGGCATGACGGCCAAGGCCAGTGCGCTTGATCGTCTTGAGATATTCGGCCGGGATGATCGCGTCGGTGTCGACGTTCTTGAGCCCGAGCGGATAGGCACGGCCGTGGATGCGGGTGATCGGCTCCATCAGGCGGGCTCCCCTTCGCGCATCAGCTCGCGCACGTCGGTGAGGTGGCCGGTGACCGCCGCGGCGGCGGCCATGATCGGCGACACGAGGTGGGTTCGCGCGCCGGGCCCCTGCCGGCCCGCGAAATTGCGGTTCGACGTCGAGGCGCAGCGCTCCTGCGGCGGGACCTTGTCCGGGTTCATCGCGAGGCACATCGAGCAGCCCGGCTCGCGCCATTGGAAGCCGGCCTCGATGAAGATGCGGTCGAGTCCTTCGGCCTCGGCCTGGTGCTTGATCAGGCCGGAACCGGGGACGACGAGTGCCTGGCGGATGCCCGGGCTGACCTTGCGGCCGCGAACGATCCCGGCCGCGGCGCGCAGATCCTCGATGCGGCTGTTGGTGCAGCTGCCGATGAAGACGTGCTGCACCGCGACGTCGCTGAGCGCCGTACCGGCCTCGAGCCCCATATATTCGAGCGACTTGCGCGCCGCGGTTTGCTTGCTCGGATCGGCGAAGCTCTGCGGATCGGGCACCACGCCGGTGATCGGCACGACATCCTCGGGGCTGGTTCCCCAGGTGACGCTCGGCGCAACCTCGGCGGCGTCGAGGGTGACGCTGCGGTCGAAGCGCGCACCCTCGTCGGTGCGCAGCGTCCGCCAATAAGCGACCTGGCGCTCCCACGCCTCGCCCGAGGGCGCCATCGGCCGGCCCTTCAGATAGGCGAAGGTCTTCTCGTCGGGCGCGAACAAGCCCGAACGCGCGCCGCCCTCGATCGACATGTTGGCGACGGTGAGCCTTCCTTCGATGCTCATCTCGTCGAACGTGCTGCCGCGATATTCGATGACATAGCCGGTGCCGCCGGCGGCGCCGATCTTGGCGATGATCGCGAGGATCAGATCCTTCGGCGTCACTCCGAAGCCGAGCTTGCCCTCGACGCGCACTTCCATCGTCTTGGACGGCTTGAGCTGCAGGGTCTGGGTCGCGAGGACATGCTCGACCTCGCTGGTGCCGATGCCGAACGCGAGCGCGCCGAGCGCGCCGTGCGCCGCGGTGTGGCTGTCGCCGCAGACCAGGGTCGTGCCCGGCAGGGTGAAGCCCTGCTCCGGCCCGATGACGTGGACGATGCCCTGCTCGGCCGCGATGTCGGTAATGTAGGGAATGCCGAATTCGGCGACATTGTCCTCGAGCGCGGCGAGCTGCTCGGCGCTGCGCGGATCGACGATCGGCAGGCGCGCGCCATTTTCGCCGACCCGGCGGGTGGTCGGCAGGTTATGGTCCGGCACCGCCAGGGTCAGCTCGGGACGCCGCACCTTGCGGCCCGCCATCCGCAGCCCCTCGAACGCCTGCGGCGAGGTGACTTCGTGGACGAGGTGGCGATCGATGTAGATCAGGCAGGTGCCGTCGGGGCGCTGCTCGACGATGTGAGCGTCCCAGATCTTCTCGTAGAGCGTTCGCGGCCGTTCCGTCATGGTCATCCCTTCACAAGCTTGCTTGCACGTGGGCGGGCGCGCGCGCCGCGGCGGCAACCCCGTCGAGAATCTCGCGAACCCGAGCGCCGAACGCGGCGCAGCCGACCGCGCCGCCGAGATCGGCGGTGCGATGGCCCTCGCGCAAGGTCTGCTCGAGCGCGTGCTCGAGAAGTCGGGCCTGGCTGGACAGGCCGAGATGATCGAGCAGCATCGCGGCGCTGGCGATCGCGCCGGCCGGATTGGCGGCGTCCTTGCCGGCAATGTCGGGCGCCGAGCCGTGGATCGGCTCGAACATGCCCGCGCCCCCGGTACCGAGGCTGGCCGAGCCGAGCAGCCCGATCGAGCCGCCGATCACCGAAAGCTCGTCCGACAAGATATCACCAAATAGGTTCTCGGTGAGCAAAACATCGAACCGAGTCGGCGCGGTGACGAGGTGCATCGCGGCCGCGTCGACATAGAGATGATCGAGCGCGACGTCGCCATAGTCCTGTGCGACCTCGCTCACCACCCGCCGCCACAATTTGGAGGTGGCGAGCACGTTGGCCTTGTCCACCGAGGTTACGCGATGCTTGCGCTGGCGGGCCCACTGGAAGGCGACATGGGCGATGCGCTCGATCTCCTCGCGCGTGTAGGTGCACAGGTCGCTCGCACGATCCTGTTCGAGCGTCTTGTCCCCGAAATAGAGGCCGCCGGTGAGCTCGCGCACCACCAGGACGTCGGCGCCGGCGGCAATGTCGGCGCGGAGCGGCGAATATTCCTCAAGCCCGGGCATGATCCGCGCGGGGCGCAGGTTGGCGAACAGGCCGAGCGCCTTGCGCAGCTTGAGCAGGCCGATCTCCGGCCGTTCCTTGGCATCGTCCCAGCGCGGGCCGCCGACCGCGCCGAGCAGGATCGCATCCGCGCTGGTGCAGGCGGCGAGCGTGGCCTCCGGCAACGGCACGCCGTGACGGTCGATCGCGGCGCCGCCGAAATCATGCTCTTCGAAGGTGAAGCCGAGGCCGAAGCGCTCCGAGATCAGCTCGAGGCACAACCTTGCCTCGGCCGCCACTTCGGGCCCGATCCCGTCACCTGGAAGAACGATTATCCTCGTCACTCGCTGATCCCTCATTGAAACTTTGCCCGAACCACGCCCCGAGCCACACATCGCAAAGAAAAACCCCCCGCTCGTCCGGAGCGGGGGGTCTTCTGTTTCTGGTCTAGCCTAGACCGTCAATCAGAGCCGTTCACCGCTCCCTTATCGCAGCTGGTAATTGCCTTAATAAGATCGAGTGCATCCGCGCCGCCACGCGCGGCCCGTTTCCTGCGAACATTCGATATCGTCGTCGGCGGCATGTTCGTCCCAAGATACGGCCAGGAATAACGGTAAGCGCATCCGCGTTCGCGCAGACGTCTGTGCGGCGCAGCATATGACGCGCGGCGCTCGCCGCGCAAGCAGAAAATCCCCCTTGGGCACCCCTCGGCGGAATCGAGCAAGGTTGCGCGTCGCCGCCGGCTTCGCCATTAAGCGCCCCTCTCCCAGCAAGGAAAACGCATGTCACCGTCTGATCTGCCGTCGCGCGAAATGGTCGAAGGGCCGGCCCGGGCCGCCGCGCGCGCGATGTTGCGCGCCGCCGGCTTCGATGACGAAGCGATGGCGAAGCCGATGATCGCCATCGTCAACACCTGGACCAGCGTCACGCCGTGCAACATGCACTTGCGCGGGCTCGCCGACCATGCCCGGCGGGGCATCGAGGAAGCCGGCGGCACCGCGGTCGATTTCAACACGATCGTCGTTACCGACGGAATCTCGATGGGCACCGCCGGGATGCGTGCCTCGCTGATGAGCCGCGAGACGATCGCCGATTCCGCCGAGCTCGCGGTGCGCGGCCATTCGCTCGACGGCGTGCTGTTCCTGGTCGGCTGCGACAAGACGATCCCGGCCGCGGCAATGGCCGCCGCCCGCCTCGATCTGCCGAGCGTGATCCTCTACGGCGGCTCGATCATGCCCGGCCGGCTCGGCGACAAGGCGCTGACCATCCAGGACGTGTTCGAGGCGGTCGGCGCGCACAGTGCCGGCACGATCGACGACGCGCAGCTCACCCAGGTCGAAAAGGCCGCCTGCCCCGGCGCCGGCGCCTGCGGCGGCCAGTTCACCGCCAATACGATGGCGGTGGCGATGAGCTTCCTCGGGCTCTCGCCGATGGGGCTCAACGACATTCCCGCCGTCCACCCCGACAAGCCAGACGCCGCCTATCAGGCCGGGCGCGCGGTGGTCGATGCGCTGAAGGCGGGCCGCAACGCGCGCAGCCTGATCACGCCGCAGGCGCTGCGCAACGCCGCCGTCGCCGGCACCGCGACCGCGGGCTCGACCAACCTCGTCCTCCACCTGCTCGCGATCGCGCGCGAGGCCGGCATCCCCGAGAGCGAGTTCGACATCGACATGTTCGACGAGGTCTCGCGCGAGACGCCGGTGATCGCAGACCTCAAGCCGGGCGGGCGCTTCATGGCGCCCGACATGGCCGCGGCGGGTGGCACGCCGCTGCTCGGGCGGCGGCTGATGGAGGGCGGCTTCATCGTCGACGCTCCGACCGTCACCGGCCGCTCGCTCTTCTCCTATTTCGAAGGCGCGGAAGAGCGCCCGGGCCAGCAAGTGATCGTCACGCCCGAGCGCCCGATCAAGGATCGCGGCGGCTTCGGCATCTGCTACGGCAACCTCGCGCCCGAGGGCTGCGTGGTCAAACTGGCCGGGCACGAACGACTGCGTTTCGAGGGGCCGGCCAAGGTCTATGACGGCGAGGAAGCCTGTTTCGAGGCGCTGACGCACGGCCAGATCGAGCCGGGCGATGTCGTCGTGATCCGCGGCGAAGGCCCGGCCGGCGGCCCCGGCATGCGCGAGATGCTCGCGATCACCGCCGCGATCCAGGGCCGCGGCCTCGGCAACGACGTCGCGCTGGTCACCGACGGCCGTTTCTCGGGTGCGACCTACGGCTTCATGGTCGGCCACGTCTCGCCCGAGGCGGCGCGCGGCGGGCCGATCGCCCTGCTCCGCACCGGCGACAGAGTCGTGATCGACGTCGAAGCGCGCGTCATCGAGACCGACGCCGACCTCGCCAGCCGCGGCGAGGCGCGCTGGACTCAGCCCAAGGTCACCGGCGTCTACGCCAAATATGCCAAGCTGGTCGGTTCGGCCTCGCACGGCGCGGTGACCAGCGGCGCCGGGGAATAGGCGAGGCCATCCGCGCCTGCTTTTGCAGGGCGGTCGCTGGGGAAGAAATTATCTTCGCCGCGTTGTCGTAAGCGCGTGATCGCGTCCTGGGCCGCGCTATTGCGGATGCTCGGCGCGGCCCTAGAGTGCGGCCATGCAGCGGGCGCTTCAGCATTGGACATGGCTTGCGCCCCTTGCGGCCTGGCTCCTGATCGCCGGCAACTTTGGCGCCGCCATTCCGGCGCTGCTTCTGTCCCTCGTCCTGATCGGGACCGTTCTCGCTGCCGTGCATCACGCCGAGTTGATCGCACATCGGGTCGGCGAACCGTTCGGCACCTTCCTGCTGGCCGTGGCGGTGACGGTTATCGAGCTCGGCTTGATCGTCACGCTGATGGCTGCAGCGGGCCCGGACGCCGCGACGCTCGCCAGGGATACGGTGTTTGCGGCCGTGATGATCATTCTCAATGGGCTGGTCGGCGTCTGCATCCTGATCGGGGCGATCCGTCACAAGGAGCAGACGTTCCAGCAGACCGGCGTCAGCGCCTCGCTTGCTACCCTCTGCGCGCTGACGGTGCTGACGTTGGTGTTGCCCAACTTCACGGTCAGCGAACCCGGGCCGGTCTATTCCTTTTCGCAGCTCGGCTTCGTCGCCGTCGTCTCCTTCCTGCTCTATGCGACGTTCGTGGCGGTCCAGACCGTCCGGCACCGCGACTATTTCCTGCCCGACAAGGCCAGTGCGGCCGATCCCGAAGTTCACGCGGCTCCCCCCTCGGTGCGCCGGGCATGGATGTCGTTCGGACTGCTCCTCGCTTGCCTTGGAGCAGTCGTGCTGCTCGCGAAGACTCTCGCCACTCCGATCGAACAAGCGGTGGCCTCGGCCGGGGCGCCGCGTGCGATCGTCGGTGTGATCATTGCAGCGCTGGTGCTGCTGCCGGAGAGTGTCGCAGCGTTCAGGGCCGCGCTCGCCAATCGTCTTCAGACGAGCCTGAACCTCGGCCTGGGATCCGCGCTGGCGACGATCGGGCTGACGATCCCGGCGGTCGCGGGGCTCTCGATCGCCATCGGATTGCCGATAGCCCTCGGCCTCGACAGCAAGAGCATTGTGCTGCTCTTCCTCACCTTGATCGTTTCCACCCTCACGCTCGGCACCGGCAAGACCACCATCCTGCAGGGAGCGGTGCACCTCGTGATCTTCGCGGTCTATCTCTTCACGACGATCGTGCCCTGAGGCCTGATGCGGTTCATCCTCGCCGCAGCGCGAGGCGCAGTGCTTATGGCCAGAGAGTGCTCTGCCTAGGGCCGATTATCCGGCTGTTCTCGCGATCCCGAACACGGGAAACCGGTTCGCCTCGCCGTAGTCGACGCCATCGTTCGCGCCGGCCAGGCTCTGCATGTCGGCATCGGAGATCTCGAAATCCACCGCGGCATTCTCGCGCATATGGGCCGGGTTGGCGGTCTTCGGCAGCGGAAGCAGGCCGAGCTGGAGGCAATAACGAATGCAAAGCCGAGCAACGCTCACCCGGTATTTCCGGGCGAGGTCGGCAAGGTCGGCGTTGTCGAACACCGCACCATGGGCGACGGGCGAATAGGCCTGGATCAAAATGCCCCTCGACCGCGAATAGTCGATGAGGTCGAACGGCGTGTTCCCGACATGGGCGAGGATCTGATTGACCATCGGCGCGACAGCGGAATTGTCGAGAATGTTGTCGAGGTCGGCGCGCTCGAAATTGGAGACGCCGATCGCCCGAAGCTTGCCCGCGCGATAGGCTTCTTCGAGCGCCCGCCACGCCTCGAGGTTGCCTTCGAAATAAGGCTCGCCTTGCCTGAACTCGTCCCAAGGTTGAGGACTGTGGATCAGCATCAGGTCAATCTGGTCAAGGCCGAGCGCCTGTAGCGAGCCGTCGATCCGGTCCCGCGCGTCGGCGTAGCTCTTGCACTCGGCGGCGAGCTTGGTCGTGACGAAGATGCGATCGCGGGGAACGCCGCTGTCGCGCACGCCCTCCCCCACCCCACGTTCGTTCGCATAGGCCTGGGCGGTGTCGATATGGCGATAGCCGATTTCGACGGCATCGCGCACGACCCGTGGCGCTTCGTCGTCGGCGATCAGCCACGTGCCAAGCCCCAGCTTGGGGATTTCAACGCCGTTGGAGAGCGTGAAGCTTTCTTGCAAGATCATGCTGCTTGCCTTTCATTGTGCCGCGTTGGGCGCGGCGCGGCCCGCCCCTGCGCCAAGGGCCCGAACATTAGGCTCGCTATCTGGTTCTGGTCGTCTAGTAGATTTCCGGATGGGTGCCCACTGGCCACCTGAGAGGAGCGTTGTCGCAAACCGTCCGAAATCAGCGACCTTCCAGGGGACGATAATTGTACTCCAGCATCCTCCTGCCAATCGACCTTGAGGAGCCCAGCTCCTGGTCGAAATCCGTGCCGACCGCGCTCGCGCTCGCCCGGTGTTTCGAGGCTCGCCTCACATTGACGACCGTCGTCGAGGACAGGAAGGCCGGCCGGGAGGCGCAGTGGTCGTCGATCGGCTATCGCGAGGTCCTGTCCACCGCCAACGCTCGCCTGGGCTTGATCGCGGATGAAGTGCGCGGCGCTTCGCCATTGGAAATCAAGGTGGCCACCGGCAGCATCTGCGGCGGGATCTTGGATGTGGCAGAGCAGATCGGAGCAGACCTGATCGTCCTTGCCTCGCACCGTCCCGGGATGCGGGACTGGCTGATCGGTGCAAACGCGTCGCGGGTGGTGCGCCACGCCGCCTGCTCGGTGCTCGTGGTGCGGGAGTGAAGGTGTCCGCAGGCCTCCTCCCATGATACGGCGTTTGCTCGCGGATCGCGCGCATTTGCTTGCCATGCCTCCGGATGAGGGCCTCTCCGGAACGGACATCGCGGCAGCGCGAGAGCGGTTCGGCAATAACCTGATTGCGGAGCATGCGCCCCGGTCGCGGATCGCGACCGTCCGCGACGCCGCAGGCGATCCAATGCTGTGGTTCCTGCTGGTTACGAGCGGGCTGTTCGGATTCTTGGGCCACTATACCGACGCGGCGGTGCTGCTGTTCGCGATCGCGCCATTGATTGGAATGGATTTCTATCTCCACCACCGTACCCAGGCGTCCATCGCGGGACTCAGCAGCGTGCTGGCGGTTGAGGCGACCGTCGTGCGTGACGGTGCTCGGAGCCGAATTCCCGCCGATCAGATCGTCGTCGGTGACCTTGCGATCGTTGCGCCAGGAGAATCATTTGCTGCCGATGGGATCGTCGTTTTCGGCACTGGGCTGCAGGCCGAGGAATCCTCCCTCACGGGTGAAGCTTTTCCGGTCGCGAAACACGCTTTTTCCGGTCCGGCAGCTCCCCTCGAGGAAGCCTGGACCTTTGCGGGCACCCGGCTGCTGAGCGGAACCGCGCACATACGGGTCCTGCTGGTCGGCGGGGACACATTGTACGGCGAAGTCGTACGCTCCGTCGTTGGGGGTCCGCAGGGGCGGACGCTGCTCCAGGACGCCGTTGCGCGGCTCCTGAAGCTCTTGCTCGTCGCTGCACTTGTCATCTGCGTTCTTCTCGCCGGCGTCAGGCTTTGGCAGGGGTTCGGATGGGCTGATGCCTTCCTGAGTGCGGCCACGCTCGCCGTCGCCGCGATCCCGGAGGAATTTCCGGTGGTGCTCACCTTCTTCCTGGGGGTCGGCGTGTACCGGCTCGCCAGGCAGAGAGCGTTGGTGCGTCGCGCTATTGCCGTCGAAAATATCGGGCGCACATCGGCGATCTGCAGCGACAAAACCGGGACGATCACGGAAGGACGGCTTGCTTTCAGCGATGCAGTGCCGGCGTCCGGCGTCGACGAGGGATGGCTGATGACAATCGCCGCCCGCGCTGCCCGAGACGATTCGGCCGATCCGCTCGACACAGCCATTCTGGGGCGCGCGCCGCCGGTCGAGTCGGGATGGTCTCGGGTTCGGCTCTTCCCGTTCACCGAAGGCCGGCGGCGCGAAAGCGCCTTCTGGGCACGGTCCGGAGAGCCGATGCTGATTGCGGTAAAGGGCGCGCCCGAAACTGTTCTCGACCTGTGCGAAATGAGCTCGGACGATCGCGACCGCTGCCTGGAGACGGTGCGCAGCCTATCAGCGGAAGGCAAGAAGGTTGTCGGCTGCGCGTGGCTCACGTCCGAACAGGAGCCAGCTTCGGAGCCGGAAACCGGTCTCCGCTTCGCCGGGCTGATCGCGGTCACGGATCCGATCCGCTCGGGCGTTCGCGAAGCCATGATCGAGGCGCGGAGGGCGGGCATCCAGGTCGTGATGGTGACCGGCGACCATCTGGAGACGGCCGCTGCTATCGCGAGCAAAGCGGGACTGGCCGACAGGTCGGTGCCGGTGTCGGGCGATCAGCTCGAGGATTCGCTGTCGGGCATGGCAGAGGATGAGTTGCGGCAACTAAGCGTCGTCGCGCGCGCCACTCCTGCTCAGAAGGTCTTGGTGGTGCAGGCTCTGCAGCGCTCGGGGCGCATCGTCGCAGTGACCGGCGATGGGGTCAACGATGCTCCGGCGCTGCGTGCGGCAGACGTGGGTATCGCAATGGGGTTGCGCGGTACCCGCAGCGCCCGGGAAATGAGCCAGATCGTCCTCTTGGATGACAATTTCAGCACGATCGTCGGTGCAATCGCGGAAGGAAGGCAGCTCTTTCAGAACCTTCGGCTGAGCTTTGCCTTCCTGCTGATAATCCACATTGCTCTGGTCGCCACGGCCGCGATAATACCCTTGCTGGGTTTTCCGCTGCTATACTTTCCCGTCCACATCGTTTGGCTTGAGCTGCTGATCCATCCAGCCGCGATTCTGGCTTTCCAGAGACGGGCAGATGGCCCCCTGGCGGGGCGAAGCCCAAGCAGGGCGAGCTTCTTCACAGGTTTCGAGTGGATGACGATCGTGCTCACCGGCACTGGCGTCGCAGCGGCCGTTCTCGCGATCTTCGTGATCGTCGTCCACGGAGGAGAACCCCCTGAACATGCGCGGTCGATGGCTTTGGTAACGCTCGTCGCCTCTTTGGTGATCGTGCTGCTGGCGTTGAGCCGAGGAGCAACTCGAGCGGCGCGGCTGGTGGCGCTCGGCTCCTTAGCTTCGGCACTCGCCTTCACCCAAGTCGATGCGTTGGCACGCCTGGTCCACATGCATCCACTGCCGACGCGCGAGTGGCTCGTCGCCTTCGTAGCTGGCTTGGTTCCGGCGCTGGGCGCTACATTTCTGGGCTGGAGGCCGGCTCGAGGAAAGGGCATTCCAATCCCGCGCGAGGCCACCTCGCCCGTAGGATGATCCTCTCGGCAGCTCAGGTCAGCTTTCGGCGGTTTGAGCACGCAAGCCGCCGTCCAGCTGCCGGCCAAAAACGGACACAGGCGTTCACGAAACGCTATTTCAGCTTTGTCGCGATACCCCGTTCCTACCCGGGGAGGACCCGGCTCAGCCGAACGCCTGGTTCAGCGCGCTGGTAAACGCTTCCACCTCCGGCCCGATCGACTGCTTGTGCGCCCGGCGTCCCAGGATCGCCTCGAGCGCCGGCGGCGGGGCGATGCGGGTGCCGATGACCGGCTCGACCACTTCGGCGAACTTGTAAGGATGCGCGGTGGCGGCGGCGATCCAGGGGCGCCCTCCCCGCTCGGCGGCGTCCATGCGCGCATAAGCTTCGGCGGCGGTCGCGGAATGCGGGTCCCAGACGTAGCCGCTCGCTTCATATTCGCGCTTGATGCGCGCGCGGATCGCATCGTCGTCGACCAGCTCGATCCTGACCGACCTCTGCGCCTCGGGGAGCGCGATCAGCCGCTCGAAATTGCTCGGCGCGCCGACGTCCATCGCGTTCGCGATCGTCGCGATCGAGGGGCGCGGCGTGTAGGTGCCGCTGGCCTGCCAGTCGAGCAAGGTACGATTGGCGTTGGTCACCCCGACGATCGGGCCGATCGGAAGACCGAAGCTGCGCGCGAACACCGCCGCGAAGACATGGCCGAGATTGCCGGTCGGAATGATCAGGCCCGGCGCGACGCCGTTCGCCTCGAAGCTCCGCAT
>Ga0255338_1001871_pt1 | contig 35706 bp, 33 predicted proteins | sample MeOH1_35cm_T4_19_FD_203715 | JGI IMG/M metagenome (GOLD analysis project Ga0255338, IMG submission 203715) | Sandy soil microbial communities from University of British Columbia, Vancouver, Canada - MeOH1_35cm_T4_195 | ecosystem: Engineered > Artificial ecosystem > Sand microcosm > Unclassified ...
AGACCGTACAGGCCCGTCCGGCTAACACGCCTAGGTTCGAGCCATGACGCTCGAAGAATATATCGCTCACCTCAACCGCCTGGCGTTCTGGCGCGAATTCACTTTCGCCCAGAACAAGTTCTCGCCGCCGTCGGGCAGCGAGCTTGAACTCGCCGACAATCTCGTCTGGTTCGGCACGCGCGCCTACATCCTCCAGTTGAAGCAGCGAGAGGAGCCGACCGACGATCCGGCGACCGAGCGCAGCTGGTTCCAAAAAAAGGTGATCAAGAAGGCGACCAGCCAGATCCGCGATTCCCTTCGCTTCCTCGACGAGAATGCTCAAATCGGGATTACCAACGAACACGGGCACCGCTTCGATATCCGGCGCGACGCCCTGACCCATATCACGAAGATCATCGTCTACCTTCCCGGGCCGGTATTGCCGGAGGATTGTTGGCAGACTCGCTATCACGTCAGCCAGACTGCCGGCTTCATCCATATCGTGGCGGCAAACGATTATCTCGGCATCCTCGAGAAGCTGCGTGTGCCCGAGGATATCGCTCGATACTTTGCCTACCGCGAAGACGTGGCGCCGTCTCTCAAGGCGTCGGGCATCGAGCTCGGCGAAGCCGATATCATGGGCGCGTTCCTCAGCGAGGAGGAAGTGCCGACTCCGCAGTCACACGAGAAGCTGCGCTACCTCCTGCAGGATCTCGATGCCTTCGACCTGTCGAGCCTGTTGGGCAACCTGCACGAGCACATCAACCGCGCCGACCGGCCCTATGACTATTATCGGATCCTGCAGGAATTCGCGCAGGTCCCGCGATCCGTCTGGCGGGAGGTCAAACTTCGCTTCATGAAATCGCTCGACGCGGCCCGCGACGGACAGTTCACGCTTCCGTTCCGGCTTACCTATCCGGAAACGAATTGCACGTTCATGATCGCGCCGCTCGACCCCCACCTTCCCGCTATCGGACCGGAAGGAGAAAAAATCAGGGTCACCGGGCTCCAGAATTTCACTAGCGCCGCGATGTATCTCGCGAAGAGTGCGAAGGGAATCGGCATCCTGATTTCACGGGATGGCGAGTATTTCCAGATCGACTGGTGCCTGATCGATATGCCGTGGCAACCCGATTCCGGATTGGAAGAGCGGCTTTCAGAAAATAATCCGTTCCGCGCCGTCACCGAAAAGTCCATCGACAGCTTCCTGTTCCAACTGCCGCCCGCATAGCCCGACACTCGCCGTTGATCGGAAGCCGCACACCGGGTTCCCGATGCGCGGCCCCGTTCGCTTCGTCAGCGTTTAGGCACGACGAACCACCTTCCTGTTGAGCGCAGAACACCGACTGCGATCACACCTCGGCTCGGCGCCTTCCCACCCCTGCGGTCACCAAGGACAGGTGGCATGCGGTTCCCGCCATCGTTGCTGCCATCGCTGGGTTTGGCTTTCTTCGTCATCGATCTTCCTCAAGTTGGAGTCTGCGCCGACTTTGGCACGTCCTAAATTGAGTTCGTGATTCCCAATCGGCTGATCGAGCTGCAACCGAGCGAATTCGCCGCGCTCGATCAGGTTATCGATGGGCCGCTTCGACTCCTGCCGATCGACCAGTTTACACTCTCACCGCGCATGATTCCCGACACTGACTTGCCGATCTGCCGCTCAAGCACCGGCCGCCACGGCACCAGCATGAATTCCCGGCTCTTCTCGATCAGCGCGAACCGGCCGCTGACGAGATCAACCCGACGCCGGACGATCCCCTCGATCCGGGCGCCGTTCCCGGCTTCGGCGAAGGGCAGGTCCAGCTCGTCCGACAGCTGCCCCGCGACGCGGAGAAGCTCGCGCCGCTGCAGCGCCGCCAGCAGGTCAGGCCGATAGCGCGTCGCGCTCTCCGATTCCTCGGCCAATCCTTGCGCGATCAGCCACTGCCGTCGGCGTTGCTGCGCGTCACGAACCTCGCTCCCGAACCCCGCCTCGCGCAGCGGCAGAGGATCGGCTTCGACCAACTCGCGATCGAGCCAGGTCGCCGCATCCGCCTCGACCAGCCGCGAGAGTGGCTGCGGCGACAGGATCTCGACCGCGACCGGGCGATCGCGCAGCAGCTTCGCCTCATGCGCCGCCGCACGTTCGAGATGGTCGCCGGCGATGACCCATTGACCGGACGGTTCGCGGGTCACGTTGCCGCTCATTCGGCGCATCGCCTCGAGCCTGCGGACATGGGTCTCGGCGAAGGCTTCGCTTGCGCTGGGATCGTGGCGGAGATGAGCGTCGATATCGTAGCGCCCGCCATTGGCCGCCGCGACTGCGGCGATCGTCCGATCCGCCTCCCGCACCTCGGCGCGCAGCGGCTCGATCCGCACCACTGCGTCGTCGGGCACGAAATCGAACCCCGCCCCCTTGCCGACGCCGACATAATGGCTGCGACCGTCGATCCCGTCGACGATCAGGTAATGGCGGTCGGCATGCTCGTCGGCGAGACCGCGTGCGACCACCCTGCCGATCAGCGGCCGCGCTTCGACGGCAGGATCGAAGATGACCTGATCGGCCGGCGAGCGATCGAGCCGGCGACGCGTGAACTCTCGCTGCATCGTGCGGACGATGTCGCCGCGCTCACCCAGCCGACGAAGCGTGTCGTCGAAGCCGGGTGCCAGCCGCCAGCTGGTGCCGCCGATCGGCTCGGCCAGACCGAGCCGCCGGAGCTTGGCCAACCGGCCCGCGCGAAGCGCCTGATCGAACGCCTCGCCGCGTGCCGTCGACACGACGCGGAGGTTGGCGTCGCGCAGCAGCGACCGGTCGAGCGACGTCAGCCGTTCCTGATCGACCTCCGCGCGGAGCCCGGCCTCGATCTCGCGGGTCGAGCGCGGCCCGAGATCGAGATCGACCAGCTCGCAGGCGCGCTCGCGGATGCCGCTCGTGAGATACTCGCGCGCGATGACGAGATCGGCGCCGACCTGGTCCTTACCGCGAACGATGATGTGGGTGTGCGGATGACCGGTGTTGAAGTGATCGACCGCCACCCAGTCGAGCTTCGTGCCCAGATCCTCCTCGACGCGCGCCATCAGCCGGCGCGTGAGCGGCTTGAGATCCTCATATTCGGCGCCGTCCTCGGCCGACACGATGAAGCGGAACTGGCGGCGATCGGCGCTGCCGCGTTCGTGAAACGCCTTGCCGTCGACCGCGTCGTCGTCGCGGCCATAGAGCCGGCCCGGCTCGCCGGTGCGCGTCGTCCCGTCGCGCTGGAGATAACGAAGATGGGCGGCCGCTGCGCCCGCCCCCTTCCCCGCCAGCTTGATACTGCTCGCCTTGACGATGACGCGGCGCGATCGATAGGCGGCATGAGTGTCGCGACTGGCAAGGACGCGGCCGACCCCGGCGCCGCGGCCGATCCTGCTGCCGTTGAAGGCCTTGCCGGCGCTGCCGAACGGCCTCGCGCCGCCGCCTGCCAGATTGGCCGCCGCGAGCACGCGACCGAGATATTTCCGCGCGCGCTTGCCGCCGGTGCTGCGCATCCGCCCGAGCCGCGGCTCGAACTCTTCTTCTTCGGCCATGATGGCGGTCCGCTATGGGTTCGAAACCAACATGGAGCGCCTCTAGGCCCGTGAACACCGGTGCCGCCTAACCCCTCGGAATCCGGCCGTTTCCAGCAAAAGCGGCACTGTCGCTCGAAGGCCAGTGCTAAAATTCCGTCCAAAAAATGATGTGCAGACAGATACTTGCGGCACCACCGGTGCCGCAGCTTTATCTTGCCTTACGCCGCCTCCTGCACATTGGCCCCTTCCGCGCCCCACCACGCCTTCACCCCATCACCCGCCGAGGAGAAAAGAAGCCGGGTCGCGATGCGCTTCGACACCGCAACCCGGCTACGTTACCCTCGCCTCATTGCTGGGTCACGAACGCCATCCGCGCCGCCCGCATCTTCGCAAAGCAGCGCCGCCCGATCATGCCGTGCGCCCGTCCCTCGCCATCGACGATGCACACCGCCGCGAACCATTTCCCGTCCAGCTGACCGAAGATTGCCACCCGATCGAGTTCGAATCCCTCGTCGTCGAGCGATTGATAGACGCCCAGCCAGCGTTCCTCGAGCCGCGCATCCCAGGTGAAATCGCATTCCTCCGCAGCGATGAACCGCGCCGCCAACGCCTCTGCCGCACCCCGTCCGAACTCCAACTCGAGCCCCGCCACCAGCGCCTTCACCACGCGATCCGAAGCCACCGAAACCGGTTGAGACATGGTCATGAGAACCTCCTGCCGATTGACGTCTTCCTCATCGAAGACAGCCTCTCGACGGCGGTTGCCGGCGTGCCTGTCAGGGCTGCCGGAGCGAAGCGGAGGCACCGCGAAGCGGCGGCGGAGGAACCGATTTTGTTGCGCTGCTGCGAAGAGACTCGCGCGCGCAGCGCGCTCCTTCTCGCAGCAAAATTGGAGGGGTCGCCGGCCTTGCACAGGCGCGTCGGCAGCCGCCATGCTCGGACGATCCGAGACGAGCCCCTCCCCCATTTGACAGCACGAGGCCTCTGCGGTCGGTAACAGCCCGTCAGGATTCTTCGCGTCAAGTGCGGCCGACAGGACGCGCACTCCTCAAGCTCTCGATAATCCTATCTACTAGGTGAAGAGCTGGGGCGGATGAACAATCGAGGTATCGTGCGAGCTGGTCAGCGCACTGACGTCGCGCATTAACGTGTGATAGAAGCTCTCTTTCTGATCCGCCTTGAAGACGAAACAAGGAATCTTGTCCGTTTTCCTCGCGATCGGATACGGAATAAAAACAGCCACCTCTTCATTCATAATAAGAGAGTAAGAGGTTGGCATTTTGTGGCCGTAAACTGTGATCTTATGCTCACCCCACGGAATGCGGGCAATCATTTTGACGGTTTCTGCGATTTTTGACCTCAGCTCTTCAGCTGTCTGCTCGACCTTTTCAGCAAGCGCTGTTGTAAATGGAGAAGAGGGGTGCACGAGAATAACATGTGTCTCGGCTTTCTTGTTCTGAGCACGGACGTAGAGATCGTCGTGATGGTTTGAGAACCAAGTTCGGCCGTCATTGAACACGAAGTACAGCTTTTTCGAGTGCACAATCATCGATGTATAATCAAAGTGACTTTCCCTCGGCCCGATGTCATGGAGCCCAACGATCGAAATCCCATCAGAAAGCCTCATCCGGCCGTCCATATTTTTGACCGCATTGTGGATTTCGTTGAAGACGGAGTCGATTGATCGATCGAATTCAGTCAACAATTCCTTGCGAAGCAGGAATTCGTAAGCGAGCCCGAGAAGCCCGATGGTCAGCAACGTTGCCGCAAGCGACGCCGCGACAGCGTAGATAATTGGATGGCGCTCCCGGACGATGTTCTCAGAGACGATCACCAGCAGTAGGCCAAGACAAACTGCAATAAGAGCGGCAAGAAGGCTCTTTAGATTAAATGCTCTTCTATCATGCGGCATAGTCTCACCCCCTCCTGGAGCTACCGAACCTGCCAAGAGCCGTTACCTCTGTCTACTAAAAGCTGCACATCAAGGTTGATCCGTGCCGACGGAAGTGATCGCCAATCCATACAACCAAGTTCGCCTATCCTAGATCAGCGCGGTGGTGTGATGGCGAACAGAACAGAGGCTGACGCCCCCCTACTCGCCGGCAGCTCGGTCCTGCCCGTCGGGCCAAGTTGCACGAATAGACCTTCGAGCCGTTGCGCGGCCCTCGCCGCTGATGTCGTGCGGCGTTCGTCGGTGAGCGCAAACAGATAGGCCTCGGTCTCGCCCGGCAGCGCTTGGCGACCGGCAAGGAAGGCGGCATAGCGCCCCGGCCCGGCATTATAGGCGGCAAACATGCCAGGGTAGCCGAACCGGTCGTACATACGGCGCAGATAGGCGGTCCCGGCGAGTATATTGTCGCGCGGATCGAACGGATCGTTGCCGAGACCGAGCGCAGAACGCACCTCGTTCCAGGTCCCCGGCATCAGCTGCATCAGGCCCATCGCGCCAGCCCGGCTGACGATCGGCCGACCGTTCAACATGGTCCGGCCGCCGCTCTCGGCGTGCATCACGCGTTCGATCCAGGCTATGGGCAAGCCGAACCTCTCCGACGCCTCGGCTACAAACGGCCGCCAGTTTGCGACGGTCTGCCCCTGGGCCGGGCACGCCAGCACAAGCGACAGCGCAAGCGCGAGCGATCTTAGCGGACCCACAGCGCGGTCGCCTTGCCCACGACATCCGAAGCTTCGGTCGGCCCGAAATAGCGGCCGTCGAACGAGTCCGGCGTGCCCGCCATCAGCAGGAACAACGCGCCGTCGTGCAGCGTCCGACAGCCGTTCCACCAGGGCAACGGCCGTCCGAGATGGTCGCTGGCACGCCGCGTCGCCAGCACCTTGCCGTTGAGCGCGACGGTCGTGCCGGTGGCACAGACACGGTCGCCGGGCATGCCAGCCACACGCTTCACCAACGGGACATTGGCGGGGATGTAATGGCGGCCGGCGGCCAGTGCGCGGACCGAAAGCGGGGTTCGCGCGATCACCATGTCCCCGCGGTGGAGCGGAACGCCGGGCGTGACGCGGTAGAGACCAAGCGGCGCACTAGCGCTCGCGTTCCACACCAGTTGCGGCCGTGGCGGCGCGATCGTCGTCGCGAGGACGCAGGCACAGCCGAGCGCTGCAAGGGCGGCGCGGCGCGCCAGCTTGCGGCGACGGCGGCGGGTCGAGCGCAGGGCTTCGCCCCAGGCGAACAGCGGCAGGTCGCGGCGCTCAACCATGGTCGCCTCCCTTCCTGCGGGCGTTCGACCAAGCCTCGATATCGTCGATATGATAGTACCAGGCGCGGCCGTGGAGCCGGCACACCGGGCCCCGCCCCTCGGCGCGCATGCCCTTCAGGGTGGTGGCCGCGAGTCCGAGATGGAAGGCAGTTTGCTTGGTCGTCAGGAACGGGCAGGTCGCACGCGCCTTTTGCGCGCGCGACCCGATGTCGTCGGGGTCGTTCATGGGGTCTTGTCCGTCATGCGGCGGTCGCCGGATCGCGCCGCCCGGACACCCAACTGAACCTCGAAAGCCATGCCCGGCAGGGTCGAAAACGGGGGTGTGCGTTTTCGACCCCGTGCCGGCACGCTCAGTCGTTCGGGTTCCAGATGATGGCGAACGTGTCGTCATCGTCCTGGCCGGCGGCGCGGCCGAGGTTGGCATAGAGGCGTCGCGGCCCGAATTCCGGAGCGGCCAGGCTCAGCGAGACATAGTCGTTGCCGGACATCTCGCCGCGGCGGTTCCAGCCGGCGCCGAGCTCGACCCCGCCTGCCATGACGACATAATCGGGCTGGGTGTCCTTGGCCTTGCGGCTGTTCGGAACGATGGTGATGCCGGTGCGGATCGTGAGAGTCCGAAGCTCGCCCTTGAAGCCGTTTCCTTCGCGGGTGACGTAACCGATAGCGGACATTGCAGGTCTCCTTGAGATGCTCGCCCGAACCGTTCCGGGCGATGGGCGGACCTCAGGGACGGGCAGACGGACACACGAACCGGCAGGCCGAAGCGCGAGCGGAGGACCGGAGCCCAGGGCTTATTTGCAGCGAAGCGGCCGCGAGGAGCCCGCGCCAGCGGGCGGGGAAATAAGCCGGCAGGCGATGGTTTCGTAAGGGGCCGGCGCCGTTCCAGGTCATGCGCCCAAGGAGCCGAGAACGGTGCGGCGCGAGACGCCGGGAGGCCGCGTCCGGCCTCGGTCTGCACTGCGCGACGGACGACCAGGGTGAACCGGACCCCCGATCCCTCACCGCACCGCGAGCCGGTTTGCAAGGCCCGCCCCGCCGTCCTATCGCAGCGGCAAAGGGGGTCCGTCACGGCATGGCAATCAGGCAAATATTGCGGACGAAGGCTGACCAGTCGAGCGGCTGGCGGCGCCGGATGCTCGCGCCGATCGCCCTGCTTGCGCTGGCCGCCACAGCACCCGACCGGGGCGAGGTTCGCTATATCACCGACGGCGACACCTTCCGATTGACCAGCGGCGAGCGAATCCGCATCGCCGGGATCGACGCCCCGGAAACGCACGCGAACCAGGCGAAATGCAGCGGCGAGATCGCCCAGGGAGAGGCGTCCGCCACCCGGCTGCGCGCCTTGATTGACGGCCGCACGTCGGTCTGACCCGGGTGGGACGCAGCTATAATCGCACCGTCGCACACGTGAGCGTCGATGGTCGCGACCTCGCCGGCCAGCTGGTAGCGGTCGGCGCCGCACGCTGGTGGCCGCGCGGCAGATCCAAGCCCGACTGGTGCCCGGCAGGACGTCGCTGAGATGGGAATATTCGAATGACGGTACTGGACGACGTGCGTGCGCTGATCACGCGATTGTCGCCGTCGCCGATCTGCGACGACTGCGTCGCGGAGAAGCTTAACCTGTCGGTGCGCCAGCATGCCAATCACAAGACGCGGGAGCTTGCCGGCAGCAACGGGTTCGAGCGCCGCCGCGACATCTGCTCGCTCTGCTTCGGCGAAAAGCTCGTCACCCGGCGCATTTAGTCAGCGACGACGCAGAACCGGGCCGAGGCCAACTCGGGGGCGCACCAGATTCCGGCGCTAGGGCGGCCTCGCCCGGCCTGAATCAACGCGCCCCGCCGCCGATCAGGGCGGGCCCGCACGCGGTGCGCGACAGTGAGCGATCCACTTGGAAGCCTGGCGTCGGCGGCCTTGGCCGACCCGGCGAGTGATGCTAGCTTCCGCATTGGGGGAAGCGGCATGGCATCGACCAAATGGCTCAGCAACGCGGTCAAGGCGAGCATCGTCACGGCTGTGATCGGTGCCCTGGGGACTGTCGCGGCAGCGATCGCCGCACGTTCCTGTCCGACGCCGTTGGGCCCGGACAAATGCGAGTCTTTGTTGGGCTATGCCGCCAGCCTGCAGGGCAAGCCGCTGCCGCCAAAGATGCAGGCCAGGGTCGACCAATGCACCGGAGTAGCGTCATGATCTGGTTCTTCCTTGCCCTGATGTGCGCAGGCGTGTTCAGCGCGGTCTTTTTCTCGCTGGAGCTAAGACAGGTCCGTATCGACGTGCAAAACCAACCGACGGTCAGCTAATGATCGGCCCACAAGCCACGGGCTGCGTGCTCATCTGATCGCAAAATCGCCGCGCGCCCGAGCCCGAGCCCGAGCCCGTCAGGGCGAGGGCGAGGGCGCGCGGCCGGATTTCGAGGGTCCCACCGATTATCGGAGTCGCCGGAAACGCGCGGGAGGAATCCCCGCGCGTCCCTTAGTCGGTCAGGCGGCAAGCGTCTCGATCGCCTCCCCGGCGTCGTTCGCCGCCTCTCCATCCCCGCTCCCGGCAGGGTCCGGCGACAGCGCCAGCGCGTCCGGCGCGGTCGGATCGGGATCGCCGTCCGGGTCCGGGCCGGGCTCCGGTTCGAGCCTGGCGGCGGCGACCTTGGCACTGGCCCGCACCGTCCCGACGCCGCCGCGCTCGGTATAGGCGGCGGGCGGGAACGCCATCCACCTGGGCACCCAGCGTTCGACCTTGGCGCGCCCGCCCGCGCCGTCGAGGTGATCGGTCACGATCCGCTTGAGCGTCTTACCCTTCTCCTTGGCGTTGGCGCTGGCAACCGCCTCGCCCGCCACTTCGGTGACCATCGCGCCGAGCACTTCGCGGTCGCGCAGCAGGTCGAAGAACGCGCCGTCCGCCTGCCACCACTCGCCCATATCGACCGCGAGCGTCAGCCCGACCGCCTCGACCGCCGCGCTTCCCGACGCTAAGGTTTCGCCCATCGCGACCGCGATGACGTCGCCGAGCGCGGCGTCGGGCAGGTCGAGCAGGCGCAGGAACAGTCGGACCAGATCATGGTCGTCGCTGTTATTGCGGGTCACCGTCTCGCGCTCCGGGTCCATGCCGAGCAGTGCCAGCACGGCGCGGCGCCGCTCGTCAAACACCGTCTCGCCCCGGCACGTCTCGACGCTTTCGAGCGTGGCCGCGTCGCGCGCCGCCTGCGGCTCGCGGCGCACGGTCCAGAGCGGCGCCCCGACCACGACATGCGCGACCATCAGCCGCAATGCGACGCCGCTATGATCGGTCAGCGCGGCACGGACGGCGGCGTGGCGGTGCAGATCGATATAGGTCTGCTGCGCCGAGGTAACCTCGGGCCGCTTCGGCTTCTCGGACACGGCGCTGCTACCCCGCGCCGCGCGCTCGGCATCTTTCCGGCTGACATAGCCTTCGTGGAAGGTCACTTCGCCGGTCGAACGGACATCGACATAGACCCGCCCGCCCTTGCGCTTGGGCGCTTTCTCATATTCCCATGTGTGGAAATATTCGCTCTTGGGGACGATCACCACCTCGCCCCACCCCTCGGCGATATAGGCCTCGCGCCGCGCCGCGATCGCCGCATCCTGCGCGGTCCAGAAAGCGCCCGCATCGGCAAAAAGCCGGTCCTCGCCGAACAGGTCGCCGACCGTCTCTAAGCCGCTTGCCGCGACATCGAACAGCGCGAGGCTCGCCGGGATCGCCTGCCCGCCGAGCAGCCATGCCTTGACCTGCGCGCCGGTCGGCGCGCGCGCCTCGGGGTCGTCGGCGAGCTTGAGCCAGTCCTGCTGCTGGCGTTTGCTGGCGAGGGTCAGGTGCCGGATCGTGGTACGGTCGATCTCCTGCCCGGCGTACATCGCGCGGATGCGCGGCAGCAGATTGCCGAGGGCGAGCACGCGCTTCACCGCCAGGTCGGGCAAGCCGAAGGTCGCGGCGATATCGTCGGGGCTGCGCCCCTCCTTGATCAGCCGGGTGAAGGTAGCCCATTGCGTGACCTCGTCGGCGTCGAGCCGTGCGATATTCTCGATCAGCGAGGCTTCGACCGCGTCGGCATCGTCGCCGCTGTCGAGGATCGCGCAAGGCAGCATGGCGTCCTGCGGCTCGCCCTCGCCGCCTTCGGCGCGGCGTTCGTCGGCAACGATTGTCGCGGCAGTGAAGCGCCGCGCGCCCGCGACGATCTCATAACCGTCCGGAGCACAATTGGGGCGGACGATCACCGGCTGGAGGACACCGCGCCTGCGGACGCTGGGCAGAATGTCCGACACGTCGGGCGCGCGTTTGCCGTAGCGCATGTTGGTGCGGCTCACGACAAGCTTGTCGAGCGGAAGAAAAGCGAGTTTCATGGGTAGGCTCCTTGTGAGCACCGGTCCCGTTCGTTTCTTGAAGGATGGGCGGGGCCGGTTTGCGATGCGGCGGGAACGCGCCGCGCGTCAGGGCTCTCATCAAAGCGATGCTTTGACGGGAACCCTCAACCGCCATCGTCGGAAGGCGGAAGCGGATCGGGGTCCGGCGCAGCCGGGCCACCCGGTAATTCAGCGGATCGGGCATGCGCGCGATGCGCCCCCTGGATCGGGCGGAGCAGCGGAGCCGCCCCAAGGATCGACCCGGCGCGGCGCGCGGTATCGGCCCAGATCGACAACGGCACCGCGCTGGAAAAGCCGAGGTCGCGCTCGATGCCGAGCCCGAACGGCAGGCGCAGCGCGGCGATCTCGGACAGGCTGAAATACCCTAGTTCGGGACAGCCGAAGCCGAGGTCGGCGAGGCCGAACAGCGTGTCACCATCGGCGTCGAGCTCGGTCGCCAGCCATGTCGCCGGACCTAGCGGGTTGAACAGCTTGAGCACCGGGGCGGGGTCGTGCGCGGCCACGCCGGTCGCGTGGGCGGCGGCATTGGCGAGCAAGACGGCGCGCAGGTCGGGGGTGAGAAGCTCCATGGTCAACGCTCCTTTGGCGACGCAGCGTCGAGGCCCCGGCGATGCCCTGCGTCGCCCGAATGCTGCTGGGGTTGGAAGAGATCGAGCTGGTTGCGCGCGTTGAGGTCGAACAAGCCGAGGTCGCAGGGACGCTGCGGCTTCTTCGGTTCGAGCGGCGCGGCAGCGCGTGCGGCAAGCCGCGCGGCGGTGGTGATCGGCACGACACCGGGTACCAGCGCTTGCAGGCCGATGGCGGTCGGCTCGACGGCAAAGCCGGGCTCCGGCGTCGCCGCCGGATCGCGTTCGGGGAGGGCGGCGGCGTTCATGCGGCGACGCGCGCGGGTACGGTCGCCCGCCCAGCCTCCTGCTCGCGGTGACGTTCGAGCAGCCAGTCGGCCGCCTTGCTCGCAGCGGAAGCGGCGCGGAAGATCGCCCGGCTGTCTTCACGCAGCACGCCCAACCACGACGCCAGATAGTCGGCGTGGCGCACGGTCGGCACGATCCCGAGCGCGGTGCACAGGAACGCCGAGCCCATCTCGGCGACCAGTTCCTCGCGGGCATAGTCCTTGCTGCCGAACGCGCCGGTCAGGGTCCGCCCGAGGCGCGACGGATGCCCGGTCGCGTGGGTCAGTTCGTGCAGACAGGTGCGGTAATAGTCGACCTGCTCGAAAAAAGCGGGCTGCGGTGGGACCTGCACGAAGTCGAGGCCGGGCACATAGAAGGCCTTGTTGCCGCCGACCCGGAACGGCACCCCGCTTGCGGCGATGACGGCCTCGGCGACCGGAACGATCTGCCGTTCGGGCAAGGGCGCCGGGTCGGCGGCGACCCCCTCGGGCAGTCCGTCGATCTGCGCAACGTTGAACACCGTGAACCGCTTGAGAAAGGCAATCGCCCTCGCCTCGTCGCCGCTCTCGCGGGCGCGCTCGCGTTCGGCCTCCGGCGTAAACCGGTCGGCATAGACGACGGTAGTGCCGCGCTCGCCCTTGCGAACCGCCCCGCCCGCCTGCAGCGCCTGCCGGAAGGTCAGCCATCCTTGCGAGGGATAGCCGCGTTCGATCACCGCGCCCCACAGGATCAGGATATTGATCCCCGAATAGGGCCGCTCGGTCAGGGCGTTGCGTGGAAGTCCCGCGCCCGCGCCCCCGACCCGCCCCCATGGCTGGACCCAAGGAACCCGGCCTTCCTCCAGTTCGGCGATGATCCGCCGGGTCACCTCCTCGTAAAGATTGCTCCGCTCGGTCGGTACCTTGCCCGACTCGCGGCGCGCGCGACTGTCGGAGACCTCGGCCTTAACCCCGCCCCGGGTGCCGCGCTCGCGGCGCTGGTTGGTGGAACGCATCGCAACCCTCCTGCCCGCCCCAAAAACCCCACGGCCTCCCCCGGAAGCGGGGGTGGGCGGCAAGAGCGACCGGAGAGGCCCGCCTCGAGCGGACCGGGCATCCCGAAGGGACCGCAACGCGAGTGAAGGAGCCGGGCTTCAGCCCGGCTTGACCGGGACGCGGGCGGGCCTAGCAGGGCGCGCCGCCCACTCCCGCGCCACCGGGAGAGGCCACCAGCGACGCCGCCGCGCCAGCGGCGACCGCATCACCCTCGGCGGCCAGGCCGCCGACCCAACAAAGACGGGCCCCCGCGCGGCGCAGCCGGATCAGCGGCGCTGGGTCGGGCTTCGCGCCCAAAGGCGGCAGCTGTCGCCGGGCGCGAAACCGGGCGCGCCGCCCGGCTGCAGAGCGCGAGTGCCCGCGGGGCCGCGATCAGGCGCCGCACCCTGTCCGGGCAAGCGCAGGGTTTCCCCGTAAAGTACTACTTTGCGGGGTGCCCGCAGCGGCCCGGCAGTGTGCGTCACTGCCCCGCTCCGCCTGCATGGACCGTCAGGACCGGCGTGCGCGGCAGGACTCGAGGCTTGGCAACCCTGCCGCATTCTCACACAACGGCGGCATGCTTGCCGATCTTGCGCTGGCGCTGCTGGTAAAACTCATCTGGTTGGGACTTATGGGCATAGGCCAGTTCATCTATGACTATCAGACGCTGATCGCCGGCATCGGCGCAATCGGTGCGGCAATTATCGCGGTGCGCCCTGTCTACCATCAGCTCGGCTTGATGCGCACGCAGAGCAACGCGGTGCTCAAGGACATGCTGCTCCAGCGGCAGGCCGAACTGGAGCAGGCGGCGGTCGCGGTAACGAAGCATGTTGGGGGGCCCTTGGACGATTTGGGCCGGGAATATCCCTGGTACGAGGAGGATGAGAATATCCGTCTGACAGAGACGCAGGCGCACCATTATGACCAGCATATTTCGGGCGCTGTCAGTTGGATCCGGCGTAGATATCGATGGCGCGACAATCCGGTGATGGAGGGTAAAAAAGCCCTTCTCGTTTCAGCGCTCGACGCCTTGATCGGTAAGCTCGGGGACATTTACTTTACGGCCAGCCATCAACAGCATGATGAAGATTATTCGATCGATGATGCGGAGTGGGCCCGCCTGGAACAGCGCGGTGAGGACGCCATTGCGGAAATCTATCCAGCCCTAGTCGTCGCCAAAATGGCCATGACGACCTTCCTTGAGGCCAACCAACAGGAATTGGCCGCCATCGATATGCAATTACGAAAGCTCGATCGAGACCTTTTGTCCGCCGGGTGACCTGTCGACACGGCCAAGGCCGTGCGGCTGTCCTCAAATCACATTACCAGCCACAACTGATCACCGTCCCCGCCAGCCGATCGTCACCGCCAGGCCGAGACCCGCAGAGCGGGGCTCGGTGGCCGCCCGCAGGGCAAGCCATAGAGCGGCGGTCGGACGGCATTTGCCGGCCGAGGCGCCAACTCCGAACTGCTACGGCCGTAACCGATCCGCGCGCCCGCGCAGCCATCCTGCATTGCGACCCTGCCATTCGCGCCGCCTCGACAGCAGGAGACGAGACGATGCCCATTTCCGCCCACGCAGCAGTCGCCGCCGCCGCATTGGCGCTATGCTGCTCCGCAACCGCAAGCCATGCCAATAGTGCCGCACGACCCGACCCCGACCACACGCCTCCAAGCGTCGCGGTCCCGACCGGTGACCTGGACCTGGCCAGCGCGCGCGGTATCCGCACCCTGAAGATGCGCATCCGCCGCGCCGTCCTGCAGGTCTGCGGCATCGGTGCCGCGGAAAAGGGATGGGTCGGGTATGACAGCTGCACGCATCGGGCGCTCAAGAGCGCGGAGCGTCAGATCAGGATCCGGCTTCACAGCCTGGATGCCGACCAGGACTGAGGTCGGGCGCGCACCCGCAACGGACCGGTCGCCTTGCGGGTCCTGCTGAAACCTCCTCAACCGCCCGCGGCATGGCGCGGCACATCGTCACCCCGGCCGCCCGCGCCGCGAAAGGCCGGTCGGCCACCTGCGGCGCGGTGGAATTTCCAGCGACTTCGCCCGCCCTCAGTCGACGTCGACCGGGTCATCGCGCGGCTCGGCCCGGGCGCCTGCGCCCGCGCCGTTCGCAGCGTCCACAAGCCCATATTCCCCGGAAGCCCGGCGGTCGTGCTCGCGCTGGCGTCGTGCAAGGATCGATTCCATCACTTCGACCGACGCTGCCGAAGGCCAGTGCGCGCAGGCGGCCAGGGCAAACAGCTCGGCCAGCCGGGCGATGATCCCACCGCGACCGGATCCCGGCTTGCCTTGCTCGTCGGAAGAACTGGACCCCATTTACCCTCGCCCGGCCTGCGAACAGGCAGCGACCTTGGGCCGGCTATCTGGCGGCGTCGTTTCAGCAAGGCGGTGTTCTGGTTACCGATGTAGCTTAGGCGGGCGGTCGAGGACGGCCCTGTGCGAACGGATTTCGGGACCAACCGCTACTTGATGCGCCTCGGACGGTATCAGTCGCGCTGTTGCAGCAGGGCACGATAGCCCCCGCCCGCCAGTCGGCGGGCCTCAACGACCAGCCGTCGCACGCGGGATCGAAGCGAATCCGACCGCCTGTCCTCGCCGCGCTCGGGTGCGTCGGCGAACAGCACCCTGGCGATGTCCCGCTGGCTGGCACCTGCCGACAGCGCATCATGGACACGCAGCACCAGCAGCCAGCGTTCGACCCGCCGGTCGGGCGGATAGAGCGACACCGAGAAGCGGCGCCGGCGGCACAGGTCGATCAGGCGCCGCAGCGGCAGGATCTTCGGTTCCGCCGAGGCGATGCCGTTCAGGCGATACTCGAGCCGGACCGCGTCACCGGCGGCAAGGCTGCCGTGCTCGACGTCGATCCGGAGGTGGCGCCAGCCATCCGACAGCACAGCATGCTCTCCGGTCCCGTCGGTGACGACCGTCAACCACGGCGCCAGCGCTCCCAAGGGTACGGCATCGGGGTGCCCGGTCGCGATCGGCGTCGCCCGCACGGTGAGGGTGCCGGGATCGAGATCGGCACGCCACAGGATCCGCGCGTCCGGGGCCTCGACCTCGGGACGTTCGGCGAAAGTGAATCCCCCATTGCACCGGCACGTCACCGGCTTCGGGCCCACCCCAGGCCGTCCCGCGGGTCGCAGTGCTGGCGCGGACATGCCAGGCGACATAGCCGGGATCCCGGCGCAGCCACTCCCACATCAGACCAGCACGGTCGATGCCGCTGAGGCGCGCATAACGGTGCGGGTCGGACCAGTCATGCGAGGACCAGTCTTCGCCGCGCGACCTCACGGCAGCAGGCGCATCCCGACAGCACCGGCCAAATACATCCGAAACGGAGCATAATATCCCGCAAGGCGGTGCAAATTATAATTGCAATATATACTTGACCGAATCGCGGTCCGAGCTTTTGTATAGGATCGATATTGTACAGCAGATGCCGGGCGGCAGCGTGAGAGTTCCCCGTCCGGCGCGTAGATGCGTGAAAGGCCGATCGCGGGAGCCGCGGCAGCTTGAGATGCCGCCCGGGATCGGGTGACTGCCCGATGGGCATGCACAGAATAAGTCAGTTCCTCGAGCTCATCGAGGGGGTGGCGACCGCCGACGACCTCACCCTCGCGATGGTCGAGGTGTGCGCGATGCTCGGGTTCCAGCATTTCGCGCTGACCCACCATGTCGACCTGGTCCAGGCGCCCTCGCCGGCGATCCGCCTGCATAATTATCCTGCCGAATGGGCCGCCTTCTACGACGAGAAAGGCCTTGGCGTGTCCGATCCCGTCCACCGCGCCAGCCATGTCACCGGCAAGGGGTTTCGCTGGTCGCGCATGACCAACATGATCCCGCTGACCGCTTTCGACCGGAGAATGCTCGACCTGGGCCGGGCGCAGGGGATCGGGGACGGATTCACCGTCCCGGCCAACGTGCCCGGCGAAGCGCGCGGATCCTGCTCCTTCGCCAACGCATGGGGCCAGCCTCTGCCGGAGGCGATGCTTCCGGCGGCCCAGCTCGCCGGCACCTTCGCGTTCGAAAGTGCCCGGCGCCTGTGGTCGATCCGAACACCTCAAACCGGAAAGGACAAGCCATTGACCGACCGACAGCGAGATTGCGTGCTCTGGGCCGCGCGCGGCAAGGGCGACTGGGAGATCAGCCGGATTCTCAACCTCAGCGAGGAGACGGTTGCCCGTCATATCAAGCAGGCCTGCGAGCGCTACGGCGTGAACAAACGGACATCTCTCATCATCCGGACGCTGTTCGACGGAACGCTCACTTTCAGCGATATCTTTCGCCGCTGATATACCCCTTTTCCGGCATATCCCGGCCCGGCGGTTGCCGCGACCCTTGGCCCGACACGGTCAAGGGAGTTGCCGATCATGTTGCATGTCATGCGGTCCGGGGCGCAGCCGATTCCGGACAAGGTGATGCGGGCGATGTTCGCCGCGCGGAAGGAAGTCTTCGTCGACCTGCTGAAATGGGACGTGCCTGTTCTCGCCGGACGTTACGAGGTCGATCAGTTCGACGACGCGCATGCGCATTATCTGGTGCTGGCCGACCGTGACGGGGGCCATCTGGGGTCGGCGCGACTGCTGCCGACGATGCGCCCGCATATCCTGGACAGCTTCTATCCGCAGTTGTGCGAGGACGCGCCGCCGCGCGCGCCCGACATCTTCGAGGTCACCCGCTTCTGCCTGGACCGGAGCCTCTCGGCACGCGAGCGCCGCTCGATCCGCGACACGCTGGTCATAGCACTCGCCGAGCATGCGCTGGCGAACGGGATCACCCGCTACAGCGCCATCGCCGAGATCGGCTGGCTCCAGCAGATCCTCGCCTTCGGGTGGCGCTGTCGCCCGCTCGGCCTGCCGCTGACGATCGACGGCAAAATGCTCGGCGCGCTGGGCATCCATATCGACGCCGACACCCCACGGCTCCTCGCCGAGGCGGGGATCATCCCGCTTCCCGGCCTGGTCGACCGCGACAGCCGGGCCGCGGCGTAACCGTGAGGAGACAGACCATGGCCCCGAACCCGATGCTCACCGCCGCGATCGAACAGACGCGCACGAAACTCGCGAAGGACGGATGGTGCATCCTCCCCTATGCCCTTCCCGCCGAAACGATCGCAGATCTCGACGCCGACCTCGCCCCCGCGTTCGCGCAAACACCGTTCTGCCGGGGCGGCTTTTACGGCGAGACTACCAAGCGGTTCGGGCGCCTGCTCGCGCGCTCGGAGCGCATGGCGTGGCTCGTCCAGCATGCGGTGATCCAGGCCGTGGCGGAGGTGGTGCTGGCGCCCTGGTGCGACTGCATCCAGCTCAACGTCGCCCAGGCGATCGCGATCCATCCCGGTGCGCCCGCGCAGCTCCCGCACCGGGACCAGGACATGTGGGCGGGCAGCAAGGGCGAGACAGAATATCTGCTCAACGTGATCTGGCCGCTGACGCCATTCCGGGCAGAGAATGGGGCCACCCTGATGTGGCCGGGCTCGCATGGCGCTGCTGCGCTCGAGCCGGCCGATCCCGCCGGGGCAATCGCCGCCGAAATGAACCCGGGCGACGCCCTCCTCTTCCTGGGCTCGACACTGCACGGTGCCGGCGCCAACCACACCGCCGAGGTCCGGCGCGGCGTGGTGGTCGGCTATTCCCTCGGCTGGCTGAAGCCCTATGAAAACCCGTTTCTCGCCTACCCGCCGCCTGTCGCGCGACGGTTCACGCCCGACCTAGCGGCGCTGGTCGGCTATCGGCAGCATCGTCCCAATCTCGGCAACTATGAAGGTCAGTGCCCGTCGGTCCTGCTCGACGACGCAACCGCCGGCGGGCCGCTCGCGGCCATCGATGCGCTTCGGCCCGAACAGGTCGCGGCTGTCGAGGCTCATCGCGCACAGCAGAGCCTGGTCTCATGAACGCGGGTCCCACGTCGGAGCGCGTGCAGGATGCCCTGCGCCGCGCGGTCCTCGCGCACCGGTTCCGCCCCGGCGACCGGCTCGACCCGGCCGTGCTCGCCGCGACGCTCTCGAGCAGCGTGACGCCCGTGCGCGAGGCGCTCTACGTCCTGGCCGGCGAAGGCCTGGTCGAGACGCGAACGAGCGACGGATTCCACCTGCCACAGCTGGACGAGCCGACGCTGCGGGACCGGTATCAGTGGAATGCGCACCTCGCCCGCCTGGCGATCGCCGGGCGCGAACCGCCGCTCCCGGCAGGTCGGAGTCCATCCGAGGACAGCGCCAGCGCCGCCGCCGAGCTGATGACGCGAATCGCCCGGCTGTCGGGCAATGTCGAGCTGCATGGGGCGATGGCATCGCTCAACGCCCGCCTCCATGCCGCCCGGATCGTCGAGGCGGAGCTCCTGGATGGCGTCGCGGAGGAACTGGCGCAGATCGGCGGGGCGCATGCCGCCGACAACCGCCCGCTGCTGCGCAGGCTGGTCACCGGCTATTGCAGTCGCCGCGAGCGTGCCGCCGCCGCGGTCCTGCGGGCGCTGTATCGCAGTCCGACGGACGGGTGACGTCAACAATCGCATTATAGAATCCGTATAAAATTCGGATACCCCCGGGCCCATCCTAGCCTGTCTCCTGCTGCAACGATCCGCAGCACTCAAGGAGACGTGTCATGGAACGCAAGTACGAGACCCCGTCCGACCTGATCGATCTCGGCGCCGCCAGCGTCGAGACCAAGGGCCCCAAGGGCGACTTCCCGGATGTGGGCGATGGTCGCATCCTCGCCGGCCTGACCGACGAATGATCGACAGGCGCGCGGCCTTCGGGCCGCGCGCCAATCGAACATGGCCTATGCACTCAAACCCGGGCTCAGCTTTTGCCACGTGGCGGGCCGATTGATCTTCCTCGACCTTGGGGCCGATCGCTATTTTTGCCTGTCCGCCGAAGCAGAACGCAGTTTAGCGCGGGCAATTGCCGAAGCGCCCGCCGAACCGGAGGATGCCGCCATCCTGGCGGGTCTCCAGCACCAGGGCATGCTGCGCACCGGCGCCGCGGAACCTCTCCTCCGCCCTTGTCCCGGCGTGTGCGAGGCGCGCTCAAGTTTGCTCGACGCGCACCCGCCTCCGGTGCCGCCGCTCGGGACCTTCCTCGCCGGCATGGCGCTCCTGGGCGCGCCACTTCGTCTGCGGCTGTTCGGTCTGAACGCTGCGATTGCCCGCCTCCAGATCAAAAAGGCACGGCTCAGGCCCGCACGCTTCGAGCGCGAAAGGCTGGCGCGCAGCGGCGGCGCCTTCGTCAGGCTCCGGGCGCTTGCGACGTCGCACGACCAGTGCCTCCCGCGCTCCCTCGCGGTGGCGGAACAGTTGTTCACCGCAGGGGTGCGCGCCGATCTCATACTGGCGGTGAAGCTCCAGCCATTTGCGGCCCATGCCTGGGTCCAGTGGGGCGACATCGTGGTCAACGACCGCGTGGATGCAGTCCGCGACTTCACCCCGATCCTGGTCGTATAATGGGGAACCGGTTCTTCATGGCGGTCGGCGACGCCGCCTATGTCCGGAACGCGCGACAGGCCGCGCTCGCCGACACCGACTGGCGAATTGCTCTCGACCTACCGTGTTGCCTCGTGATCGTCGAGCGCGCGGCATTAACCATACCGATCACGGATGACGGTCTCGTGATCGGTCCGCTGTTCGCCATCGGGCGGCCCCGGCCCCTGGACGTGCTGTCCCAGGCCTTCGCCGCCACGCTGTGCGCCAATGGCGCGGCCGGGCTCGTGCATGGCCATTGGGGTGGCTATGTCGCGATCATCGCGGGTGAGCGGGATCAGGTCAGCCTCGTCCGCGCACCGTTCGGCGAACTGCCTTGCCTCTATGCGCAGGTCGCACAGGGATGGGCTGCCGGCTCGGATATAGCATTGCTCGAGCGGTTTGGAGGCTTCGACGCCCGGCTCGACTGGACCGCGCTCGGCGACTTCCTGTGCGCCCCACGCGTCCGGACCGCGACGACCTGCCTGTCGGGCCTGTACGAATTGCGGGGCGGTGATCAGGTCCGCTTCGGCGGGGCCGCGCCGAGCACGAAGACACTCTGGTCACCCTGGACCTTTGCCGATCGCGGCCGCGAGCTTGCCGATGGCAAGGAGGCCGCGCGGCGCCTTTACGGTGAAATCGTTTCTGCGGTCGCCGCGCGCGGTGCCACGACGACGCGCAGCGTACTGATGCTGTCCGGCGGTCTCGATTCGTCGATCATCGCCGCAAGTGCGGCGACGCGCGGGCTCGATCTGCACTGCGCGAATGTCAGCACCGATGACGCGGCGGGGGACGAACGCCGGTACGCCCGCGCAGTGTGCCAACGAGCCGGCTTGCCGCTTGCCGAGCGCTCCTTTCAGCTGGACGGCGTCGATCTCGAACACTCCGCGGCGGCGAAGCTTCCCCGGCCGGCATCGCGCGCGTTCGAATATGAGGCCCGCCGCCAGGCGCATCTCGTTGCGGCCGCCGCTGGTGCCGACGCGGTGCTGAGCGGCGGCGGCGGCGACAACATTTTCTGCTCGCTCCAGTCGGTGCTGCCCCTGCTCGACTGCCGCGCCGCGTCGGACGATGGCGGCGCGTATCGCCGGGTGGCGCGGGAGATCAGCGAGCTGTGCGACACGAGCGTCTGGACGGTCCGGCGCAAGGCGTGGCTGCGCACCTGGCAGCGGCGTCCGCCGCCGCTCGACACCGACATCACCTTCCTGTCCGCCGAAGCCGCCGCGCGCGCTCGGTCCGCGTCAAGACATGCCTGGCTGGAGCCGCCGGCAACGGCGCTGCCGGGCAAGGCCGCGCATGTCGCTTTGCTGCTGGGGCCACAATATCTCACGGAGGACAGCGACCCCTGTGCCGAGCGGCGCTTCCTCTACCCGCTGCTCGCCCAGCCGGTCGTCGAGCTTTGCCTTCGGATTCCCACCTGGCTGTGGTTCGACCGGGGTTGCAACCGCGCGATCGCGCGCCGCGCCTTCGAGGCCTCCCTCCCCGAAGAGGTGGCCTGGCGCAGGTCCAAGGGATCGCCGGACGCCTTCCTCGTCGCGCTGTACGAGAGCAGGCGCCGGCAGATCCGCGCGTTCTTGCTGGAGGGCAAGCTCGCCGGGCATGGGCTGCTCGATCGCGATGCCCTGGCAGCACATCTCGACGACCCGCGCCCGCTTCGCGGCTCCGGACATGTTCGCATCCTGCGGCTGGTCGATGCCGAAGCCTGGAGCCGAAGCTGGCCCGGCTAATGCGGCACGGCCTCAGTCGGCGGCACGGTGGATCGCGCCGCCCGAAGCGCCCGCCAGCGTATATATTGGGCGCGCTTGGCAGGGTCGGGATCCTCCCGGCCCAGCAACCAGAAGCCGAACCAGTCGATATCACGCTCATATTCCGCGAGCCGGTGCAGCGGCTGCGTCCGGGTGTGAAACTCGCCAGGCGAGACGTACATCTCGACCGGCTTGTCGTGCTCGCGAAGCGCGGTGAATGCCTCGAGGGCCAGGAGATATTCGCTGTCGGCGAGTTGCATGAGGATCGGCGCGCCGATCCGCTCCGCATTGAGCGACAGCGCCATCGGCTTCCAGAATGCCGTGCCGTCCTCGGTCGCCAACGGATAGTGGCGGACCGCGCGATTCCAGTCGGCCCAGGCGGTGCCGCCATAGGTCATCACCGTCCGGGGATCCTCGCAGCAGGTACTGATCGAGGCGGCCGCGAACCGGTTGGAGTTTATCAGCGCGTAGTTCACGGTCGAGGCGCCATCGCTGAGGCCGGTGATTCCGATGCGCTGGGGATCCACCACACCCGTTGCCAGCGTGCGATCGACCCCGGCGAGAAGCGACGACAACACGCTCCTGCGTTCGCCCCAGTCCTTGGTCATGGCCTCGATGATCGCCTCGACGGTCTTCAGCCCCGGGAACGCCGCGCTTTCCACGGCCGGCCGCTCGAAGCTCAGCACCGCGAACCCGTGCGCGGCGAGCAGGAAGACCGGGTGGGCATCGCCGGTGCCACCCCTCAGGAATCCATCGCTATGATATTGCACGATCACCAGCGGGAGCATCTGGCCGGGCGCGGCATCGGGCGGCAGGACCAGATCGCCCCAGGCGGGCATGCCGGTCTCGCTCTCCCAGGTCAGCCGCTGCACCTTGCCGAGGCGAAGGCGAGCGAAGCCCGGATTGGGGTCGAACAGCAGCGATCGTCGTCCGCTCGCCAGATCGATCGCTACCACCTGTCGCGGCGTTATTGCGTCTTCCGAGACGCAGTAAAGGCGCGCGTCGTGATAGGTGCAGCCGGTAAGCCATGTCGGGCTTGCAAGGAAGCGCCGCGCAGTTCGCTGTCCCGGTCGCCAGCGATACAGCGCCATGCGGCCCTTCGCCCAGCCTTCTCGGCGCAGGAACACGAGCGATCCATCCGGCAGCCACCACAGGTTCACGATGCCGTCGCGACAGGCAGCGGCCGGGCACGGCTGCTTTCGGCCCGAGCGTCCGGTAACCCAGATCCGCGACGGGCTGAGCGGCCCCGGCGCGTCACGCTCGGTCCAGGCCCTGTGTTCGCCCGACACGGCCAGGCTCACCGGCTGGGAGCCGCCCGGGAGATCGGGCGGAAGTGCTGCAGTTTCCGCGTCGGTTGCCCCGCGGTCCAGACCTGTCTCGGGATCGACGAGATAAACCGCCTGGGGCACTTCCGCCTCGCGCAGCTGCGGGCGCGGACCAGGGTTCGGCCTTACCCGGCCATCATAGAGATAGCCCGTCAGTGCCTCGCGATCGAGCGCGAGGCGCGCGGCGGCGATGCCGGGCCGGCTGGCATATAGCAGGTCGCGGCCGTTCGGCGCCCAGGACCAGCGCTCGACATCGACCGCGGAACGCGTGACCGCCACGGCACCGGTGCCGTCGGCATGTGCGCGCCACAGCTGTGTGACCCCGTCCACGCGCTTGAGATAGCCAATCCATCGCCCGTCCGGCGACCAGGCCGGCACGACCAGGTCGGGAAAGCCGGTATTGACGAACAAGCCCCGCTTGACGTCGGTGGCAGTGATCATGTCGCCACCCCGGTCAACCACACGCGGCGGCGCGCCGCCGCTCGACGTGCTGATCACCACAAGCGCACGACAATAGCCGTTGCTCGCAATGTCGCCGCGGCTGAGCAGCACCGCGATCGACTTGCCGTCGGGCGAGACCGCGAGCGGGCTCGGCAGGAAGAAGTAGGACGGATCGGGCATGCCGATGTCCCGCAGCTCGATCAGGTCCCGGGCCTCGATCCTGCGCTGTGGCCCGTGCGCTTCGGCGACGGCCGGCAGGATGTCGACGCAGCCGGCCCAGGCCGGCGACGCGGCGACCAGTGTCAGACCGGCGAGCAGTCCGCGCCTCACCATTTGCGGGTGACCGACACGCTGACGAACCGGCCCAGTGGGGAATAATTCGTCGAGTCATAGGGTGTGTCATAGAAAAGCGACGTCGCGATCGGCGACGGTTTCTCGTTGAACAGGTTCTGGACAGACGCGATGAAATCGAAGCCGCGCAGCAGCCCGCTGTCCCCTCGATAGCGCATGGTAAGATCGATCGGAGTCATGCCGGGGATCCGGGCAAAGGGCGCGGTGCGGTTGTCGGTGACCGAACCGATGCGGGTGACATTGGCCGTGATCGTCACGCCGCCGATAGACCATCCGAGATCGCCGCGCAGGCGCAGGTGCGGCGGGTTGAACAGAATGCCCGCAAGCTGGGTGACCGGCAGGGCGGGTCCGATCTGCTGCTCGCTCTCGAGATAGGCCGCGTTCGCCGACGCCGTCACCGTGCCGCCGCCCAGCGCGCCGACATAGCGCAGCAAGGCATCGATCCCCTGTACCGATTGCCGGCCAGCGTTCACGCTGGTGTTGCGGACCAGCGCCACGACATTCGCGGGATTGTAGGCGGCGCCGCCCGTCAGGTTGGTGAAGACGCTCGCGCCGGCGATCGTCGCCGCCTGTTCGGCACTGCCGGGGGTCAGCGTCACGAAGCTGGCGTAGCCGGCATCACGGAGCGCCGTTGAGAGCGACGGTATCGGGGTGACGATGCGATCACGGTAGTGCACGGAGAAATAGCCAAGCTCAAGGCTGATCCCCGCGAGGAAGCGCGGATGGAGTTCGACCGTTGCCGACCAATTGGTCGAGCGCTCGGGCTTGAGGTCGGGATTGCCCCCAAGCAGCAGCAGCGCCGTCGCCGATGCCGGATAGCCCTGCCCGCCTACTGTCGAGGTCCGCGTCAGATAGAGCGTTTGAGGTTGGTACTGCTGATAGAGCGTCGGCGCGCGAAAGCTCTTCCCCCAGCTTGCCTTGAAGGCGAGGTCGCTGGTCGGGGCATAAACCAGCCCCAGCTTCGGCGTCGCAACGTCGCCGATGCGCCGATAGGCCTCGTAGCGAACGGCGGCGCTCAACACCAGGCTGCGCACGAACGGAATAGCCTGGCCGGGTGCCACCAATGGCAAGCTGAGCTCCCCGAAGCCGTAACTATCCGCCTGCGTCTGGTCGATATTCTGCGTGCCGTTCGCTCCCGTGAAGCGGCGAAAGTCGATCTGACGATGCCCCACGCCGAGCGCGAGCTTGGCGGCGCCACCCGGAAGCGCGAACAGCCGGCCGTTGCTCGCAAGCTCGATCGAACGGGCGCGATTGACATAATAGCCGCCGGTGTTGACCGAGAGCACGCCGCCCTGGAAGCTGTACCCGCCATAGTCGACCCGGTCCTCGCCATAGGTCGCGGACAGCGTCGTCTTCCACCCTGCCGGGAAGCTCCACGACAGCGACGGCGAGACCCCGAAGGAGCGCGCGGTCGACTGCGTCTTGCCCCTGGCGACGGTTAGATCGCCGCCTGCGGCAAGCGGATAGGTCAGGTCCGTCCAGCGCTTGTTGAACAGACCATCGACGGCGAGGCGCAGTCCGGGCGCAAGATCCTGCTCGGCGGAGCCGAGAATGCTGTGCCGGCGCTGCGCCGGATACAGCGTCAGCCCGGGCGACCGGGTCGCGGCATAGTCGCGCTGACGCGCGAGGATCGCATCGGTGCGGCCATATTCATAGGCGAGCAGGGCATTTCCGGAATCCCAGGCCGTGCCGGCCGTTGCACCATAGGTCTGGCTGAACCCGCCGCCATCTGTCGCCGCGCCCAGCCGGGCGCTCGTCTCGACACCCTTGAGGTCCCGCCGCATGAGGATGTTGACGACCCCGGCAACCGCGTCAGAGCCGAACAGCGCCGACGCGCCGTCGGGGACGACATCGATCCGGCTTACGGCACCAAGCGGGATGCCGGAGATGTCGACGGACTGTTTCGCGGCGTTGTAGGACAGGCGGTGTCCGTTGAGCAGCGTCAGCGTCGCGTCACCGCCGAGCCCGCGCAGATTGATCGAGGCCCCGCCCCCGACATCCGCACCATTCGTCTCCGGCACATTGAAGCCCACCCCTGGATTCTGGCCGCCGCCGAAATTCTGGGGAAGGCTCCTGGCGATGTCGACCAGCGTCGCCTGTCCGGCATTGCGTGCCTGATCGCGGGTGACCTGGATCACCGTAGAGGCGACAGGGGCGCCGCGGATGCGGCTGCCCGTTACCGTTATCGCCTCCTGCGCTTCGACCGGGGTCTCGGGCCCCTGCGGCTCGGCAGATGTAATAACGAAGGCGCCCCCGGATCGCTGCACGCGCAGCCCGGATCCGGCGACAAGCCGCTCCAGCGCTTCGTCGACCGAGAACGTCCCTTTCAGGGCCGGCGCCCGGCGCTCGCCCAGCAAGTCGGTCGGCGCGATGATACTCTCACCCGACGCCGCGGCGACTGCCCGGATCGAACGCGCGAGCGTCTGCGCAGGCAGGTCGTAGGATGCCCGCCGCGCTTCCTGCGCGCACGCAGGTGCTCCGCTCACGACAATGAGTGCAGTGCTGCCGAGGCCGAGTGCCATAATCCTCGAAAATCGTTGCATGCCGATACTCCCCCTGCTCGGTCACCTTGATGGTGCCGTTGAGCGGGAGACGACGCCGGAGCGATCTACCCTATGGTTTTCTGACAGACCTCAGTGCAGCGAGATCACGTCCGGCTTCTCGCGGCGGACATCGAGACCGAACATCGCGGCCGCCGCCTCGGCGAAACCGGCTGGGTCGTCGGCCGCAAAGGCGCCCGTTACGCGAAGGTTCCCGGCCGGCCCGGAACCCAGGGCCAGCTTGACGCCGTTGCGGTTGTTGAATCCGGCGACCGCGTCGCGCAGCGGCGTTCCATCGAACGACAGCATGGGGCTGGCCCAGTTCGTGTCGGCGGGATCGGCGGCTACAGGCGGCGACGGGGCCTTGCCGCGTACAACAACCAGCGCCTGCCCCGGGGCGAGCATCCGTGCCCGGCTCGGGCCGACCGCGGCAGCCGCATCGCCACGAACTTCGACCGATCCGCGCAGCAGGACGACGCGGACACGGCTGGGTTGCAGCTCGACATCGAAGATCGTGCCGTGCGCGACGACCGATCCGCCATCGGCGATGACGACGAACGGGCGCGCGAGATCGTGCGCGACATCGAACCGTACCCGTCCTTTCAGCAGCTCGATATGTCGCTCCGAAGCGGAAAAGGAGACCCGCAACAGGCTGTTCCGGTCGAGCGTGATCCGCGAGCCATCGGCCAGGGTCGTGGTCCTGACGGCGTCCCCCTTTCCAGCAATCTCGATCGCCGCTGCCGGGCTCGACCGGACGCCGGGGCGGAGGAGCAAAGTGCTGGCAACGATCACCAGCAGAATGGCGGCAACCGCCGCGGCACGCGCGGCTGGTTGGCGATGCGAGGCACGCGCCCGGCGGAGATCGCGGCCGCGTCCAAGACTCGTGTTGGCGAGGAATTTCGACTGCTCCCACTGGCGCGCCAGCCGGTCATAGGTCTCGCCGTTCAGCGTGTGGGCGGCACGCCAGGCGCGGAATGCAGCGAGGTCGGCCTCACAAGGCTCCACGCGCAGCCGAGCGAACCAGTCGGCCGCCTCCTGCCGTGCGCGCGCGGCGTCGCCAACCTCCCCTGCCGGCATGGTCATCGGAACGACGAATGACCGTCGATATAAGCGATGGCGCGGCTCATATGCTTTTCGATCGCCTTGACCCCCAGCCCGGTCCGGGCCGCAATCTCGGCATAGCTGTAGCCGTCGATGCGATGCGCCAAGAAAATCTCCCGTGTCCGTGGCTTGAGTCGCAGCATAGCAGCCTCAAGCTGCCGGAGCATATCACGTGCTTCCAGCGACGCGACCTGATCCGGCCCCATTATGGCGACGTCGTCCACGGAAACGTGGAGATGCGTCGCGTGGCGCGCGGCGGCCTTCGACTCGTCCTTCAACAAGTTCACGGCGGTGCGGTGCAGATAGGCGCCAGGACTCTGAAGGTTTTCCACCAGCTCGTCGTCGAGCGCCGCCAGCCGGGCGAAGGCCTGCTGGGCCAGGTCTTCGGCGGTGTCGCCGGAGGTCCGGCGCGAGAGGAAACGCAGAACCTTCGGCCGATGCTCGCGATAAAGGGCATCGAGCCGACGCGCGACCGCCGGAAGCGCGCGATCCTCGGGCGGCAAGGGATCACCCTCGGCGATGCCGAGCCCCGGTTCGTGCGCCAGCCTCACGCCCTCAAGCACGACGCCTGCGCTTCCAGACGATCACAACCTGACGCTCGAACCCGATCATAGTCTGCTCCGCCTTTCGAGGCGGAGCCGGCGAAAGCCGGGTGTTGAGAACATGGCTTACATGCGCCGACGCCTTTAGCCGCACGCGGCCTGGACATGTGCGTCGGCCACCCGGCAACAGGCCGTGCGGACCAAATTTTTCAAGCCAAGGTTCTCACGCCTCGGCGCCGCATTCTGTGCGGCGCACCGCAGATTAGGCCGATCGCGACCCGCCATGCAAGCCCGGCACGCCGAACCCCGGTACGGGCGGGCCAGGCGCCGGGACGAGGCTGACGCCACCCTCCCCGGGACCAACAAGGTGCTTCGCCGGCGCGAGGGAGTGCGTTCGGTATGCGCGCCGACAGCGCCAATGTGGCGACAGGCGCGTGTGGCCAAGGGCCGCCTATGCCGTCGGGAGGTCGGTCGGGGGTATCCGGTCGAGCATGCGCAGCAGCTCGATCAATGTCCTGGCGCCCATCTTCTGCATGACGTTGCTGCGGTGATGCTTCACCGTTGCCTCGCTGATGCCGACCTCGCCTGCGATCTGCTTGTTCAGTTGCCCGGTGACGGCAAGGCGCGCAACGCGCCGTTCCTGAATCGTCAGGGTCTCGAATGCGGCTTTCAGGGCCTCGACTTCGGCCTGGGCGCGCCGGCGTTCGAAATCTATGGCGATCGCTCCCTGCACCGCCTCGATCAGTTCCTGATGGCGCACAGGCTTGGTAAGAAACTCGATCGCGCCGGTCTTCATCGCGCGAACCGACGTCGAAACGTCCGCGTGGGCGCTGATGAAGATCACCGGCATTGCACCGGGCGAGCGAACATATTGCTCGTAGAAGTCGAGGCCACTGCGGCCGGGAAGGCGGACATCGAGGACGATGCAGCCCAGGTGGACCGGACGCGTGTCGGACTGAAAGTCCTGGATGGTCGCGAAGCCCCGACTTTCGAGGTCAACCGAGTCCAGCAAGTCTCCGATCGCCTCGCGAATGCTTTCGTCGTCATCGATGACGATGATCGTCGGCCGGTACGCTGAAGTATCCGGCATTATTCGCGCTCACCGGGCGTCAGGGGAAGGTTTACCAAAAACTCGCATCCGCCGCCGGAGCGCGGAAGAGCCTCGATCGTACCGCCATGAACCGCGACGATCGAGCGGCTGATGGAAAGGCCCATCCCCAGCCCTTCTTCCTTCGTCGTGAACAGCGCGTCGAAGATCTGGTCGCTGATCGCAGCCGGCACGCCGTGACCCGTATCCTGAACGCTCAACTGCACGCCCTCGGGCGCTTGTCTTGTCGAGAGGGTCAGGATCTTCTCCTCCGCGCCCTCCATCGCTTCGATCGCGTTGACGATGAGGTTGAGGATCAGCTGCTGAAGCTGCACCCGGTCCCCCATGATCGCGGGAAGGTCCCGTTGCAGGTCCAGCGTGACAGCGATACGAGCCCGGCGGACGTCACGCCGGGCGATCGCCACGGTTTCCGAGACCACGTCGTTGAGACTGACCAGCGCGGTCTGCGCCGGCGCGCGCCTCACCAGCGCATGGATGCTCCGGACGACGCTTCCGGCACGATGCCCGTCCCGGATCACCCGCTCGACCGCTGTACGGGCCTTGGCGACCTTTGGCGGATCGCGATCGAGCCATTGGAGGCAGCTTCCCGCGTTGGTCACGATCGCCATCAGGGGCTGGTTGACCTCATGCACCACGGTCGCGGCCAGTTCGCCCATCTCGGCGAGGCGTCCGACATCGGCCAGTTCGGCATGGGCCTGCTGCAATGCCTCGGCTGCGGCAAGGCGGTCGGTAATGTCAGTGAATACGAGAACCGAGCCCGCCACGGAGCTCTGGTCGATCATGATCAGCGAGAAACGGGCCTCGATAGCGGCTTCGTCGCCATGACGAGACACAAGCAGCATGGCGCCGTCCTGCGGGAACGATGGCGTCGCGTCGTCCCGGGCAGTCGGATCCTCGATTGCGGCGCGGCTCTCGGCGTCCACCGCGAGGAAGACCTCGCTGAGATGGCGACCGACAGCCTCGTCCGAGGTCCAGCCGGTCAGGCGTTCCGCGATCGGATTGATGAAATCGATCCGCCCGCCCTCATCCACGGTGATCACCCCGTCGGAGATGCTCGACAGCGTAGCGGAGTAGCGGCGCTCGCTCAGCCGCAGCGTCGCCTCGGCCCGTCGTTTGAACAGCGCCATCTGGATGACGGTGCGCATCTGCGGCTCTTCGAACGGCTTGAGCAGATAGCCGAACGGGTCGGTCTCGCTGGCGCGGCGAACGATGTCCTCGGTCCCGTACGCGGTCAGGAAGATGACGGGAATGCCCTCGCCGGCGCGGATCTGCCTGGCGGCCTCGATCCCGTCGATTTCGCCTTCGAGCCGAATATCCATCAGAACCAGATCGGGGCGAACGGTCCGCGCAAGCGCCACGGCCTCTTCCCCGGAGCCGGTCGTCGCGACGACCGAATAGCCCATGCGATCGACCTGTTGCCGGATATCGCGCGCAACGATCCGGTCGTCCTCGACAATCATGACGGTAGCCGCAGCCATAGGCAGGTTCACCCCTATTTCATCAATGCTCTAAACGAGATCGCGAGGTCCGCGCCGCCGACCCAGCGCGTCACCAGGTTTCCGTGAATCTGACTGGTCAGGTCGGCGACGATCTGCAAGCCCAGCGTTTCGGTATCTCCAGGATCGATCGGAGCCTCCAGGCCGATCCCGTCATCTTGAACGCGCAGGAGGCATCTCCCCTCGTCGAGTCGCTGCAGCGATATGGTTACGGTCCCGCGGCGGCCGTCGGGAAAGGCGTGCTTGAGCGCATTGGAAACCAGTTCGTTGACGATAAGGCCGCACGCCACCGCCTGGTCTAGGTCCAGCTGAATATCCCCGATGTCGGTCGAAAGCGCGACACCGCCGCCGCGCGGCGCATAGGCGCGGAAGAGGTGCGCGCAAACGCCCTCCAGATGCGCCTTCATATCGACATAGGCAAAGTTGCCGAGGCGATAGAGGTTCTCGTGGACCAGAGCCATCGACCGCAGCCGGTCGCGGCTCTCTTCGAACAGCGCGGCAACGGCCGGATCGGTGATCCGTGCGGCCTGCAGGTTGAGCAGGCTGGTGATCAGCTGGAGGTTGTTCTTGACCCGGTGGTGAACCTCCTTGAGCAGAGCCTCCTTCTCCTCGAGCGACGCATTTTCCAGCGATATCGCTGCCTGCGACGCGAGCAGCTTGAGGACGCTGACACGCTCCGGCGTGAAGGCATGCGTGGCGAGATCGTTCTCCAGATACAGGATTCCCACGACCTTGGTCTGGCGGAGAAGCGGGAGCATCAGCACGGAGCGTGCGCGACCGTCGCGGAAATAGGGGTCTTCGAAGGTTCCCGGCAGCCGCGCGTCATCCAGGCTGGAGACGGCACGATCGCGAACCGCAGCGTTCAGCAGCGTCATCGGCAGGACGTCGCTGCTGGGCGGCGATTTTCCCAGCCTCACCGTGATGCCCTTCGGTGCAATCACTGCCTCCGCCTCAACGACGAGACGTTCGCCGCGCACCAGGATCAACAGCCCGCGAGTCGCGCCGGCATGCTCGATCATCAATTCGAGCGAAGTGGTGAGTAATTCGTCGAGCGTGGTCTGTCCCGAGATCGCGCTCGACGTTCTCAGCAGGGCGGCCAGATCCATCGTCTCGAGCTCGACCGCCTCCGCCGTCGGCGGGGGGGGCTGAACCATGCCGTCGCGCAACCAGGGATGCAGCGCCTCGAGCTGGGTTACCTTGCCCGCCGCACCCCAGCGGCCATAGGCGTCGCGCGCCTGGCGTAGATAGGCTTCGCCAACGGACTGAATGCCGCGACCGGTATAGAAGGCCGCCCCGAGCTCATAGCCGAGTGCCGCGACGTGCGGGAGCCCGGCCGACTGGGCCGCGCGCACCGATCGGTCGTAGAGCATGATCGCAGCGTCGGCGCGCCCCTGGATGCGGGCCAGCTCCGCGGCGACCAGGTCAGCCCGGCACCCGAAATTCACGGGACTGTGGCGCGCCCATATCTGCAAATGGCCGTATTGCTCCTCGACGGCCGCAACGAGCGCCGCGCGTTCGCTTTCCGGCGCCCGGTCATGGACCGCTGCATCGGCCAGCGCCGTAAAGAAGCGGAACTCGGCTATTTCGAGATGACCGGCCGAGGTCCAGATCAAGGGCGCCGCGAGGGCTGCCGCCGCACGGGCGGCGACATGGTCGCCGGTAAAGTACCGGCCCTGGAGCTTGCGGATCCAGTACCAGCAGGCCGGCAGTTCGAGCCCCGGGGTGGACGCCAGCCGCTCTTCGAAACCCGCTTCCTTGAACCCCGGCTCGTCAAAGGAGGCAAAGTTGGGCGTCTCACCGCGCAGCTGACGGATCAGCCTCAAATGGCCGATAAGGATGTCCGCGCAGAAGCCGAACTTCACGCTCCTGACGAAGGTCAGCCCGGACAGTGCGGCACGCTCGACCTCGAGGAGCGGATCGCCCGCGGCGATCATGCTGGTGATCAGGGTTACGGCGGTAAAGCCGCCATAGGTCACGTCGCCCCTGCCGCGCGCCTCCTCATGTGCCGTGATCAGGAGTTCGCGGGTCTCGCGCATGTCCCGGGTCCAGGGTGAGACATGGTAGGCGAACACCATGAGGATGCGGGTTCGATAGCGGTTGAGGTTACGGCTCTCGGCCAGCCGCAGCCCCAATTGCCCGAACCGGAAGGCAAACGGATAATCGTTGAAATAGGGCCCGACGATCATGCCGAGATAGGCGAAGGCGAGCGCCGACGCGTCGCTCACCCCATTCGATATGCTGATATTGGCCATGCGACTCAGGATCAGCGCGACGAGATGCTGGTCGCTGAAGAACGCCGGGGGCAAGGCGGCCGCCAGCACGTCGAGGGTCGCCCGCACATCGTCGTCGGTGAGAAACGGCAGGTCCACCAGGTCGTCCGAGAGTTCGCCCCCCAGCCGGTCGACCAGCCGCCGGTATTCGGCGAGCGCCTGATCCGGGCCCGGTTGCGCGGACCAGTCGATCCCCACGACCTTGAGATAGGCCAGGCACGTCTCGATCGCGCGGCGGATCTCATCGCGCGCCGTGTAGAGTTCGACCAGGAGCGATGTGACCGACGCCCGCTCCCTCAGGCGTCCGGCCCGGGTCAATAGACCGATCAGCCGCTCTTCCGCACCCTTCATGTCGCCGGTCAGAAACTCGGCTTCGGCCCGCTCGAGCTCCATCTCGAATGCGATCGAATGTTGGGTCTGCCAGCGATCCGGACGCAGCAGCCGAGCGCCGGACAGCAGATAATCCAGCGCGGAGCGATGCGCGCCGGAGGCCTTTGCCCGCCTGGCGGCCGTGAGATGGAGGCGGGCGATCCGCTCGCGCTCCTCGTCCCCGACCTGATCGATCGCGCGGTCGAACTGGCTCACGATGTCGAAAATGCGTTCGTTGTTCGAAGCTTCGCCGAAAGCGTCCAGAAGGGCCCTGCCAATCTCGAGATGCCGCCGCGACCGTGCGTCGACGGTCAGGAGCGCGTAGGCGGCCTCCTGGATCCGGTCATGGGCGAAGGCGTAGCCGTCGTCGGTGCGCAGCAGCAGCCCTTCGCGGATCACCTTCCAGAACACGTCGCCGAGCGACGAGGCGGCGATGCCGGAGGCGATCTCCATCGTCGCGGCGCTCGCACTGTTGCCGAGACATGCCAGGGTGGACAGGGCATGCCGGGTCGGCGCGGACAGCTGCACCAGGCGATCGCCGACGAGATCGGCGATCGTGGTCGCGCCGGGTGTCGCGCGGAGCGCATCGATGTCCCATGCCCAAGCGTGCTTCTCCGTGTCGAATCGCACGATCCTCGCCTCTGCCAGCGAGGTCAGGAACTGGACGACGTGGAACGGATTGCCGGCGGTGCGGCGGTGTACCTCGGCCGCGAGGTCACCGACATCGTCGGGGCATTGGGACAGGGCATCGGACAGCAACTGGGCGATGTCGGAAGCCGCCATCGGCCCCAGCCTCAATTCGCTGAGCGTGACGGCGGCGGCGCGCATCGCGTCGATCAGGGCACCGAGCGGATGGTCGGGCCCTACCTCGTTGTCGCGATAGGCGCCGATCAGGAGAAGGTGACGCAGCCCCCCCTCCCCGGTCAGCCGGCTCAGAAAGCCCAACGTCGCCTGATCGAGCCATTGCAGGTCGTCGAAGAAGAGCGTGAGCGGGTGGTCGGCCGAGGCCAAGGTCGCGAGAAGACCCGTGAGGGTCGCATCGAAGCGGCGGGCGGCATCCGGGCCCGGGACGGGCACCACATCGGGTGGGGTCCCGATCAATACCTCGAGCTCGGGGACCAGGTCGACGATCAGTCGCGCATTGCCGCCGAGCGCGTCGCGAACCTCACTGCGCCAGCGCTCCCGTACCGGCTCGGATTGGCGCAGAATCTCGGTGAAAAGGCCGCGAAGCGCCTGCGTCAGGGTCGCGTAGGGGACGTCGCGCTTATACTGGTCGAATTTGCCGGCGGCGAAGAGGCCGCGCGGCGAGACGAGCGCCTTCTGGATCTCGTGGACCAGCGACGATTTGCCGATGCCGGAGGAGCCGGAGACGAGCACGACCTCCATGCCACCCTCGGCCACGACACGCTCGAAGGACCGGATGAGGGTTTCGATCTGCGGCTCCCGTCCATAGAGCTTTTCCGGGATCAGGAGCTGATCGGACTGGTCGCGGCTTCCCAGCGCGAAGTCCTCGATCCTGCCATGGGCCTCTAACGCGGAGAGGCAGCGGCGAAGGTCGGATTCCAGCCCCAGCGCGGTCTGATAGCGATCCTCGACGGTCTTGGAGAGAAGCTTCAGCACGATCTCGGTGATCATGGCGGGGAGTTCGTCCGTCCGCCCGGCCATCGGCAGCGGCGCACGCGCGATATGGCTGTGGACCCATTCGATCGCGTCCGCCGCCGCGAACGGCAGCCGCCCGGTCAGCATCTGGTAGAAGGCGACGCCGAGGGCATAGAGATCCGCGCGGTGGTCGACCGACCGGTTCATCCTCCCGGTCTGCTCGGGCGCCATATATTGCAGAGACCCCGGAAGAAGGTCGAACGGGAGGGGCTGGATCCGTTCGCGCGGCGCGGTCGATGCCAGGCCGAAACCGGTAAACCAGACGCGTGGCCCCTCGCCGACCAGAATGTTGGCGGGTCGTATGTC
>Ga0255338_1001872_pt1 | contig 35699 bp, 34 predicted proteins | sample MeOH1_35cm_T4_19_FD_203715 | JGI IMG/M metagenome (GOLD analysis project Ga0255338, IMG submission 203715) | Sandy soil microbial communities from University of British Columbia, Vancouver, Canada - MeOH1_35cm_T4_195 | ecosystem: Engineered > Artificial ecosystem > Sand microcosm > Unclassified ...
GCTCCTCGCGCGGCGTCAGCGAAGCGAGCACGCGCGTCGTCGTCTCGCGCAGGTTCGACTGGATCGCCGCGTCGATCGGCAGGATCGCGTTCTTGTCCTCGATGAAGTCGCCGAGGTGCGAGTCTTCCTCATCACCGATCGGCGTTTCGAGCGACAGCGGCTCCTTGGCGATCTTGAGGACCTTGCGCACCTTCTCCAGCGGCATGCCGAGCTTCTCGGCGAGCTCTTCCGGCGTCGGCTCGCGGCCGATCTCGTTGAGCATCTGGCGGCTCGTGCGCACGATCTTGTTGATCGTCTCGATCATGTGCACGGGGATGCGGATGGTGCGCGCCTGGTCGGCGATCGAGCGCGTGATCGCCTGGCGGATCCACCACGTGGCGTAGGTCGAGAACTTGTAGCCTCTACGGTACTCGAACTTGTCGACCGCCTTCATCAGGCCGATGTTGCCTTCCTGGATCAGGTCGAGGAACTGCAGGCCGCGGTTGGTGTATTTCTTGGCGATGGAGATGACGAGGCGGAGGTTCGCCTCCACCATTTCCTTCTTCGCCTGGCGCGCTTCGCGCTCGCCCTTCTGCACCATGTGCACGATCTTGCGGAATTCCGCGATCTGCACGCCGGTCTGGGCGGCGAGGTCGTGCACCATGGTCCGGATGTCCTTGATCCGGTCCTTCTCCTTGCCGATGAAGCCCTTCCAGCCCTTGGCCGACAGCTTCGACACGCGGTTGAGCCAGCGCGGGTCGAGCTCCGAGCCCATGTAGTTGCGCAGGAAGTCCTCGCGCGCGACGCCGTAGCTCTCGGCGAGCCGCATCAGGCGGCCTTCGTTGGAGACGAGGCGCTTGTTGATGTCGTAGAGCTGCTCGACGAGTGAGTCGATGCGCGCCTGGTTGAGCCGCAGCGACTTCACCTCGCCGATGATCTCGTCCTTGAGCTTCTTGTACTTGCGCTCCTGCGCCGGCGACAGCGAGTCGCTCTTCAAGCGCAGCTCGATGTCCTGGTCCTGCAGGCGGCGCAGGCGCTTGAACGCGTCGGCGATGTTGTCGAAGGTTTCGACCACCTTCGGCTTCAGCTCGGCCTCGATCGCGGCGAGCGACAGCGAGGACTCCATGTCGTCTTCGTCGTAATCGCTCTCGGCGGCGGCTTCGCCGGGATCCTTCTCCTCTTCGCCGTCGGCGCCGGGCGCCTTGAAGGGCGTCGCGGACGCAGGCGCGGACGGCGGGGCCGGCGTCTGCACGACCTGCAGATGCGGCGCGCCCGGCACCGGCGTGCCGACGCCGCCGTTGAGCGGCTTGCCGTCGGGCCCGAGCGCCGGCGGCTGCATGTTCTTGGCGTCGGGACCGGCGTAGGTCGCTTCGAGATCGATGATGTCGCGGAGGAAGACTTTGCCTTCGTTGAGCTCGTCGCGCCAGATGATGATGGCCTGGAAGGTGAGCGGGCTTTCACAGAGCCCTGCGATCATCGCCTCGCGGCCGGCCTCGATGCGCTTGGCGATGGCGATTTCGCCCTCGCGCGACAAGAGTTCGACCGAGCCCATCTCGCGCAGATACATGCGCACCGGATCGTCGGTGCGCTCGGACGGCTCTTTCTTCTCGGTGGTGGCGAGCGACTTGGACTTCGACTCGACGACGTCGGTGCCGGTGTCGTCGTCATCGTCGTCATCGGCGGCGTCGGCCGCCTTCTCCTCGGCCTCGTCGGCGTCGGTCTCGTCGTTCTCGATGACGTTGATGCCCATCTCGCTGATCATGGCGAAGACGTCTTCGATCTGGTCGGAGGTGACCTCCTCCGACGGCAGCACGGCGTTGATCTGCTCGTGGGTGACGTAGCCGCGCTTCTTGGCGGCCTTGATCATCTTCTTGACGCCGGCGTCGGAGAGATCGAGCAACGGCAGCGGGGAATCGGGCGCGCCTTCGGCGTCCTTTTCCGGGGTCTCTTCTTTTGCCTGCGTTGCCTTGACCTTGCTCGCCATCTTGTACCCTCTCCTGGACCATCCTGGCCCCTCAGCCGCGTTGTGGGCTCGCCCGCCACGCCGCGGATGGTCAAAAAGGGCCGCGCCCACAGGAGGCACCGCCCTCGAATCAGGTCGCCAGTCTCGTCGGAACCCGCTTAAGCTCCGATTAACCCTGTCAATTCCGGGGGAAGTCGACCCGACCTTCCCGCGGCCCTCACTGTCATTTCCCTGGCGCCCGACCTGTCCCGCGGACGGGCGCTAGCGCCCTATAAAGTACGCGCGCCCCGACCGGAAGAGGCTCCAAAGCCTTCGATCAAGGCCTCCGTCCCGTCCACCTGGGCGAGCCGGTCCTTGACGTCGCGCAACCGCAGGTAATTGGCCTCGCTGGAGTCACTGCCAAGCGCCTGCTCGGCGTCCTTGAGCTCCTTAGTTAGTGAATGCCACTGCCGATGCAAGGCAACAAGCTGCTGCCAGGTCACCAGAACATCGTCCGCGGCGGCCTCCGCGCGCGCCCCCCAGACCGAGGCGGTGGTGATGGAAGACGCCACCCGCTGGATGAGATCGCCGAGGTCGCGGCGGGAAAGTTCCTCTTTCAGGCCCTCGGCATCGAGCGCAGCGGCGTGGGCGGCAATGTCGATCAGCGCGTTTTTCAGCCGCTCGGCGTCCGGGTGGCGGAATTCGAGGTGGCTGAGTTCCTCCAGGTGGTCGTGCAGCAGCCAGGGGTGGTTGAGCGCGGTCTGAAGGATGAGCGCCTCGCGGCGCGGCACCGACGTGCGGTGGCCGCGGTGCAGCGGGCCTGAGGCGAGCTGCTGGCTGACCACGACGTAAGGCGTCGGCCGGCCGGGCGCACCCGGGCGCGGGAAGCCGCTGCCGGAGAGCGGCGGCCAGGCGCCGCCCGGACGCTGATTGCCGCCCCGCCAATTCTGCCCGCCCTGTCCGGGGTTCCGTTCTCGCCAATTGCCACGCGGGGCGCGCTCGCCGCCGGCCGGCATGAAGAACTGCCGCAAGCGGTCGGAGAAATCCTGCCGGTAATACTTGCGCACGGATTCGTCGGCGATCGCGTTGGTCACCTCGTTGACGCGCGCTTCCAGCGCCGCGCGCCGCTCCGGCGTGTCGAACTGATGCCCTTCCGTCTCGCGCGCCCACAGCATGGCGGCGAGCGGCTTCGCCGCGCCGATCACGTCCTTGAGCGCCTCGGCGCCGGACGAGCGCAAAAGATCGTCCGGGTCCTGGCCCTCCGGCAGCAGGGCGAATTTCAGGCTCTTGCCCGGCTTGAGCCGCGGCATCGCGATATCGACCGCACGATAGGCGGCACGCACGCCGGCTTTGTCGCCGTCGAAGCAAAGCACCGGCTCGTCGGCCATTTTCCAGAGCAGACCGAGTTGGTCTTCCGTCAGCGCGGTGCCGAGCGGCGCCACCGCCGCAGTGAAGCCGGCCGTCACCATGGCGATAACGTCGACATAGCCCTCGACCACCACAACAGGGGCACCATCGTGCGCTGCCTGGCGCGCGGCGAAGATGTTGTAGAGCGTGCCGCCTTTGTGAAAGAGCGGCGTCTCCGGCGAATTCAGATATTTCGCCGGCACGTCCTTCTCGAGCGCGCGGCCACCGAACGCGATCACGCGCCCGCGCAGATCGGTGATGGGAAACATCACGCGGTCGCGGAAACGATCGTAAGGTACCGGGATGTCGTCGCCGGACACGAGCAGCCCCGCCTCGACCATGTCGGCGACCGGAATGCCGTGCGAGCCGAGATGCTCCTTCAGCGCAAAGCGATCGGACGGCGCATAGCCGAGGCGAAATTGTTGTTGCGTCTTGGCGTCGAGACCGCGATCGGCGAGGTAGCCGCGCGCCTTGGCGCCGACGCGCGCGGCCAGCGTGTCCTGGAAGAACTTCGCCGCCAGCTCCATGACGTCGTGCAGCGTCTTGCGATGCGCTTCGCGCTGCTGATCTTCGTGCGACACCTTCGGCAGCGGCACGCCGGCAAGCTGCGCCATGCGCTCGACGGCTTCCGGGAACGACAGCCCCTCGGTCTCCATGACGAAGTCGAAGATGTTGCCGTTCTTGCCCGAGGAGAAGTCGAACCACATCATCTTCGCATCGTTCACGAAGAAGGATGGTGTCTTCTCCTTGTTGAAGGGCGAGAGGCCCTTCATCTCACGCCCCGAGCGGATGAGCTTGATGCGCCGGCCCACCACCTCCGAGACGGGGATGCGGGCGCGCAGCTCATCGAGGAACTGAGGCGAGAAGCGCATGAGGCTCTATATGTCCGGCGCAAGGAGGCGCGGTGGTTAGCGGGTTTTCGGCGATTCTGCGAATCGGCCCGCCTATCATAGGCTCCACAATCGCGACTTTCCGGGGTCCGTACAGGAACCTGCGCCAAGCAGCAGGATTCGCGGTCTTTTCCTAGTTTTCCACAGGGGTGGGCATCGTCTGCCGCCGTCTTAGAACGTATACCGCTTCCCCACCGCCGACGGCGCCAACACTTTATCGCCAAAGGCCGTGGCCAGCGCCGAGAGGGCGCGCCAGCCGGTACAATGACCGGCAGCAATCTGGGCAAGCCCAAAGTCCCTCATCGCAGTGACCGTCTCCGGGATGATCGCCTCGTTGGCACCGGAGAGGTGCAGCCCGCCCATGACGGCGTGAAGCGGCGTATCGGCGAAGCTGGCGCGTGCGTGCGTCAACACATTGACGATGCCCGCATGGGAGCACGCGCTCAACACCACCAGACCCTTGCCGGCAACGTTCACCGCGAGCCAGCGTTCGTCCATCAAGAGTTCGTCCGGCTCCCAATCGCCGCCGTCCTCGGTCTTGCGCACCTGGCCCGGCAGTCCGCGCTCGAAGGAAGAGACACGTGGGATCTCTCCGCTGATGTGAAACATATTGTCGAGAAAGGTCTGCGGCTCCGTTGTGCAGATGACGTCGGCACCTTGCGCCGTGAGATCGGCAATGCCCGGTACGTCGTCCATATAACGCAAACTACCGTTCGGCAGTTGCATCGCGCGCGAACGGAACATGCCCGGATGCGCATAGTAAGGAACGCGGCGCGCGCCGTTGCGCGCCCGGATGGCGCCGAGCGCGGCGAACATGGCGCCGGAATGATCCCAATGCCCGTGTGAGAGCACGATTGACTCGACCTGCCCGAGGTCGGCGCCGAGCCGGGCGCAATTGCGTTCGAAAGCGAAGTCCTCCGGCCCGCTGTCGAACAGCACCGTATGCCGTGTGCCACCGCGCGTGGCGGTAAGCAGCGCGGAGAAGCCGTGCACCGCACAACAGAGACAACGACCGGACGAGGCACGCAAGCCGCGACGCGTGGCGAAAGCAAATTCGTTCTCAACATTGGACGGCGTGCTCGACAAGCCGTCGGTCGTGTTGTCGACAAGAACCTGGATTTCGAGGCGATCGATGGCGACGAGCTCGGCCATTTACTGCGGTTCCATGCCGCTCGCCTTCACCACCTGCGCGGCGTTCTGCCGGTCGTTCTTGATCTCGGCGGCGAATTCGTCCGGCGAATTGACCGCGGGAACCTGGCCGCGGCTGATCACGTATTTATCGACGAAGTCCTTGTCGGCAAAGGCGCGCCGGACCTGAGCATTGATGCGGTCGACGATCACCTTAGGCGTGCCCGGAGGGGCGAACAGACCGTACCACGTCTGCGACGGCGCGCCCTTGTAACCGGTGTCGGCCAGCGTCGGCACATCGGGCAAGAGCGGCGTGCGGATGTTGTTCAGCAGCGCCAGCGCGGTCATCTTTCCTGCCTTGATCTGCGTAACGACGTTACCGAGGCCGATGAGACCGATCGGCGTCGAACCGGAGAGGATCGCATTCGTTGCCTCACCGCCGCCCTTGAAGGGCACGCGCACCCAATCGGCGCCTTTGTCCTTCTTGAGGCTGTCCATATAGACGACGCAAGGAATCGAAGCGGTGAGATAGCTGAGCGTACCGGCCTTCTGCTTCGAGACCGCGACAAGCTCATCGACCGTCTTGGCCTTGAGGTCGGAGTTGATCACCAGCACCTGAATCAAATGAAACAGATTGACGATCGGGACGAGCTTCTCGGGATCGTAGGAAATCGATTTGTACAAGGATTGATTATAAGCGATCGTATCGACGTTGATGATGCAGATCGTGTAGCCGTCCGGCTGCGCGTCCTGACAGGCACGCGCCGCGATGCCGCCGGCAGCCCCCGGCCTGTTCTCGATGATCAGCGGCTGGTTGTTGATCTGCGGCCGTATCGCTTCCCCGAGCACGCGCATGAAGAGATCGGAGATGCCGCCGGCGCTCGACGTCGTGATCACGCGGATCGGACGGCTGGGATACTCGTCGGCGAAGGCGGCCGTTGTCACCAGCGCGGCAACGGCAGCGACGAATGGCATGAGAATCTTCTTCACGAAGCCTCCTCCCTTGATGCGGCTGTTTTGATTTTTGAGCGCGCCGCTGGGAGGAAATTTAGCGGAGAAGTTGGCTTTCGTCTCGCCTGCAAATCGTCATTTCGCGTCGTGAAAGATCACGCCGACAGTGTGGCGCCGGCCGGTGCGTAGGCGGCTGACGCCGTGACGCAGATTGACGCGATAAGTGCCGCGCGTGCCCTGCACTGGCCGGTGGTGCACGGCAAAAATCACCATGTCGCCCTGTGATAGCGGCACGACCTCGGCGCGCGACTGCATGCGCGGGCGCTGCTCGGTGATGACGAACTCGCCGCCGGTGAAATCGCGCTGCGGTTCAGACAACAGAAGGGTGGCCTGCAAAGGAAAGGCGAGCTCGCCGTAAAGGTCCTGATGCAGGCAGTTGAAGTCACCTTCCGCGTATTGCAGCAACAGCGGCGTCGGGCGCTTCTGTCCCGCCTTGTGGCACAGGGCCAGGAAATCCTTGTGCCTGGCCGGATAGCGCGTCGCGATCCCCATGCGCGCGTTCCAGTCGTTGGCGACCGGCGCCAGCCGCGCATAGAGTGCCGTGCGCAGATCGGCGATGACGGGCGGCAGCGGATAAGAGAAGTACTTGTACTCGCCTTTGCCGAAACCATGCCGGCTCATGATCACACGGCTGCGGAAACGCGTGTCGTCGGGATAGAGCGCGGCGAGCGCGCGGCATTCTTCAGACGAGAGAACGCCCTCGAGCACAGTGGAGCCGCGCGCGGAAAGGTCGTCGGCGATGCGATTCCAGTCGAGCTGGTCGATGCGGTCGTTCATGATCCGCATATCAGCCCGAGCCAGCTCGACCGCCACCCGTTTCCTGCTCCCGCGCGCGGCCCGCAATCAAGCCATGGCGGCAATCAAGCCGCCAGAGCCGTCAGCCAAGGATGATCGGGATAATACTGGCGCATCAGCCGCGCCGTATAAGCGACGAGATTGGAATAGGTCTCGGCGCGACGGCGCAAGGGCGAGTCGAAAAATGGCGTGAGAATACCGGCCAGCATGCCGAACACCGTGGCATCGACGCTGCTCGGTCGCTCGCCCATCAGATAAAGCTTGTCGCCGAGCAACGCCGACAGCGCCAGCAACGAACGGTCGCCAAGATCAACGATATCTTCGGCGGAATGGCGCATCATGCCGACCTCGAAAAGCCGGTTCGCAACCCGGCCGCGGACATCCTCACGCAGCTTCGCGCGGATTTCCTCCGGCGCGTGGTCGAAGAAACGCGCCGGCCCAATCTCGAAATTCGCCGGGATAATCCAGCGCGCGTAGCCCGATGCCCAATTGAAGTGGTTTTCCAGCATGCGCTCGACCGCCCAGGCCTGCGCGCGAGCGGCAGCATCGAGTCCCCGGTCCAGATCGACGTCGTATTTGCGCTCGATATGGGCGCGGATGAAATGCGAATCGGCGATGCGCTCGCCATCATCCTCGATATAGGGCAACTGGCCTTTCGGCGATTGCTCGGGCTTCGCCATCTCCTTGCGGTAGGGCAGCCCGGCCATTTTCAATTGCACTTCGGCCTTGGTGCAGAAGGGGCTGACCTCGGGAAGCCCGAAGCCAGGGCCGAAACCAAACAGAGTGATCGTTGCGGGGGTCATGACAGAGCTCCTTGTTGAGCCCCCTTCCTACTGCCATCCTGCTGCCAACATGGTGTCAGCAGGGTGCAGCTAGGTTTATCGGCATGCGGCGCGCGGACCGGCTTTTCCAGATCATCCAGATCCTACGGCGGACCTCGCGTCCCGTGACGGCCGACGCCATCGCCGGCGAGCTCGAGGTCTCGAAACGCTCGGTCTACCGCGACATTGCCGACCTGATGGCCCAGCGTGTTCCGATCCGCGGCGAAGCGGGCATCGGCTACGTGCTCGAAAACGGCTTCGACCTGCCGCCGCTGATGCTGACCGCCAACGAGATCGAGGCGGCAGTTCTCGGCGCGCAGTGGGTGGCGGGCCGCGGCGATCCGGCGCTCGCCCGCGCGGCGCTCGATCTGATTACGAAAATCGCCGCCTCGGTGCCGGAAAAGCTTCGGCCCTACGCGCTCGAACCCTCAACAGCCACGCCGCCGGCCTGGAAGAAGGAGCCGGACACGATCGACATGGCGCAGGTGCGCGCGCACATCCACACAGGGCGCAAGATCGGCTTGCGCTACCGGGACGAGGCCGGTCGCGAGGGCGAACGCACGATCTGGCCGGTCACGATCGGTTATCTGGATACGGTGCGCTTGCTGGTTGCCTGGTGCGAACTGCGCAACGACTTCCGTCACTTCCGCACCGATCGCGTGGTGGCGGCGGATTTTCTCGACCAGCGCTATCCCGAGCGGCCCGCGAGACTGCGCGCGAAATGGCGCAAGACGCTGAAGCGCGCGATGCCGGCGCAGAACTGATCCGAATTGGCGTTGCGGCCTTAAGACAGCTTGGCTTTGACCAGCCCACTCGCCTTGCCGAAGTCCATCTGGCCGGCATACTTGCCGCGCAACACGCCGATGACTTTGCCCATGTCCTTCATGCCCGCGGCGCCGGTTTCCTTGATCGCGGCGTCGATCGCGGCCTTCATCTCGTCGTCCGACATCTGCTTCGGCAGATAGCCAGAGATGATGGCGATCTCTTCTTCTTCCTGCTTCACCAGGTCGGCGCGGCCGCCCTTCTTGTAGAGCTCGACCGACTCCTGACGCTGCTTGATCATCTTCTGCAGGATCGACAGCACCTCGGCATCGCCAATCGGCTTGCCCGTGGTGCGCGCCTCGATGTCGGCGTTCTTGAGCGTGGAATTGACCATGCGCAGCGTCGACACCGCCCGCTCGTTCTTGGCCTTCATCGCCTCGGTCAGGGCTTTGTTGATGTCGTCGCGCAGCATGATTTGTCTTTCCCGGAATCAGTTGACCGGCTGGTGGCCGGCATTCTCGCCAAAGGCTTCCTCGCGGTAGAGCCCGAGCGCCTTCATGACCGGCAGATCGTTAAAAGAGAATAGACAGGCGTCGTCTTTGTCCGAGGCATTGCCGTGTTCGTGGAAAGCCCAGGCCGGCACGCAGAAGATGTCGCGCTTCTTCCAGTCAAAGCGGCAGCCGTCGATGATCGAATAGCCGGAGCCTTTGGCCACCTGGTAGATCGAGCAGCCGGTGTGGCGGTGCGCGCGCGTCTTCTCACCGGGGCGCAACATCTGCATCGCCGCGCCGATGGTCTGCATCACCGGCCCGCCGGTCTGCGGATTGACGTAGTTCATCAGCACGCCGTCAAAGGGCGAGCCGTCGGTCGCCTTGGCGTATTTGGTGAGCGCCTCGTAAGCCGGCCCCCACTCGTATTTCAGGAGCGGCGAATAGGCCTTGTTCCAGTCGCTGCCCGCCGGCTGCAGGCCGGGCGCGCCCCAGGTGAGCGTCGCGTCATCGACTGCGTAAATGACGGCCTGTTTCAGGTCCGGATGCACGGCATAGAAATTCGCCTCGAGCGAATTGACGAGCGGGATGTCGAGGCCGTCCTGCCAGATACACTCGGTGCCGGCGGCATCGACGCCATGCTCGTGCCAACTCCCGTTCGGCGTGAGCACGAAGTCGTTCTCGCCCAAGGTCATCTTGTGGCCGTCGACGACGGTGTAGGCGCCCTTGCCTTCCATGATGAAGCGCAGCGCCGACGCCGAATGCTGGTGCGCGGAAGCGACCTCGCCCGGCTTCATCACCTGCAACCCGGAATAGAGCCAGCCGCAGGCTGCGGCGACGTCGCGGCGGCCGGGATTGTTGAGGTAGATCACCCGACGGCCGGCCTTTTCCGGCGCCACCAACTCGATCGAGCGCAGAACATGGGAGCGCAGGTCGTCATAGCGCCAGAGCACCGGTATGGACGAGGATTTCGGCTGCCAGGGCTCGATCTTGTTGGCGACAGTCCACAGCGCGGCGGTGTCGAACCGCTCAAGGTCGTCGTAATAGGCGTTGAGCTCGGGGGTATCCTCGACATTGGCGCGGCCGGCCACGTCCTCGCGGTAGTTTTCCCTCACCGGTCCCGTCATCGCCGCGCCTCCTGATTTCCGGCCCGAATATTATCCAAAGCGGCGTGCCGTACCACCCGGGGCCTCCCCTTGCCTCGCCCTTTATAATACGCAAGTAAGAGGCCATGACCCAGACGCAAGCGAGTTCGGCCGGAGGTTGGGCGGAGCCCAAACCGACGGCCCTTTTGGTGCTGGCCGACGGAACCGTTCTGGAGGGTTTCGGGCTGGGCGCCACCGGAAAAGCCGTCGGCGAGGTGTGCTTCAACACCGCCATGACCGGCTACGAGGAGATCCTCACCGACCCCTCCTATGCCGGGCAGATCATCACCTTCACCTTCCCGCACATCGGCAATGTCGGCACCAACGAGGAAGACATCGAGAGCCTGAACATGGCGGCCCGCCCGGGCGCCTGTGGCGTGATCCTGCACAGCGGCATCACCTCTCCCTCCAACTATCGCGCGACGCGCCACCTCAACGACTGGCTGAAGGCGCGCGACATCATCGGCCTCGCCGGCATCGATACCCGCGCGCTCACCGCGCTCATCCGCGAGAAGGGCATGCCCAATGCCGTGATCGCGCACGACCCCGCGGGCAAGTTCGATCTTCCCGCGCTGAAGAAAGAAGCCGCGGCGTGGCCGGGGCTCGTCGGCATGGACCTGGTGCCGCAGGTGACGAGCGGCCAGCGCTTCACCTGGGACGAGACCGAGTGGGTCTGGGGCGAAGGCTACGGCCGGCAGGACAAGCCCGAATTCCATGTGGTCGCGGTCGATTACGGCATCAAGCGCAACATCCTGCGCCTGCTCGCCTCAGCCGGCTGCAAGGTGACGGTGGTGCCGGCGACGACCTCGGCCGCCGACATCATGGCGCTCAAGCCCGATGGCGTGTTCCTGTCGAACGGCCCGGGCGATCCGGCCGAGACCGGCAAATACGCCGTGCCCGTCATCAAGCAGGTGGTGGAGTCAGGCACGCCGACCTTCGGCATTTGCCTCGGCCACCAGATGCTCGGTATCGCCATGGGCGGCAAGACCATGAAGATGCATCAGGGCCACCACGGCGCGAACCATCCGGTGAAGGACGTGACGACCGGCAAGGTCGAGATCACCTCGATGAACCACGGCTTCGCGCTCGACAAGGACACGCTGCCGAAGAACGTCGAGCAGACGCACTTCTCGCTGTTCGACGGCTCGAACTGCGGCATCGCCTTGAAGGACAAGCCGGTGTTCTCGGTGCAGTACCATCCGGAAGCCTCGCCCGGCCCGCGCGACAGCCATTATCTGTTCACGCGCTTCGTCGACATGATGCGGCAGAACAAGCGCAAGAGCGCGTAGCAGCCCTGATGGACTGGATCAGCTTCTACGACTTCAAGCACTCGGTGATCTACGTGAATGAGCGTCACCGCGACGTTCATTACCGCACCATCGCGACCGACATCAGCAAGCTCGTGCCATCGCCCGGCGCCAACGTCATGGACTACGGCTGCGGGGAAGCGACGTCGGCCAATCTCGTCGCCGAGGCGAGCGGGCATCTCACCTTGGTCGAGGCCGCGCCCAATGTGCGCGCCGCGCTCGCCGCGCGCTATGCCGGTAACTCAAAGATTGCGGTGATGACGCCGGACGAAGCCGCGGCGCAGCCGGCCTCATCGTTCGATATGATCGTGCTGCACTCGGTGGCGCAGTATTTGACGGGCGAAGAGCTCAACAAACTGCTCTTAACCTTCCGCCGGCTCCTGAAGCCGAGCGGCGTCTTCATTCTCGGCGACATCGTGCCGCCGAGCTTCGCTGCTCCCGCGGCCGCGATCGCGCTTCTGCGCTTCGGCGCCGCCAACGGCTTCTTCTGGGCCGCGGTCGGCGGGCTGATCCGCATCTTCGTGTCGGACTATTTCAAGTTGAAGAAGACGCACGGCCTCTCGCATTACGACGAGGCCGGCGCACTGGCGAAATTGCGCGCCGCCGGTCTCAATCCCGAGCGCGCCAAGCGCAATATCGGCCATAATCAACGGCGCATGACGTTCCTGGCGCGGCCGGCCTGAACGCTATTTCTTGCCGATGTTCAGCTTCTCGGTGACCGCCTAGATGGCGCCGTGCAACCGGGCGAGAAGAAGCAGAACGACGCAGACGAGCAGGAAACAAAGTCCCTGCCAGAACAGCAGGGGCCGGCGCTCGATCAGCGGCGCTTGCGATGTGTCGAGGAACTCCTTCTTCGGGTGACGCAGATCGAAGACGAATTCCGATAGTTCGTCATAACGCTTGGCGGGGTCGAGGTGCACGGCTTTTGCGAGCACCTTGTCGACCCAGGCCGGGATATCGCGATTGTCGTCGAGCGCGGATCGGTATTTCAAGCGCCGCAGGCGTGATTTCGTGCGCGCCTGCGCCACCTGTGGGCCATAAGGCAGCGCGCCGGTGAGCATTTGGTAGGCGATGACACCGAGCGAGAAGATGTCGGAACACGTCGAGCCCCCCTCACCCAGGAAATATTCGGGCGCGGTGTACTGCGCCGTTCCCAAGATGGCATCAGCTTCCAGCGGCGGCGCGGTTTCGGCGACGCCGGCGACCTTCGCCGAGCCGAAATCGATGATCTTCACCGTGCCGGTCTTGTCGATCATGATGTTGTCGGGCCGCACGTCCTGATGCAGGACCTCCATGCGGTGGAAGGCCTGCAATCCCCTGGCGATCTGCTCGACAATGCCGCGCACGGTTTCCAGATCGGGCTTCGGATTGTCGGCAATCCACTGTCGCAACGTCTGCCCGTCAACGAATTCGGTCACGACATAGAGGTAGTTTCGCTTGCGGCTTTGCGGGCACGGCTTCAAGACATGCCCGCTGTTGACGCGGCGCGCCAGCCATTCCTCCATGGCGAGGCGCTTGAGATGCGCGGCATCCGCGCCGATATCGATCGACGGAATCTTGAGCGCCACCGTGGCGCCGGTTTCGGTATCGACAGCCAAATAGATATGGCTGCGGCTCGAGGCGTGCAGTTCGCGGACGATCTGATAGCCTTCGAAGATTGCTCTCGGCTCCAACAGGGGCGCCGGCGGCAGTTCGGACGGCCGCTCGAAGGAATCCGCCGCCTTGCCCACAGAAAGCCCGTCGATCCTGACGATCTGAACCGTCAGATTATCGGTGCTGCCGCGCTCATAAGCTTTCTCGACAAGGATCCGCGCGGCGCGGTCGAGATCATCGGCGTGCGTTCTGATCGCCGCGACGACCTCGTGGTCCTTGATGTGGTCGTAGGCGCCGTCGGTCGCCAGGACGAAGGCGTCGTCCTTCTCGACCGCAACACCCTGGTAGTCGATTTCGATCTGAGGGCCGATTCCCAAGGCCCGACTGAGATACGTCTGTTCCGATGAAACGATCACCCGGTGATCGTCGGTAAGCTGCTCAAGCGAATTGCCCGCGACACGATAGACGCGGGAATCGCCGACATGGAAGATGTGCGCGGTCGCTCCTTTCACGACCAAAGCGCTCAGCGTGCAGACATAGCCCTTGTCTTTGTCATAGGGGTTATGGCCACGCCGCGTTTGCGCATAGAGCCAGGAATTCGCCGCGGCGATGACGCGCTGCGCCGAGGTCTTCACCGACCAGGTTTCCGACGTGCAGTAGTAATCGGTCAGGAAACTCTTGACCGCGGATTCGGCGGCGATGTGGCCGACGTCGCTGCTGCTGATGCCGTCGGCGAGCACGATGGCAATGCCCTTCGAGGTCAGCAGCGGCTCTTCCGGCATCAGCACGCCGTGAAAATCCTGATTGGTCTCTTTGCGACCTTTATCAGAATGCTGTCCAACCGATATTTTCAACCCGCCCGACATCGCCCCGGCCAAAGGAAAATGGGACCTCACCTTATCAGGCGAGGTCCCACCGATTGAGCGGCAAATTACGCCGCCTTGCTAAATGCGGCTGCCCGCTTCGGCGCCGTCCGCACGTGGGTGGCGTAAAGCGTGAGGCCGGTGAAGGCGAGACCGCCGACAAGATTGCCGAGCACGGTCGGGATCTCGTTCCAGATGAAATAATCGAGGATCGAGAACTTGCCGCCCAGCATCAAGCCCGACGGAAACAGAAACATGTTCACGATGGAATGTTCGAACACCATGTAGAAGAACAAGAAGATGGGCATCCACATGGCGATGACCTTGCCGCTGACGGAGGTGGAGACCATGGCGCCGACCACGCCCGTCGACACCATCCAATTGCACAGCACGCCGCGGAAGAACAGCGTCAGCATGCCCATCGTACCGTGCGCCGCGTAACCGAGCGTGCGGCCTTCGCCGATATTGCCGATCACGGCGCCGACTTTGTCCGGCGGCTGCGTGAAGCCGAAGGTGGTCACGAACGCCATCAGGAAGGCGACGGTCAGCGCGCCGGCAAAGTTGCCGATGAACACGAGGCCCCAGTTTCTCAGCACGCCCATGAGCGTCACGCCTGGCCGCTTGTCGATCAACGCCAACGGGGAGAGAACGAACACGCCGGTCAACAGGTCGAAACCCAGCAGGTAGAGCATGATGAAACCGACCGGAAAGAGCAGCGCGCCGGCGAGCGGCTGCCCGGTGTTCACATTGATGGTGATCGCCATCCAGGCCGCCAAAGCGAGAATGGCGCCGGCCATATAGGCGCGCACGAGCGTGTCGCGCGTCGACATGAAGATCTTGGATTCGCCCGCGTCCACCATCTTGGTGACGAATTCCGAAGGCACGAGATAAGACATTCTCACTCCCCTTTTAGTTGGCCAAAACGATCAACGGCGCCCGGCGTGTGAAAGCCATTGGGCACCGTCTGACGCCATGTGCTTTGATTGCCGCTCGTTGCGCGGGAGATGTCGCAGACCTCCTCGAAGGAGGCAGGCACAACGACACTGGCGCCAAGCCCTCCGGCAAGGGAGGCTTCGCGCTATCCGCACTCCAGCCTTCACTGGCTGCAGCGACCTGTTGAGCGGCAGTCGTCGTTGACTGAGGACCTCGAAGCAATTGATGTGCCACGCCAGCCGCATCGGAGCGCCCGAAGCGAGGCCAAGAAGCGCGCCTTTCAACGGAAATTCGGCCGGCAGAGCCTCTATGCCTGCCTAGAAAATAGGCACGCGCTCTCTATTTTGGGTCACGGTTGCGGCAAGCATTCGGTAACCAAGCAACGCAGTAAGGGTCGGAAACTCTGCCGCCGATATACCTTCCGGCAAGGCTCAGGCTCTATTGCTGCGGGCGGCCCGGTGGCGGAGTGGTTTACGCAGAAGCCATGCAAGGTCTTCCAGCCTGGTTCGATTCCAGGCCGGGCCTCCAATTCCCACAGACTGCAAAATACTGAGCCCTGGGCGAAACTGCGCAGGTACCATGACAACGGCGCGGAGCCGCGAGCCAAGCGAGCGCCGCGCCCGGGCTGGTCCAGCGGGAAACGCGTATCACCGCATCAAAAACGGTCAAGAACGCCCGAGCGAGTCTCTGATTCCTGGCAAAATTGCGGCTTTACAAGTTGCTTATGAACTATCCCCGATTTCCCAATCGAAAGCTTGCGCAGCACCGCCCATGTGATGAGGCCGGAAGCAAGGCTTCCTCAAGAGATGCAAAGGAGAGACTTCCATGACTGCCCTCGTCCTCAACAACCTCGCCGCTCTGCCGGCCCTGGCGCGCAGCGTGCGGGTGCTTCTGAGCCGCCTGGGCGAAGGGCTCGATAAGACCGTCAGCGCCCTCGCCGCCCGCAGCGTCCCCGAATGGCGGATGAGTGAGGTGCAACGGGAGATCGCGCGACACCAGCAGCGCATGACCGGCCGGAAGGCGCTTTAGCCCTCCGCGCCTTGGTAAAGGCGCGCCAGGCCAGCCGAAGCGCGGGCAGCACGGCGGGGGCGCGGTCGAGCAGCGCCATGCGACCATAACCGCGCGGGCCCCCCCGGGTTCGACAGACCTGTGGCAGAATCGGGCCTTATCGGCGCTGCACCCTTCCCTGCCCGGCGATTCTGGTCTAAGCAGCGCTCGCGCGGGGCCACGCCCCGCCTGGGGCAAAGGACGCGCGAAAAGCGCGCCCTTTTTTTGTGTGCTCCAAGGATTTCGGTCATTCCGGGGACGGCAGGGGCGGCACGCCCACGGGAATGACGAACGGCAAAGGACAAGTCGCGTTAGCCAATGCCCAAACGCACCGACATCAAATCCATCATGATCATCGGCGCCGGGCCGATCGTCATCGGCCAGGCCTGCGAATTCGATTACTCGGGAACCCAGGCCTGCAAGGCTCTCAAGGAAGAGGGCTACCGGATCATCCTGGTGAATTCCAATCCGGCGACGATCATGACCGATCCCGATCTCGCCGACGCCACCTATATCGAGCCGATCACGCCGGAGATCGTCGCCAAGATCATCGAGAAGGAGCGCCCGGACGCGCTTCTGCCGACCATGGGTGGGCAGACCGCGCTCAATTGCGCGCTGTCGCTGAAGAAGATGGGCACGCTCGACAAGTTCGGCGTCAAGATGATCGGCGCCACCGCCGAGGCGATCGACAAAGCCGAGGACCGCGAGCTGTTCCGCGAGGCCATGACCAAGATCGGCCTGCCGACGCCGCGCTCGCATCACATCAAGACGCTGTCGCAGGCGCTCACCGCACTGGAAGATATCGGCCTGCCCGCCATCATCCGCCCCTCCTTCACGCTCGGCGGCACCGGCGGCGGCATTGCCTATAACCGCGCCGAGTTCATCGAGATCGTCGAGCGCGGAATCGACGCCTCCCCCACCAGCGAAGTGCTGATCGAAGAGTCAGTGCTGGGTTGGAAAGAGTTCGAGATGGAGGTGGTGCGCGACAAGAAAGATAACTGCATCATCATCTGCTCGATCGAGAACATCGATCCGATGGGCGTGCACACCGGCGATTCCATCACCATCGCCCCGGCGCTGACACTCACCGACAAGGAATATCAGATCCTGCGCGACGCCTCGCTGGCCGTGCTGCGCGAGATCGGCGTCGAAACCGGCGGCTCCAACGTACAGTTCGCGATCAACCCCGAAGACGGGCGCATGATCGTCATCGAGATGAACCCGCGCGTGTCGCGTTCATCCGCGCTGGCGTCGAAGGCCACCGGCTTCCCAATCGCCAAGGTCGCGGCCAAGCTCGCGGTCGGCTACACCTTGGACGAAATCGCCAACGACATCACCGGCGGCGCGACCCCGGCCTCGTTTGAGCCGACCATCGACTACATCGTCACCAAGATCCCCCGCTTCGCCTTCGAGAAATTCCCCGGCGCCTCGCCCGTGCTCACCACCTCGATGAAGTCGGTGGGCGAAGCCATGGCGATCGGCCGCAATTTCCAGGAGAGCTTGCAGAAGGCGCTGCGCTCGCTGGAGACGGGCCTCACCGGCCTCGACGAGATCGAGATCGAAGGATTCGATCGGACGAAAGATATCGACGATCCCGACAATAAGAACGCCATCCGCGCCGCCCTCGGCACGCCGACGCCGGAACGGTTGTTGAAAGTCGCGCAGGCGATGCGCCTGGGCGCGAGCGACGAGCTCATTCACAACGCCTGCCGCATCGACCCGTGGTTCCTCGCGGAACTGCGCGGCATCGTCGAGGCCGAAGCCGAGATCAAGGCCAAGGGTCTGCCGACCACAGCCGGTCCGTTCCGGCGGTTGAAGGCGATGGGCTTCTCCGACACGCGTCTCGGCAAACTCACAACAACCCCTGCCGAGACGGTTACACAAAAAAGACGCGCGCTCGACGTGCGGCCGGTGTTCAAGCGCATCGACACCTGCGCCGCCGAGTTCGCCTCGCCGACCGCATACATGTATTCGACCTATGAGGCGCCCTTTGCCGGCGCACCCGCCAACGAGGCGCGACCGTCGGATAAAAAGAAGGTCATCATTCTCGGCGGCGGCCCCAACCGGATCGGTCAGGGCATCGAGTTCGACTATTGCTGCTGCCATGCCTGCTTTGCGCTGAATGAAGTCGGCTACGAGACCATCATGGTCAACTGCAATCCGGAGACGGTGTCGACCGACTACGACACATCGGACCGGCTCTATTTCGAGCCGTTGACGCCGGAAGACGTGCTGGAGATCATCGACGTCGAGCGCTCGAAGGGCACGCTGCACGGCGTGATCGTGCAGTTCGGCGGCCAGACGCCGCTCAAGCTCGCCGAGCACCTGGAAAAGGCCAAGGTGCCGATCCTCGGCACCTCGCCCGACGCCATCGATCTCGCCGAGGATCGCGACCGCTTCAAGAAGCTCCTCGACAAGCTCAAGTTGCGCCAGCCGCAGAACGGCATCGCCGGTTCGCCGGAAGCCGCGCGCGCCATCGCTGACAAGATCGGCTATCCGGTCGTCATCCGCCCCTCTTACGTGCTGGGCGGCCGCGGCATGGAGATCGTGCGCGACGGCGCGCAACTCGACCGTTATGTCAGCCGTCTGGCCGCCACGCTCGACAAGCCGTCGGAGCTGGTGGTGTCGGACAAGAGCCCGCTCTTGATCGATCGCTATCTGACCGACGCAACGGAAGTGGACGTCGATTGCCTCGCCGATGGCAAGGACACGTTCATCGCCGGCATCATGGAGCACATCGAGGAAGCCGGCATCCATTCGGGCGATAGCGCCTGCGCACTGCCGCCATACTCGCTCGATGCCAAGATGATCGCGGAGCTCGAACGGCAGACGCGCGAGCTCGCGTTGGCGCTCAATGTCGGCGGCCTGATGAACGTGCAATACGCCATCAAGGACGGCGACATTTATGTGCTCGAGGTCAATCCGCGCGCGTCGCGCACGGTGCCTTTCGTCGCCAAGGTCATCGGCCTGCCGATCGCCAAGATCGCGGCCCGCGTCATGGCCGGCGAAAGCTTGAAGAGCTTCAATCTGAAGACCGCCACCTACCCGCACCGGGCCGTGAAGGAGGCCGTATTCCCCTTCGCCCGCTTCCCCGGCGTCGATACGGTGCTCGGACCCGAGATGAAGTCGACCGGCGAGGTGATGGGGCTCGATACGTCGTTCGAGGTCGCCTTCGCCAAGAGCCAGATCGGCGGCGGCACCAATTTGCCGCGTTCCGGCACGGTGTTCGTCTCGGTCAGGGATGCCGACAAGGCGCGCATCCTGCCGGCCATCAAGCTTTTGGCCTCGCTCGGCTTCAAGACCATCGCCACCTCGGGCACGCAGCGTTATCTGGCCGAACAAGGCGTCCAGGCGGACAAGATCAACAAGGTGCTGGAAGGCCGGCCCCACATCGTGGACGCCATCAAAAACGGGGGGGTTCAGCTCGTTTTCAACACTACCGAGGGGGCGACGGCCCTGGCCGACAGCCGGTCCCTGCGCCACGCCGCCCTCTTGCATAAAGTGCCGTACTACACCACTCTTTCAGGTGCCGTCGCTGCGGCGCAAGGCATCAAAGCCTATCTCGGGGGCGACCTCGAGGTGCGGGCGCTGCAAAGTTACAACCGCACGTGAGTTCCCGCCGGGTGCGGACCTAAACGCGGCGGCGTGAGTTAGTTGAAAGGCTTCAGGGTCCCGGCGGGAAATCGCCTGGGCCCCGGCCTTTTTAAGCGGCCTTCGTCTTAAAGACTCCGGTGCGGGAACCCGTAGCCGGAGTCGTATTACGAGTGGTCGAAGGTCTATTCGAGGGTGAAAGGCTTGGCGGCGCGATTGCACGTTCAAGTTGGCTAGCGCCCGCCAGGAGGAGAATGAGACGATGGAAAAGCTTCCGATGACCGCCGAGGGCTATGCTGTGCTCGAAGCCGAGCTCAAGCATTGCCAGTCGGTCGAACGGCCCCGCATCATCCAGCAGATCACCGAGGCGCGTTCGCACGGCGACCTCTCGGAGAACGCGGAGTATCACGCCGCCAAGGAGCAGCAGTCGCTCAACGAGGGCCGCATTGCGGAGCTCGAGGATAAGCTTGCGCGCGCCGACATTATCGACGTGTCGAAGCTGTCCGGCGATACCATCAAATTCGGCGCGACCGTGACGCTGGTCGACGAAGACACCGAAGAAAAGAAGGTGTGGCAGATCGTCGGCGAACCCGAAGCCAACGCCAAAGCCGGCAAGATCTCCATCACCTCTCCGCTCGCGCGCGCGCTGATCGGCAAGGCGAAAGGCGCCACCGTCGAGGTGAACGCGCCCGGCGGCGCCAAGGCCTATGAGATCAAGAAGGTGGAGTGGCGGTAACCCTCTTCCGACCTTTGCCTAGGAAAATGCCCGACGCATGACGCCGGGCATTTTCATTTCGTCGGCCGTGACTTTAGGTCTCACTCTTTCTCGATCTTGGCGTCGGTCGCAATCTTCGCCCATTTCTTCGTTTCGGCAGCCTGGAACGTTTTCAGTTCGTCCGGCGTGCTCGCCTCCGGCTCGATGCCGGCATTCAACAGCTTGTCGGCGACATCCTTGTTGCCGAGCGCGTCGCGGAAGGCGGCGTTGAGCTTGTCGACGATCGGCTTGGGCGTCTTCGCCGGCGCATAGGCGGCGAACCAGGCCGTCAGCTCGTAGCCCTTCAGTCCCGATTCATCGATGGTCGGCAGATCGGGCGCGAGCGCGGAGCGCTTGAGGCCCGACACCGCGAAGCCCTTCAGCTTGCCGGCGCGCACCGGCGGAATTGCCGTCGACACATCGCCGAAGAAGATCGATATCTGCCCGCCGAGCAGGTCGGTGACGGCCTGCGGATTGCTCTTGTAGGGCACGTGCAGCATGTCGATGCCGGCCATGGTCTTCAACAGCTCGGCCGACATGCGCGAAGAGGACGAGCCGGCGCCGAAGGTGAGCTTGCCCGGATTGGCTTTGGCGTAGGCGATCAGCTCTTTGAGATTGTTGGCGGGCACCGACGGATTGGCGACCAGCGCCAGCGTGATCGAGCCGAGCTTGGTGATCGGCTCGAAATCGGCGGCCGCGTCGTAGGGTACTTTCTTGAGCAGCGCCTGATTGCCGGCGTGCGTCGTGTTGGCCGTGACCATCACGGTGTAGCCGTCGGGGGCCGAGCGCACGACGTTTTGCGCCGCCGGGATGCCGTAGCCGCCCGCAATGTTTTCCACGACGACCGTGCGGCCGAGTGTCGTCGACATGCGGTTGGCGAGCACACGGGCCAAGGTGTCGGTCGCGCTGCCGGCGGTGAACGGCACCACGAAGCGGATGTTCTGCGCCGGATAAGCATCCTGCGCCTGCGCGGCGCCGACGAGGCCGAGAACGGCCAAAAGACCTGCGATCGTTTTTTTCATCATACCCTCCCTGAGATGGATTGTTGTTGTGCACCGCGCGGCGTTTCCACCGCGATATCGATCTCGATGTCGAGCAGCAGGAACGACAGCGACTTGCCGTGACCGTCCAGGCCGAGGCTGGCGTTGACGCCGCCTTCGAGCACGTCATCGAGCACGAAATTGAAGGCGGCAAGCTTGGGCAGGTCGTAGCGCACGACGCGCGCCGGCTTGCGGTGCGCGAAGGCTTGCGCGACGCGCTCGGCAGTGACCTGCGCGGCGACGGCGGCATAATGCGCCGGATCGCGGCAGACGAGCGCGATGTTGAGCCGGTCGCCTTTGTCGCCGGAGCGGGCATTGGCGATGGCATGCAAAGGTAGGCGCGCCATTACACGTCTCCCATCATGGTGACCCGCGGCGCGACGTAGCGGCGTTCGATCAAACAAGACGCGCTGGCAAGCCGCGGCGTAATGCGCCGGCGCACGCCCGCCCCGCCCGCAGGTCCAGCACAGTAGAGCGCCTCGACTTCATCGAGCAGACGCTCGACCTGCGCGCCATCGTCGGACTGCGCCGCAAAGCGCAGACGGATGTCAGAAGACGGCGCGTTGCGAAGATCGAGCGCCGCACCGCTCGCGCCGAACACGCTCACCGCACCAATGGCATCGATGCGCAGGGCAAGGCCGGGCGCGCGTGTCGCCAGACGCTTGCGAACGATGTCGGCGGCCAATTGCGCGCGCGCCGCCGCATTAGGCCCGGCGTAGGAAATTTCGGCTTCACCCAAGAAGCCGCCCTCGACGCACACGGTTGCCTTCAGCGTTTCCGGCGCCGGCTTGCCGCGCGCACCTGTAATGCGCACGCGGTCTTTACCGATCTCGGCAACCTCGACGTCGGTGAGGTCGAGCACGACGTCCGGCGCGAGATAGGCGGAAGGATCGTGGATCTCGTAGAGCAATTGCTCGATGACGGTGAGACGATTGACCAAACCGCCGGTGCCGGCTGGCTTGGTGATGACCGTTGCACCATCCGCGTCGATCTCCGCGATCGGATAACCGACCTCGGCCAGATCGGGCACATCCTTGAAACCTGGATCCGCGAAATAGCCGCCGGTCACCTGCGCGCCGCATTCGAGCAGATGGCCGACGAGCGTGCCGGCCGCGAGCCGGTCCCAATCGTCGGCACGCCAGCCGAACACATGCAGGAGAGGCCCGAGCGCCAGTGCGGAGTCGGCCACACGCCCGGTCACCACGATGTCGGCACCGCGGTTGAACGCCTCCGCGATCGGCTGCGCACCCAGATAAAGATTAGCGGAAATGACCGGACGGCCTTGCGCAAGGATACGTCCGCCGGTTTCGCACGCCGCCAATTCGTCGTCCGACAAGCGGCCGGCGAGATCGTCGCCTTCAATCACGGCAGTGCGTGGCGGACGCAAGCCCAGATCGCGCGCCATGGCGGCGATGCGCCGCGCCGCCGCCGGCGGATTGGCGGCGCCGAAATTGCCGACGATCTTGATGCCGACCGCAAGGCAACGCGCGAGTATCGGCGGCAGTAGCCGGTCGAGCGCGGGGCTGTAGCCGCGCTCCGGATTTTGCCGCCGCTCGAGTTGGCACAGCGCCAGCGTGCGCTCGGCCAGCGTTTCGTACATGAGGAAGCGCGGCCCATCGCAACCGGCGAGCGCCTCGACCACTGGACCCGCCGCGTCGCTGCGATCGCCGGCGAAACCGGCGCCCGCGCCAATGAAGACCTTTGCGGCCATGAGCGTTCCTTCCCGCTTGGAACGCTAGCCGAGCCGATTTATCGTGTAAAATAATGAGAGGCTATTAATTCTTAGGACTACCCGATGAACCTGACCTTGCGGCAAATGGAGATCCTGGCCGCGGCCGCCGAAGCCGCGACCTTCAGCGCCGCCGCCGCGCGGCTCGCCATCTCGCAGCCGTCGCTATCGGAGGCCGTTCGCCGCATCGAACGCGAGCTCGGCTTCGTGCTGTTCGAGCGCACCACGCGCTCGCTCAAGCTCACAGACGAAGGCCGCCGCGCCGCTGCGGTCGCGCGCGAGCTGGTGCAGGACTTTCGCCGCGCGGTTCAGCGCCTGTCCTCGGCCAAGGCGCAAGGCCGCATCGCCATCGCCGCGCTGCCCTCGGTCGCCTGCGCAGCGATGCCGCGCGCGCTTGCCGATTTTGCCCGCGCCCACCCAACGGTCGACGTTTCTCTGCACGATGTGCAGCACGAGCGCGCCATTGCGCTTCTGCGCGATGGTCTCGCCGACATCGCAGTGACGCTCAAGCCCGCGCCGGATGAAGACCTCACCTTCGAGGGCGTCGCCTTCGACACCGCACATCTCGTCTGCCGCCGTGACCATCCGCTGGCGCGGCGCAGGAGCGTCAACTGGCGCGACCTTGCCGATCATCCTTTCATCGGCATCACGCGCATCTCGTCGGTGCGGCGGCTCACCGACGCCGCTTTCGTGCATGACGACATCGCCGTCGAGCCGCGCTACGAGGTGGAACAGGTGCCGTCGGCGATCGCTCTGGTCGAAGCGGGCTTGGGCGTCACCGCGCTCCCCTCGCTCACCTTTGCGATGTTCAAAGGCCGCGATCTGGCGGTGCGGCCGCTTAGCCGTCCGGTGATGCGCCGCCACGTCGGCTTCGTCACCCGTGCGCAACGGCCCTTGCCGGCCTTCGCCGCCGATCTCATGCGCGCGATCCGCGAAGCCGTAGAGCGGCAGGTCGCGGGCAGGCCTAAGCGACCTTCTGGAACAGCGAGCCCCAGCCGGTAACACGTTTGGGATCGACGCCGGACATGAGCAGGCTCTTCCACACGACGGTGGCGATGGTGTCGTAGATCGGCAGCCCGGTCGCGCGCTCGAGTTTGTCGACCAGCGGCGCAGCGCACAGATTCGTGCAGATGATAGTGATGGCCTCTGGCTTTTCCCGTGCCACCTCCATCGTCATGCCTTCGATCTGCTCCTTCGTCACCTCGGAGAAGGAGAAATTGTCCTGCAGCCTGAGATGGCGCTCGCCCTGACAAGTGACACCGATGCCGGCATAGTTGGCGAGGATTTTCTGCTGCACGTCGTCGAGGTATGGCGTGACATAGCCGAGCTTGGTGACGCCGGTCTTCCCCAGGATCTCATTGAGCGCCAGCATTGAGGTCGTCGCCTTTACGCCGGTCGCAGCAGTGATGCGCTCGCACAGCTTCACGTCGCGCTCGAAACCCAGCCAACCGGACGACGTGCCGTTCCAGCCGATGACATCGACCTTGGCATGGGCGAGCAGTTCTGCGGCGCGCAGGATTTCACTGTCGTCGAACTGCGCCAGCGCGCTGGTCGATAGCGCAATCTCCGTCACTTTAAAGCGCGAGAAGTGGACGGAAACCTCCGGCAATCCGGAGATCATGGATTGCGTGATCGGCTCCAGCGCCGTGTTGGAGGACGGCGTCAGCATACCCAGCAAGACACGTTGCATTGTCGAAAGGTCCGGTTGTCAGGAGGAAGAAACGACGGTCTCAGTGCGCAACAGCCCGAGCACGTGCCGCTTGAGCGCGTTGAACTGCGGGCTGGTGATGTCGCGCGGACGCGGCAGATCGACATCGATCACCTCGCGGATGCGGCCCGGGCGCGCACTCATCACGGCAACTTTGGTGCCGAGCATGAGCGCCTCGTCGATGCCGTGGGTGACGAAAACGATCGTGCCCTGGTGATTCTGCCAGATCTGAACAAGCTCGTTCTGCATGTCCATGCGCGTCTGCTCGTCGAGCGCGCCGAACGGTTCGTCCATCAGGATGACCTGTGGATTCATGAGCAGCGCGCGCGCAATGCCGACGCGCTGGTTCATGCCGCCGGACAGTTCGGACGGATAATGGTTCTCGAAGCCGGTCAAGCCGACGAGGTCGATGTAGCGTTGCGCGGTAGCGCGGCGCTCGCCCTTCTGACCGCCGCGCAGCAGCATGTGGAAGGCAACGTTCTCCCAGACGGGGAGCCACGGCATCAGATTGGCTTGCTGGAAGACGACGCCACGGTCGGCGCCCGGCGCCGTGACCGGCACGCCGTCGACTGCCACCGTTCCGGCGGTCGGCTTGGCGAAGCCGGCGATGATGTCGAGCAAAGTAGATTTCCCGCAGCCGCTCGGCCCCAACAGACAGAGAAACTCGTTCTTGGCGACAGTGAGATCAATGTTGTCGAGCGCGGTGACGTCTGCATTGCGCTTGCGGTCGCGGAACGTCTTGGAGACGCCGGAAATGTCGATCGTGGCCATCGTTTAGTCCTCCACGCCCTGGATCGTGGTCTTTTGCTGCCAGTGCAGCACACGCGCCATGACCGCGCGGATCACGAGATCGCTGAGGAAGCCCAAAAGTCCGATGCTGGCCATCGCCGCGAGCACGAGATCGTAGCGGAGGAAGTAATAGGAATCCCACAGCACGTAGCCGAGACCGCTCTTGACCGCGACCATCTCGGCCGTGACGGTGAGCATCCAGGCTGAGCCGATGCCGATGCGCAAGCCGGCGAAGATGCTCGGCAGTGCCGCCGGCAACACGATGAAGCGCAGCAGTTCGTGATTGCCGCCGCCGACCATGGCGCCGACGCGGATGAGGTTGCGGTCGCAGGTCTTCACGCCATGGATGGTGTTGAGCAGGATCGGGAAGAACGCGCCGAGGAAGACGAGGAAGATCGCCGGCTTGTCGGCAATGCCGAACCAGATGATCGCCAGCGGAATCCAGGACACCGGCGGGATCGGTCGCAGCGCCTGCAGCGTCGGCTCGATCGTCATCTCAACGAACCGCGACCAGCCGATGGCGACGCCGAGGCCGACACCGAGCAGCGTCGCAATGCCGAAACCGGCGAGGACGCGCCATACGCTGGCGGCGGTGTTGAGAAGCCACGTGCCGCTGTAAGTCTGCGTGCTGCCGTCGATGGCGAAAATCCAGTCGGCCCAAGCCCGCGCCACCGTCGATGGTGCAGGCAGGAGCGCCGGAGGCAAGGCACCCGAGCGTGAGAACGCCTCCCATCCGGCCAGAACCAGGACGGGCACGATGTAGCGCTCGAGCCTTCCAAGCAGCGGGATGGTGGGCATGATCGGCCTACAAAATCGATACGGGATTGGATGGCGGACGCGACGGTTCACGCCGCGCCCGCATTCGCGTTAGAAGCCCAATTCGGACTTCGGCTTGCCGGTCGCCGCTTCGAGGAAGCGATAGTCCATGCGCTTCTCGACTTCGGCGGTAACGTCCGAATTGACGTATTTGAGGTCGCGCATCATCGCGGCGATGGCGACGGTCTTGGCACGATAGAGCTTGGGATCCGGATCGAGGTTCTTGACCGCCTCGTCGGCGATCTTCTTGTCGAGGCCAGTGATCCTGGTGACGACGGCGGAGAAGGCCGCCCGATCCTTGGCGATATGCTCATCGACCGCGACGACAGCGCGGACGGTCGCTTCAAGCTCCTTCGGCTTGGCAGCGACAACATCAGGGCGCGTCAGGATGACGTTAGTGAGGTTGCCGGCGGCCTGATCGTAAGGCGTGCCAAACATCTTGCCGGCCCCGGCCTGCAGGATCTGCGTCGCGAAGGGCTCGACGGTGCAGATCAGTTCCACCTCGCCGCGGCGCAGCGCCTGCAGGTGGTCGGACGGATTGGGAATGTTGATAAAGGTCACATCCTTGTTGATGTCGATGCCCTGCTTGGCGAAAGCACCGCGCATGTGAATGTCTTGCGCGTTGCCGCGCGAGGCGGCGACACGGAACGGCTTGCCGGCCGCCTTGGCGTCGCCGATCGCTTTCTTGAGCGACGCCCAATCGTTCGGCGTGACGGGGAGATCGTTGCCGACAACGAGCGCGGAGCCGCCGCTGACCTGACCTGCGATCGCAATGACATCAAAGCCCTTATCGAGCGCGATCACGTAGTGAAGATAAGTGACCTGGGCGACGTCGATATTCTTGGTCACCAGCGCGGTGAGAGCGTCGGTGCCGGTCGTGAAGGGGGTCGCCTTGATATCGACGCCCTTGGCGAATTCGGGCGTGAGCGCCATCGCCGTGCAGTGCGCGCATTTCGCAAAGCCGAGCGAAATGGTGGGCGTCTGGGCGGAAGCAACATTCTGAAAGCCGCTGATCGCGAGCGCGGACAAAGCGGCCAGAATCAACTTTTTCATCGGAACTACTCCATGCGGCGCGGAATTCGGGGCCGGCAAAAACTGTGTAGCAATCCATGTGCCAAATTGAATGCGATATGCAATCTTTATTTTACTAAGTTAATTCAATGGTATATATCTAAGTTAGCGATGCCGTCTTTGCCTGTTCGGTAGGCAACTGCCATTATTTTGCGCTGACTCGCGAAGCGAGCCGGCATCCGCCGGGAAGGAGCGTTGGCGATATGGATCAAGTTAAGCCGCGGCGGCCTCTGCGGACCCGTTTCAAGCCTGCGCGCCTCAAGCTGTCTGACGGCGCCGCAAAGCGACCACTGGCCCGGCTGTCACTGCATGACCAATTAGTCGCCCGGCTGCGCGAAATGATCGTGGACGGCGAATTGCGGTCTGGGTCGCCGCTGCCGGAACAGATGTTGTGCGACACTTTCGGTGTCTCGCGCACGCCGCTCCGCGAAGCCTTCAAGGTTCTGTCCTCTGAAGGCCTGATCGAGCTGCGCCCCAATCGCACGCCGGTCATCACGCCGATCAACCGCGACGAGATTGCTCAATCCTTCGAAGTGATGATCGCACTCGATACCCTGGCCGCCGGCAACGCCGTCGCGGCTGCCACCGCCGACGATATCGCCCGGCTGGACGACATGCATGCGCAACTCGTCCAGCTTCATCGCGATAGCGAACGCGCCGCTTATTTCAGACTGAATCAAAAGATCCATACTGAGATCACAGCGCTGGGCCGCAATCAGGTGCTGCTCAACACCTGGATGATGTTGCACGCCAAGATCTTTCGCGCCCGCGCGCTGGCCAACTACGATCCCGTCCGCTGGGCCGATTCCGTCAAGGAGCACGAACGCTTCATGACATTTCTGCGGGCGCGTAACGCCAAGGGATTTGCCGAAGCTTTGAGCGAGCATACGCGGCGGACGCGTGACGCCGTGCTGGCGTCGCTCGTCTGAGAAGGACCTAGTGTGGCGGTTCAGAAGTCCGCATCATTCTGTCCACGAGTCAGATATGCGGACTTCTGAACCAAAGCCACACTAGGTCAATAAGTTGCTAGTGTCCTTCGATTCCGAAGTTCGCTTCAGAGCGTGCTGCAAAGTAAAGCGAACTTCGGAATCGGGACACTAGCCTTCCATCGGCACCATGGCCGCGTCCTTGGAATTACGCAGCACCAGCGAGGTCTTCACATTGCGCACGTTCGGCGCCGAGGTGAGCTTCTCGACAAAAGCCTGGAAGGTCTTGAGGTCGGGCGCAACGCATTTGAGCACGAAGTCGATCTCGCCCGAGAGCATCCAGCATTCGCGCACCAGAGGCTGCTTGCGCACGAAATCCTCGAACGCGGCGAGATCGGTTTCGGCCTGGCTGGCCAAGTGCACCATGGCAAAAACCGCGACCTCGTAGCCGAGCATTTTCTCGTCGAGCAGCGCGCGATAGCCCTTGATGAAGCCGGCTTCCTCCAGCGCACGCACGCGGCGTAGGCAGGGCGGCGCCGAGATGCCGACCCGGCGCGCGAGTTCCACATTGGTGATGCGGCCATCGTCCTGCAACTCCTTGAGGATCTTGCGGTCAATGGCATCGAGACGGGCAGGCAAGACGGCTCCCTCCGCACGCGAGACGTCCTATCCATACCGCGAAAGAATGTTTCGCGAAAGATTATTGCGCAGGCATGGGGAGGAACGCGTGCCGTTGATCCCAAGTCTGTGACTCGGGGGGTTGCGTATCTTGCATAGCTCCCCCGAAAGCCATAGATCGGGACTGGGCAAAAGAGCCGGTCTTCGGTCCGGCCGGCCCGGGCGCTGCCGGGGGTGCAACCCCCAACCGCCCGCCAGGGGGCTTCTCCATGCAAAAGACTACCCACGCCAAAGTCATCATCATTGGGTCCGGCCCGGCCGGCTATACCGCCGCGATCTATGCCGCGCGCGCCATGCTGGAGCCGATCCTGCTGCAGGGCATCCAGCCCGGCGGTCAGCTCACCATCACCACCGATGTCGAGAACTACCCCGGCTTCGCCGACGTCATCCAGGGCCCCTGGCTGATGGAGCAGATGCAGAAGCAGGCGGAGCATGTCGGCACCAAAATCATTACCGACACCGTAGTGAAGGCGGACCTGTCGCATCGGCCGTTCCGGCTGGAATGCGACTCCGGCGACGTCTATCTGACGGAGGCGCTCATCATCGCCACCGGCGCGCAGGCGCGCTGGCTCGATCTGCCGTCCGAGCAGAAGTTCAAGGGCTACGGCGTCTCCGCCTGCGCCACCTGCGACGGCTTCTTCTATCGCAACAAGGAAGTCATCGTCGTCGGCGGCGGCAACACCGCCGTCGAGGAAGCGCTGTTCCTCACCAATTTCGCCTCCAAAGTCACCATCGTGCACCGGCGCGACCACTTCCGCGCCGAGAAGATCCTGCAGGACCGCCTGTTCAAGAACCCGAAGATCGAGGTTGTGTGGGATAGCGTGCTCGACGACGTGATGGGCAGCGAGAGCCCCCTCAAGGTCAATCAAGTCCGGCTCAAGAACATCAAGACCGGCGCGACCAGCGAGCGTACGATCGACGGCGTCTTCATCGCCATCGGCCACCAGCCTTCTTCCGAGCTGTTCGTCGGCCAACTGCAGATGAAGCCGTCCGGCTACATCGTCACGGCCGGCCACTCCACCGCGACATCGGTGCCCGGCGTGTTCGCCGCCGGCGACGTGACCGACGACATTTACCGGCAGGCGGTCACGGCCGCCGGACAGGGCTGCATGGCGGCGCTCGAAGTCGAGCGGTTTCTGGCCGCGCATGAAAATCAACGGGCGGCCGCCGAATGACGATGACCACGCACAGTTCCTCGATGGACTGGGACAAGCTGAAGGTATTTCACGCGGCCGCCGAGGCCGGCAGCTTCACACACGCCGGCGAGCGGCTCGGACTGTCGCAGTCGGCCGTGTCGCGCCAAGTGTCGGCGCTCGAAAGCGAGCTCAACGTTTCGCTCTTCCATCGCCACGCACGCGGCCTGATCCTCACCGAGCAGGGCGAACTGCTGTACCGCACGGCGCATGAAGTGTTCATGAAGCTGGAAGCGGCGCGCACCAAGCTGACCGACAGCCGCGAACGGCCGAACGGCGAACTGAAGGTGCACACCTCGCTCGGCATCGGTGTGCATTGGCTGACGCCGCGGCTCGGCGAATTCCTCGATCTTTACCCCGACATCCAGATCACGCTCATCACCACGGACGAGGAGCTCGATCTCGCGATGCGCGAGGCCGACGTCGCCATCCGGCTGCGGCAGCCGACGCAGCCCGATCTCATCCAGCGTAAACTGTTCTCAGTGCACTTCCATGCTTACGCGTCGCCCGATTATCTCAAGCGCTTCGGCACGCCGCGCACGCACGAAGAACTCGACAGCCATCGCATAATCCTGCTCGGCGGCGCCGTGCCGTCCCACTTCTCCAACCGGCGCTGGCTGCTCGATGTCGGCCGCGACGGCAGCAAAGGCTCACGCACGCCGACATTGTCGATCAACAACGTGCTCGGCGTGCTGCGCGCATGTCAGCGCGGCCTCGGCGTCGCGATGCTGCCGGACTATCTCGTTGAAGAAAATGGCGGGCTGGTGCAGTTGTTCGGTGAAGCAAATACGCTCGCGCTCGATGCGTACTTCGTCTATCCGGAAGAACTCAAATCGGTGGCGCGCATTCAAGTCTTCCGCGACTTCCTCGTCGCGAATGCGCAACGCTGGAACTTCTAGCGATATACTTCTAGATACATATTGAACTAACGTTCCGCCGGCGCAAACGCGCAGGCGGGTGCGCAAGTCACATCACACATCACAAATGTCGCATCTGTCATGTGACGGCAAATTCAGCATGGCTGACATGCGATGCGCCGCGTTGCTGAGCAGCGACATCGTCAGCATACTTCAGGCTTGCTGCTGTGCCGGAAGTATCCTCCCAGATGAGCCGACACAGCAGCATGTTCCCCTCTGGAAGAGTAACCGGCCCCCACGCCGGTGATACTGTTACCGGGCCCCACCCACGGGGCCCGGTTTTTTATGTTCCCGCAGCGGTTTGGTCAGTTGCCGAACGGCTTCTCGCGGTCTAATCGCGCCTTGGCTTCGCGCGCGATGCCAAGGTCGAATAGCTGACTTTCCGGCACTTTGGTTTCCACCAGGCGGAAATAGTCCGACCAGTAATCCTGCATCGCCATGACCGACTTCACGTTCGGAACACCGTCTTCATTGGTGTAGGACCAATGCGGTGCGATGGCGCGCACCAGCTCGGGCTTTTGCAGCGCCGTGCGCTTGGCAAGGATCTCCACGATGTCCGCGTGCCGATCGGGATCCGCCGCAGCGGCGTTGAACTCCTTGACGCCCTGCAGGAAAGCCATGGCGAACCGCACCAGCACATCACGCTTTTCCCGCACGAACTGTTTGCGCGCCGCGTAAAGGCCGACGGCGCCGTCGGGATCGATCTCATCGTCGACCGTGACGATTGGACCCCATTTGTTGTTCTGCGCGAAGAAACCGAACTGATAGGCGAGGTCGGTCGCATCGACCTGCTTTTGCCCCAGCATCTTCATGAGGTCCGGCTGCGGCACGTTGGTGACCCAGGTCACGTCCTTACGCGGGTCGAGACCGACCTCCTGCAGCGCTTTAGCGAAGAGATACTGGTTGATGCTGCCCGTGGCCGACAAACCGATACGCTTGCCCTTGAGCTTGGCGAAATCGGCCTTCGACTTCACGCCCGCATCGTACAGCTCCTGCGTGACGTTGATGACGGTGTAGCCACGGCCCTTCTTGTTATTGCCGCGGTCGAGCACGAAAACCAAAGGCGCGCCCTTGGCAATGCTGTTGAACAGGCCCGCATTGGCGGTCATGAACGAAATGTCGAGTTCGCCCGAGATCAGCGAGGGCACCGCAAGCGCGCCGTCGATGAACATCTTTGGCTGCACGTCGATTCCGAGTTTCTTGAAGTAGCCCTTGCCCTCGGCAACGAAGTAGCCGCCGCCGGTGATGAACGGCCCCTCGCCGACCCGCACGATATCATCGGCCCGTGCGGCACGGCCCGTCGCCGCCGTCAAGACAACGAGCGACAGCATTGCAAGCGTCTTACTGAGCTTCATCGTTTGCCCTCCGATACAAACCACTGCCGGCAGTTCTTCAATGCTCCCGCTCCATCCACGGAGCGATCAATCGATCGATACGCTTCTGCGCATTGGTGATGATGGCGCCGAACACCGCGAGCACGATCAGCCCGCCGAACACCTTTTCGGTTTCCATCACTTGGCCAGCGTGGATGAGCAGATAGCCCATGCCGCTGTCGCTCGAGCCGCCGATCATCTCGGCGGCCACCACCATGATGATCGTCACGCCCATGCCGAGCTGCAGGCCGGAGAAGATGCCGGGCAGCGCCGCCGGGATCACCACTTTCAACTGCACCTGCCGCGTATTGGCGCCGAGGTCCTTGGCCGCCTTGACGAGGCCGCGGTCCACCTGTCGGATCGAGGCGAATGTAGCGATGGCGACGGGGAAGAACGCGGTCACCGCGCTGATGACGATCTTGTAGGCCTCGCCGGTGCCGAGCCAGATGATCAGCAGCGGGATCAGCGAGATTTTCGGCAGCGGATAAAGCGCGGCGATCCACGGATCGAAGATGCGCGCGATGAGGCGCGACATGCCCATGGCGATGCCGACCAGGATGCCGGTGGCCGAGGCGACCAGGAAGCCGGCCATGATGCGCAGAAAGGTGATCGACAGATGATAGGCGATCTCGCCGTCGGCGATCATCGCGATCAGATATTTGAAGATCGCGCTGGGCGCCGGCAGGAAGATCGGCTGCACGCCTTTCACCCGCACGAGGATCTCCCAGGCGAGCAGAACGGCGACGATGGTCAGGTAGGGAACGACGATGTAGACGATCGCACCAGCCTTGCTCTTGTGCTTGGTGCCGGTGCCCATCGCCTAGCCCGCCGCTTCTTCCTGCTGCCGCAACGCGTTGAGGACTTCCTCGCGGATGAGATGCAGCGCGCGATCGTAGAGCCGGCCGAATTCCGGCGTGTTCACCATCTCCTGCGAGCGTGGCCGCGGCAGATCGACCTTGATGACTTCCTTGATGCGACCCGGCCGCGCCGTCATCACCACGATCTCATCGCCGAGCAGGATCGCTTCGTCGATGGCGTGGGTGACGAACAGCACCGTCTTCTTGGTCTGTTCGTAGATGCGGACGAGCTCTTCCTGCATCACGATCTTGGTTTGCGCGTCGAGCGCGCCGAACGGCTCGTCCATCAGCAGGATCGGCCGCTCCATGATCAGCGCGCGGGCGAGCGCCACGCGCTGGCGCATGCCGCCGGACAATTGCGGCGGCCGGTGCGCCTCGAAGCCGCGCAAGCCCACCATCGCGATCAGGCGGCGCGCCCGCTCGTAGCGCTCCGCTTTGGCAATGCCCTGCATCTCAAGGCCGAAGGCGACGTTGTCGATGACGCTGCGCCAGGGAAACAAATTGAGGTGCTGCCACATCATCACCGAATGGGTGCCGAGCGGCTGCGCCGCCGCGCCGACTGTAACGGCGCCGCCGGTGTAGGGCTCGATGCCGCCGACGATCTGCGCCAAGGTGCTCTTGCCGCAGCCGGACGGACCGAGGATGCAGGTGAAACGCTGGGACGGAAACGTGTGCGACACGTGATCGAGCGCCAGGACCTCGTTCGGAGCCTCGCCGAAAACCTGAACCAGATTGTCGACGACGATCTCCATGACGGGCCTAACCGCAGCAACCGGCCGCAGGGTGCGCCGTCCACGTCCTCTGACCGTGCGAGCCCGTCATGACGCGACCGCGATGCCTTGGATCTCGATCAAGATCGATGGATCGGCAAAGCCCGTGACCGTGATCGCGGCGCTGGCGGGGAAATCCTTGCCGAAGATTTCGGTGCGGATCTCGGTCATGCGCGTCGTGTAGCGCGCGTCGGTGATGAACACGGTCATGGTCACGAGATCGGCCAGCCTGGCATTCGCCTCGGCCAATGTTTTCTCGATGTTGCGGAAGGTCTGCCGGCACTGCGCCTCGAAATCGCCGGCGAGCGAACGGCCGTCGTCCGCGGTCTGGCCGGTATGGCCGGCGACGTAGATGGTGCGGGCTTCGCCCGTCACGATGACCGCGGGAGAAAACGCACGCTTCTGTTGCCAAGTGCCACGCACGAAGGTCTTTTGCACCGACGCTCTCCCCTTAATGCCTCGCAGCGCGCCTTCTTTTCCCGTCGCGCGCGGGCCGACAGACTGCTACAAAAAATCATGACATCAAGTATCTTAATGTCAAGACAATCACGGAAGCAGCCGATGCCCTCAAAAAAGGCAAAGACGGCTTCGCGAAAGAGCGCGACGCCCGAGCACAACGCGGACAAGGACGACACGGATTCGATCGAAGCGCTGCTGTCCGAATGGCAGCGCGAAAGGCCCGATCTCGATCCGTCGCCGTTCGGCATTTTCGGCCGCATCTGGCGGCTGTCGACATCCGTGCTCGGCGATGCCGAGGCGTGGCTGACGCCGCTCGGGCTGACCTTCGAGTCCTTCAGCGTGATCGTGACGCTGCGTCGTTCCGGGCCGCCTTACGAACTCAATCCGACCGCGCTCTATCGCGAGTCGCTGCTCACGTCGGGCGCGATCACCAACCGCATCGATCGCGTGGAGGCGCAAGGCCTGGTGAAACGTCTGCCCGACCCGAACGACCGGCGCGGCACCATCGTGCGGCTGACGCCGAAGGGCCGAGCGCTCGCGGATCGTGCCATCAAGCTGCACTTCGAGGCGCTGGCGGAGATGTTGTCGGATATCGACGGCGGCGAGCGCGACCAGCTCGCCGGCCTTCTCTCGAAGCTTCTGAAGGCCGTCGAGGCGCGGAACGCCAAACAACCGCGTACGCGTCGACGGCGATAAGCTCGCGGCGTTTTCACCCAAGAAATTATTGAACCCGAACCGTTCCCCAGGCGACCAAGGGACGATGGACGGCGAGAGGTCGCTCTCACGACGATCGCCGGCCTGCCGATCCGCACGGCTTCGGCAGACTCATCACGCGAATGTCATCGGGTAAGAGATGGAAAAAAGGGGCTGGAACCGCGGGACCACGGCGCCGTTGCCGTACGTCTTTATGGTCGTCA
>Ga0255338_1001873_pt1 | contig 35690 bp, 34 predicted proteins | sample MeOH1_35cm_T4_19_FD_203715 | JGI IMG/M metagenome (GOLD analysis project Ga0255338, IMG submission 203715) | Sandy soil microbial communities from University of British Columbia, Vancouver, Canada - MeOH1_35cm_T4_195 | ecosystem: Engineered > Artificial ecosystem > Sand microcosm > Unclassified ...
CACCAACCTGCTCGGCGTGAAGGTCGTCGTGGCGCAGAGCTTCGAGCGCATCCACCGCTCCAACCTCGTCGGCATGGGCGTGCTTCCGCTGCAATTCAAGGAAGGCACGACGGCCCAGACCCTGAAGCTGGACGGCACCGAGACCTACGACGTCGTCGGCCTGACCGCCGCGATCAAGCCGCAGCAGGACCTGACGCTCAAGATCACGCGCAAGGGTGGCGCGGTCGAGAGCGTGCCGGTGCGCTGCCGCATTGATACCCCCATTGAGATCGATTACTACCAGCACGGCGGTATCCTGCCCTACGTGCTGCGACAAATCGTGGCGGCGAACTGAAATTATTCCCACGTGCGGCGGCCACGCCGCACCCCCGCGGGCGACGGCGCCCGCGTTCCACGCACAACCCATGTCCGATTCCACCAAGCCGGTCTTTCTCGTCGACGCCTATGCCGACCCGGTGATCGTGCGCATCGACGGCCGGGCGTCGTTCATGAACAGCAGCGGGCTGAAGGATTTCTTCGCCGAGATGGTCCGGCAGGGCAAGAGGAGCTTCGTGGTGGATTTCAAGCTCTGCGCGAGCATGGACAGCACGTTCCTCGGCGTGCTGGCGGGGGCCGCGCTGGAACTGCGGCGGCAGTCGCCCCCCGGGACCCTGACCCTCGCGCGGGTGGGTGAGCGCAACCTTGAGCTGATCCGCAACCTCGGCCTGCACCGGCTCGCCACCGTGGATTCCGGCAGCCACACGCTCAATCCCATGGGCAACAGCTTGCCCCTGACCGAGCAGGCCCACACGGAGATCGAGCGGGCGCGGCTGGTGCTGGAGGCGCACGAAAACCTGGTCTCCACCGACACGGCCAATGCGGCGAAATTCCAGGACGTGATGGCGTTCTTGCGCAACCGGCTGGAAACCCGGTAAGGTTGGCGGCATGACGCTGTTTCTCCTCGGCGGTTTTCTCAGCGCGGCCCTGGTTTACGCCTTCTACTGGCGCGCCCAGCGGGACGCGGCCCGGCTGGAGGAGGAGAAGCAGGCCCTGCTGGAGGAACGGCAGATCGTTATCGACTACATGCACACGATGGTGGACGCGGTCGGGGAGCGCCTGCCGCGCGAGGAGCTTTTCCAGCGCATTGTGCATGCCGCGATCCTGAGCACCGGGGCGCTGAGCGCATGCATCTTTGAAAAAGGCGCGGACAACCTGATGCGCGGCGTCGCGGTCGAGGGCCTGTTCCCGCCGCACCGGCCCATCACCGACACCCAGCGGATGAACCTGGGCACGCGGGCCAAGTTCATCGAGCAGGTCCTTAAGTCCGAGGTGTTCCCGGTGGGGGAGGGACTGGTCGGCGGCGTGGCGGCCACCGGCCGCGGCGAACTGATCGCCAAGGCCTCGGATGATCCGCGCATCGTGCGGCACGAGGACGAGGCGCTTTATGTGCGCTCGGTCATCGCCGCGCCCATCATGGTGCGGAAACGGATGATCGGCGTGTTGTGTGTCTGCAATCCGTCGGATGAGCGGCCGTTCACGGAAACCGATTACTCGCTGGTCGAGGCGCTGGCGGAGCAGGCCGGCCTCGCGGTGCACAACGCCGACTTCCTCAGCCTGCTGGTGGAGAAGCAGCGGATCGACCTCGACCTGGCGCTCGCCAGCGATGTCCAGCAGATGCTGCTGCCGCGCACCATGCCCGTGGTGCCGGGGCTGGATCTCGACGCCCGCTACCTCGCCGCGCAGAAGGTGAGCGGCGACCTCTACGATGTCTTTTCGCTGGGACAGGACCGCATCGGCGTGGCCGTGGCCGACGTCTCCGGCAAGGGCATCTCGGCTTCCCTGCTGATGGCCATATGCCGCACGTCGCTGCGGCAGATCGCCCCCGCCCACGGTTCGCCCGCGAAGGTGCTTGCGGAGCTGAATCGCTCGCTGGCCGGGGACATGCGGGAGGGAATGTATATCACGATGACTTACGCCATCGTGGATGCCGGCAACAACACGGTGACGCTGGCCCGGGCCGGGCACGAGCGGCCGTTGCTTTCGTGCCGTGACCGGGTCACGGGTGCGTTCGTCAGCGATTTCATTTCCTCGGAAGGCATGCCGCTCGGGTTGGTGGACACAGCGCTCTTTGAGTCAGTGATCGAGGACAAGGCAGTGGATTTCCCGCCGGGATCCACCTTATTGCTCTACACAGATGGCTTGACCGAGGCTCCCAATGAGGAAGACAAGGAATACGGCACGGCACGGCTGGCTGATGCTCTCCGGGCGGCGCATGCCGGGTCTGCGTCGTCGATCAACGACCATATTTTACAAACAGTGCAGAATTTCGCCGGAACGGCCGGTTTGCGTGATGATTACACGCTGTTAGTCGTCAAGCGTGTCTAATAGAGGCTATCAGCCCTAATTATGCGATAATTAGGTGCAACTTCCTATTGCTTACCTAGGGTGAATACCTGCATGGATATGGGGTGAAATTTAAGGGCCAGCCACGTTCAAACAACCAATACGTCACACATCGCGTGCTGCTGGCATTGGCGTTCGTTGTGGCCTCAGTCGGCTTGCAGGCGCAGACGGCGATTTCAGTCACGCAGGATACAGGTTGGCACGCCTGGCAGACGCCATCTGGTTCGGTGATCCAAGATCTTCAGGCTGACCAACAGACGGGCCAGACCACGGACGACTTTGTCGGCGACGCGACCCACGCCGGGTTTCAGCAGCAGGCCGGCACGATTGGTGGAACTGATTCCATCATGTTCCGCGCTCGCTTCGACACGATCGCAGCGGCCGACAAATGGGGCAACGGCGGCAACTTTGGCATCGGCATGGATCTCGACGGCAACGGGACGATCGACCTGATCACCATGTACGCGGAAGGCTCGGGCAACGTGAACGGCCGTTCGCGCTCCATCACCTTCGGCACCCCCGGCGCGGGAGCCAACAACAGCCCGAGCACGACTTCCTGGACGTTCCCGACCCAGACCGCGATCAACCTGACGCTCAACACCACCTACGACCTGAAGGCCGCGACCGACTTTGCCGGGTTCAACGGCACTCAGGATGCCTGGATGACAATTGCCGTCAGTTTTGCTGATCTCCAGAACGCGATCCGCAACTACGCGGCCGGCAGTTTCTCAACTTACACGCTTACTTACTCGAGCCAGATTTCCTTCATTGGCTTCTCGAGCCAGCAAGCCAACGCGCTGAATCAGGATCTCTACGGCGCGGGCGTCGGCGGCACTACCTCGAGCTCCTCGTTTGCGTCCCTCGGGGCGATGACCGCCCCGCTTGATTCATTCGGCAATCCCCCTCCCATTCCCGAACCGGCCACTTATGTCCAGATGGGGGTATTCCTCTTCGCCACCGGGTTGATGGCTTACCGTAAACGGAAGGCGGCGAAACTCGCTCGCGGGTGAATGCGGCGAGGCTAGCTCGTTATGCCGGTCACTGGCTAGCTGATGCGGCTCGGTTTGTCGGAGCGATATTCTACTGGAATGCCCGCAAGTCGGTTTATGTGCTGCGCGGCCGGACCAGTCAGTGTCCGTGCCAGAACATCAGTGATGACAGCATTCCCGGCCGCGTCCGCTGCGATGTCATCCTCCACTGGCACGATCCGGCGCGATTCCAGAGGATCTGCCCCTTGCTGGTGAGCACCCCGGAGGGCTGGCGCTGCTCCGTGCACGCGTCGCAAGTGAGGCCGTTCTGGGGGAGAGTGGCCCGCTGGTGTGCCCTGAGCCTCTTGATTCTCTATTTGGCCGGGACGATCGTGGCGTTCCTCGGCCTCCGGGTGGTGGGCCACGCCCCGGTCAGTTGGACCCAGGTGGTCTGGCCGGGCCGGTGGTCCGAGATCCGGGGAGTGCAATCGGAGCATTTGTTCAACCATGCCATCGAGTCGTTTCAACAGGGCCGGCTGAACGAGGCCTATCTGGCGCTCACCTCCTCCCGGCAACGTGATCCGTCCAATTACGATGCGACCCTGTTGCTAGCGCAGGTCTCGATGTTCCAGCGCAGTTTTTCCTTCGCCGACGACATGTTTGCCAACCTCTGGCGAGATCATCCGGATCAACGCGCGCGCACGGCGGTGGTTCATCATGACACGCTGCTGGCCTTGGATCGGATGAGAATCCTGGCCGAATCCAGCGTTTTCATGGCGAAGGTTGATTCCCAGCGGGCAGTGGTATGGGTGAGGTCGGCTTTGCTGGCCATCCGTTCGATGGGGGAAGTGGACGCAAAGGCCTTTGCCACCAGCCAGGACATCCCACTGCAAGCGCTCGCGCCGCACGCCCAGCTGCTCCTGCGCACCGAACTGGCGCTCCGGCGGGGAGGCTCCCCGGCCGAAGCCGTGGCGGCCCTGCGCGGGCGGTTTGCCGGTCCCATCAATCCCTTTTACACCGAGTACCAGATCACACGTCTCGCCGAACTGGGGGCGCATACCGAGGCCCAAGCATTGCTGGATCAATTGGGCCCGGTCATCGGCCCGTTCGATCAGCTTCTGACCCAGGTGGCGATTGCCAGCATCGCGGGCGACCAATGGACGGCCCGCGGAGCCTTCCGCTCGTTGCTGAAGCAACCGTTGAATCCGGTGAGACTGGAGCGGCTGGCCTGCCTGTTGATCGCGCATCCGGATGCGATTCTCCATCGTGAGCTCACCGCGCGCCTCAAGGGCGACCGCACCTTGGAAAGCGCAGCGAGCCCTGCCGCCCTGTGGATCTCGGGCGTGATCTGCGAGGCTCCGGTGGAGGCATCCTACTGGCAGACGCGCGCTCAGCAGGCCGGCGCCCGTTATCCCGACATCCAGTCGGTCAATTTCAACAGTCGGAACCTGGCGGATCCCCGCACAGTTAACCATCTCGTCAATGTGGTCAGTTTCCCGCGGGAGGTGGTCATCGCCCTCCTCTGGCGGGTGGCGCCACAGGCCGCGCCAGTTGTCCGCCCAATCCCGGCGTCCCTGCTCTGAGCCGGCCGGGCAAAACGCGTTTGCGTTTGCCCGACCCGACCCTACCCGTTGGGGCGATGCCAGCACCCGCTCCCGCCACCGGCCCGACCCAGCTGCCTGATGCCACCGGCCATTTTGGCCCCTATGGCGGTGTCTTCGTGCCCGAAACGCTGATGACGGCGCTCGCGGAGCTCACCACTGCCTATGAAAAGGCGAGCCGGGACCCGGAATTCATCGCCGAACTACGCCATCACCTGAAGGAATTCGCCGGCCGGCCAACCGAGCTATATTACGCGGAGCGCCTAACGGCGCATTGCGGCGGGGCGAGGATCTATTTCAAGCGCGAGGACCTGCTGCACACGGGGGCGCACAAGATCAACAATGCCCTCGGCCAGGCCCTGCTGGCGAAGCGCATGGGCAAGCAGCGCATCATCGCCGAGACCGGGGCGGGCCAGCACGGTGTGGCCACGGCGGCGGTGTGCGCCAAGTTCGGCCTCGAGTGCACCGTATACATGGGCTCCGTGGACATGGAGCGGCAGGCGCTGAATGTCTTCCGCATGCGCCTGATGGGCGCCACTGTCGTGGCGGTCGAGGCCGGGCAGAAGACCCTCAAGGACGCGGTCAACGAGGCCATGCGCGACTGGGTGACCAATGTCCGCAACACACACTACATCCTCGGCTCGGCGCTCGGCGCGCACCCGTATCCCATGATGGTGCGTGATTTTCACCGGGTCATCGGGCAGGAGCTGCGCGAGCAGATTCTGGCCCGCGAGAAGCGACTGCCGGACGAGATCATCGCCTGCGTGGGTGGCGGCAGCAACGCCATCGGGTGTTTCTACGACTTCCTCGGCGACAAGTCCGTCAAGCTTACCGGCGTGGAGGCGGGCGGGCGCGGGATCAAGCGGGGCGAGCACGCTGCGCGCTTCGAGGGCGGCAAGCTCGGGGTGCTGCAGGGCAGCAAGACCTACATCCTCCAGAACCCCGACGGGCAGATCGAGCTGACGCACTCCGTCTCAGCCGGTCTCGACTATGCCGCGATCGGGCCCGAGCACGCCTATTATCGCGACCGGGGCCGGATTGACTACGCCTATGCGACGGACGACGAAGTGATGGAGGCCTTCCAACTGTGCTCGCGACTGGAGGGGATCATTCCCGCACTGGAGTCCACCCATGCCCTGGTGCACGGGTTGAAGCGCGCCAAGCTGCTCGGGAAGGACAAGGTCATCGTTGTCAATCTCTCCGGCCGCGGGGACAAGGACGTGAACCAGGTGGCCAAGATTCTGGGAGTGAAATTATGAATTCGATGACCGGATACGGAAGGGCGACCGCCGCCTTGGGTGAACTGACCCTGACCGTGCAGGTGAACTCGGTGAACCGCCGGGGATTGGACCTGTCGCTCTCGCTGCCCGACGAGTGGCAGGCCTTTGAGCCGGCGGTCGGCGAGGCCGTGCGCAAGGTGGCGCTCCGCGGCAAGGTGCACGTGGCCGTCGAGGTCACGGGCAAGAACACCACGAGCCCGGCTTGGGACGAGAAGGCGCTGGCCGCCACCTTGAAGCAGCTCGAGAAGGTGGCCAAGGGCCGGGGCGTGACGTTCACCCCGACGACGGACCTCCTCTGGCAGATCGCCAGCTCACAGCGGACCAACAACAAGCTGCCGGCCGACGAGGCCACGGCCAAGGTCCTGCTCAAGGCGCTCGGCACGGCCCTGCGCGGCCTCGGGGTCATGCGGGCCAAGGAAGGTGAGGCCCTGCTGGTTGATTTTCTCGGCCGGTGGGAAAAGCTGCGCGCCGGCACCGAGGCGATCGCCCACCGGGCTCCCGAGATCAGCGGCACCTACCGCGAGCAGCTGATGCTGCGGTTGCGCCAGGCCGGCCTCGAGCTCGACGTCAACGACGAGCGGGTGCTGAAGGAAGTGGCCCTGTTTGCCGACCGGAGCGACATCACGGAGGAGATCACGCGGCTCCGGAGTCATCTCACCCAGCTGAGGGATATGCTGCGGACGGACGGCGAGATCGGCCGCAAGGCGGAGTTCATCCTGCAGGAGATCGGCCGGGAGATCCACACGATCGGGAGCAAGGCCAACGACCTGCAGATTTCCCAGCGCGTGATCGAGTTCAAGAACGAGCTGGAGCGCGTGAAGGAGCAGATCGCGAACGTCGAGTAGCCGGGCCCGCCCGACGGGCGACCGGCTTCATTTGACGTCCGGTGTCGGGGAATCGGCTCCGTCAGCCGGCTGCTTGATCGACCAGAGCATGTACCAGAAGACGCCCACACAGATGGCGCTGTCGGCCACATTGAAGGTCGGGTAGATGTAGGAGCCGAAGTGGAAGTCGAGGAAGTCGATCACGTGGCCGTAGGCGAGGCGGTCGACCAGGTTGCCGAGGATGCCGCTGCACAGGAGACCAAAGGCCGGCTGGGCAGAGGCATGCTGCAGGCCGAGGGCACGCCGCCAGATGAAGATGGCGACGAGGGTGCCCAGCGCGAGCACGGCCAGCCACACGCTCTTGCCGGAAAACATGCTCCACGCGGCCCCAGTGTTGCCAACATGGACGAGGTTCAGGAAACCGGGGAAGATCTCAAAATGGGCCGCGGGGCCGTAGCTCCCGAAGGGCAGGTGGGTGACGATCAGGTACTTGGTGGCCTGATCGAGCGCGAAAAAGACCACGCCGAACACCCACAGCCGCCGGTAGGCGAGGAAGCGCTGGAAGCGTGACGGTTGGTCAGCCAAAAGAGGTGGGAGGGGGACGCTTACTCGTCGTCGCCGCCGCTGCTGGCGATCTTGCCGCCCTCTTCCTCGGTGCCGTCACCGAACAGGCCGCCGCGCTGGACCGCCCGGTGGGAGTGCCGCTCGACCTGTTTCTTCGCCTCGGCGGAATAGCGGGTGAAGGGCACCGCGAGGAGCCGCTCCTTGGCGATGGGCTTCTGGGTGGATTCGCAGATGCCGTAGGTGCCGGCGTGGACGCGCTTGATGGCGGCCTCGATCTCGGCCAGGGCCTCCTGCTCGCCGGAGACCAGGCTGAGGGCGAAATCACGGTCGAAGGTGTCGGTGCCGGCGTCGGCCATGTGCTGGCCGTAACCGGAGAGGTCGCCGGAATCGTCCTTGGAGGACTTGAGCAGCGTCTCCTCCGTGTGCTCGCCGAGCTGGATCAGCACGTGGTTGCGCAGCTCGAGCAACAGGCGGTAATAGCGGCGGAATTTCTCGGGCACCTCGGACTCGTCGACCATCGCGGCCCGCGGCTTCTTGCCCTTGGCGGGATTGAAACCGAGGATGTCGGCCAGCGACGCGGTCTTCACATGGTGCGGCTTGTGCGGCTTTTCCAGGTGGGCGACGTCATGCTGCTTCGCGACGGAGGCGACCTTGCCGGACTTGCCCGCCTTGGCGGCGGACTCCAGCTGTTTCTCGTTCTTCTTCGCGATCTCGCGGACCTCGTCGAGGGAGAAGGCGATGGACTTGGCCGGGCCGGCGGTCTTGCGCTCGAGGAGCTTGCGCTTGAGGTCGGCGGCGGAGAGGGCGGGTTTCAGCACGGGCTTGGCCGGGGCATGGGGCGCCTTGCTCGCGACGGGTTTCACCGGCGGCTTCGCGGCCACGTGCTTGGCGGGCGCGGCCTTGGCGGCAGGCTTCTTGGCCTTGGCGGGCTTGGCCGCGGCCTTCTTCTTGACGGAGGGTTTCTTGCTCTTGGCCATAATCGGTAAATTGGGTTAGGAGTTAAGGGCTTCCACACAGCGAGGGCAAACTTCTCCGTGCGGCGTTGCTGACAAAGCGGGGACCCAGCGCCAACAGCGCGGGCAGCGAACGAACCCGGCTTCCTTGGCATGCCGGGCGGTGATTCTGACGTCGGTCCCGATTCCGGGTTCCAACGCTACATGGGAAACGATAAAGAACTCGGCCAGCGAATCGCGGTGCTTCTGCAGGACGGAGGCGGCGACGTTATCCGCCGGAACGGCAAAAGCGAGGACGGCGTCGAGGGATTTTCCGATGGTCCCAGCCTGGCGGAGAGGCTCCAGGGTCTCGGTGACCTTGGCACGGACCTTGAAGATCTCCTCGAATTCACCGGCCAAGCTGGGATCCGACCACTCCTTGGGTGCCGTCGGCCAGTCCTGCAGATGCACGGACTCGTTGGAGTATTCCTGGCCGGTCCGGGCATAGCTCCAGGCTTCGTCGGCCGTGAAGGTAAGGAAAGGGGCGAGGATCTTCACCAAGGCGTCAAAGATGGCGTGGATGGCGGTCTGCGACGAGCGGCGCAGCGAGTGGTCGGTCCCCAGCGTGTAAAGCCGGTCCTTCAGGATGTCGTGGTAAACAGCAGAGAGTGTGACCGAGCAGAACTGGTTGCAGAGCTGGTAGGCGCGATGGAACTCGTAGGCGTCGTAGGCCTTGGTGCACTCCTCGATGAGGATGGCGGTCTGATGCAGGGCCCAGCGGTCAAGCGCATCCATCCGGGCCACGGGCACGGCATGCTTGGCGGCGTCGAAATCGAAAAGGTTCGAGAGCTGGAAGCGGAGGGTGTTGCGGAAGAGGCGGTAGGCCTCGCCGACGTTCTTCAGGATCTCGTCGTCCACCGGGATGTCGTCGCGGAAATCCTGCGAGGCGATCCAGAGCCGGATGACGTCGGCACCGTGCTGGGCGATGTAGGCGTCGGCGGTCTGGGGCTTCTGGTAGGTCGAGCTCTTGGAGATTTTCTGGCGGTCTTTGTCGACGATGAATCCGTGGGTGAGGACGGCCTTGTACGGGGCGCCGCCAAAGGCGATGACGCTGCACCAGAGCGAAGACTGGAACCAGCCGCGGTGCTGGTCGCTGCCCTCGAGGTATAGGTCTGCGGGCCAGTGTGTGCCGCCCTGGCCGCGCTTGAGCACAGCGGCTTGGGTGGAGCCGGAGTCGATCCAGACGTCGAGGGTGTCGCGGCCGCCGGTGAGTTCAGATGCTGCGGGCCAACCGGCGGGCAGCTTGATGCCCTCGAGAATCTGGGTGACGGAGGCGTCGTACCAGAAATTTGTGCCCTTCGTGGCAATCTTGTCGGCCACGGCGCGGATGACGCCGGCGTCGATGAAGGCCTTTTTGTCCGAGCCGTAGAAGGCAATGATGGGCACGCCCCAGGAGCGCTGGCGACTGATGCACCAGTCGGGGCGGGACTCGACGGCCCCGCGGATGCGGGCCTCGCCCCACGCGGGTATCCAGCCTTGGTTCTGTGCGATCTTCGTGATCTCGCCGAGCGCGACTTGCCGAGGAACTGAGCCGGAAGCAAAACGAACGCCAGTGCCTGTAGTGGTTTGAGATCTCGCCCAGTCACCAGAGTTGGCGGAATCGAGCGAGACGAACCACTGATCAACGGCGCGAAAAATGATCGGGGTCTTGGAGCGCCAGCAGTGCGGATAGCTGTGCGGGTACTTGGCCTTAGCGAGCAGGGCGCCCTTGGCCGCAAGCAATTTGAGGACACCCAGATTGGCGGGGGCGGGCTTCTTGGCGGCGAGGTCTTCAACCGTCTCCAGCGTGGTCAGCCCCACGAGTTCGGCCGGCATCCGGCCGTCGTCGAGGTATTTGCCGTCGTCACCCACGGGACAGTAAATCTCCAGCTTGTATTTCAGGCCGGTGAGATAGTCCTCGGCGCCATGGCCCGGCGCGGTGTGCACGCAACCCGTGCCGCTGTCGGTCGTGACGTAGTCAGCGAGCACGACGGGAGAGGCGCGGTCGATGAAGGGATGGCGGGCCTGGAGCTTCTCGAGCTTCTCCCCGGGTACTGTGAGCACCACGGACGGCTGTGGCTCGAGCTTGGCGGCGGTGGCAACGGAGCCGAGCAGAGCTTGAGCGACGATGATGCGCTCGGTCCCGAGGTCGGCCACGACGTAGTCCACCTCGGGATGCAGGGCGATCGCGAGGTTGGCGGGAATCGTCCAAGGCGTGGTCGTCCAGATCAGGATGAAGAGCGGCTTGTCCGCTGGCAGACCGAACTTTGCGGCTTCCTCTGCTGGCACTAGGAACTTCACCCAGATCGCAATCGAGGTATGGTCCTTGTATTCAATCTCGGCCTCGGCAAGGGCGGTCTCGAAGGGGATCGACCAGTAAACCGGCTTCTTGCTGCGGTAGACGAGGCCCTGCTCGACAAACGCGGCGAAGGTGCGGAGGACGTCGGCCTCGAAGGCGGGGGCCTTGGTCTTGTATTCGTTGGCCCAGTCAGCGAGGACGCCGATGCGTTTGAACTGCGCGGTCTGCTTGGCGATCCAGCTTTCGGAAAACTCGTCGCACTTGGCCCGCAGCTCGGCGGTGGTGAGGGTGAGATTCTTGGCGCGAAGCTCTTGGGAAACCTTTTGTTCGATGGGCAGGCCGTGGCAGTCCCAGCCGGGGACGTAGGGCGTCCGGTAGCCCCGCATGGACTTGTAGCGGTTGACGATGTCCTTGAGCGACTTGTTCAGGGCGGTGCCGATGTGGACGTCGCCGTTGGTGAAGGGCGGGCCGTCGTGGAGCACGAAGCAGCCCTGGGGGCTGTTGGCGTGTTTCGCCTGGATTTTGCCGTACAGGCCGAGCTTTTCCCAATGAGCGACCCGGCCCGGCTCACGCTGCGCCAGCCCCGCCCGCATCGGGAAATCGGTCTTGGGGAGCAGCAGCGTGTCTTTCAGGTCTTGGGCCATGGAAATAAAAGCGCCGGACGCTACTCCACGGGGGAGGCGAGTCAAGGGGCTAGACCGACTAAAAATCCCCGGCTGCCCGCCGGGGGTTGCAGGCGCCAAAAGTCAGGCTTTGGCGAGGTATTCCGTGACCGTCCGCGCGAGCCGGCTGCCGCTTTTCACGCAATCCGGCACCGAGATGCCATCGCGGACATTGCCCCCGACAAACAGGCCGGCGTGGCGATTTTCGAGGGCGGTGATCTGGTCCAGCCAGCGCTCATAGCCGGGGACGTACTGCGGGATGGCCCGGGGCCACTGGTTGTGCCGCAGGAAGACGGGGGCGCCCGTGGCGCCGACCAGATCGCGCAAATCGCGGTCAATCCTGGCCAGCAACTCCGGTGCGGACAAGCGGGCATGGTCCGGCTGGCGGCTGCCGCCGGCAAATACCGTCAGGCAGACGTGTCCGGCGGGGGCGCGGTCGGGAAACAGACTGGAGGAAAAAAGGATGCCGAGCACATTGCGGTGCTCAACCGCCGGGACCAGCCCGCCGAAGCCGTCGAGCGGATGCGTGAGTTGTTCACGCCGATAACCCAGGAAGAGCGACGCGACTGGCGGATGAAAGATGTTTTCCAGCGAAGCCAGCGGGCGTTCGCCCAGGGTGCCGAACGTCAGTTGGGCCAGGCCGCCGGCCGGCACGGCCAGCACCACGGCGTCGAATTCGCCCGAGGAGCTCTGGCCGTCCTGCTTCCAGACCAGCCGGTGCGGCCGTCCCGGGAGGATTGTCTCGACGGTCACGCCCAGCCGCACCGACCCGGCCGGCAGGCGCGCGGCGAGGGTGTCGGTCAGGGTCTGGAGACCGCGGCGGAAGGAGATGAGGGGCGCCACGCCGCCTTCGCCCGTCGCCTTCTTCGCCTTCGCCCCCGCGATCATACCGCGGATCAGCGAGCCATGGGAACGCTCGGCCTGCCAGAGCGAGGGGAAGGCATGCCGGACGGAAAGTTTCTCGGGATCGCCGGCATAGATGCCGGCGATGAGGGGATTCACCGCATAATCGAGCAGTTCCTGGGTGAAGTGGGAGCGGACGAGCTCGGCCAGGCTGATATCGGTGCTGCGGATACGCTGGCGGGTGAGCAGCTCGGTCAGCAGCGAGAACTTGGTGCGCGCCCCGAAGAGCGGCGAGCTGATCAGCGAGGGCGGGGACGACGGCACGGCCACGAAGCGGCCGCCGCGGACGATATACCGGCGCTTGGCGAGCGGGCTGGCATGGACCAATTCCGACTCCAGTCCGATATCCCGCACGAGCTGCTTCAGTTCCTTGGAGCCGTATTGCAGGGAGTTGGGGCCGGCCTCGATGAGCCAGCCCTGCTCGGAAAGGGTGCGGATCGATCCGCCGGGCTGGGTGGCGCGTTCCAGCACCGTGACCTGAAAGCCCTGCTCATGCAGGCGGACAGCCGCCGTGAGGCCGGTGATACCGGCACCGACGATGGCGACATGCGTGGATTTACGGTCGGTCATCAGGTCAACAGGTTACCGCCATGGCGCATGGCTTGCTGCGCACATCTTGGCCAGGATTGGGCCTAAACCGCCTTACTTCCATGTGGTGACGGTCTCGACCAGTGCTTCCATGCACTCGATCTTGGCCTCCGGCATGATGCCGTGGCCGAGGTTGAAGATGTGGCCGCGGGCCCCGCGCATGGTCTCAAGGAGGCGGGTGGCCTCGGTGCGGACGATTTCGGGCGTCGTGTTCATCAGCACGGGGTCGAGGTTGCCCTGCAGCGCGACGTTGCCGGGCACGAGCCGCCGGACCACGCCGAGGTCCACGGTCCAATCCACCCCCAGCACGCGGGCGCCGCTGAACGCCATGTCGGTGAGCTGCGAGGGCACGCCCTTGGCGTAGAGGATGACGGGGAAATCCTTGGGGAGCTCCGCGATGATCTCGCGCATCCAGCGCAGGGAGGCGGCCTCGTAATCCTGCCCGGCGATGATGCCGCCCCAGGAATCGAACAGCTGGATGGCGTCGACCCCGGCCCGGATCTGCATCAGGAAATACTCGATGAGCGCGGCGGTGAGCTTCTCCATCAGGGCGTCGAAGAAGGGGCGGTCGGTGTAGAACAGCTGCTTGATGCGGCTGAAGTCCTCGGAGCTGCCGCCCTCGACCATGTAGGTGGCGAGCGTCCACGGGGCGCCGCCGAAGCCGAGCAGGGCCTTCTGCCCCTTCAACTCGGCCTTCACCAGCTTCAGGGCCTGGGCGACGTAATCGAGGTGGAAGGGCACGCCGACCGTGTCGAGCCGGTCGAGCTGGGCGCGCGTCTCAAGCCGGAAGTCCATGGCGATGCCGCCCTCGTCGCGGAACTTGTAGCCCTGGCCGAGGGCCTCGGGGATGACGAGGATGTCGGAAAAGATGATGGCGGCATCGAGCTCAAACCGGCGGAGCGGCTGAAGCGTGACCTCGGCGGCGAGCTCGGGGGTCTTGACCATCTCGAGGAAGGAAGACTTCGCCTTGAGGGCGCGGTATTCGGGCAGGTAGCGGCCGGCCTGGCGCATGACCCAGATGGGCGGGCGATCGAGGGGGGCGCAGGCGCAGGCGGAGAGGAAACGTTCGCGGGAGGTCATACGGAATAATTGGCCCAGTCACGGGGTTGGAGGAAATGTTCGTACAGCCGGGCCTCGGGGGTGCCGGGCTCGGGCTTCCAGTCATAGCGCCAAGCCGCCAGCGGAGGCAACGACATCAGGATGGACTCGGTGCGTCCACCGCTCTGCAGGCCGAAATGCGTCCCGCGGTCCCAGACGAGGTTGAACTCCACGTAGCGCCCCCGGCGGTAGAGCTGGAAGTCGCGTTCGTGCTGGCCGTGCGGGTGGCGCTTGCGCCGGTGCACGATCGGCTGGTAGGCGGGCAGGAAGGCGTCGCCCACGTGGCGCATCAGGGTGAAACACCGCTCGAAGCCGGCCTCGTTGAAGTCGTCGAAGAAGATGCCGCCGATCCCGCGGGGCTCGCCGCGATGCTTGAGATAAAAGTAATCGTCGCACCACTGCTTGAACCGAGGGTAGAGCTCGGGGCCACAGGCGCCGCGGGCGGTGCGGTGCCAGTGGACGGCATCCTCGTCGAAGCCGTAATAAGGCGTGAGATCGAAGCCGCCGCCGAACCACCAGGTGTCGCCGGCCTGGAAGAAGCGGACGTTGGCGTGGCTGGTCGGGACGTAGGGATTGCGCGGATGGATGACCAGGGAGACGCCCAAGGCATCGTAGGGCCGGCCGGCCAGTTCCGGCCGGGTGGCCGTGGCGGAGGAGGGCAGGGTGGCGCCGGAGACATGGGAGAAGCCCACCCCGGCCTTCTCGAACACGGTGCCCTCGCTCAAAACCCGGGACCGGCCGCCACCGCCCTCGGCGCGGGTCCACTTGTCCTCCTGAAACCGGGCCTTGCCCTCCTCCTGCTCGAGCGCCGCGCAGATGGAATCCTGCAGGGCGAGCAGGTAGGCGCGAACGGCGTTGAGATCGGGAGGCATGGCGGCGTAAGCCATCAGGTAGCCACAAAGCGGCCCGAAAATACATGATAAATCTCAGCCGGCTTGGACCTTGCGGGGAACTGTCAGCCAAACACTATGTCCCACGGGTGGAAGCTTCAATCCCCCCTACACCCCATGAAGTCCTTCATGCGCATTGGAACGTGCCTCATCGCACTCGGCGTTGCCGGGTTGCTGGCTGGTTGCGCCAGTCATTCCTCCCCCCGGTCGGCCCAGCGAAATGCCCATGATTTCGAGGTGGTGGAGACCAATTCCAAGCGCCTGCTGACCCCGCAGGAAATGGAGTACCTGCGCCACGAGGTGCTCAAGTTCCTGGAGAAGGAAGGGGCCGTGGCCAGCGGGGATTACTACGTGAAGATATTCCTGGCGCCGGACAAGGACGGCATTGCCACGGAATGGGTGGTCGTGCGTTTCACCCGCGACACGGAGATGCGCTACTCACTGCTCGGGTCCTATGCGGCGAATTCCTACAACACCCGGAGCTACGCCGCCTACGATTATTATCCCTACGGCTACGACAATTTCAGCCGGATATCCTTCCAGTATTACGACGACCCCTTCTACGGCAGCCACTATTACTTCCCTCCGCGCAGCCGCTACAACCGGGACCGGGATCACGACCGGAATCATGATGGAAATCGGGATCGAGATCGCGACCGGGACAAGGATCGGGATCGCGGCGACGAACACGCCCGGTCACCGGAACAGGGGAGGTTCAAGCCGATACCCGCAGTTGGGTCGTCGCCGGTGAACCGCACCCACCAGGATGGCAATGACATCGGGCGTAACGACCAGTCCGGTGATAATAACTTCCCCCACCGCGCCGGGAACCCGGGTCGCTCAGGTGATCGCAATCGCGAGGCCAATACTGGATCCACCGCCCGAAGTGAATTACCGCGAAATGAAGGCAACCGCGGCCGCGATCAAAGCTTCCCGCGCCATGGCGGAGCCCCGGTCGGCCAGAGTGAGCGTTCGGCGGAATACCGCCGTGATTCAGGATCCTCCGCTCCCGTCCGGAGCGAGGCGCCGGCCCGGAGTGAATCGGTTTCGCGGAGCACCAGTTACACCCCCACGGTGTCCCGCTCCGAGCCCAGTCAAAGCAGCAGCTACTCGGCGCCCAGTTATTCGGCACCCGCCCGCTCGGAATCCAGCAGTCGCAGCGTCGAGTCGACCCAAAGCCCGAAGGAATCCAACCGGGCGGAGGCCCAGCGCCAGCGCCTGGAATAGCCGGTCGGCTACTTGCCCGGGCGAGACTTCCGCCTGGCGGCGGAATGGCCGTCCGGTTGAGTCGGTGATGTGCGGCGGGATTTCTTCGGCTGTGGCAGGACGCCGAGCCGAGGGTCGCGGCGGCGGGCCAGGGCCACCAGCCGGCTTGCCAGCGGTTCGAATCCGTCGGCAGTCTCAGGCAGGTAGAGCCACTTGGGCAGGATCGGGTGAGGGGTCAGGGTGGGAAACTCGGCCAGCAGGGCCGGATGGTGGGCGCGGTCGGTGCACACGAGCACACCGCGCCAAGGCTCCTCGCCAGCGCTGAAACACAACATCAATTTGCCGTCGAGATAGGCCGCCTTGGTGCCGAACATCGAGCGGAGAACGAAGGTCGCGTCGATCTCCAGGGGCTCCCACAGCCATTCGTAGCGGTGCGGCTGGCGGGCTTTGGCCGGTGGTTTGTCAAAGCGTGCGCGCATGGCATGCCAGTCAGCAAGGTTTGATTTCCGTGAGGTAAAACCGGTAGAGTTCTTCGACCTTGGCGCGGGCCCAAGGTGTGCGCCGGAGAAACTTGAGGCTGGAGGACACACTGGGATCAAAATTGAAACAGCGAATATCGATGCGCCGGCCCAGCTCGGGCCAGCCATAGTGGGCGACCAGTTGTGTGAGGATCGCCTCCAACGTGACTCCGTGCAGCGGATCCTTGGAATTCATGCGGGGAAAGTTGGATGGACGGCGACCAAGGGCAAGTCACAGCAGATATTCAAAATAAATCAGGGGCACGTCGCGATACTTGGCACGGCCCGTTTCGCGGCAGCCGCATTTGGCATAAAACGGTCCCGCCCCGGCGGCCGGGTGGTCGTAGGCGTCGAGGAAGATGGCATCGGCCTTGGCGCGGCGCGCAATCTTCACCGCCTCAGCGAGGCAGGTCCGGCCGAGGCCCTGGCGCTGCCGCTCGGGTGTGATCGCCATCGAGGTGAGATAGAGCGGGCACCTGGCCTTGGAGAAATGCTTGAGATCGATGGCCCAGGGTTTCTTCGAGGAGAGCTTGAGCGTGGCCACCGCCTCGCCGCGATGCAGGGCCACGTACAATCCGTCATTCCGCAAATCGAACAAGACCCCGGCTGTTGTGCTATAACCAGTCCACCAGCCCTTGCCGTGCTTGAAGGTCAGGTCGTCCGAGACGGCATTGCGCAGGGCGGCGATGGCCTCGGCGTCCTCCACGCTGGCGGGTTGCAGCTTCAGGCGCATGCGGCCGGCTTAGGGGATGCCGAGCAGGATTTCGGCAAGGGCCTCGGGCTTGCGCCAGTTGGGCACATGGTCGGCCTCCATGATGATCACCGGCCAGCCGCGGGCCTTGGCGCGCTCAGACGAGGGGAAGAAGGTGTCTTCCTCGGGCTTTTTGCCTGGATCCACGGTGAGAATGTAAGTCACAGGGACCTTCGCCCCGGCGGGGTTTTTCAGGACGATGGGATCAGTGAAAGTCTTGAGCGGATGGGGGACGTCCTTGGGGAAGGGCTTGTCGGGTTTGACCCAGGAAGGGATGACAAAACCGTCCTTGCTCATTTTCTCGATGTCCAGGTCCCCCCGGGAGGGGCGCAGGCTCATGAGGCTCTCGCCGTCGTTGGGCAGGAAAGCGTCGAGATAGACGAGGCGGCTGAGGCGCTCCGGGATGCGGTCGGCAACACCGGTGATGACCATGCCACCGTAGCTGTGGCCAAGCAGGATGACGTCATGCAGGTCCTCGAATAGGATGAGGTTCACGATGTCGTTGATATGGTCGTCGAGGCCTATGGTGGGTGTGGCCAGGTGGTAGTGTTCACCCAGGCCGGGAAGGGAGGGACGATAGACCTTCCAACCCTTGGCCTCGAGGAGAGGGGCGACTTTCTTCATCTGCCAACCGCCGGCCCACGCGCCATGGACGCTGACGAGGACGGGCTGCTTGGCGGCGGGTTCGGCCGCGGGCAAGGTGGCGATACAGACAAGACTGATCAGGGCAATCAGCAGGCGGGGTTTCATGGCACCACTACTGTCCGGCGAATCCATCGGGTCAACCCGGGCAATGTGACATATCAGGGTTTGGCCCGGAAGAAATGAGCCCCGGAGTATTTCTCGAACTCCTTGCCGGGTTCGGCGATCTCGAAGAGCTCGGTGAACTCGTTGTCGCCGATTCTGGTGTAAGTTTCCCGGGCGCGGAAGCCGGCGGGGATGTTCTCGATGGCGGCGCTGATGAAGACGACGGTGTTGCCGTCTTCGGATACGGATCCCAGCACGTAGTGGTTCACGAATCCTTCCGTGTGGAACTGGCGGAAGACGAGTTTCTTGGCGGCGCGGTCATGGCTGATCATGCCCCGGTCCTGATGGACCTCTCCCTTGGGATTTTTTTCCTGCGGGGGATAGGTGGACTGGTTGCGGACCTCGATGAACTTGTTGTTTAGGACAAAGGCGTATTCGCGCACGGACTTGCCCTTGCCCGGCTGGCCCTCCGATTCGCCCTCCCACTTGCCGAGAAGGAAGCGCACGGGTTCCCACGGGTCGGGCTTCTGGGCTGGCTGGACCGGCTCTGCGGCAGTCAGGATGGCCGCGCAGGCCAATCCGGGCAGGACGGAAAGCAGCCGGAAATGCATGGGCACTTGTGACCGCGGAAATCCGTCCAGTCAATTCAAGTGAACTGAGCACTGACACCCACCTGTTTACTTGGTCTGCTCCAAGGGCAACTCGTGCAGCTTCAACTCGGGATTCTTTTCGGTGAAGTAGCGCGTGCTCCACTCGTTGGGGAAGAGAACGACGGGGTTCTCGAATTTGTCCGCGCCAAAGCTGACACCTGTGGCGACGACCAGCTTGGTGTGGTCGAAGGTGCCCTTGTTGGCGCTGACCGGCGTGCCGTCGGCACGGGAGAGCCAGCGCAGGACCGTCCACGGAGTGGGGGTCAGGCGAGACTCGGCGTTGTATTCGCTCTGGAGGCGCCACTGCACGACCTCGAATTGCAGGGGGCCGACGGCGGCGAGGAGGGTGGCACCGGAAGGGGCGTTGCGGGCGGTGAAGGATTGCACGACGCCTTCCTGCAGCAGCTGCTCGAGCCCGGCCCGGTATTTCTTGGAGTCACCGGTGTTGGGGTTCGAGATGTAGGTGAAAACCTCCGAGGGAAAGCGCGGGATCTCGTCGTAGATGATGCTGCGATCGGTCGTAAGGGTGTCGCCGATGCCGAACTCGCTGTGGCCGACGAGGCCGATGACATCACCCGGCCAGGCCTCGTCCACCGTCTCGCGCTCGCGGCCGAAGAGCTTGTGCGAAGAGGAGAGGCGGACCTGTTTGCCGGTGCGCTGGTGTGTGACGACCATGTCGCGATCGAACTTGCCCGAGCAGACGCGGAGGAACGCGATGCGGTCGCGGTGCTTCGCGTCCATGTTGGCCTGGATCTTGAAGATGAAGCCCGAGAATTTCGGGTCGGTGACCGGCACCTCGCGTGCGACCGTCGGCAACGGCGAGCCGGGGACGGTGACGCTGACCGATTTGCGGGGAGCCGGAGGAACGGAGTCCTTCAGGAATCCATTCAGCAAGAGCTCGATGCCGAAATTGTTCACCGCGGAGCCGAAGTAGACGGGAGTCTGCTGGCCGGCCTGCACGGCCTTGAGGTCGAAGGGGTGGCCGGCGCCGTCGAGCATGGCAAGCTGGTCCTTCACCTCGCCGTAAGTGTGATCATCGAGCTTGCTGCGGACGGCGGGGTCGTCGAGGGAAGTGACGTTGACCGGGGCCTGGAACTTGCCGCCGGGCACGCGTTCGAAGAGGTGGACCTCCCTCGTGCGGCGATCAAAGACTCCCTTGAAGGATGGGCCGTTGCCGAGGGGCCAGACGACGGGCGATGACTGCAGGCCGAGGACGTTCTCGAGTTCGTCGAGCAGGTCGATCGGGCTGCGCGTGGGCCGGTCGCACTTGTTCATGAACGTGAAGATCGGCACACCCCGGCGGCGGCAGACCTCGAAGAGCTTGCGGGTCTGGGTCTCCACGCCCTTGGCGGCGTCGATGACCATCAGGGCGGCATCCACGGCGGTGAGCACGCGGTAGGTGTCCTCGGAAAAGTCCTTGTGGCCGGGGGTGTCGAGGAGGTTGACAGCGCAGCCGGCGAAATCGAACTGGAGGACGGTCGAGCTGATCGAGATGCCGCGCTGTTTTTCCAGCTCCATCCAGTCGGAGGCGGTGGCGCGCTGGTTCTTGCGGTCTTTCACGGCCCCGGCGAGGTGGATGGCGTTGCCGTAGAGCAGGAACTTCTCGGTCAGCGTCGTCTTGCCCGCATCGGGGTGCGAGATGATCGCAAATGTGCGACGGCGGGCGATTTCCTGGACGGGGGACATGGCTGAGCTTGGAGCAGGGAGGGCTGAATCGTAAAATCGATGGTGGAGAGAGAGTCGGGCAGGAAACTCGGCGGGAGGCGTAAGGGAAAGACTTATTTGCAAATAGGCTTCCAAGCCCCCGCCAAGCCGGAAACAGTCCGGGCATGTCCGTAAGCCTGAAGCTCAAGCCCAATGCCAATTCCCGTGTCCTGGGAGGCCACCCGTGGGTGTTCGCCAACGAGTGCGAGGCCCTGATGCCGGCCGAGCATGACGGTGAGGTGGTGGAATGCCGCGACCGCACCAGCCGGTTTCTCGGCGTCGGCATCTACAACAGCAAGTCGCAGATCGTCTGGCGCCGGCTCAGCCGGGAGCGGATCGCCCTCGATGAGGCGTATCTGCGCACGGCGCTGACCCGAGCCTTGGCGCGCAGGCCTGCCGATGATTTCAAGCGGCTGGTCTGGTCCGAGTCGGACGACCTGCCGGGCGTGGTGGTGGACCAGTTCGGCGACACGCTGGTCCTGCAGATCCAGACCCTCGCGATGGAGAAGCGCAGCGCGGTGATCAGCGACCTGCTGGCCGAGATGACGGGCACGAAGGAGATCATTTTCCGCAACGACGCGAACATCCGCAAACTCGAGGGCCTGCCGATAGAGGTGCACACGCGGACCGGGCAGGCGTGGGCACCGCGCTGGGTGAACATCGACGGCTTCGACTACTGGCTCGACCTGCAGGGCGGGCAGAAGACGGGATTTTACCTCGATCAGCGGGAGCAGCACGCCGCCGTGGCGAAATACGCCGCGGGGAAACGCGTGTTGGACGCCTTCTGCAACCAAGGCTCGTTTGCGCTGCACTGCGCCAAGGCGGGGGCCGCCAGCGTGCTCGGGCTCGACAGCGCGTTCGATGCCGTCTCGCAGGCGAAGAAGAACGCGGAGCGCAACGGACTGAAGGCGGATTTCCAGGGGGCGAACGTGTTCGACTGGTTCACCGCGCAGCGCGAGGCCGCGCCGGCGTGGGACCTGATCATCCTCGATCCGCCCCCGTTCGCCAAGTCGAAGTCGGCTCTGGAGGGGGCGCTGCGCGGTTACAAGGAGCTCAACCTGCGGGCGATGAAGTCGCTGCTACCGGGCGGGGTGCTGGCAACCTACACCTGCTCGCACCACATGCAGGACGCGCAGTTGCGCGAGGTGGTGGGCGAGGCGGCGGCGGACGCTAAGCGCCGGGTGCACATCCTCGAGTTTTGCCACCAACCGGCGGACCACCCGGTGCTAGTGACGATGCCGGAGAGCGAGTACCTCCGCGGGTACATTTTGAGGGTGGAGTAAGACGCTCGCGGGCGGGGTCGCCCGCGCTCCAATGAACTGGAGACACGGCGTCCTCGCCGTGGCACTCATCTGGCTCAGCGCTGTTTTGCCGCGTCGTCGAGGTTGCGTCGATTGAGGCGAAGTTGCTCCACCTCCGCCTCCATCATATTTAATTCATCAAGGGTGGCGGGACGCTTCATGGCCTCCAGCACGTCGCGCTCGCTTTCCAGCAGGGCCACGCGTGTCGCGGCGACGGCGGAGAGGTGCTCGGCGGAATTGCCGCCGAAGATGGCGGCGGCGCGGGCGACCTTGTCGTTGTTGAGCGCCCGGTCCAACTCGGTCGACTTCACCTTCTTTTCCTCGCGGGCGATCATCTTGTCCAGTTTGGCGATCATCTTATCCAGCTTTTTGATGCGCTGCGCCGTGACTTCCATCTTGGGGAGCGCGAGCACCTCGGGGGCCGGCTTGGCCGGGGCGGGGGCCGCAGCCTGGTCGGCGGCGGCGGGCAGGCCAAGCCCGGTGGCGAGGCAGAGTGCGATAAGCAAAAGACGGTGGAGGGAAGAGGACACGGAAGCAGGGTTGTTAGCCGGGCGGGAAGGCACGGGCAAGGGTGATATCGGCGGGCGGCGAATGCACCCGCCAAGAAAAGGCCGGACGCCTTGCGACGTCCGGCCTTCCCTTGGTGTGTGTGTTCTTACGGAGCCCGGGGTAGGCGGCTTCGCAAATGTCAGAGACGGCCGCCGTAGATGGCGCTCTTGCCGAGTTCCTCCTCGATGCGGAGGAGCTGGTTGTACTTGGCCACGCGGTCGGTGCGGGAGGCGGAACCGGTCTTGATCTGGCCAGCGTTGGTGGCGACGGCGATGTCGGCGATCGTGACGTCCTCGGTCTCACCCGAGCGGTGCGAGATGATGGTCGTGTAGCTGTGGCGCTGGGCGAGCGCGATGGCGTCGAGGGTCTCGGTGAGCGATCCGATCTGGTTCACCTTGACGAGGATCGAGTTGGCGGTGCCGGTATCGATGCCCTTCTGCAGGAACTCGACGTTGGTGACGAAGAGATCGTCGCCGACCAGCTGGACCTTGTCGCCGAGCGCATCGGTGAGCTTCTTCCAGGTCGTCCAGTCGCCCTCGGCGCAGCCATCCTCGATGGAGACGATGGGATACTTCGCAACGAGGTCCTGGTAGTAGGTGACGAACTGGTCGCCGGTGAAGGAGCGGCCGGAGGACTTCTTGAAGACGTAGGCCTTCTTCTCCTTCACGTAGAACTCGGAGGCGGCCACGTCGAGCGCGAGGAAGATGTCCTTGCCGAGCTTGTAGCCGGCGCCCTTCACTGCCTCGGCGATGGCGTCGAGGGCGTCGGTGGTGGACGCGAGGTTGGGGGCGAAGCCGCCCTCGTCGCCGACGGCGGTCTGGAGGCCCTTGGCCTTGAGGACCTTCTTGAGCGAGTGGAAGACCTCGGCGCCCGCGCGGAAGGCCTCGGCGAAGGAATTGAAGTTCCTCGGCACGATCATGAATTCCTGGAAGTCGATGGGGGCGTCGGAATGCGCGCCGCCGTTCATGATGTTCATGAGCGGCACGGGCAGGACCTTGGCGTTGGGCCCGCCGAGGTACTTGTAGAGCGGGACGCCGGCGGCGGCGGCCGCGGCCTTGGCGGTGGCGAGCGAGACGCCGAGGATGGCGTTGGCTCCGAGGTTCGACTTGGTGGCGGTGCCGTCGAGCTTGAGCATGGCACGGTCAACGCCGAGCTGGTCGAAGGCGTCGTAGCCGAGGAGCGCGGGGGCGATCTTCGACTTCACGTTGCCGACGGCCTTGAGCGTGCCCTTGCCGCCGTAGCGGGCCTTGTCGCCGTCACGGAGCTCGATGGCCTCGTGTTCGCCCGTGGAGGCGCCCGAGGGCACGGCTGCGCGGCCGAAGGCGCCGCTGGCGAGTTTGACGTCGACCTCGACGGTTGGATTGCCGCGGGAATCAATGATCTCGCGGGCGGTGATGGCGGTGATATTAGTGTTCATGCGAAGGAAATGAAGGAGCGATATTTGAGGGAAATCCCCGGGCGGAGGCGAGCGACAAAGCGGTCCTGCGCCCTTTAGGACAGAAAACGCGCAGCGGACCGAACGCCTCAGGCGTTGGGCGGACGGGAGAAGCCGGTGCGATACAGGATTTTCTGCACGAAGGTCGGGGGCTTCGGGCGGAATTCCTCGGGCAACTGGTCGGCGTAGCCGTTATGGATGGCGGCCCCGATCGGCGTGCCGCCGCTGTAATTGCGGATGCTGAGCGTGGCCCGGTTGATGAACTCGCGCGGGACATCCTTCAGGTGGCCCTCGACCGCGGCGGCGTGCAGCGCCGTGTCGCCAAAGTCGTTGCGGGAAATCAGCAGGTCGAGGGTGAGGCGCTCGCGCGGGATCTGGCCGAGGAAGCCGGACTCGGCGGCCGCGTGGATCGGGGTATGCCCGGATTTGCTGTGCAGGACGAGGTTGTCGTGGGTCAGCAACCCCGGGGGAATCTGGTCAAGGTGGCCGGAGATGGCCGCGGCATGCAGGCACGTGTCGTGATTGGCGGTCTTGAGCAGCAGGTTCTCGGCGGTCAGGAACTCCCGGGGCACCTGGTCGAGGTGGCCGTTCAGCGCGGCCGTGTGGAGCACGGTTTCGCCGCTGATGTTGCCGGTGACGAGCGTCGCGAGGGTGATGAACCGGGCGGGAAAGCGGTCGAGCGTGCCGTTCTCCGCCGCCTCGTGCAGCAGCGTGTCGCCGGTGGTGGTCTTGGTCAGCACCAGATCCAGCGTAAGCAGGCCCGCGGGCAGCTGGTCCAGGGTGCCGGCCGCGGCGGCCTGATGCAGCGGGGTCAGGCCGCTGTTGGAGCGCGTGAGCAGATGCTCGCGCGTGAGCAGGGAGGCGGGAAACTTGTCCAGGGTGCCTTCGCGGGCGGCGAGGTGCAGCGGGGTGAAGCCGGCGTCGTTCTTGATCAGGAGCAGCTCGGGCGTGAGCAGGGCGGGGGGAATCTGGCCGAGGGTGCCGTATTTGGCTGCAATGTGAAGCGGCGTATTGCCCGAGGAGTTGCCGGCCGTCAGATTGGCCGCGGTGAGCAGGGCGGCGGGCAGTTGGGCGAGGCTGCCATTGCGGGCAGCGGCGTGAAAATCGGTCTTATCCATGCCTAGGAGACTCAAAAAAGCCCGGATCACCCGGGCAAGCAACCATCAATATTTTGGGACACGTCCGCGCGCGGTGTTTCAAGTGGTTTGGGTTTGCCAAGCCTTGAGGTGAAACTACCCTCACTGCATGACGATGCCGACGCCGCCGACCACCCCCGAAACGATCAAGCCCAAGATGGGGGCGGTGCTGCTGGTGGATGATGAAAAGCCCCTGCTCGACCTCTACTGCGAGGCCCTCTCGCCCCATTTTGAGGTGTCGCTGGCCACGAGTTCAAAGGAGGCGGGCTACATCCTGCACAAGAAAACCTTCAAGGTGGTGGTTTCCGACCACCTGATGCCCGGCGGCAACGGCCTGAGTTTCCTGGTGGATGCCCGCGAGGAATACCCCGACATGCAACGCGTGCTCGTGACCGGCTATATGAAGCCGGAAATGCTCCTGCGCAGCGTAAACGAGGCGGCGCTCTACCGTTACCTGCTCAAGCCGGTCTCGCTGCCCGAACTGGTCAAGACCGTGTTGGAAGCCGCGAAGCTGTACGACCAGCTCACGACGGCGAAGCAGTAGGGCGCGACCCGCCGGACCATCCGGTCAATCGTAACGCCGGCGGAGATTGCTCGGCAGGAGGCCGAGTTCCTCCCGGTATTTGGCCACCGTGCGGCGGGCGATCTTGAGACCCTTGTCCTGGAGCAAACCGACGATCTCCTGGTCGCTGCGCGGCGAGCCGGGATCCTCGGCGGCGATGAGGTCGGCGATCATCTCCTTGACGCTGGTGTTGGCAACCGAGGCGCCGGCGTCGGACTGGTAGCCGGAGGTGAAGAAGAATTTCATCTCGAAGACACCGTGCGGAGTCTTGATGTACTTGTTGGCCAGGGCACGGCTGACCGTGGTCTCGTGCACGCCGATGATGTCGGCGATCTGCGTCATCGTGAGCGGCTTCAGCTTGGACACGCCCTCCGCGAAGAACTCGTGCTGGTGCTTGAGGATCTCGCGGGTGATGCGCTCGATCGTGCGCTGGCGCTGCTCGATGGCGTTGATGATGAATTTGCCCGAGCGGAGCTTCTCGCGGAGGTAGTCGCCCTCCTGCTTGCTCAGCTTGCCCTTGGCGATGAGGTCCTTGTAGGTGCTGCTCAGCCGCAGGCGGGGAATGTAGTCCTGGTTGAGGATGATCTGCCATTCGCCGTTGTCCTTTTCCACCGTGACGTCGGGCACGACGACCCGGTTGGCGTCGTCGGCAAACCGGCGGCCCGGGGCGGGATCGAGCGAGCCGATGACCTCGATGGATTCCTGGATGATCTCGGGGGAGAGGCCGAGCTTGCGGGAGAGGTCCGGGATGCGCCGCCGGACCAGCAGCTCGAAGTGATCCCGCACGATCCGGGCGGCCACCGATTTGCCGCGGCCGAGCTGTTCCAGCTGTATGAGCAGGCAGTCGGCGAGGGACTCGGCACCGATGCCGGGAGGGTCGAATGACCGGAGCAGTTTGGCGGCCGCCTGCACCGTCTCGAGGGGCAGGCTGGTGAGCAGGGCCAGGTCGGGCAGGGTGGCGGTCAGGTAGCCGCGGTCGTCGAGGCTGCCGATGAGGTAACGCAGGGCTTCGAGCACGGGCGGCGGGCAGCCGGCCAGTTCGGCCTGGGACATGAGATGCTGCTGCAGGGAGGTCTCCGTCGTGAGCGAGTCGTAGAAATGCTGGCGGCGCTCGTCCTCCTCGCCGGTCGTCTGCCGCACGCCCCCGGTGTCGGACAGGTGGTCGCGCCAGTCCTGGCCGATGCGCTCGAGCATCTGGTGGTCCTTGGAAAAGTTCATCTCCTCGCGCGGGTCGTCGTTGTCGTGGCCCGACTTCTCATCACCGCTGGTGGCGGACTTCTCGAGGCTGACATCGTCCATCGGCAGCTCCTCGAGGGTGGGGTTGGCCTGCAACTCCTCCTGGATGGTAGCACGGAGGTCCAGCGCGGCGACCTGCAGGATCTTGAGCGACTGCCGCATCTGCGGCGCCAGCATGAGCTGCTGCGTCTGCCGCTGCTGGAAACTCTGGTTGAGTCCGGGGCCGCTCATGCGTGAAGGGGATGAACCCGGTTACACGCGCGCCTGGGATTGGTTCGGGATCGACGGGGTAATGCCCAGTTTCTCGGGCGGGAAGATCTCGGCCAGGTAGACGGCGAGTTTTTCGTTGGTGGGACCGTAGCGGTCGCTGTACAGGTAGAGCTCGAGGTCGGTCAGCATCTCGTAGGCGGACTGGTAGCGCTGGTCGCGGTCGCGCTGGAGGGCCTTGCCCAGGATGAACTCGAGCTTGGGGTCGATGTCGGCGCGCAGGGTGGAAAACTTGGGCAGCGGCATCGTGAGGATGTTGCGGCGCGACTCGAGGCGCGTGGCGCCACGGAAAATATTCCGCCCGAGCAGGATTTCCGTGAGCACGATGCCGAGGGAGAACAGGTCGGAGCGGCCGTCGGTGACGGCGTAGCTGGCGCCCTCAGTGGAGAGATACTCATCCTTGCCGGGGATCACCTTGCCCTCCTCGTTGTACATCAGGTCAAGGGCCTTCGCGATGCCGAAGTCGGTCAGCTTCACGTCACCCTCGATGGCGAGCATGACGTTCTTGGGATTGACGTCGCGGTGCACGATGCCGACCAGGCGGCCCTCCTTGTCCCGCTTGGTGTGGGCGTAGCTGAGGCCGCGGCAGACCCGGGAGGCGATGAAGACGGCCATGTCGAGCGGCACCTGCTTGCCCAGCTCGGTGTGGCGCTCGATGAACTGCTCGAGATTCACGCCGCTCACAAATTCCATCGTCATGAAATACTGGCCGCCGATCTGGCCCAGGTGATAGGTCTGGACGATGTTGGTGTGGATCAGGTCGGCCACGAGGCGCGCCTCGCCGATGAAATTCTTCTGGAACTCGGGAATGCTGGAATACTCCTCCCGAATGAGCTTGATGGCGACGGTCTTGCGGAAGTTGCCTGACCCCTTTTGGACCGCTTCGTAAACCAGGCCCATGCCGCCTTCGGCGAGCTTCCGGGTAAGCTCGTATTCGAGTTGGTTGAGGATGTGTTTGAGGGAGGACGTCGCCACGACCTCAGAAAAACGACGAGGCTGGCATGTGGCAAGAACTCTGCATGCAATTTTGCACGCTTCCTGCTTCAGGATTGATTTACAGAAGGCCGGGCGGGTTGACAGCGGGGACGGCGGGCATACGTTGCGGCGCATGATCAGCCTTACCGCCCGTGCCGCCCGCCAGGTGCAGTCCATGCATGCCGCCCAAGGCGACGCGCAGAAACGATTGCGGGTCCTGATCGAGGACGGCGGCTGTTCGGGATTTCAGTACGGCATGTCCTTCGATTTGCCCAAGGCCGGAGACCAGAGCTTTGAGACCGAGGGTGTGCAAGTGCTGGTGGATCCCACGAGCCTGGCCTATCTCAATGGCACCACGATAGACTTTGACGACGGACTACAGGGCAAGGGCTTTGAGATCCGCAACCCCAACGCGCAGAGCACCTGCGGTTGCGGAAAGTCCTTCAATTAGGCCAGCCCCACATGCAACGCTACGATGCCGAAAGTCAGCGGCGTCGCATTGACTGAGTTGAATCCGGCCCGACGAATTTCTTCCGCCATGGCGGCGCGTCCCGGGAACTGTTCGATCGAGCCGCCCAGGTATTCGTAAGCAGAGCGATCGCCGGTCACGAAAGCGGCGATCAGCGGCAGGATGAATTTCAAGTAGGCGTAGTAGAACGGACGGAACCAGATATGGGGTTGGGAGAACTCCAGCACGAACAACCGGCCGCCCGGGCGCAGCACCCGGCGCATTTCCATGAGCGCCTTGTGCCGGTCGGCCATGTTGCGCAGGCCGAAGGAGATGGTGACGGCGTCGAAACTGCGGTCGGGCAGGGGCAGGGCCATGCCATCACCCTGCTGGAACGCGATTCCGCTCCACCGCGGGTTGCGACTGCGCTTTTTAACTGCCTCATCCAACATGGGTTGGCAGAAATCCATTCCGGTCAACCTGGCTTGGGGTGGCAGTCCGTCAGCCAAGGCAAAGACCACGTCGCCACTGCCGGTGGCGAGATCGAGGATATCGCCCGGATGGGCGTCATACACCATTCGGACCAGTCTTTGCCTCCACCAAAAGTCCGCTCCACCGCTCAGCAGGTGGTTGGCGAGGTCATAACGCCCGGCTATGCGGGCAAACATGGAGTTTACGGCCTTCGGATCAGGCATGGGAGGGGGGTAGCCATTGTTTGGCTTTGCGGTTGACGCAAGCACTGGGTAGTGAATTATTTGTACCTGTAACTTCCACGGTTTTAATTTTAACCCCCGCCAAGCCATGTCGACCAACCTGACCAAACGCGAGATCGTGCTGGAAATCTACGAGAAGACCGGGTTTCCCCAGAAACAAATACAAGATACGGTGCAGATGACCCTTGATATCGTGATGGATGCACTAGCTGCCGGTCGCAACGTGGAGTTGCGCAACTTCGGCGTTCTGGAGGTTCAGGTCCGAAAGGCCCGGGTCGGCCGCAACCCGAACAAACCCGAGACCGAGGTGGTCATTCCCGAGCGCGCCGTGGTGAAGTTCAAGTCGGGCAAGATTCTCAAGCAGAAGATCAAGCAACTGAGCCTCGACAAATTGCGCAGCAACCCGCCGCCGCCGGCCTCGGCCTGAGCGCGCGCCCAGTCGCAGCGAGGCATGGCCGGTTTTCAGTCGCTTCCAGGCTTCCGGGATTTCTATCCGGAGGATTTTTCCCGCCGTCAGCATATCTTTGATGTTTGGCGCCGGAGTGCCTCGGCCTACGGGTTTCAGGAATACGATGCGCCTGTCCTTGAACCACTTGATCTCTACAAGACCAAGTCGGGCGACGAAATCGAGTCCCAGTTGTTCAGCTTCAAGGACAAGGGGGACCGCGAGGTCTCGTTGCGGCCGGAAATGACCCCGACGGTCTGCCGCATGGTCGGCGCCAGGGCTGGCGCCCTCAAGCGGCCCATCAAGTGGTTCAGCATCGCCGAGTTTTACCGTTACGAACGCGCCCAGAAGGGCCGGCTGCGCGCCTTTCACCAGTTCAACGCCGATATCTTTGGCGAGGCCGGTCCGGAGGCCGAAGTGGAGCTGATTGCCCTGCTTATCCAATGCCTGGCGGGATTTGGCCTCACCAAGGACGATTTCTCCGTCCGGCTCAGCGACCGTGACCTGTGGTTTTTCTATCTCGAGGCCCTGGGCTTCAGCGACGTCCAGTCGCGCTCCCTTCTCACGGTGATCGACCGTTACGAGAAGATGGGCGACGAGGCCTTCAAGGGCTATGCCGAGGTGCACGGCGCCTTGCCCGCGGACCGCAAGGACAAGGTGCTCGCCTTTTTGCAGGTCAAGGGACTCGCCGGATTGGAGTCCGCGCTAGCACCATTCAAGTCGGACAAGTTGTCCACCCGTCTGGCCGACTGGCGCAAGGTACTGGATGGGGTCTCGGCCATGGGTCTAGCCGATTTCATCTCGGTCGACCTGAGTGTCGTGCGCGGGCTGGCCTACTACACTGGTTTTGTCTTCGAGGCCTTTGACCGGAAGGGCGACCTGCGGGCGCTGGCCGGTGGCGGACGCTACAACGACCTGATCAAGAAACTGGGTGGGCCCGACCTGCCCGCCGTGGGCTTTGCCATCGGCGACGTCACGACGGGGCTGCTGTTGGAGCAGCGCGGGTTGGCCCCGACGCATGGGTCGGGGCCGGATGTCTATGCAGTGATCGGCGGCGCGGCGGAGCGGAAGGCGGCCTTTGCCGACATCCAAGCCCTGCGGGCCACCGGTGTCAGGGTGGAGTATCCCTTCAAGGAAACGGCCATCGGCAAGCAGTTCAAGGCGGCATCTGATTCCGGCGCCAAGCTGGCTCTGATCTACGGTGGCGACGAACTGGCAAAGGGTGTCGTCAAGATCCGCAACCTGACTGATCGCTCGGAGCGCGAAGTGGCATGCGCCCAGGCCGTGAATGCCGTGCGAGACCTGCTGGCGGGACGGTGAAACCACCTCCCGGGCGTGTTGCGTCCCTCGAAGCTTCCAGGATGACATGCCTAAAATGACCGAACTCGCCCTCAGTGCCGGTCGCATCCTGATCCTGCTCGCCGGTGTCTACATCCTGCTCGCCGTCGCCGCGCATTTTGTTTCTGGGGGCATGCTGTTTCCCCGGCCACCGGTGAAATACGAGTTGGGCCCGGACTATCTCCAATTGACCGCGCCCGACGGCGTGAAGCTGGCCGCCCGGTATTGGCCGAACCCAGCCGCGAAATACACCGTGCTCTATCTGCACGGCAACTACGAGGAACTCGGCAGCCTGGGGGAGTATATCCCGGCCTTTGTGCAGGCCGGCGGCTATTCGGTCTTTGCCTTCGATTACCGCGGCTACGGCCGCAGCGAGGGTTCGCCCAGCGAGGCCAATCTTTATGCCGATACCCGTCTGGCCTACGATTATCTGCGCACCAAGCTAGGGATCCCGGCGGACCGGATCGTCGTTTTCGGTTATTCGCTCGGCGGCGGACCCGCGGTCGAACTCGCCCTGCACCAGCCGGTCGCGGGTCTCGTGTTGCAGGGTGCGTTCGTGAGCGCCTACCGCGTCATGACCCGCGTCCCGGTTTTTCCGTGGGACAAGTTTGAGAACCTGGCCAAGGCGCCACGCCTGACCTGCCCGGTCATGGTGATCCACGGGTCGACGGATGACACGGTGCCCTTCTGGCACGGTCTGAAAATCTACGCGGCGGTGCGCACGAGGAAGGCGCACCTGTTTGTCGTGGGCGGCCCGCACGGCGGTCTGGCGGACTACACGGGTCCGCACTATTGGGAGGAACTGAAGAAGTTCACCGATTCACTCTAGGCCCGCTCACCAAATCGGCGGTCCGGGTAGCTTGGGCGGAGGGCACCCGAAGGCCGTGTAGAACTCCGGGAAATACGCCACCGGTCCGAGGACGCGCCAGCGGACGGGGCTGTGCACGTCGCTGGTAACCGCCAGCCGGACCTGCTCCGGCCGCTGGTTGGTGCGCCAGCCCTGGGCGAAGGCGATGAAGAATCGCTGGTCGGGAGTGAAGCCGTCTACTTCGCGCAACCGCTTGTTGGCGGTGGCGAGGCGAAAGGCCTCATAGGAGATGCGCAAGCCGCCGACATCGGCGATGTTTTCGCCCAGCGTCTGTTCCCCGTTCAGATGGAGCCCGGGCTCCGGTTCGTAGGCCGAGTATTGGGCGGTGATCAGGGCGGCCCGCTCGGCAAATCCCTTGGCGTCGGTCTCCGTCCACCAGTCCTTGAGGTTGCCATCGGCATCGTATTGTCGGCCCTGGTCATCGAAACCGTGGGTCAGCTCGTGGCCGATGGTGGAGGCCAGGGCGCCGTAGTTGGTGGCGTCGTCGGCCTGCTCATCGAAAAAGGGCGGCTGCAGGATCCCTGCCGGGAAGCACATTTCGTTCAACGTCGGCTCGTAGTAGGCGTTATTGGTCTGCGGGGTCATCTGCCATTCGTCGCGGTCGACGGGCCGGCCGAGCTTGGCCAGCTGGCGGCGGAACTCGAAGGCCGAGGCCGCGAGCACGTTGCCGACGTAGGAATCGCGGGTGAGCGTGAGGGTGGAATAATCGCGCCAGTGGTCGGGGTAGCCCACCTTGCTCCGCATGGTCTCGAGCTTGCGGTAAGCCTGGGCCTTGGTGGCCTCGCTCATCCACGCGGCGTCCCGGATGCGGTTCCGCATCGCCTCGAGGTGGAACCGCACCATCGCCAGTGCGCGCTCCTTGGCCCCGGGGCTGAAAGCCCGCTTCACATAGAGCTGGCCGAGGTCTTCACCGATGGCCCTGTCGGCGGCGGCCAGCACCCGTTTCCAGCGGGGACGGAGTTCGGTCACCCCGGAGAGCTTTTTGCCGTAAAACGAGAATCGCTCCTCCACGAAGGCGCGGCTGAGGTAATTGGCGCTCTGCCGAAGTACATGCCAGCGGAGGTAATCGCGCCAAACGGCCAGCGGCTCGGCCTGGAGTAGACCGCCGAGGGCGGTGAAAAACTCCGGCTGGCCGACCAGCACGGTTTTCTCGCTGCCGGGGAACCCGGTGCGGCTGAAAAATACGTCCCAGTCCAGGCCCGGCGCCAACTTGGCCAGCGCCGGTCGCTCGTATTTATTATAGTTCTTCTCCGGATCGCGCCGCTCGACCAGCGTGCGCGAGGCCCGGGCGAGCTTGGTCTCGAGCGCCAGGATGGCGGCAGCGGAAACACCGGCGGCTTCGGGAGTGTCGCCGGCGAGCGTGAGCATCCGGGCGACATGGGCGGCATAGGCCTCGCGGATGCCGGCGGATTTGGCGTCAGTGCGGAAATAGTAGTCCCGCTCGGGCAGGCCGAGGCCGCCTTGGGCGAATCCCGTGATCATGGCCGTGGTGTCCTTGTCATCGATCTGCACCCCGAAACGGAAAGTGGTGTCGAGGCCCTCGGCATGGAGCCGGCTGATGGTGGCCGTGAGCTCGGCGGGGGTGCGGATGGCGGCAATTGCGTCGAGGGTCGGGCGCAGCGGCGCCAGGCCGGACTTTTCGATGGCGGGCTCGTCCATGCCCGCGGCATAGAAATCGCCGACCCGCTGGGCGAGGCTGCCCGGGGCCCCGCCAGTGCGCTGGGCCGTCTCGAGGATGTCCTTCAGGATGGCGAAGTTTCGCTCTTCGATCTCCTGATTGACCCCGTAGCTGGCGTATTCGCCGGGAATCGGCGTCCGGCTGAAGGTGCCGTTGGCGTAGTCATAGAAGTTCCGGCAGGGTGCAACGGCCGCATCCATGTAGGCCCGGTCAACCCCGATGACGGGACGGGATTCGGCGGCGCTCTGGGTTACGGCAGCGGCCAGCACTGCCACGATGATGGAGTGTTTCATATGAAAACGAAGGAGACGGAATCAGGCCAGGTCGGCCGGGCCGAAGGCGGCCGGCAGCAGGGAGCGGATGGAGCCGTCAATCTGGTCCCGGCCGGCGCAGATGGAGACGATGCGGACCGACGGGCCAAATTCGAAGATGACCTGACGGCAGGCGCCGCAGGGGGCGGTGGCGGTCCGGGTCGGCGTATAGACCACGACGCATTTCAGCTTCCGTTCGCCGGCGGCCACGGCGCTGAAGATGGCGGTGCGCTCGGCGCAATTGCACAGGCCGTAGGAGGCGTTCTCAACGTTGCAGCCGGTGAAGATCTTCCCGGAATCCGTGAGCACCGCGGCCCCGACGCGGAACTTGGAATAGGGCGCGTAAGCATGGCTTGCGGCAGCCTTGGCGGCGACCTTGAGCTTGGTGAGCTGGGCGGGCTTGGGCATCAGAAGCCGAATTCTTGTTTCATTTCCGCGAAGACCTCAATGGCAAAGGCCAGGTCTTCCCGGCTGTGGGCGGCCGACACCTGCGTGCGGATGCGGGCCTGGCCCTGCGCCACCACGGGGAAAAAGAAGCCGATGGCGTAGATGCCCTTCTCGAGCAGCCGGGCGGACACCTTTTGGGCGAGCACGGCATCGCCCAGCATGATGGGGACGATGGGGTGCGAGCCGGGCCGGATGTTGAGCCCGGCCTTCGTCAGCCCAGCACGGAAGAACCGGGTGTTCTCGTGCAGCTTGTCCCGGAGGGCCGTCGAGGCGGAGAGCAGTTCCAAGCACTTCAGCGTGGCCCCGGCGATGGCCGGCGGGATGGTGTTGGAGAACAGGTAGGGCCGGGAACGCTGGCGGAGCAGGTCGATGATTTCCTTGCGTCCCGACGTGTAGCCGCCGCTGGCCCCGCCGAGGGCCTTGCCCAGCGTGCCCGTGAAGACATCGACGCGATCCATGACTCCGCAGTGCTCGTGCGAGCCGCGTCCGGTCGGGCCCATGAAACCCACGGCGTGGCTGTCGTCCACCATGACCAGCGCATGATACTTGTCCGCCAGGTCGCAGATGCCCTTCAGGTTGGCGATGGTGCCGTCCATCGAGAACACGCCGTCGGTGGCGATGAGCTTGAACCGGGCCTTGGCGGAGTCGGCCTCCTGCAGTCGCGCCTCCAGGTCGGCAAGGTCGTTGTTCCGGTAGCGATAGCGCTGCGCCTTGCAGAGCCGCACGCCGTCGATGATCGAGGCGTGGTTGAGTTCGTCGGAGATGACGGCGTCCTCGGCGCCCAGCAGGGTCTCGAACAGGCCGCCGTTGGCGTCGAAGCACGAGGAGTAGAGCAGGGTGTCCGCGGTGCCGAGAAAGCGCGAGATCGCCGCCTCCAGGTCCTTGTGGATCTGCTGCGTCCCGCAGATGAACCGGACCGAGGCGAGTCCGTAGCCCCAGCGGTCGAGCGCCGCGTGGGCGGCGGCGATGAGCTCGGGATGGTCGGCAAGGCCGAGGTAGTTGTTGGCGCAGAGGTTCAGCACCTTCTGGCCGCTGGCGACGGCGATGCGCGCCGTCTGGTGCGTGGTGATGACCCGCTCGCGCTTGTAGAGCCCGGCCGAGTCGATCTCGGTGAGCGTCTTTTTCAGATGATCAAAATACGCGGGATTCATTTCATTCCCAGTTGAGGATGATCTTGCCGGACTGGCCCGAGCCCATGAGTTCAAATCCCCGCTGGAAATCGGCGACGGGGAGGCGGTGGGTGATGACGGGGGTGATGTCCATGCCGCCCTGCACGAGCGCGGTCATCTTGTACCAGGTCTCGAACATCTCGCGGCCGTAAATGCCCTTCAGGTGCAGCATCTTGAAGACAATCTTGTTCCAGTCGACGGTGGCC